>OAUK01000035.1_pt1 | contig 97307 bp, 91 predicted proteins | sample 1495131 | NCBI WGS metagenome assembly OAUK01 (sample SAMEA2580009, study PRJEB22360) | human gut metagenome | biome: human gut; feature: human-associated habitat; material: faeces | place: Denmark | collected 2008/2010 | reverse complement strand
ATCTGGAAGATTGCATGACAAAAGACCGGGAGACCGGAGAAAAGGGAGAAGCTCTTTGCATGACGTTCCAGAACGAAGAAGGGAAGTATATTATTATCAAGCACACTATAACAAACTTATTTTTCATCTTTAAGGCGTAATAAAAGAGGTCTTGGAATAAAGGAATCTGACGTATTTTCCATCAAATTGTTTTATCCTGAGACCTCTTGTGTTATCATATGGTTTTGTAACCATGAAATTAAGAAAGCAGAAACCTCCCCTACCAAAGTTTAGTTTCTGCCTTCACCTAAACATAGCTCTCGCTACATTCATACATACCTATGATAACAGTTAAAACAGAAAACTACAACCGTATTTCTCAGGATTTTTACAATAAAACAATAGATTCCCTTGATCTGAACCTTATTTCATGTGTCTGCGGTCACTCCGGCTGTCTCATCCGTCATGGCTCTTATAAACGCAGCATCCAGCTTGCTGACAGGATCCTCTCCCTTTCCGTTGTTCGTGTGTACTGCAAAATCTGCGGACATACCCATGCATTACTGCTTTCATCCATGGTCCCGTATTCCCAGATCCCCCTGGCCCTGCACGTCCGCCTGATTCAGCTATTGCAACAGAATCCAGAGCAATTCAGATTAGAAAGAGTGGAACGGGTGAAGGGTACTATTGTGTCTAAAGAATATTTCTTTCCAAAAAGATTCGTTACAATTCGGTCAAGAGATATTAAGCGAGAATTAACAGAAGAACAGCGGAAAGAAATTGCAGAACGGCTCAAGAAGTTATCATAAAATCAATTCTGCGCTTTAAAACTCCATACAGGATAGAGGAAATTATAGTTTAAATCTATTCAGTGAGGAAAATGTTAGGGTAAAGGGGTAAAATTGATTTTTCATTGAAATACTACAGTAAATACAGACCGTTAGAAAATGGGATGCATTGGCAGCAGAGGAATTGAAAGCAAGTTGAGAATATGCTATAATCTCGGCATGGGAAACCAAAGCCGGGCGGCTTACCCTCTTTTACGGAGGGGCAACCCTCCAGACGAAAGAAAGGAGGGCGATGCCAATGTGTGTTACATATACTGATCTGATTCAGTTGTTAATATTCATTGTTGCCCTTGTTAGTCTTTGTTATGAGATTTTCAAGGATAAACGAAAATAGCCGCCATTACTGCGAATAATGACGGCTGTTTGTAAAAACAGTTTCTAAATTTTCGGGGTAAGCCGCTTGCGGTTTCCCTTTTTATATCTTCAATATAGCACATCTGTATCAATTCTGCAAGATAATAGGTTACATTTTACAGTCCCTAACCCGGATAAACCGGAAAAGTTATTTTTATTTTCTATCCCTTGTGTTATTCTAAAGAAAAAGGGGATTTTTATATGTTACTCACTGATAAATACGCTGATAAAATTCATGGCATCATTACCTGTTATGACCGCATGATCATTCAGGGATATATCCCAAACTGGAGCCATGCGGAAGCAATGACTGCCTATATGAAACTCAACGGTATCCGTATTTTTGATTATCCCACCAGTTTCTCCCAGCCCCTTACGGAACAGGTCCGTCAGAATGCGGAAAAGATTGCTCACGAAAATGGAATGGAAATTGAGTTCATCCGAAAACTCCATGCTTTTCGAAAAGATGACCGCATCCAGAACATCATTGCCGAAACCAGAAAAACGGAAGGTCTGATCCATATCTTTTCTGCTATGGAATGCTGTAATACCTACAGGCCCTGGCATGATAAAACAACTGGGAAGACCTTCCTGAAGTTTGACCAGAGCAAGTGTCTTCATTACTATTTCTATTTTATCGACAGGGAACTTGGCCTTTGCTATCTTCGTGTCCCTACATGGCCGCCTTTCCGTCTTCAGTTTTACATGAACGGTCATAACCTGCTCGCCTATAAGCTTGATAAAAAACAGCTTTCTTACCGGATGCAGGACAATGCGTTCCTTGAAATCTCCGATATTGAAACTGCTCAGAAACTTTCTGACCGTATCAACCCGCAAGGGCTCCATAAAGTTCTCGATGTCTTTGCCAGACGCTACAGTCCTGTTCCGGAATCTCTCGGGCTGGGTTATACCTGGACGGTTCAGCAGATCGAATGTGCCACGGATATCATGTTCCGTAAGCCGGAATACCTGGCACCAATCTATGATGAAATCATCCACACTGCGATATATACTGTGAAGCCTGACAACATCGCCACTTTCCTTGGACAGCGAATCACTTATAACTGTACCAAAGAGATTGGCACAAACTATAATCAGCGCATCCTCGGAACGAGGATCAAGCACCACATGGGTGATGTGTCCATAAAAATGTATGACAAGTTTGGCTGTGTACTGCGAATTACAGATATCTTGAATTTATCTCATCCTTTGATGATCACAGCAGCGGCAGGAAGAAATTGGATGAAGTCAGTCATTCCCGGAGGGAAAAGGAACGAACCTATCGCGGATTCAACTTTTTTGATTCCCGTGATCTGTCTGTACTGGAAGCCATCAGCAAAGGGGAATACATGACATTCGGGATACAAGGAAAATCCGGCGCTTACATCTTGATTTTCCTGATGCCGAAATTTTGCCATTTTGCGTAGAAAATCATTTATAAGTGGCCTAAAATATCTAAAAGTTATTCACCTCTTATAGGTCTACTTCGCCAATTCCAAAAAATAGGGTGCATTATTTAGCTATTTCATCTTCCATTCTATCACCACCTGTGCTAAATATTGAACTGTTTCCCTTTTATTAAACTTTTGACCATCTTCTTTCTTAACTCTGAAAGACACTCTGGTGACAGTTTTTCCAGATAATAATTCAAGGTATCATAGTGCGGCATTTCTTCCAAACTCCGATTCCCGGATAAAATCTGCAAAGTGGCAATACAATTTTCATCGTTAAAGCTTTCGTCCATCTCCCTCATGCTATACTGACCGCATATATTTTTTAGAATTCCCATATATGCAAGATCAGCCTGTGTATAGGTGATATAACTCTGATTTCTCGGATCTTCCATTTCTAAAATCCATTCTCTTAGTGAATGAAAGAAATGATTTGTCACCATCATAAAATCAACAATTCCACGATCTTGTTTCTTGCGTTCTCTTTTTTGTCGTTTCTTCGTCTCAAAATCTCCTGTGCGAAAAATTTGTTTCTTATATTTTACCGCACTGGAGATTATTCTGCATGAAATCTGGGTATTTTATTGCGAAAAATATTTATTCCTCACCGCTGCACAATTTACCTACAATGTATCTATTCAGAACCACCCTTATTCAAAGATAAAATCAAAATGACCTGAGATTGCATTTCTGATTGCTTCATAAGCATTGCGTCCCTGCTTATGTGCTGTGCCAACATAGGACATGATTTTTAGATAATCCCTAGCTCCTTCTTCGATTCGGAAACATCCGGATACTTTCGCTTTTACCTTTATCATTCGAAGGTCACGTTCTGCCTGGTTTGGAACTGTTTTTGGAATTCTTGTTAAGTTGCGCCTTCAGTTCCTGTATGGTCTGATTGAGCTGAGCATTTAACTTTGCCTGTGCATTGTGCTATACAAAAATCTGCAAAGCGGCAGCCGACAATTGAAAGCAGGTTGACAATATGCTATAATCTCGGCATGGGAAACCAAAGCCGGGCGGCTTACCCTCTTTTACGGAGGGGCAACCCTCCAGACGAAAGAAAGGAGGGCGATGCCAATGTGTGTTACATATACTGATCTGATTCAGTTGTTAATATTCATTGTTGCCCTTGTTAGTCTTTGTTATGAGATTTTCAAGGATAAACGAAAATAGCCGCCACATCTTGCACATGTGACGGCTGCCCGTTAGGGTAGTAAATCATTGTTCGGGGTAAGCCGCTTGCGGTTTCCCTTTTTACATCCTCAATATAGCACATCTGTATCAATTCTGCAAGGTTACATTTTACAGTCTCTAAAAGAGAAAAGTCAAAAAACCTGTCTTGATTTTCTTTACAGGCAATCCGAAGAGCGTTTGCTGTGTTATAATCAGAAGCATTCGAGTATTTAGATACAAAGATAAAGTGAATAGTATTGGAACTTAACAATATTGATATAGAAATGATGAAGGAGCAGTTTAAAAGCTGTCAGAATATGCTTACGGCAATCGGGGATGAGACGCGGCAGTACCTTCTGCTACAGGTGTTGGGAGATTGTCGGGGAAGGCGGGTTGTAGATATTGCAGACAGAATGAAATTATCCAGAGCCGCTGTTTCTCACCATATCCAGATATTGAAGAATGCCGGTGTTGTGAAATCTCGCAAAGAAGGCTCTTTCATTTATTATTATATTGATTTGGATAGTAACTGTATGCAAAGTATGATTGATTTGTTTACAAAAATTCAGGAAGTAATGAACCAGCTTCCGGACAGGAGTGGTGAGATATGATTTTATATTATAGTGGTACAGGAAATAGTTGGATGATTGCAAACAGAGGAGAATGGATGGGCGAAATCCCTGTTTCTATGAATCGGCGTATTAAAGATGGATGTACAGAACAAGTATCCGTAAATGAAAGAGTTGTATTTGTGATGCCTGTGTATAGTGGTAGACCTCCCCGAATTGTTTATGAGCATATCATGAATACAGAATTTACGGGGTGTACGAAAGCATATTTTGTGGGGAGCTTGTAATGGACGCCCTTGGGATAGTGAACGTTTTTCTAAGAACCTGTGCAGAAAGAAAGGCTGGAAGTTTATGGGCTTTAATTTTCTGGTGATGTCACAGTGCAATATTATGATGCACAAAATGCTCTCGCCGGAGGAGAATGAGAATATTATTCGAGAGGCCATGCCCAAGGTGGAACAAATCGCAGAATTGATTTCAGCTGGAACACCTTTACTGCCAGATAAAAAAGCCTTTCCATTGATGACAGACATCGGCGCACCTATGACAGATTTCTTTTATCAAATGAAGGCAAAGAAATTTTATGTTACGGATGCATGCATTGGATGCGGGAAATGTGCAAAAATCTGTGTAAATAATAATATCACACTTGTAGATAAAAACCTGTATGGAAACAGAACTGTATGGCCTGTGTATCTTGTATACAGGCCTGTCCGGTTGCAGCTATACAATATGATAAGAAAACGCAGAATACCGGACGCTATTATCAAGAGAAGTACAAGTTCTGAATTTCTGGAATAGAAGAGCCGGAGAGATTATTAACCTTCATAGAACCCGATAAATAAAGGAGATTACTATAAAACGGAGAGGTTTATGGTAACTTCCTTTATTTTTTATGTTTCTGTATCTTCTAATATCTCTGTACAGATCAAAGTGTATCCAGAATAAAATCGTCCGCGGATAAGTTGTGCTTCGGCAGTATATTTTGTTTTTCCATCCAATATAAAAGTGATTGGTTTATACTTACTGATATACTCCAGGTGGATTCCGTTTTTCAGGCAGTAATTTTCCAGTGCGGCCTGTATGACCAGAGAGTTTGGATAAACAAAATCCTTTTCATTTGGAAAACAATTCTGGTCATCCAGTTCGATGGAAAAAGATCTTTTAAAATGGTGTTTGAACATATCATATTCCCCCTTCTGATATGAAATCATTTATATCCTGACAGTAGCATATACCTCCAATGTTTCTGAAAGTGTACAGGCAATGATCTTTCTGGAAAATAAATCCATAATACTGGTCAGATAGACAAATCCGTCTATTGTCCAGATGTAGGTGATATCCGAACACCAAACAGCATTCGGGCGATCAGGATGAAACTGTTCATCAAGGATATTTTCTAATTCTGTGCTGAAATCAGAATCTTTTGTGGTGATCGTCCATGGTTTGCTCCATTGGGCGCGGATTCCCATTGGGCGCATATAGGTGCCAACCGTTCTTTCCGAAATAACTTCACCGGTTTTATGCAGCTCTACAGTGATTTTCGGAGCACCATAGTTCTGCTTAGAATCATCATAAATATCCTATATTTTGGTTTTTACAGTTTCACGACGTTTTTCTGTATCAGAAGGCACGCGGTGGAGCCATGCATGATATCCTGAATGAGAGACACCTAAAAATTTCAACATTCCGGAGACGGAAACCCGGCGTCCAGCCTTCTTGGCAACTTCCGTCTTCTCAGAAACTTCGAGATAAATGGCTTCTGTCATTTTCCCAGAATGTTGATGGCTTTTTTTAATACATCAAGCGCATCTTGGGCGTCACGTAATTCACGTCTGAGACGAGCGATTTCTTTCTGTTCATCAGAAGCATAATTACCGGAACCACGAACAGAGATATCGCCAGATTCCCGGAAATCTTTCAGCCACTTTGTTAAAGTGCTGTATCCGATTCCGAGATTTTCCGCACATCCACGTACACCTAAATCCTTATGATCTTCGTAGTACTGGATTGCATCAAGTTTAAACTGTTTGTCATGTTGTCTTGCCATATGAGATCCTCCTTCAGCATGTCTCTATTGTACCATGCTTATGTGTATTTTGGGATTTCTCTTTTGGCTTGTACTATTTATATTCTAACTCCTGACGATGATTCAGAATATAAGTGGATTTATAGGAAGCATAAAAAGGATTTGGTGTGGATGCAATATTTACATCGGATGATATAGTACCGCTGGGTTTAATGCTGCAGGAATGTTTTTACGACAGGTTCTGCTTCGGAGAGGGATTCCATTTTAGTTGAAAGAGCGGAAGATTGCAGAATGAATCAATAAAGATGTAGAAAAATTACAGAAAATCTTAAAAAATTCCCATAGATTTTGTTTGAAATATACTACTATGTTTATAGCAATATGTGGGATAGAAATACACAAGGAGGTATTTTGATGAAAGATATAGCAAGTATACTTTCAAAAGTAGATGCAGAAGAAATGCTGACAAAAGAGGATGCAGTGACATTGCTGAATATAGACAATCAGTCGAAAGTATTTTATGAGCTGATTGCGAAAGCAAATGAACTTTCCAGAAAAGAGTATGGAGACAAAGGATACATTTTCGCGCAGATTGGATTAAACAGTGAGCTTTGTTCCGGTAACTGTGGATTGCGGTAGAATTGCTTGATAAAATGAAAGGCTGTAAAAACTTTATTTTAGCACCCGGATGCGATATGCCTTATGATGTTCCTGTGGAAAATGCAATCGGAGTTGCACAGGCAGTTTATGAGACAGATTCTGTAAGAGAAATGTTAAAGAACTATGTGGCAGAAGACGAAGATATTGAAGTAGAGCTTCCGGATTATGAGCACTTAGAAAAACCACTGGTAGAGGTATTTACTCTGGATTCTGCGACATGTGCGGCATGTACCTACATGATGGGCGCAGCAAATGAAGCGAAAAAGACATTTGGTGATGCGATTGATATGGTAGAGTATAAATTTACGCTCAAAGAGAATATCGCAAGATGTAAAAAGATGGGCGTTCCGAATCTGCCGTCCATGTACATCAATGGTGAATTGAAATTCCGTTCTCTGGTACCATCTAAAGAAGAATTGGAAGGCGCGATCCGTGCGGCAATGAAATAATGAGTAGACTGTATTTGATCACCGGGTTTCTGGGTGCAGGAAAGACAACATTTTTAAAACAGTTTATGAAACAATTCTCTTCGGAACGGATGCATATTATTGTGAACGAGTTTGGAAAAGAGGGCATTGATGGAGAACTGCTTTCGGAGCTGGGGATTGCACTGGACGAGATCAACAATGGCTCGATCTTTTGCTCGTGCAGGCTGGATAAATTTGAGAATGTATTGCAGCAGGTATTACAGGAGAAGCCGGATGTGATTATAGTAGAAGCATCAGGGCTCTCCGATCCCACAAATGTTAAGAAAATATTGAATCAGAGGGAAAAATTTCCAGGATTGGAATATATGGGATGCGTCTGCCTGCTGGATGCACGGCAATTTCCGAAAGTGTATGAAACGGCAGTTGTAGTAAAAAAACAGATTCAGGTATCAGATCTGCTGCTTCTGAACAATGTAAAAACAGAAGAGATAGAGCAGATTCAAAAGATTCTGAAGGCCCATCGACCGGATTTGCCGTTGCATATGACATCATATGGCATGATGGAAGAGAGGTGGCTGCAGGAGATGCAAAAGCCAAATCTGGAAACAGAAGAACAGCTGTTGCAAACTGCAGATGTGACTTTGCGAAAATATCTTCTGCACATTCAAGAAGAGATAAAATTAGAAACACTTTCTCATTTTCTGAATATGCTTTTAGTGGATACATTTCGAATCAAGGGCTTTGTATATCTGGAAGACACGTGGTATCTGGTCAATGCTGTAGGAAATATGTTGTATATCGAACCGTGTAGTGAGAAAAAAGAAACGCAGAAAAATATACTGGTTATTTTATCAGGATATGGACTGCCAACGAAGAAAGCAATCAGGAAAGCAATGGAATGGTATCCGGAGGTTGTTTTAAAAATTGAATAAGGGAAATTCACCAAATCACCACTTTACCTTAAAAAAGTACTTGACAAATCCTAAATAGGACATTACAATTAAAAACATCAAAAGCAAAACCGATGAGAAAGAAGAGTAGGTTTTAAAAGAGATCACAGAGAGCAGCAGGCGGTGAGATTGCTGTATGGATTTTAATTCTGAATGGACTTTCGAGGGCGGCCTGAAATGAAAAGAGTAGGCGTCGTCGGGAACCGAACCCGTTATCAATCAGGAGCGTATGTCAGTACGTGAGAAAGTGGACATTTGTCAATTTGAGTGGTACCGCGATAATGAATTTGTATTTATTACCGTCTCAAGCATATAGCTTGGGGCGGTTTTTTTATACAATCATTACAGAACCGATACCCTGTATCCACATGATCGGCTCCTTTGCTTTTGGAATATAGTAATAGAAAAGGAGAACAAAAATATGAAAAAGAGAGTATTCGCAGTTATTTTAGGAAGTGTAATGGCAGTCAGCCTGATGGCATGTGGAACAAAAGATGAAGGGGCAAAGGACGGTACAAAAACATATACAGTTGGGATTTCGCAGTTTGCAGAACATGGTTCTTTGGATAACTGCCGGGAAGGATTTATCGAAGGACTCAAAGAAGCCGGATTTGAAGAAGGAAAGAACCTGGAAATCAAAGAAGAGAATGCAGCTGCTGATCAGGGAACAGCAAAACAGATCAGTGACGGATTTGTTTCAGATGATGTAGATCTGATCTGTGGAATTGCAACTCCGAGTGCACAGTCTGCTTATAATTCTGCAATGAATACAGAAATTCCGGTAATCTATACAGCAGTCACAGATCCAAAAGCAGCAAAGCTTGCCAATGAGGATGGAACTCCGGTAGGAGAGGTCACAGGAACCAGTGATGAACTTCCGATCAAAGAGCAGCTGGAGATGATCCGTAAGATACTTCCGGATGCAGAAAAGATTGGAATTCTTTACACAACAAGCGAAGTCAATTCTGTATCAGCAATCGAAACATATGAGGAGCTGGCAGGAGATTACGGATTTGAGATCGTAAAAAAAGGAGTGACACAGACTGCAGATATTTCTCTGGCAACAGAAGAGATTCTGACAGAAGTGGATTGTCTGACCAACCTGACAGACAACACAGTTGTAAATTCTCTGGCAACGATTTTGGATAAAGCAAATGAAAAGAAAATCCCGGTATTCGGAAGCGAGATCGAACAGGTGAAACTTGGATGTCTGGCAGCGGAGGGGCTGGATTATGTAGCTCTTGGAAAACAGACAGGAAAGATGGCAGCAGACATTTTAAAAGGAGAGAAAAAAGCATCGGAGATGAACTATGAGACGATTTCTGAACCGGGACTTTATATCAATACAAAAGTAGCAGAGGATCTGGGAGTAACAGTGGATGAGACACTGCTTGAAAGTGTAGCAGAGACATTTGACAGCATTTCAAAGTAAGAATTAGAAACGGAGAGGCATTGAGATGGATATTTTTGTAACAATTTTAGAACAGGGACTGATTTATGGGATCCTTGCTCTCGGGGTTTATATCACATATAAAATTCTGGATTTTCCAGATTTGACAGTGGATGGAAGTTTTCCTTTGGGTGCAGCTGTTACAGCGACAATGATCACTCATGGGGTGAATCCGTACCTGACCATACCGGTATCATTTTTGGCAGGGGCAGCGGCGGGAGTCTGTACAGGACTGATCCACGTCAAGGGAAAAGTCAGAGATCTCCTCTCCGGTATCATTATGATGACGGCACTTTGGACGATCAACCTTAGAATTGCAGGCAAAGCGAATGTTCCGATATTCGGTGAAGAGAATATTTTCGATAATCAGACGATGAATGGAATTTTCTCAGGCGGGGCAGCAAAATATAAAGTTCTTGCAGTAGTACTTATTCTTGCGGTGATTGTGAAAATAATTCTGGATCTGTATCTGCAGACAAAATCCGGATTTCTTCTGAGAGCTGTGGGAGATAATGCAAATCTGGTGACTTCCCTTGCAAAGGATCAGGGAAATGTAAAGATTTTAGGACTGGCGATCGCCAACGGAATGGTTGCTATGGCAGGCGGAATTTTCTGTCAGGAGCAGAGAGTATTTGAGATTTCCAGTGGTACAGGAGCTATCGTGATCGGGCTGGCAAGCGTGATCATCGGAACCAGCCTGTTTAAGAATCTGACATTTTTGAAAGCAACCACAGCAGTCCTGATCGGTTCTGTCGTTTACAAAGCCTGCGTGGCAGTTGCTTTGAAGTTTTTTGAACCACAGGATATGAAGCTGATCACAGCGGTATTATTCCTCGCGATCTTACTCATTGGAATGGAACGGAAAAAGAAGGTGAAGACAAATGCTTGAGTTAAAACATATTCATAAATATTACAATCCTGGAACAGTCAATGAAATGTGTCTGTTTGAAGATTTTAATCTGACAGTAGAACAGGGAGATTTTGTTTCCGTGGTAGGAAGCAACGGCTCTGGAAAGACTTCCATGCTCAATATCCTGTGCGGAAGCATTCCGGTAGAAGCAGGACAGATTCTGATGCAGGGAGAAGATATTTCCCACATGAAAGAGTATAGAAGAAACCGGAAGATCGGAAGAGTGTATCAGAATCCGGCGCTTGGTACCTGCCCATCGATGACGATTCTGGAAAACATGTCTCTTGCAGACAACAAAGGCAGTTTTTACGGATTGAGAAAAGGAATTAATAAAAACAGAAAGTCTCATTATCAGGAGCTATTAAGCCAGTTGAATCTGGGACTGGAAAATAAGCTGAATGTAAAAGTCGGTTCTCTCTCCGGCGGGCAGCGTCAGGCAATGGCACTTCTGATGTCAACCATGACACCGATCGATTTTCTGATCCTGGATGAGCACACAGCGGCGCTGGATCCAAAGACGGCAGATCTGATCATGGAACTGACAGATAAGATCGTGAAACAGAAAAACCTGACAACGATCATGGTGACACATAATCTCCGCTATGCAGTAGAATATGGAAATCGTCTTCTGATGATGCATCAGGGAGAGGCAGTGATGGACTTGTCAGCTGAAGAAAAACAAACATTAAAAGTGGAAGATATCCTGGAAAAATTCAATGCGATCAGCATTGAATGTGGAAATTAAGAGAAAGATAGCAAGTACAGATGAAATAAGTCAAGGAGCTGCATTGTGTCAGTCCCTTGACTTTTAAATTTTTTGCTATTCTACAGATTTTAATGCGCTGAGCATATCTAAGTATTTGAGTTTTCGATTCATTATGTATCCTAGAATAAATGTAATGACTGCAATCAAAATGGCAGGAATCACAAATGCTTTTGCACAAAGAGCGGGGTTAAACATCACTTCATCGGTGGAACAACTGCCAGTATGTACTGGTAAAGCAGATCACCGACTCCAAATCCTGCTAAAATACCGAGCAGGGAAAGGAGTATTGTTTCCCGGTAAATATAGAGTGTTACTTCTTTGTCGTAGAATCCGAGAACCTTAATGGTTGAGAGTTCACGGATACGCTCTGCCACATTGATGTTGGTAAGGTTATAAAGGACTTAAAAAGATTCTTTTATACAGAGGCAATTGCGGGAACATTACTGGAATGGATCGTGAACAAAGAAGAGCATGACAGGCAGCAGACGATCGATTATATTTCTGTTATTTTCCGTACCGCACTGCCTGCTTCAATCACGCAGTATTCAGACGAGACAAAATAAGTTTTAGAATTTCAATGATCTGAAAAAACTTCTTGACAATAAAAAATATCCTCCGTATAATGGTTGAAAGTTAGGGTGCTAACTATATAAAGAGAGAGGGATGGAATTATGCAGGATATAGAAGATAAGGAACGGTACATCAATACCGGCAGGCTGATACATATTCTTTCCAATCAGATGAAGCGCAGAAATACGTCTGAAGCAGTGGGAGATGATGGCCTTACCACCATGCAGAAGCATGTGTTAAAGCATATTCTTTTGGAAACGATGCACAGGGAAGTATATCAGAAAGATATAGAAGAAGAGTTTCGAATCCGGAAGTCCACAGCCACAGGGATTTTGCAGCTCATGGAAAAAAATGGATTTATTTCCCGGGAGAGTTCGAAAAAGGATGCCAGATTAAAACGTATTGTACCGACCCCAAAAGCAGAAGCACTCAGACCTGAGATTCTGGAGCACATCAGAGATACCGAAAAGCGGCTGATACAAGGAATAGATCAGGAAGATGTAAAGATCTGCAGAAAGGTGCTTGTGCAGATGATTCAAAATCTTGCAGAAAACAAAACAGAAAATAAGGAGGAAGACGAGAACGATGAATAAAACACTTTTAAAATCAGTCCGGGAATACAAAAAGCAGTCTGTGTTGGCTCCATTTTTCGTAATCCTGGAAGTTTTAATGGAAGTTCTGATTCCGATGGAGATGGCGAAGATCATTGATGTTGGAATCATGCAGGGAAATTTGAGCTATATCGTACGGCGGGGATTGATTCTGGTCATTATGGCAATGCTGGCTCTGTATTTCGGTATTATAGCAGGAAAAATGGCAGCAATAGCAGGTGCAGGATATGCCAAAAACCTGAGACATGATATTTTTTATAAAGTTCAGGAATTTTCATTTAAAAATATTGACCGGTTTTCCACATCCGGTCTTGTAACACGTATGACAACAGATATTACCAACGTACAGATGGCGTATATGATGAGCATTCGTCTGCTGGCGAGAGCTCCGATCATGATTGTTTTATCCTGGATCATGACACTTTTGCTCAATAAGAAAATTGCTTTACTGTTCCTGATCATCATACCGCTGCTTGGAGGAACACTGATCTTTATTGCAAAGAAAGCGCATCCGCATTTTATTAAAGTATTTGATGAGTATGATATTCTGAATAATTCCGTACAGGAAAATGTCAATGCATCCCGCGTGGTAAAAGCCTTTGTACGGGAAGATCACGAAATTGAAAAATTCCATGGAATTTCAAAATATGTCTATACATTATTTACAAAAGCAGAAAAGATCGTGGCATGGAACTCACCGGTTATGCAGTTTACGATCTATACGGCGATGCTTCTGATGGTAGCGATCGGAGGAAGAGAAATTGTATTCGGTGCGATGGAAATCGGAGAAATGACCAGTGTGATCGTGTATGCGTTCCAGATCATGATGGCTCTGATGATGGTTACATTCGTATTTGTTATGATCATGATCGCAGAAGCGTCTACAGACCGTATTACGGAAGTTCTGGCGGAAGTTCCGGAGATGCAGGACAAAAAGAATGCGATTACAGAAGTGGCAGACGGAGAGATCCGGTTTGAGCATGTAGATTTCAGTTATGCGGGAGAAGGCGGAAATCTTTCGTTAAAAGATGTCAATCTTCATATTAAATCCGGACAGACGATCGGGATCATCGGAGGAACTGGAAGTGCGAAATCAACATTGGTACAGCTGATCCCGAGACTTTATGACGTGACAAAAGGAACTGTAAAAGTCGGCGGACTGGATGTCAGAGAGTATAATCTGGAGGCACTGCGCGATCAGGTATCTATGGTATTGCAAAAAAACGTTCTCTTTACAGGAACGATCTACGATAATATCCGTTGGGGAAATGAACATGCCAGTGAGGAAGAGGTTCAGAGAGTCTGCAAACTTGCACAGGCAGATGGCTTCATAAAAGAATTTCCGGCAGGTTATCATACGATGATCGTACAGGGCGGAAACAATGTTTCCGGCGGACAGAAGCAGCGTCTGTGTATTGCACGGGCACTTCTGAAAAAACCGAAGATCCTGATTCTGGATGACTCCACAAGTGCGGTAGATACAAAGACAGATGCGCTGATTCGAAAAGCATTCCGGGAAGAAATTCCGGATACTACAAAGATCATCATTGCGCAGCGAGTTTCTTCTATAGAAAATGCAGACCAGATCATTGTACTGGATGAAGGAAAGATCATGGGAGTCGGCACATCCGAAGAATTGCTTGCGACAAATGAAATCTACAGAGAAGTATATGAATCTCAGATAAAGGGAGGTGAGGATGATGAATAGAAAACCAAAGGTTTCAAAAGAAAATTTACAGACCGCAAAGCGGCTTTTAAAATATGTGACCGGGACGTACAAGGTTCGGTTTGTGATCGTATTTATCTGTATTTTATTAAGTTCGATCGCATCAATTTCGGTATCATTGTCCCTCAAGTTTTTAATCGATGATTTTATCAGTCCTCTGATCGGACAGAAAGATCCGAATTTTGCAGAACTATATCGGGCACTTGCGGTGCTTGGAAGCATTTTCCTGATGGGAGTCATTGCTACATTTACTTATACACGCCTGATGGTCTACATTGGTCAGGGTGTCCTTAAAAAAGTAAGGGACGATATGTTTGAACATATGCAGACTCTTCCAATCCGTTATTTTGACCAGAATACGAATGGTTCTATCATGAGTCTTTACACGAATGATACAGATACGCTCAGACAGATGATCAGTCAGTCGATCCCACAGGCACTGATGTCCTTTTTTACGATTATCGTAACCTTTATTTCAATGCTGATCTTAAGTCCGCTGCTTACAATTTTAGCAGTTCTGATCATTGGTCTTATGATCTTCGTAACAAAAAAGATCGGTGGAAACAGTGGAAAATATTTTGTTCGTCAGCAGAAATCTCTGGCAGATGTGACTGGATTTGTGGAAGAGAGAATGAACGGACAGCGCGTAGTAAAAGTGTTCAACCACGAAAGAAAGTCAGAAGAAGAATTTGACAAACTCAACGAGGCGCTCTTTGAAAGTGCTGCACAGGCAAATACCTTTGCAAATATGATGGGACCGGTAATCGGAAACATCGGAAACCTGCAGTTTGTACTGGTCTCTGTACTTGGAGGATTCCTTTCTATTATGGGAATCGGAGGGATCACTCTGGGAGTTATGGCATCTTATCTGCAGTTTACAAAGAGCTTTACACAGCCGTTTATGCAGGTGGCGCAGCAGTTTAACTCTATTGTTATGGCACTTGCCGGAGCAGAGCGTATTTTTGCTCTGATCGATGAAGAATCGGAAAAAGACGAGGGATACGTAACACTGGTCAATGCGAAAAAAGACGAGAACGGCAATATTATCGAATGCAAAGAAAGAACAGGAATGTGGGCCTGGAAGCATCCACATTCGGCTGACGGAAGTGTGTCTTATACAGAACTGACCGGAGATGTGCGTTTTGAAGATGTGACATTTGGATACAACGAAGATAAAGTGATCTTAAAAGATATCAGTCTGTTTGCAAAACCGGGACAGAAGCTGGCATTTGTCGGTTCTACCGGAGCAGGAAAAACAACCATCACGAACCTGATCAATCGCTTTTACGATATTCAGGAAGGAAAGATCCGGTATGACGGAATCAATATTACAAAGATTAAAAAGGATGATCTGAGACGTTCCCTCGGAATTGTACTGCAGGATACCCATTTGTTTACAGGAACCATTATGGATAATATCCGTTATGGAAAACTGGATGCTACTGATGAGGAAGTATATGAGGCTGCAAAACTGGCTCATGCAGATCAGTTTATCAAAATGCTTCCGAAGGGATACGATACTATGTTAAGCGGTGATGGAGAAGAGCTTTCACAGGGACAGAGACAGCTTCTTTCCATTGCGAGAGCAGCAGTTGCAAATCCGCCGGTACTGATTCTGGATGAAGCAACTTCCAGCATTGATACCCGTACGGAGAGTATTGTGCAGAAGGGTATGGATAACCTGATGAAGGGACGTACAGTATTTGTTATCGCGCACAGACTTTCTACGATCCGCAACAGTGATGCGATTATTGTTCTGGAACACGGAAAGATCATCGAGCGTGGAGATCATGCGGATCTGATCAAAATGAAAGGAACGTATTACCAGTTATATACCGGAAAACTGGAGCTTTCATAAAAATTTACTGTGAATAGCAGACCATAAAGAGGATGGAGTTTTCTTACAGAAAGTGTAAGTGTTTTTCATCCACGATACGGCTTATAATATTCTTATCACGAAAGGGAGGGATATTATGAGCCGTATTATTTTGGAAATAGAATCGTTGTACAAAACATATGGGGAAAAGGAAAATGCAGCAGAGGCACTCAGAGGAATTTCGTTTCAAGTATATCAGGGAGAATTCCTCGGAATTATGGGAAGCAGCGGTTCGGGAAAAACGACGCTGTTAAATTGTATTGCTTCGGTTTTAAGACCTACAAGGGGGAGGATTCTTCTGAAAGGACAGGATATCGGAATGTATACGGATGCTCAGCTGGCAGCGTATCGGGGAAGACAGATCGGGTATCTGTTTCAGCAGTTTGAATTGCTGGATAATCTGACGGGTGGAGAAAATATTCTTTTGCCGGCACAGATTCACAAAATGCCGGAAAAGGAAAGCAGAAAAAGGATGCAGAAGCTGGCGGAATATTTTGAGATCGAGGAGGTGCTGGAAAAGTTTCCGAATCAGATGTCCGGAGGACAGAAGCAGAGGGTAGCCGCATTAAGAGCGCTTCTTTTGCATCCGCAGATCGTACTGGCAGATGAGCCGACCGGTGCGCTTGACAGCCGAAGTGCACGAAGTCTGATGGAGCAACTCTCTGGAGTGAATCGAGAGGATGAGGCTGCGGTTCTGATGGTGACACATGACGCACAGGCTGCGAGTTTTTGTTCCAGAATTTTGTTTATTCAGGATGGAAAAGTATTTCATGAATTACGGAAGCGAGTCGGGGAGGAGACAAACCGGGAATTTTATGAGCGCATTTTGTCCGTGATGGCGCAGTTGGGAGGAGGAAGCAATTATGTTCTCTGAACTGATCAGACGAAACAGTAAACGAAACCGGCAGGAAAACACGCTGTATTTTGTTACGATGATTCTCACGGTGGCGGCATTTTATATTATCCTTGCGCTGGATCATCAGGATGTGATGATCTTTCTGAAAGAGATGGAGAGAGATGCTGTAAACAAGCTGCTGATGCTGATTCCGATTTTATATGTGGTATCTCTGTGCCTGCTTTATTTCCTGGTATATTTTACGGATAAGTATCAGATGGAACGGCGAAGTCATGAGTTTGGAACCTATTTGATGCTTGGCATGAAGAAAAGAAGTCTGTTTCAGATGCTTTTTCTGGAAGATCTGCGAAATATTGTGTATGCTCTTGTGATAGGGATCCCGGGGGCGCTGCTGATCTCGGAACTTACAAGCCTGATCACGGCAAAGCTTGCAGGATTTGGAATTCTGCGTCATCAGTTTACATTTTCCGGTTCGGCTGCATTGTGGACAGTCATTGGGATTTGCGGAATTAAAATGCTTGCCCGGTTTGTGCTTTGCATGAAGCTTTGGAAAAAAGAGGTTTATGAATTGTTATCCCGTGAACAGAAGGAAAAACAGCGTGCATTTTCGCCCATAAAAACGTGTGTGAAGCTGATGATGGGAATCATTCTTCTGGCAGCAGCCTATGGGATCGGATGCGGGATACTGAGTTCGGAACTTGGGATAAAACGAATGTTTCGTATGACTGCAATTTTATGTTTTTGCGGGGTACTCGGCACATTCTTTTTCTTTCAGGGCCTGGCATATCTGTTTGACAGGATATGCAGAAAACTTCCGGGGAAAAAGCTCTGGACATTTACATGCCGTCAGCTGCAGGAAGCGGTATTTTTAAAATCATCTTCGTTGGCAATTTCTTCCCTTCTGATTCTGTTTGCGATCATATGTTGTGCCTATGGAGTCGGGATGAGCGGGCAACTGGGACAACAGGATACGGCAGGGATCGATTTTACATTTGACGAGAAAAAAGAAACGTTAGAAGAAGTGCTGTCATCTCAGAAAGTAGACCAATATTTTTCAAATCTGTTTGAAGTACGAAACGGATTACTTTGGACAGATCTGGATTTTACGGAAGGTATGGAGGAGCGAAAAGTATATGCATATGACTGTGAGGAATTACATGAGCGTCTGAAAAACAGATTGAATCCATATTCTTGGGAAGAATCCCCATTTTTGATCGCAGAATCAGGGTACAATGAGATTTTACGTTCAAAAGGAATGGAACCTTTGAACTTAAAGGAACATCAGATGGCAATTTACGGGCACCCCACATATTTGTCGGATGAGACTGCAAAGAGCGTAGAGAAACTTCTGAAAGAGAAAGTTTTTGTGCAGATAGAAGAGACCGATTATGAAATCATTCCAAGAGTATGCAATGACAATCTGGTGGCAGACCGGATGTTGACGATTATGTATGGTTTTATTGTACCGGATGAGGTTTTTGATGTCTTTGTAGCAGACGGAAGCTATTCTTACTGGAACGGGATTCTTGATCCGGTTCTGGTAAAGGAGGAAGGATTGCTCAAAGCAGTGATGTCTGTCAATGACCGTCTAAAAACAACCGATCTGCATTATGAAAGTTATCTGGGAACAGCCGGGCGGCATATGTTTTATCAGGTGGCATTGGGATATACGACGATCTATCTGGCTGTGATTTTTTTGATTATCGCAAATACACTCATTGGAGTTCAGTTTTTAATTCAGCAGGAGAAGACCGGGGCACGCTACAGCGTTCTGCTTACACTGGGAAGTAACTACAAAGAGCTCTGTCATTGTGCGAAAGTTCAGATTTGGTGGCACTATGGACTGGTATTGAGCGTTGCATTTTTCAGTAGTGTGTTTGGGGTCTGGACATTGTTCCGGCTGATTGGACAGGTGCAGGAAGTAAAAGTTTTCTGGCAGATGGCAGGAAGTGTGTTTCTTTTCTTGTGTCTGATAGAAACAGCTTATATAATAGGAGTCATAAAGACAAGCAATCGCAGGATTTTGAAATTTATTCAGAGAAAACGGCAGGAGTAGAAGACAGGCATGCAAAAAATCATAATCGTAGAAGACGATCAATTCCTTCGGGAAGAACTGGAAAATATTTATCATAAGGCAGGCTATGAGGTGTGTTGTGTAACGGATTTTCCAGAAACGGGTGCTGTCTGTGAGGCAGAGCATCCGGATTTGTTAGTGCTGGATCTGGGACTTCCGGGCATCAGTGGATTTGCACTTTGTAAAGAAATACGAAAGAAAGGCAACCTTCCTATTCTTGTGCTGACCTCCAGGGATAAAATGCAGGATGAGTTGAAAGCACTGGAGTTGGGAGCTGACGAATATCTGACGAAGCCATGTCATAAAGACCGTCTGCTGGCAAGGACAGAAAATCTTCTGAAACGGGCAATGGGGAATGCACATTTACTGGATGGAGGCGATTTTCTTTTTGATACCAGAACCTATACGGTCTGTCAGGGGAAAGATGCCTGTCATATTCCGGAAAATCAGGGGAAGATTTTAAAAATTCTTTTGGAATATGCAGGAACAGAGGTGAAAAAAGAGTGCATTTCAAAGGTATTGTGGGGAACAACCGAATATATTGATGAAAATGCGCTTCAAGTCAATGTGACAAGGCTGAAAAAGACATTAAAGGCGCTTGGTCTGGAGAATCGGATAGAAACAATCCGTGGCAGAGGATATCGGTGGAAGAGAGAGCAGTAATATGGAATATATCAGACGAATCTGGAGCGAGATCAAAGAAGAAAAAATATGGTTTGTGATCCTTACGTGTACAGAACTGGTATCGCTATTCTTTCTGTGGCTGTCGGGGATAGAGCAGTTCAAAGTTCTGGCCGGACTGGAAACCAGCTGTTTTGTAATTATTTTCTTGTATGCAGTAATCTGGAACGTAAGGAAAGAGCAGAAAAAGAAAGAGCGGTTTCTTACATTTCTGGCGGATCCGAGTGAAGAAAATGAGAGACTTGCGATCGGGGGAGCAGGAAATGAAGAACAGGAAATCCTGCGGGAGATCGGGGCATATCTTCGAAAAGCATACAGGCAGGCTGATGCAGGGAGGATACAGGAAGAAGAATATGAACGATATGTAGAATTATGGGCACATGAAGTGAAAATTCCATTATCTCTTTTTACACTTTTGCTTGAGAACAGAAGTGAGGAGATGTCACCGACAGTACACAAAAAAATGGAGCATGTCAGACTGCAGATGCAGTCCTATGTAGAGCAGATGTTATATTATGCCAGGGTCAAATCAGTGAATAAAGAGTATTTGTTTGAAGAGATCAGTCTGGAAGAATGCTGCTGGGAGGTGCTGGATGAATACCGTCTGTATCTGGAAGAAAAGCAGATCCTGGTGCAGTTGGATCTGAAAAAGAAAATCGTACTGTCAGACCGGAAAAGTCTGTGTTTTATGCTCAGTCAGCTGATCGCGAATTCTATCAAATACACAGGATATGAAGCCGAAAAGTGTCCGAAGCTGAAAATCAGTTCCGGAAGTGAGAACAACAGAGTCTGCCTTTCTGTCTGCGACAATGGGTGTGGCGTAAAACCATATGAACTCCGCTATCTTTTTGAAAAAGGATTTACAGGAGAGAACAGCCAGAAAAAATCGACAGGGATGGGATTGTATCTGGTACGGCAGATCGGACAGGAATTAAAGATAGAAGTAGAAGCAGTGTCAGTCTACGGAAAAGGAATGGAAATCAGACTCTGGTTTCCGGTGGTGTAGGGCAGTTCCATGTGGAACTGCTCTGTTACTGTGGCTTGCAGAGTTATTGTTTACAGTAACTTTTTACAGGATATTTATGGAAATTTAATTGTATCCTGATCAAAATTCAAGTATAATAAAATCAATCTTGAAAGGAATCCCTTTCAATTTTCAAATATGGCAAAGAATTGCCATTCAAAAGTTATTCCCAGATAAAGAGTAAAGAGATGGATAAAAGAATAGAGGGAGTTTGTCTGTATTTGCGATTGTGAAACATCGCGTCAAAAGATATAATAAAATCAATGATATAGATACATACTCGCCGAAATATTCTGGTTTCCATCAGAACAAAGGAGGAGTGTGTATGAAGAAAGAAAAAACAACACAATTTTTAATGAAGCCAAAGGTAGATTTCTGTTTTAAAGAACTGATGGAAGATGAAGAGGTGCGCAATGCATTTCTGGCAGCAGTACTTGGGATCAATCTGGAAGAAATCGTTGAGAGCAGGATTTTGCCGTCCCACCTGCGTTAGAAAGACAAAGATAATAAACTGGGGATTCTGGATGTACGGGTATTGCTAAATAATAAGGAGCAGATCGATATTGAAATCCAGGTGACATCCAGTGAATACTGGGCAGAACGTACCTTGTTCTATCTGGGAAAGATGTTTGTGGATCAGCTAAAACCGGGAGAAGACTATCAAAAATTAGAAAAATGTATTCATGTCGGGATTTTAAATTTTACATTGTTTGATGATGAAGAATACTATTCCCGCTTTCATTTCTGGTCGGATCAGGGAAGAAAGATGTATAGTGATAAGTTTGAAATCCATACGCTGGAACTTCCCAAGCTGGCAAAACATGAGTATCCGGAGACAGAGCTGCTGAAATGGCTTCAGTTTATCAATGCAGAGACCAAGGAGGAATTTGAAATGGCAGCGGAAAAAAGCGAATATATTAAGAAGGCGTATGAGGATTTGAACCGGATCAGCGCAGATGAAGAAAAGCGTCTGGAATATGAAGCAAGAGAGCGTGCGATTCGAGATCACCAGTATTTTTCTACTGTTTACAAAGAGACTGGGCTTAGAGAGGGACGAAAAGAAGGCCTAAAAATAGGCCGACAAGAGGGTCTGCAAGAGGGGAGACAAGAGGGTCTGCAAGAGGGGCGACAGGAGGGCCGGCAAGAAGGCATACAGGCCGTAGTAGAGTTGCTTCAGGAAATGGGAATGGAGAAAGAAATTGTATGTGTAAAAATTCAGGAAAGATTTCAGTTTTCTCTGTCAGATGCAGCGAAGGAGGTAGAAAAGTACTGGAAATCATAGTAGAAGTCGTGGAAAGATATTGGAAGGGATAATGCCATAAGACATGAAAAGCCCACCCTTACTTTAGCGAGTCAGGGTGGGCTTATTATATCCTTGAGCCAATGGTTCATTATTGCATACTTACAGGAATTTCAGCAACTACAGGAATCATGCCAGGAGAAGATGGTTCGGCATATATTTGATCAATGGCCACGTCTACCGTCATTGCATCCGGAAATGTACCGTCTTCCAGAGCATTTCGACTGATCTGATAGAAACCGATATAAAGGCTTTTTTTACAATCGATTGTTACACATTAGATAAAAACAGAAAGTAAAAAGTTGCAAAAATAAAAAAATCGCTGTAAAACAACTTTTACTCAGTCATTTTACAGCGATTCAATTTCATATTAGTCACGGAACATCTTCATGCCCATCCATTGCTGCATATGATCCAGCATCTTTTCATCCGGATCGATCAGGATACAGCTCATCGTCTGTTCAGCCGGGATTACAATGGCATAAGTACCTTCGCCTGTACCTGCGGAAAAATCTTTTGTCTTGTCTGCGTGTACAGAATCAAGACGGTGAGAATTTTTTGGCGCAATGATCTCAGCCTGCTGGATATCCAGAGTCATGAGTTTTTTGCGTTTTGATTTACTGTAAATAGCGTCAATTTCCAGATCGTGGTTCAAAAGTGTATACTCATATTCTACATCGAGTTTCGGAAATACAAAGTAGTAAATCAGAACTCCGAGAAGAATCGTAACGAGAACTGCCAGAGAACCGATAAAAAGCATACCTCCGCAAAGCACGACTACGAGAGCGGCAATGCACAAAATACGGATTACGAGGTCCATAGGTCGGGATTTACGAGTAACTAATTGTTCATAAAGTGCGTCATTCATGTGGTGTATTCCTTTCAGTATATAAATAATTCATTACCATAGAGGCGATCTTAAATGTCATGGCATCTTCAAACTGGCGAAGATCCAGACCGGTCCGCTTTTCAATCTGCTCCAGGCGATAGATTAAAGTATTGCGGTGCATATGCAGCTGCCGGGAGGTCTCTGCGATATTTAAGTTATTCTGTAGAAACTTATTAACGGTTGCAGTGGTTTCTTCATCCAGTGCCTGTGGAATCTCCTCTCCGAAAATTTCATGAAGAAAATTCTCACACAACGAAGTTGGAAGACGGTAGATCAGACGTCCGATTCCAAGTCGGTTATATGGAAATACCGTCTGTTCGGAATAAAACAGCTTACCGACTTTCAGTGCAAGACTTGTCTCACGAAAAGCAGTGGAGAGATCCAGCAGATTATGCAGAGTCTTGCTGTAAGAAACACGGACACGTGCCAGAGCTTCCGCGTTTACGGTATCCACGATCATGCGGGCAGTAAGATGTACAGTTTCCTGTGAAGAATCTGCCAGAGATCTGACAGGACAGAGAATCGCACAGGAAGCTTCTGTCAGCGGAATTCGAAATGCTCCTGACTGGGATGGAAAGAGATTCTTTAAAATCTCGGAAATATCTTCATCCAGACTGTGAGAAGTCTCCAGAAGATAAAGGATACGCGGCTCTTCCGGAGCAATGTGAAGACGGGCGGCCCGGTCATATACATTATATGTAGGGATGCTGTCTGTCATCAGGCTCTGAAGAAAATGAATCTTGTTATACTTTTCTTTGTATGCGGAGGAAAGGAGCTTTAACTGCTCCAGCGCTTTTGTCACTTCTTCTTCTGTTTCTGCGTGAATCTCCATAGAAATTCCGGTAATATGTCTGAGGTCTGTCAATGCTTTCTCTAATTCGGCTGTATGATTCATAGTGTTTCTCCCGGTAGACAGAGAAGGAGCTGCACAATCGTACAGCCCCCTGTCATTTTTAGTTATAACTATTTTAAAACATTAGTTTGTAATCGTCAACTCTGTTTCTTTGTCGAAGATGTGGATCTTTTCCATATCCAGAGCAAATACTGCGTGATCTCCGTTTCTTAATGTTGTACGAGGATTTACGCGGGCTGTCATCTGTGTACCTTCTAAGTCAAAGTACAGATATACTTCTGCTCCAAGCAGCTCATAAACTTTGATTGTAGATTCGATCACGCTGTCAGGTGAATTGCTGATGAATGCCTGTGAATCATGTACATCTTCCGGACGAATACCAAGAACAACAGTTCTTCCGTTGTATCCACCGTCGATCAGTGCCTGTTTTTTAGATGCAGGAACCTTCAGTGTATGTTTTCCGACAGTCAATGTTACATCATTTCCTTTGATATCAACAACAGCATCCATGAAGTTCATCTGAGGAGATCCGATGAATCCTGCTACGAACAGGTTGCAAGGTGTGTTGTACAGGTTCTGAGGTGTATCTACCTGCTGAACAACTCCGTCTTTCATAACAACGATTCTTGTACCAAGAGTCATAGCCTCTGTCTGGTCATGTGTTACGTAGATGATTGTAGCGCCCAGATTTTCATGCAGTTTGGAAATCTCGATACGCATCTGAACTCTCAGTTTTGCATCCAGGTTGGAAAGAGGTTCGTCCATAAGGAATACTTTTGGATTACGAACGATCGCACGTCCCATAGCAACACGCTGTCTCTGTCCACCGGAAAGAGCTTTTGGTTTACGGTCAAGCAGTTTTTCCAGGTCAAGGATTCTTGCTGCTTCTTTTACTTTTCTATCAATCTCATCTTTCGGAACTTTACGAAGCTTCAGTCCGAATGCCATGTTATCGTATACTGTCATATGTGGATACAGAGCGTAGTTCTGGAATACCATCGCGATATCTCTGTCTTTTGGTTCCACATCGTTCATAACTTTTCCGTCAATCTCCAGTGTACCGCCGGAAATATCTTCCAGACCTGCGATCATACGAAGTGTTGTAGATTTACCACATCCGGAAGGTCCTACAAAGATGATGAACTCTTTGTCTTCAATGTCCAGATTGAAATCTTTTACTGCGTGAAATCCGTTCGGATAAATTTTCTGAATTCCTTTTAATGATAAACTTGCCATTTTAAATAGCCTCCTTAAAATCAGTGTTTCGTTGTTTTCTGTAATTAAGTATACCTTTGGAGGCCAAAACAGACAATGTTACGAGTAACTAAAAAAAACAGATAATGGTGTACAAAGTGACTATAGAAGCTTTTTGATCGCAGGAATGGAAAGTCCGTCCTGCCGAAGAGAACGAATCTGTTCGATTCTTGCGACCGCCGCCTCTCTGGGGAAGCGGCGTGTCAGATTTTCTTCTGCCTGTTCAAATGGCAGCATTCCTTCTTCTGTATAAAATTTTAAAGTACTGTAGCGGCAGCCGGTGATGCGCACCAGCTCGCCGATCGAAACATATTCCGAGACCAGAATTTTCTCCATAGAACGTTGTCTGGACATAAGAACACTCCTTTATTTTACATAATATATCTTCTAAGCTGAACGCCGAAAACAGGAACCCGGTAATATTGACGCTGTGTCGGGATACATTCATAATAAAGATTGTCAATCTGAAGAAGAGGTACCGTGCCTGCGCGTATCACATGGACTTCATTTCCGTTTTCTTCTAATCTGGAAATGACGCCTTCCAGACGCTTTTCGGCATTACAATATAATTCTTCTGATTCAATGAAGATTGCGCTGGAACGTTCCATAAACGGAACCTGAAATAAAACGCCGGTACCGAGCTGGGTGGAAAAAATTGCTTTCTTTTTCGAAAAGAGCCCAAGTGCCGCACTGTCAAGCGCATTGTGGATGGAAACGGAAAGCAGTGTTTTTGCCAGAAGGGAGTTCAGGTATAACTCGTTAATTCTGGAAGTGAGGTATTTTTGTTCCTCCCTGGAAAACAGATCATAAAAGCAGCTGCTTTCACGTAAAAGCCAGAGCATACATACGGTTTCATCGAATACATTGCCTTCTTCCATCAGTTCTGCACGAAGACTTTCTGTCTGCCGTGAATATTCATCGGAATCCGTCCGGTATTCCAAAATCTTGTTTCCGGCAGAAGAAAACTCCAGATCACAGCTGACCAGGGCGGATGCTTCTGTCATCAGTCCCAGATTATTTAAACGGGTATATACTGTGTGTTCCAGCTCTTTTGCAGCAGAAGAAGATAAATGAGCTGCTTCCTTCAAAGAAACAGATAAAGCATTCAATCTGGAGCGGTATTCGTCAGAGTCTTCGGTGAGCTCTTCTGTTTCCTGTAGAAATCGATCCAGTACACCGGCTGCAGAGATACAGCGAATTGCTACTTTTTTTGCAGTAGAATTACGTGTGCTGTTTAAAGCGTTTAATGAAATGAGTGAAAAACGGTCCTGTAATGATAAGTTCGTCATAGGAAAACCCTCCTCGTGGATAAGAAAATTTATATTTACTTATTACTTACTACTTACGATTTAAAAATACTGCGATAACAGGAAAAAATCAAGAGATTTTCAGCAAGTTTTCAGAAAATTCCAGAAAAACACAATGCGTTGACGAAATCGTGCAAATCCGCTACAATAACTTCATATACGGCTTCTTCAAAGCCGCAGTCTGATAGAAAAGAGGAGAAAACATATGGCAAATCCAGTTGTTACATTTGAAATGGAAAACGGCGATATCATGAAAGCGGAGTTATATCCGGAGATCGCACCGAACACAGTGAAAAATTTTGTATCGCTTGTAAAGAAAGGATTTTATGACGGACTGACATTCCACCGTGTGATCAGCGGATTTATGATCCAGGGAGGATGTCCGGACGGAACAGGTATGGGTGGCCCGGGATATACAATCAAAGGAGAGTTCCTTCAGAATGGCGTGACGAACAATCTGGCACATGATGAAGGTGTTCTGTCTATGGCACGTGCAATGCATCCGGATTCTGCGGGAAGCCAGTTCTTTATCATGCATAAGAAATCCCCGCATCTGGATGGAGCATACGCTGCATTCGGAAAGATTACAGAGGGAATGGATGTTGTGAATAAAATTGCAGACACAGCCACAGACTACAGTGACAAGCCACTGGAGCCTCAGGTAATGAAAAAAGTGACAGTCGAGACTTTCGGAGAAGAGTACGGCGAGCCGGAGAGGGCGTAGTTGATAAATAGTAAAAAGCGATATTCAAAAGGGCAGTTTTTGTACTTTGAAATGCACTTTGGATGTATATACGAGTTGTCATATTGATGAAAATCAATGCGACAACTCTACTTTTTTCTTCTATAAAAATGTGTTATACTAAGAAACTGGTAAAAATGAAAGGATATCACATTGTATATGGAAAAGAAATTACAAAATCCAGGTGTTGTGGTTGCTCTGGCTCTGCTTTGCTGTGCATTGTGGGGAAGTGCCTTTCCATGTGTGAAGATAGGATATGAATGGCTGGCGATCGAAGGCGCGGGCAGCCAGATCCTGTTTGCGGGATACCGGTTCTTCCTGGCGGGAATCTTTACATTTCTGATCGGAAGTTTTCTTGAGAAGCGCTGGCTTATGATCCGAAGAAGTTCTGTACTGCCGGTTTTCGGACAGGGAATGTTGCAGACATTTATACAGTACATCTGTTTTTATATCGGTCTTGCACATACAACCGGGGCAAAAGGTTCGGTGATCAATGCTTCGAACGCATTTTTTGCGTTGATATTTGCACATTTTATGATAAAATCAGAGAAAATGACGTGGAAGAAGAGCATCGGTTGCCTGATCGGGTTTGCCGGTGTGATCGTGATCAACCTGACACCGGGTGGAATGGCCGGTGGATTTCAGTGGATGGGAGAAGGGTTGATCCTGGTCTGTTCCATGGCATATGGAGCAAGTTCTGTGACATTGAAGCTGCTCTCGGGGAAAGAAACGCCCATTGCGATTACAGCTTTTCAGCTTTTATTCGGTGGAGAAATGCTGATTTTGGCAGGTGTTTTGCTTGGCGGCCACGTGCGTGGATTTACGATGCGGTCCGTGTTGCTTTTGTTGTATATGGCACTGCTGTCCACGGTTGCGTTCAGCATATGGGCGTTGCTTTTGAAGTATAACCCGGTTGGGAAAGTAGCGGTGTTTGGGTTTACGATCCCTGTTTTCGGTGTAGCACTCTCAGCAGTATTTCTTGGAGAGGACATCTGGAAAATACAGAATCTGGCGGCGCTGATTCTGGTCAGTGCAGGGATTATCTTTGTAAACAGAGAAAAGGAGTCTAAAAATGATACAGACCAAAGAGCTGATCTATGAATATGAAAAAAGAGATGAAGAGGGAAATATCATCGGTATGAAGCGTGCGATTGACGGCGTGGATATTGATATCCCGGAGGGGTCTTTTGTGGCAATCCTGGGACACAACGGTTCCGGAAAGTCGACGCTGGCAAAGCATATGAATGCGATCCTGGTGCCGTCCGGTGGAACCATGTGGGTAAACGGAAGAGATACGAAAGATCCGGAGAATCTGTGGGATGTCAGACAATCCGCAGGAATGGTATTTCAGAATCCGGACAATCAGATCATCGGAACGGTGGTAGAAGAAGACGTCGGATTCGGACCGGAGAATTTGGGCGTGCCGGCGGACGAGATCTGGAAGCGGGTGGAAGAAAGCCTGAAAGATGTCGGAATGCTGGAGTATCGCAAGTCTTCCCCAAACAAGCTTTCCGGAGGGCAGAAACAGCGAGTTGCCATTGCGGGAGTGATCGCTATGGAACCAAAGTGTATTGTTTTAGATGAGCCGACTGCTATGCTGGATCCGAATGGAAGAAAAGAAGTGATCAAAACTGTCCGCCGTCTGCAGAAGACGAAAAAAGTAACGGTGATCCTGATCACCCACTATATGGAAGAAGTGATCGAGGCCGATCAGGTATTTGTTATGGATAAGGGTCATGTTGTGATGCACGGAACTCCAAAAGAGGTATTCTCTCAGGAGGAAAAATTGAAAAAGTATCGTCTGGATGTACCACAGGTAACGATGCTGTCAGATGAACTGAGAAAAAGAGGTTTGGATATCCCGAAAGGAATCCTGAAGAAAGAGGAACTGGTGGAGGTATTATGTCGATTGAATTAAAACACATTCAGTATGTTTACGGTCAGGGAACTGCATATGAAAAACAGGCGTTAAAAGATGTCAGCCTCGAGATTCCGCAGGGACAGTTTCTCGGGATCATCGGTCATACAGGTTCCGGAAAATCAACACTGATCCAGCATTTTAATGGTCTGATCAAAGCTGCATCCGGAGAGTTGTATTATGAAGGAAAGAACATCTATGAAGACGGATACGATATGAAGTATTTAAGAAGCCAGGTAGGACTTGTGTTTCAGTATCCGGAGCATCAGCTGTTTGAAGTGGATGTTCTGACAGATGTATGCTTTGGTCCGAAAAATCAGGGGCTTTCAAAAGAAGAGTGCGAGAAACGGGCGAAAGAAGCTCTGGAACTGGTTGGTTTTCCGGAAGAATTATATTTACAGTCTCCGTTTGAGCTTTCCGGAGGACAGAAGAGAAGGGCGGCGATTGCGGGAGTTCTTGCCATGCGCCCGAAAGTACTGGTACTGGATGAACCGACTGCCGGACTGGATCCGAGAGGACGGGATGAGATTCTGGATCAGATTGCAGAGCTTCACAAGAAAACGGGAATCACTGTTATTTTGGTATCTCACAGTATGGAAGATATCGCGAAATATGTGGATCGAATTATTGTGATGAACCGCGGGGAAAAGTTTTTAGATGGAACGCCCCGGGAAGTGTTTGCACATTATCAGGAACTGGAAGAGGTTGGCCTTGCTGCGCCGCAGGTAACTTACATTATGCACGATCTGCGGCAGAATGGACTGCAGGTCGGCAATGATGTGACGACAGTAGAAGAGGCGGCAGATGAGATCATGCGCTATTTTAGAGGGAAGCATCCGGAGGAAACAAAATTATGATTCGAGATATTACAATTGGACAATACTATCCGGCAAACAGCGTAATACACCGTCTGGATCCCAGGGTGAAGATCGTGGCGACACTGTTATTTCTGATCTCGTTGTTTGTACAGAAAAGCGTACTCGGCTATCTGGTTGCAACCTTGTTCCTGGCAGGGGTGATCCATTTAAGTAAAGTGCCTTTGAAGTTTATTATGAAGGGCTTAAAACCGATTATGATCCTGCTCTTGATCACAGTAGCATTTAATCTGTTTTTGAATAACGGAGGAGAGGTGCTGGTTCATTTCTGGATTTTTCAAATTACAGAAGATGGACTGGAAATCTCGGTATATATGGCGATCCGTCTCATTTATCTGATCGCGGGATCGTCGATCATGACATTTACAACCACTCCGAATGCACTGACAGATGGGATAGAGAAGCTGCTCCGACCGCTGAACAAAGTGAAAGTTCCAGTACATGAGGTGGCAATGATGATGTCGATCGCGCTGCGCTTCATTCCGATCCTTCTGGAGGAGACAGACAAGATCATGAAAGCACAGATTGCACGTGGGGCAGATCTGGAGAGTGGAAATATCATTCAGAGAGCAAAGGCCATGATTCCGATTCTGGTTCCGTTGTTCGTATCGGCATTTCGCCGTGCCAATGATCTTGCCATGGCAATGGAGGCGCGCTGTTACCGTGGCGGAGAAGGGCGTACCAAGATGAAACCGCTCGTGTATCACAGCCGTGACAGAGTTGCGTATCTTGTGACAGCAGTGTATCTGGCTGTGATCATTGTGCTGGGAAGATTTGTGCCGTTTCATATCTGGATATTCTAGGATGAAGGAATTGAGAAAATTATGAAAAGATTGAAACTGACCGTTGCTTATGACGGAACGAATTATTGTGGATGGCAGATCCAGCCGAATGGAATTACGGTGGAAGAAGTTCTGAACCGTGCGCTCAGAAAACTGACAGGGGAAGAGATTACGGTCATCGGGGCAAGCAGAACAGATTCCGGGGTACATGCCCTTGGTAATGTGGCAGTGTTTGATTCTGAAACCTCCATTCCGCCGGAGCGGATTTCATATGCCCTGAACCAGAGGCTTCCAGATGATATTGTTGTGATCAGATCGGAAGAAGTGCCGGCAGACTGGCATCCGCGATACTGCAATTCAAAAAAAACGTATGAATATCATATTCAAAATGCGAAAATACCGGATCCCACAAGAAGACTGACCCGGTATTTTGTGTCATTTGATCTGGATATTGAGAGAATGAAAAAAGCTGCACAGTATCTGGTAGGGACTCACGACTTTGTGAGTTTTTGTAATGTGCGTACGGATGTGGAGGATACCGTGCGTACGATTTACAATCTTGATATTTTGCCGGTGGGAGATGAGATTACCATCCGGATACAGGGAAGCGGATTTTTGTATAATATGGTGCGCATCATTGTGGGAACACTGGTGCGCGTGGGGAGAGGGTTTTATACCCCGGAGCAGGTACAGGAGATTCTGGAAGCAAAGAACCGCAAAGCTGCAGGGGTGACAGCTCCGCCGCAGGGGCTGTTTCTTGTAGGAATCGAGTATGAAGAATAATATCTAAAAAGGAAAGCAATTTTTAGATTGTACAAAAGCAGGAAACAAGTATATAATAAATATGATTTATCCGTTTCGGATGAATGATGATCGGCCGCATTTTGGAGTTCGCGGGCTGGTATGGATAGAGGAGGAAATGGAACATGAGGATTATTGCAACAAAAGACTACAATGATATGAGCAAAAAAGCAGCGAATATTTTGTCTGCACAGGTGATCATGAAACCGGATTGTGTACTGGGACTGGCAACAGGTTCCACCCCGATCGGTACATATGAGAAGCTGGTAGAATGGTATGAAAAAGGGGATCTGGACTTTTCTCAGGTGACTTCTGTCAATCTGGATGAATACAAAGGACTGGACCGTAAAAATGACCAGAGCTATTACTATTTCATGCATGAGCATCTGTTTAATCATGTAAACATCAAGGAAGAGAATACAAATGTGCCGGATGGTACACAGCCGGATGGAGAAAAGGAGTGTGCGCGCTATGAAGAACTGATCCGTTCTCTCGGCGGTGTGGATCTTCAGCTTCTCGGACTGGGACACAATGGTCATATCGGATTTAATGAACCTGCAGATGCATTTGATAAGACGACACACTGTGTAGATCTGACAGAGAGCACGATCGAAGCAAACAAGCGTTTCTTCGCATCCGCAGATGAGGTTCCGAGACAGGCATATACGATGGGAATCGGAACGATCATGCAGGCAAAGAAGATTCTGATCATTGTCAGCGGAGAAGATAAGGCAGATATTGTAAGAGATGCATTTTTCGGACCGGTTACACCACAGGTTCCGGCATCGATCCTGCAGATGCACAGCGATGTGACACTGGTGGCAGATGAGGCGGCACTGTCTAAAATCCCAAGATAAAAAAGCGTTGGTACATTTATACGAAAATATAAAAAAAATATAAACAATATTACCAAAATCTAAATTCGGAGCTGCCGGAAGGTTGACTTGAGGTGTCACCTCTGGTATAGTTTATATAACGAATTGAATCAAATTGGATTGTTACTGTCAGGCAGGCAAAACCAGTTTTACGAGAGCGTAATACCATAGGTTTATTCTCTTGTAAAAGCTGGTTTTTATTATTTTACGGGGAACTCCAGACACAACTGACAGAACAGGAAAAAGATTCGTATAAAAGAGGATTCGGTATAGAATGTTAATTGAGAAAATTATAAATAATAATATCGTGTCGGCTGTAGACAGCAAAGGAAGAGAAGTTGTTGTCATGGGACGCGGGCTTGGGTTTGGTATGAAGCCCGGCAGGCAGATTCAGGAGAACAAGATTGAGAAAGTGTTCCGGATCAAAAGTCAGACACTTGCAGAACAGTTTAAAGATCTTCTTGCAGACATGCCGCTTGAGCATGTAAAGGTATCCAGTGATATCATCACCTATGCGAAAGAAAATCTGAAGTTAAAGCTCAATCAGAGTATATATGTGACACTGACAGATCATATTAATTTCGCGATCACAAGATATCAGCAGGGGATTAAGCCGCAAAATGCATTGTTATGGGAGATTAAGAGGTTTTACTCGAGGGAATATGAATTGGGAATGTATGCGGTCAAGACGATTGAAGAAAAGCTGAGGATCCGGCTTCCGGAGGATGAGGCGGGATTTATCGCACTTCATTTCCTGAACGCAGAATATGGAACAGATATTCGGGATGCAGTGAAGTTTCCGAATCTGGTAAAAAAGATACTGGAAATTGTAGAAGAGAAGCTTCAGATTGAATTGGATGAAACATCTCTCCATTATGAGAGATTTGTAACACATATCAAGTTTTTGCTTCAGCGGGTCTACCGAAAAGAGCTTCTTCCGGATGAGGAGTCTGAACTGGCGGAGCTGATGCAGAAAAAATATCAGAAAGAATATGACTGCAGCAAGATGGTTGCTGCATATATTGAAGAAGAGACAAAATGCAGCCTGTCAGGAGAGGAGATCATGTATCTGGCGATCCACATTCGGAGAGTGACGACTGCGGAAGAATAAAAGGAGGAAGAAAGATGTTTGGACTTTTTAAGAAGAAAAAAGATAAAGCACATGTATTAGGAGCACCGGCAAAAGGGAAGGCAGTTTCTCTCAAAGAAGTCAGCGATCCGACATTCAGTGAGGGGATTCTGGGAGACGGAGTTGCGGTGATTCCATCAGAAGGCAAAATTTATGCGCCGGCAGACGGTACGATCGGAATGGTATTTGATACCCTTCATGCGATCAGCCTGACGACAGATTTTGGGGCAGAGGTTCTGATCCATGTGGGACTGGATACGGTACAGTTAAAAGGAGAGGGATTCGAAGGTCATGTAAAAGCCGGAGATACCGTGAAAAAGGGAGATCTGCTTTTGACAGTAGATCTTGAGAAGGTGAAAGCTGCAGGATATGATATCATCACACCGATGCTGATCTGCAACACAGCAGATTATGCGGCTGTGACAGCTCAGGCAGACAAAGAGGTCAACGCCGGAGATGATGTTCTGACCGTAGAAGAAAAATAGTTTTATAGATATGGTTTTAAACCGGTGGTACTTGCCGGATTAAAATAAATAAAGGGATTCCAATAAGGAAAAGGATTTTGAGAAGGAGGAAAAGAAATGAAATTTTTACAAAAATTAGGTAAATCCTTAATGCTCCCGGTAGCATGTCTGCCAATCTGTGGTATCCTGATGGGACTTGGATACTGGATGTGTCCGGCTACAATGCAGGGTGGAGAAATCAACGGTATCATTCAGCAGATTGGTTTTTATCTGGTAAAAGCAGGGGGAGCTTTGATCGATAATATGGCAATCCTGTTCGCGATCGGTATTGGTGTTGGTATGGCAGATGATAATGATGGTACAGCTGCTCTTTCTGCGCTGGCTTCCTGGTTGATGATTACAAACCTGCTTTCTACAGCAAACGTTTCTGTTATCAGAACTTTGTCAGAAACTTCTACATTAGCATTCGATAAAATCGCGAATCCATTTATTGGTATCATCGCAGGTCTGATTGGATCTATGTGCTACAACAGATTTAAAAATACACAGCTTCCTGACTGGCTGTCATTCTTCAGCGGTAAACGTTGTGTGGCAATCGTATCAGGTGTTGTATCTATCATTGCATCTGTTGTATTGCTGTTTGTATGGCCGGTTATCTTCGGAGCACTGGTTGCACTTGGAGAAGCAATCGTAAGCCTGGATGCTGTTGGAGCTGGTATTTATGCATTCTTCAACAGACTGCTCATCCCATTCGGTCTGCACCATGCACTGAACAACGTATTCTGGTTCGATACGATCGGCCTTGGAGATCTGACACACTTCTGGGCAGGCGAGACATCAGCAGATGTTACATGGAGCCTTGGTATGTACATGTCAGGATTCTTCCCATGTATGATGTTCGGTATTCCTGGTGCTGCGCTTGCTATGGTACATACAGCAAAACCTGCTAAGAAGAAAGTTGCTATCGGTCTTGTTGCTTCTGCAGCGATCGCAGCATTCGTATGTGGTGTTACAGAGCCATTCGAGTTCGGATTCATGTTCCTTGCTCCAGTTCTGTATGTAATCTACGCTTTACTGTATGGTATTTTCGTAACAATTACAACATTGGTTGGATTCCGCGCAGGATTCAGCTTCTCAGCAGGTGCGACAGACTTGTTATTCTCAGCATCCCTTCCGGCTGCTCAGAAAACATGGATGATCATTCCTCTTGGAATCGCAGCATTCATCGTATTCTACGTGGTGTTCCGCTTCGCAATCGTGAAGTTCAACTTAAAGACTCCGGGACGCGAGGATGATGATGTAGATGAGACAACAGTAAAACTTGCAAACAATAACTTCACAGAAGTTGCTAAAATTATTCTGGAGGGTGTCGGCGGAAAAGAAAACGTAGCATCCATCGACAACTGCATCACAAGACTTCGTCTTGAAATCAAAGATTACACAAAAGTAGATGAGAAGAAGATCAAATCTGCAGGTGTTGCAGGAGTAATCCGTCCTGGAAAAACATCCGTACAGGTTATCATCGGAACAAAAGTTCAGTTCGTAGCTGACGAGTTCAAAAAATTGTGTAAATAAAATCAAAATTTAAATCCCTTTACTCATGAGGCCGCTGTAAGCGGCCTTTTTGAGTGGAGTGGAGGGGATAAGAAGTTTGTTGAAATCAAATGGAAAGTATGATAGACTCTCAAACAGGAAAGACCTGTGACAGGGGGCGCACAGGGCAGCATACGAAGTTATTATATTGCGTTGCTTACCTTTCTTGATAAGAGAAATAAGTGAAAATAAAAATGAAAAATTGTAGAGAGGCAGACCAAAATGAATTACATTTTAGAGACATGTGCGGACAGTGTGCAGTCCGCGATCGAAGCGAAAAAAGGCGGAGCGAACAGAATCGAGCTCTGTTCCAATCTGGTGATCGGAGGGACTTCCCCGGGAGAATCCCTATTCCGTCAGGTGAAGGAGCAGACAGGTTTAAATGTGCGTGTACTTCTTCGTCCAAGATTTGGGGATTTCTGTTATGATGACTACGAGTTTCGTATGATTCTGGATGAAGTCAGAATGTTCCGTAAACTGGGGGCGGACGGCATTGTGATCGGAATTTTGAATCCGGACGGAACGTTGAATATGGAGCAGATGAAGGCTCTTGTGGAAGAAGCGGGGGACATGGGAATTACGCTGCACCGTGCCTTTGATGTTTGCCGGGATCCTTATGAGGCAATGGAGCAGTGCATTTCACTGGGAATTGATACGATCCTTACAAGCGGACAGAAAAGCTCTGCCTGGGAGGGACGTGATCTGATCAAGGATCTGGTGAAGAAAAGTGCAGGCAGGATTGAGATTCTGGCGGGGGCAGGTATCAATCCGGAGAGTATCGCAAAACTGGCTCCTTACACAAATGCGAAGGCATACCATATGTCCGGAAAAGTCGTGATTGACAGCCGGATGGAGTTTCGGAGAGAAGGTGTACCGATGGGGATTCCGGGATTCAGTGAATTTGAGATCTGGCAGACTTCGGCAGAGAACATCCGTAAAGCAGTGCAGGTGCTGCAGGAACTTTAGAAAATCTCAAATCAGCCTTGACAAACAAGGGGGAATGGGATAAGATTTCGATAGTATATGAAACAGGCAAAGAAGAGAACAAGTAGTACAGGAATGGACGAAGACAGAAAGCAGCCGGCTGATGAGAGGCGCAGGAAGACATCTTGTATGAATACATCTCAGAGCTTCACACCGAACTCTTACAGGAAAGTAGGCTGTGACGGATTGGTGCACGTTACTGCACTGAGTGATTGAGTATCGAAAAGGTGCGAGATTGACTCACAGAGGCAGATGGCGCGAGTCGTCTGTGAAAAAAGGTGGTACCACGAGCTTATGAGCCCTCGTCCTTTCGGATGAAGGCTCTTTTTATATTTTAGGAAAGTGAGGATGCAAAAGATGCAGATTTATGACGAATTGAAAGCAAGAGGTCTGATCGCGCAGGTGACAGACGAGGAGAGAATCTCCAAACTGGTAAATGAAGGAAAGGCAACATTTTATATTGGATTTGATCCAACAGCAGATAGTCTTCATGTAGGGCACTTTATGGCGCTTTGTCTGATGAAACGTCTGCAGATGGCAGGAAATAAACCGATCGCGCTGATCGGAGGCGGTACAGGATACATCGGAGATCCTTCCGGAAGAACGGATATGCGTTCTATGATGACACCGGAGCAGATTCAGCACAACTGTGACTGTTTTAAAGAACAGATGAGTAAATTTATTGATTTCTCTGAAGGAAAAGCCCTGATGGTAAACAATGCAGACTGGCTGCTGGATCTGAATTATGTAGAATTGCTTCGTGAAGTGGGTGCACATTTCAGTGTAAACCGTATGCTGACAGCAGAGTGTTACAAGCAGAGAATGGAGAAAGGATTAAGTTTCCTGGAATTTAACTACATGATCATGCAGGCGTACGATTTCTATGCACTGTACCAGAAATACGGATGTAACCTGCAGTTTGGCGGGGATGACCAGTGGAGCAACATGCTGGCAGGAACAGAACTGATCCGCCGGAAACTGGGAGAGGATGCAAGTGCGATGACGATCACATTGCTTCTGAACTCTGAAGGAAAGAAAATGGGAAAAACACAGTCCGGTGCGGTATGGCTTGATCCAAACAAGACTTCTCCGTTTGACTTCTATCAGTACTGGAGAAATGTGGCAGATGCAGATGTTCTGAAATGTATCCGTATGCTGACATTCCTTCCGTTGGAAGAGATTGACAAGATGGATTCATGGGAAGGTGCACAGCTTAACACTGCCAAAGAAATCCTTGCATTTGAACTGACAAAGCTGGTACATGGAGAAGAGGAAGCAAATAAGGCACAGGAGAGTGCAAGAGCATTGTTCAGCCAGGGAAATGCAGCACAGATGCCGACAGCAGAGCTGACAGAAGAAGATTTTGAAGGAAATGAGATTGATATTCTGACACTGCTCTTAAAGAGTGGTCTGGTTCCATCTAAATCTGAGGCGAGACGTGCGGTACAGCAGGGTGGAGTTGCAGCAGACGGAGAGAAAGTTGCAGACATTCATGCGGTATTTACAAAAGATGCACTGTCAGGAGAGGGTATCGTTCTGAAAAAAGGTAAGAAGAACTTCAGGAAGGTAGTTGTAAAATAAAAAAATCTCATATAGAGAGTATTCGGAACAAACATTCCCGGATGTAATTGAAGTATTTTATTTATAATAGAACGTAAACATGATCTGTTTTCAGATAGAGGATTGTCTGAGAGCAGATCATGTTTTTGTATAATCAGACAGGTTCCTCTGTCAGCATCATCCCGTCATCCAACACAAACTGACGGAATTTCTGTACTACAGGCGGTATAAATACGCAGTCATTATGCACCATAAAGAATGCCCGCTCATAATTTGGAGAGCGGATCTGAAGAATGTTGACGTTCAGTTTCTGTAAAATATCCATATAAGGTACAACAGCGATACCGAATCCCTGTGCGACCAGACCTGCAATGACCTGATCTTCTTCGGTCTCATAGGCTATTTTAGGAGAGGCGCCTGTCCTGGCAAACATCTGGTCAATGACATTTCGGATACCGGCGCTCTTTTCAAAGAAGATCTGCGGATAAGGAATGGTCTCAACAAGATCCACGCTGTCCTTAGCAGACAGTGGATGAGACTGCGGTGTGATCATGATCAGATTCTGCTTCTGTATCGGAACCGCTGTAAATTTGTGTTCTTCAGATGGCTGAGAGCAGAATACAAGATCATATTTTCGTGCAGCCAGACCATCCAGAAGATATTGTGTGACACCTGTATGAAAAGTAAACTGGATGTCCTGTCCCGGGTTCGCTTTCAGGAAACCGGCAGCCAGACGGGGAATGTATTCGATTCCAAGAGGCCTGAGCATCCCGATGCGGATCAGACCTTCGCCCCGTGCATTTCTGTGGAGTGTTGTGATTCCTTCATCCAGAGTAGACAGCGTGTGTTCCGCACAGGAGAGAAATTCTTCTCCGAATCGTGTCAGGGTTGTATTTCTTCCGTTTTTTCAAACAGCGGGATCCCCAGCTCTTTTTCCAGCTGTGCGATCGCGTGGCTCAGACTTGGCTGTGAAATGCAAAGCTGTTCTTCTGCTTTTGTTCTTTTTTAAAATCCTGAGTTTGGAGAAAGTTCACAGTTACTGTGAACAGTAATGGTTTACAAAATGTTCATAGAAAACTGGATAAAAAATATTGAATGATTGTATGTTCTGACATATAATATTACGCAAGAGGCACTGAAAATGTAATAAAATATACAAAAATGTACCAAAAGGAGGATTATATGTTAGATCAAAGCTACTATGACAAAGCAGATGAGATCGTTGCATCACATGGAGCTTATCAGGAATCTCTGATTCCGATCATTCAGGATATCCAGAGCGAATATCGCTACCTGCCGCCAGAGCTTTTAAGCTATGTTGCGGAAAAAATCGGCATCAGTGAGGCCAAAGCGTACAGTGTGGCAACATTTTATGAGAATTTCTCATTTGAACCAAAAGGAAAATATGTCATTAAGGTCTGTAATGGTACAGCATGTCATGTGAGAAAATCAATTCCGATTCTGGAAAGGCTCTACAGTGAGCTGGGGATTTCCGGAGAGAAGAATACAACAGATGATATGCTGTTTACTGTTGAGACGGTTTCCTGCTTAGGAGCCTGTGGACTTGCGCCTGTTTTGACGGTGAATGATACGGTTTATCCGAAGATGACGCCGGATGCGGCAGCAGAACTGATTCACGAGTTGAGAGGAGCGTAAGGCATATGAAGAGAATTGAAAACAGAGAGATTCTGCAGCAGGTCCGAAAAGAAACTTCAGAAAAGATTGAAAAAAGCCGATGCCGGATTTTAATCTGTGCGGGAACCGGCTGTCTGGCAGGCGGTTCCGGGGAGATTTATGAGAAAATGTGTGAGCTCACCGCAGAGAATCCGGATGTGGATGTGTTCTTTGGACCGGAGATCGCTCACACAGAGGCAGAACAAAAGACGGGACCTGTGGAAGTGAAAAAGAGCGGATGTCATGGGTTTTGTGAAATGGGACCTCTGATGCGGATCGAACCGATGGGGATTTTGTATACCAAAGTTCAGTTGAGTGATTGTGAAGAGATTTTTTACCGGACAATTGAACGGGGAGATGTGATCCGGCATCTCTTATTTAAACAGGATGGAATCGAATATAAGAAACAGGAAGAGATCCCGTTTTATAAAAAGCAGACAAGAAATGTTCTCAAAAACTGCGGACATATCGATTCGGAGCATATTCAGGAATACATAGCTGCAGGCGGATACCGTGCCCTGGAGAAGGTGCTTTTTGAGATGACTCCTGCACAGGTGATCGAAGAGATTTCAGAATCCAACTTACGAGGCCGGGGAGGCGGCGGATTCCCGACCGGATATAAGTGGTCACAGGTAGCACGCCAGCCGGAGAAGATACGTTACATTGTCTGTAACGGAGACGAGGGGGATCCGGGAGCTTTTATGGACCGCAGTATTATGGAAGGCGATCCGCACAAGATGATCGAGGGTATGATGATCGGGGCTTATGCGGTAGGTGCAAGAGACGGCTATATTTATGTGCGGGCAGAGTATCCGCTGGCGATCAGTCGGTTGAAGCTGGCGATCAGCCAGACAGAAGAGTGTGGACTTTTAGGTGATCACATTCTGGGTACGGATTTTTCATTCCATCTCCATATCAATCGCGGAGCGGGAGCATTTGTTTGCGGAGAGGGAAGTGCATTGACAGCATCCATTGAAGGCAGCAGAGGAATGCCGCGTGTGAAACCGCCTCGTACTGTAGAGAAGGGATTGTTTGCGAAACCGACAGTGCTTAATAATGTAGAGACATTTGCCAATGTCCCGATGATCATCAATGAGGGAGCCGGATGGTTTAAGAGTATTGGACCTGAGAACAGTCCGGGAACGAAGGCATTTGCGCTGACCGGAAGTGTGAAGCATACCGGTCTGATCGAGGTGCCGATGGGGACTTCCTTAAGAGAGGTGATTTACGATATCGGCGGCGGAATCAAAGAGGACGGTAAATTTAAGGCAGTACAGATCGGCGGACCGTCCGGCGGATGTCTGGTTACAAGGCATCTGGATGTCAATCTGGATTTTGATTCTCTTAAGAAGATGGGAGCAATGATCGGTTCCGGCGGTCTGGTTGTCATGGATGACCACACTTGTATGGTGGAGGTTGCCCGGTTCTTTATGAATTTTACGCAGAATGAGAGCTGTGGAAAATGTGTGCCGTGCAGGGAAGGTACCAAGCGGATGCTGGAGATTCTGGAGCGGATCGTGGCAGGCAACGGAAAACTGGAAGATCTGGATCTTCTGGAGGAACTGGCAAATATGATTACAGAGACAGCTCTTTGCGGTCTCGGGAAGAGTGCGGCTCTGCCTGTTGTGAGTACATTGAAATTGTTCCGGGATGAGTATGTGGAGCATGTGGTGGATAAGAAGTGCGTTTCTCATACTTGTACTGCACTTAGAAGATACATTATCAGTCCGGAGCGCTGCAAGGGATGTTCCAAGTGCGCAAGAAACTGTCCGGTGGGAGCGATCAGCGGAAGAATCAAAGAACCGTTTGTAATTGACAATGACAAGTGCATCAAGTGCGGAGCGTGTGAGAGTTCCTGTGCGTTTGGTGCCATTCATATAGAAGAGTAGGAGGCAGAAGATATGGGATATATGACAATTAATAACAGACGGGTAGCATTTACAGATGAGAAAAATGTCCTTTCTGTAATCCGAAAATCAGGAATTGATCTTCCTACGTTCTGCTATCATTCGGAACTGTCAACATACGGCGCCTGTCGTATGTGCGTGGTGGAAGATGACAGAGGGAAGATTTTTGCATCCTGCTCCGAAGTACCAAGAGATGGAATGGTGATCTATACGCATACACCACGGCTGCAGCATCACAGAAAGATGATCCTCGAATTGCTGCTTTCTTCTCACTGCAGAGACTGTACGACCTGTACCGAGAACGGAGTCTGTACTTTGCAGACACTGTCCCGCCAGCTGGGGATTGACGAGGTAAGATTTGAGAATCACAAACCAATCCTGCCGTTGGATGAGTCTTCAGAATGTATTGTGAGAGATCCCAACAAATGCATTCTGTGTGGAGATTGTGTAAGAACCTGTGAGGAGATTCAGGGACTTGGGATTCTTGATTTTGCCTTCCGTGGTTCTAAGATGCAGGTAATGCCGGCATTTGACCGGGCGATGTCTCAGACAGACTGTGTGGGATGCGGACAGTGCCGGGTTGTATGTCCGACCGGAGCTATCAGTATTAAGCAGGATATTGCTCCTGTCTGGACAGCCCTGGCAGATAAAGATACCTGTGTGATCGCACAGATTGCGCCTGCAGTCCGCGTGGCAATTGGTGACAAATTTGGAATTCCGAAAGGTGAGAATACGCTGGGGCGGTTGGTGGCAGCTCTGAGAATGATTGGATTTGACGAAATCTATGATACCAATTTTGGAGCAGATCTTACCGTGATGGAAGAGTCAAAAGAACTGGTAGAGCGTCTGGAATCCGGGGAGAATCTTCCGCTGTTTACTTCCTGCTGTCCGGCATGGGTAAAATTCTGTGAGAACCGTTATCCCCAGTTTCGCAAGAATCTCTCCACCTGCCGTTCCCCACAGGCGATGTTTGGGGCGCTTCTGAAAGAAGAAGCCAGAACAGAAGAGAAAAAGGCAGCGCAGGAAGGAACGAAGAACCGCAAAACAGTTGTGATTTCGATCATGCCGTGTACTGCAAAGAAAGCAGAGATCAAACGTCCGGAGCATTTTACCGAAGGAAAGCAGGATGTAGATTATGTACTTACAACAACAGAAGTAACACGGATGATTCAGGAAGCTGGTATTGATCTTTCCCGGATTGAACCGGAAGCGCTGGATATGCCGTTTGGACTTTCATCCGGTGCCGGAGCAATCTTTGGTGTGACCGGTGGTGTGACAGAAGCTGTTCTGCGCCGGTTGAAAAACAACAGCAGTTCGGAAGTGCTGGATGCAATCAGTTTTACCGGAATCCGAGGTGTGGACGGAATTAAGGAGGCATCGGTAGATCTGAACGGGCGGGAAGTAAAGATTGCAGTCGTCAATGGACTGCATTGTGCAAAAGAACTGCTGGATCGGATGAAAGACGGAGAAGTGCATTATGACTTTGTAGAAGTGATGGCATGCAAGAGAGGATGCATTGCAGGGGGCGGACAGCCGGTTCCGATTGGACCGAGGACGAAGAAAGCCCGTCTGGAAGGCATTTACAAGATCGACAGCATGGCACAGATTAAGCTGTCCAATGAGAACCCGATCGTGGCAACGGTATATAATGGAATTTTAAAAGGCAAGGAGCATAAATTGCTGCATAATCCAACTGTTGCTGTTGGGCAAGGTCAGGATCAGGAGTAAGAATATAGAGTAATAGAAGGCGGAAGCATGAGATGAGAAAAGTCATTTTGTGCTTCTGTTTCTTTCTATGTCTCTTTCAAGTTTAAATCTTATCTTTTTTAGCAGAGTTTTTGAAACAAAATGGAAAAAACTCTCCGATTATGGTATCCTTATGCGTATGAGAAACGAACAATCAACAGGAGAGGAATCATATGAAAAAATTAGCAGCAGTGCTGATCCTGGCAGCAGCGATCACGATGACCGGATGTCAGGGCAGCAAACAAGAGGAGAAGCCGGCAGCATCGAAAACAGAAGAAGTGAATCAGGCATCTGATGAACTGAAAGAAAAGCTTGGTGACGGCTATATTCTGCCGAGTGAGGCAGTGACAAAGGTTCTGGCAAAGAAGTGGGATGTGGTCGGAACAGAATCGGTTTATGATCTGAAGGAGGATGGAACCGGGACACTGGACGGAAAAGCACTTACGTTTGAGTGTGGATTTGACGAAGATGACAATATTACAATGGGGATCAAGATGGACGGGGAAGAGAAAGAACAGTTGTATGCGATTGAGGATGATATAACTGGGTATGGTCTGAAGCTCAAGTCACTGGACGGAGGCAAGGATATGGAATTGTTTCAGTCGGATATCGAGCGCATTGACATATCAGATGCACAGGCATCCGGGCTTCTGGGAACCTGGAAAGATGACAATGAGAATGAATACACATTCAAAAAAGACGGAACTGTTGTGATCAAAGGATCCTCAGGAAAAACAAAGGGAACATTTGGCGTTGTCAAAGATGCAGAAGGTATTTTGAAACTGAATCTGGTCATGGAGGGCGGCAGTCTGGAATATGAGTATACATTAAGTGAAGATCATACGGTTCTGGAATTGTGCAGTCCGGGAACAGACACGATACACCGGTGGACAAAAGCATAGGATATATGATATAATAGCCTTCATTGAATGTCCGTTTTGCGGCAGAGACAGATTTGAAAAGAAGGAGTGAGCGGTATGGAATTAGTGACAGTTCGAGAATTATTTAAAAATAGAGAACAGTATCTGGATAAAAAAGTGACTGTAGGGGGATGGATCCGCAGTATTCGCGATTCCAAGACATTTGGATTTATCGTGGTAAATGACGGTTCTTATTTTGAGCCTCTGCAGGTGGTATATCATGACAAAATGGAGAATTTTGATGAGATCTCCAGACAGAATGTCGGAGCAGCGATCATTGTGACCGGTACACTGGTAGCGACACCACAGGCAAAACAGCCGTTTGAGATTCAGGCAGACGAAGTGACAGTAGAGGGAGCGTCCGCACCGGATTATCCGCTGCAGAAGAAGCGTCACAGCTTTGAATATTTGAGAACGATCTCTCATTTACGTCCGAGAACGAACACATTCCAGGCCGTATTTCGAGTACGTTCCATGATCGCATATGCGATCCACCAGTTCTTTCAGGAGAGAGGATTTGTGTATGTACACACACCACTGATCACAGGAAGTGACTGTGAAGGTGCAGGTGAGATGTTCCAGGTGACGACACTGGATCTGAAAGATGTACCAAAGAGTGCAGACGGAAGCATTGATTACAGCAAAGATTTCTTTGGAAAAGAGACGAATCTGACAGTGAGCGGACAGCTCAACGGAGAGACATTTGCACAGGCATTCAGGAGCATTTATACATTTGGACCGACATTCCGTGCCGAGAACTCCAACACGACAAGACATGCGGCAGAGTTCTGGATGATCGAGCCTGAGATTGCATTTGCAGATCTGGAAGACAATATGGATCTGGCAGAGTCCATGTTAAAATATGTAATCTCCTATGTTCTGGAGAATGCTCCGGAAGAGATGAACTTCTTCAACTCATTTGTGGACAAGGGACTGCTTGACCGTTTGAACAATGTGGTAAATTCAGACTTTGCAAGAGTGACTTACACAGAAGCGGTTGATATTCTGATGAAGAACAACGACAAGTTTGAATATAAAGTTTCCTGGGGGACAGATCTGCAGACAGAGCATGAACGTTATCTCACAGAAGAGATCTACAAACGTCCGGTATTCGTGACAGACTATCCGAAGGAGATCAAAGCATTCTATATGAAACAGAATGATGACGGCAAGACAGTGGCAGCAGTAGACTGTCTGGTACCGGGAATCGGAGAGATCATCGGAGGAAGCCAGAGAGAGGACGACTTCGAAAAACTTCGCACAAGAATGGCAGAGATGGATCTGAACGAGGAGGATTACAAGTTCTATCTGGATCTGAGAAAATATGGTTCTACGAGACATGCAGGATTTGGTCTTGGATTTGAAAGATGTGTGATGTATCTGACAGGTATGTCCAATATCCGTGACGTGATTCCGTTCCCGAGAACTGTAAATAACTGTGATTTATAATATTTCCAGGGAGAAGTCTATAAGAGAATTGAAAGAGGGTGACCAAAGGCAGTGTGCTTTTGAGCACCCTCTTTGCTGATAAAAGAGACAGGAGGGAGATACCATGGTAAAATGGATTCACATTGCGGATGTTCATCTGGGTGCGTCTCCGGATGCGGGAGACGCTTATTCAAAGGTGCGGCCTCAGGAATTGTGGGATACCTTTGCGGAAGTGATCGACATCTGTGAGCGAGAACAGACGGATCTGCTTCTTATTGCGGGGGATCTGTTCCACAGACAGCCGCTGAAGAAAGAATTAAAAGAAGTAGACTATTATTTTTCCCGACTTTCCCGGACAAAGGTTGTTCTGATTGCCGGGAACCATGATTTTTTAAAGCAGGATTCTTACTACCGGAGCTTTCAGTGGAGCAGCAATGTATATCCGCTGTTTGACAAAGAGCCGGAGTGTGTGATCTTTGAGGATCTTGATGTGGCAGTGACGGGATTCAGCTATGAGTCACGGGAGATACTGACACCTTTTGATGGCGGGATCCGTGCGGAAGGAGACGCAAAGTATGAGATTCTTCTGGTTCACGGCGGAGATGAAAAACATCTTCCGATACAGAAAAGTCTGTTGGAAAAAAGCGGATTCGACTATATTGCCATGGGGCATATCCACAAGCCGCAGCAGGTGATCCCGGGACTTGCAGCATATGCGGGTGCACTGGAGCCGATCGATAAAAATGATACAGGAAAGCATGGATTTATCAGGGGAGAGATTTCAGAAAGAGGCACTAGATTTGAATTTGTACCACTGGCAAAACGGGAATATCTGCATTTGGTGCTCGAGACAGAGAGCCGGATGGGAAATGCAGAAGTGCGGGAACTGATCCGGGGACAGATTCAGGAGCATGGAAGAGAGAATCTCTACAAATTCATTCTGACGGGAAAGAGGGATCCGGATATTGAATTTGATACGGGTTCCAAGGATAGATATGGGAATATTCTGGAAATTGTGGATGAGACGATTCCGGATTATGATTTTGAAGAACTGTGGAAGGCAAATCAGGAGAATCTGATCGGAAAATACATTGAAGCGTTTGGGGGATGTGAGACAGGAAGCGTAGAGTATGAGGCGCTTTGTGAAGGAATTCAGGCATTGATGGCAAACCGGCAGTAGGAGAAGGCATGAAGATAAAAGAGATTGAGATCAAAAACTTTGGAAAATTTTCAAATCAGAGATTTGTGTTTCGGGACGGGATCCAAGTGTTCTATGGAGAAAATGAATTCGGAAAGTCCACGATTTACGGATTTTTAAAAGCGATGCTCTTCGGGATGGAGAGAGGGCGCGGAAAAGCGGCGCACAATGATGCGTTCAGCCGGTTTGAACCGTGGGAGAATCCGAATGAATACGCCGGAACGATGCGGTTTTCCTGTGGTGAGAAGACCTTTTGTCTGAAACGGCGTTTTGACCGGTACACAAAAGGAGCTGTGCTGATCTGCGAGGATGACGGTGAGGAACTTTCTGTGGAGCATGGTGATCTGGATATGCTGTTAAATGGATTGACAGCGGAACAGTTTGAAAATACGGCAGCGATCGGACAGCTTGGAGCAAGACCAGGGCAAAGTCTGGCGGCAGAGCTTCAGAATTATGCAGCAAATTATTACGAAACAGGAAACAGCGGAGTAGATCTGGCAGGGGCAGAGGAGCACTTAAAGCAGCGCAAAAAGGAAATCACCCGGAAATGGAAGCAGCTGGAATCGGAAAAAGCAGAGAAACGGCAGGCACTTCAACGAAAATATCAGTATATTCAGCAGGAAAAGATGCGTTTGGAGTCAGAGATGCAGGAAAAGAAGCGACAGCTTGCAGATTTAAGAGAACCTGAGCATGTGACAGAAGAGGAGAAGAAAAAAATCAGCTGGCAGATAATCGCAGCCATGTGTCTGTTGGCAGTCGGCGTGATTTTGCACAGTGTATATACATTGATTCCAGTCGCGGTAAGTATTTTGTTTCTTATTTGGGGAATAAAAGACGCGCAGACACAAAAAAGTGTCAGGATCAAAGAACGAGAAACGATGGAATCTGGTTACAGGGAGAAAAAGCAGAAGCTGCACTGGACGCTGCAGCGCATCGGGGAGGAACAGAAGGAAAAGCAGGTCAGTTTAAATAATGTAAAAGAACAGCTGGAGGAGCTGGATTTTTCCGGAGAAGAGGAGCAGAGGCTGAAAAAGACGGCACGGGCACTGGAGATCGCATCTGAGACAATGGAGAAGGCAGCGGCATCCATGTCAAAAGATTTCGGTACAGTACTGAATGAAAAAGCATCAAAAATCCTTGCGAAAGTAACAGATGGAAAGTATACAAGGCTTCTGATCGAGGATTCTCTGAAACTGATTCTTTTATCAGAAGGGCGGCGGATTCCGGCAGAACGAGTCAGCAGGGGAACCGTGGAGCAGGTTTATTTTGCACTTCGAATGGCAGCTCTTGAGATTCTGTATGGCGAGGAAGTTCCGGTGATCCTGGATGATGCGTTTGGATGTTATGACGAAAAAAGATTAAAATATACGCTAAAATGGTTGAGCGAACAGTCAAGACAGGTTATAATATTTAGTTGCCAAAAACGTGAACTTGAAATTTTAAATGAGATAGAAATGGAAAGACAGGGTAGACCATAGAATAAAGGGGAAGAGTTTCAATGAAAATAGAATTGCCAAGAAAAGTAGTTTTGATTATTAAAAACTTACAGAGACATGGTTATGATGCATATGCGGTGGGCGGCTGTGTCCGGGATTCCATTCTGAACAGAAAACCGGAGGACTGGGATATCACGACTTCTGCAAAGCCGGAGCAGGTGAAGCGGATCTTCCGACGTACCGTAGACACTGGGATCGAGCATGGGACGGTAACAGTTCTGATTGGAAAAGACGGATTTGAGGTAACCACTTACCGGGTGGACGGACTGTATGAGGATGGCCGTCATCCGAAAGAGGTGACATTTACAAGCCGGCTGGAGGAAGATTTAAAGAGACGGGATTTCACGATCAACGCCATGGCATACAATGATGATGAGCGCCTGGTGGATGCGTTTGGCGGAATGAGGGACTTGAATTATCACCTGATCCGTTGTGTGGGTGATCCGAAGGAGCGTTTTTCAGAGGATGCACTTCGGATTCTGCGCGCAGTACGTTTTTCTGCGCAGCTGGCATTTCCAATCGAGCCGGAGACCGCAGAAGCGATCAAAAGTCTGGCGCCGAATCTGGAAAAGATCAGTGCAGAGCGGATTCAGGCAGAGCTGGTAAAACTGCTGGTATCCGATCATCCGGAGCGGATTCAGGATGCCTGTGAGCTGGGAATCACAAAAGTGGTGCTTCCGGAATGGGATGACATGGTCGGTGTGAAGCAGAATACGCCGCATCATAAATATGATGTAGCTGCACACACAGTTCATGCGCTGCAGAATGTAAAGAATGATAAAGTCCTCAGACTGACCATGCTGTTCCATGATATGGGAAAACCAGTAATGAAGACCACAGATGAAAATGGAAGAGACCATTTCAAAGGGCATGCGATCGCCAGCGAGCAAATTGCAAAAACAGTGATGAAACGTTTGAAATTTGATAATGATACGATTCGAAAAGTAACAAAGCTTGTTGCGTATCATGATTACCGGATGGAACCGACCGGAGCGAACGTGCGCCGCGCCATGCATGAGATCGGGGTGGAACTCTTTCCATATTATCTGGCAGTCCGGCTTGCAGATACAAAAGCGCAGAGTTCTTATGAACGCAGAGGAAAGCTGGAAAATATCATTCAGATCAGAGAACTGTATCGAAATGCGCTGCGAAACAAAGAATGTGTGACATTAAAAGATCTGGCAGTGACAGGAACGGATCTGATCAATCTCGGAATAGCGCCGGGAAAAAAACTGGGAACGCTCTTAAATGAGCTGCTGGATATGGTGATCGAAGATCCGGCATGGAATCAAAAAGGAAAATTGTGTGATTACGTGAAAGAAAGATTTGGCTTTTAGCATACTTGCTCACCGGGATTCATAGATTAGAAAGAGTCATGAATCCGCCCTGCTTTCGGCGGGGCAAAGTGCAGGGGGCAAGTATGAGAGAATATGAGTTAGAAGTTCTGGAACAGTATGACATAGACGTGATAAGCACCCGCAAGACCAGGGGTGCTTATTTTTGCGATACAAAGGAGGGGCTGATGCTGCTTGGACCGGCAGGAATTTCGGTTGGGCGCGCACCTCTGATGTATGTTTTGCTCTGTTATCTGGAATCCAGACACGGAATGAAGGTGGACACACCCATCTTTACGAAGGCTGGAAAACTCTTTAGCGTATCCCAGGATGGAACAAAGTACATGCTGAAAAAATGGGTTTCGGGAAGAGAGTGTGAGGTACGAAGGGAGCGGGATGTGCTGGAAGCGGCACAGGCTCTCGGACTTTTGCATCAGAGAATGGATTGGGGAGAAATTCTTGGCGACGGTGCGTGGACAAAAGAAAAGATGCAGGAGATGATTCCTCAGGCTTCGGATCATGAACCTGTTTTAGAGATAGAACTGAAACCTTTTGCAGGAAGAGATATGCTGTCAGAATTAAGGCGGCACAACCGGGAATTGAAAAAAGTGCGGGCATTTATCCGTTCCAGGGTCACAAAAAATGAATTTGAGCGTCGTTTTCTGGCACATTTTGAGAGCATGTATGAGATGGCGCAAAGTGTAACAGAACGGATGGAGTGCTCCGGATATCCGGAATTGTACAAAGACAATTTAAAAGCCGGAAAGCTGATACACGGAGATTATAATTATCACAACATCTGGATCAGCTCCGGCAGGATTGCAGTCACCAATTTTGAGCATTTCAGAATGGATGTACAGGTACAGGATCTGTATTATTTCCTGCGAAAGGTGATGGAAAAATATCAGTGGAAAGAAAGTCTGGGAAGAAAGATTCTGGAGATGTATGAGAGCGTTCGTCCTCTGGAGGACAGGGAAAAGGAATTTCTTGCACTTTGCCTGGCCTATCCGGAGAAGTTCTGGAAGACAGCAAATTTGTATTCGAATTCCAATAAGGCGCGGATTCCGGAGAAAAGTGTAGAAAAACTGCAGACTGCAATCGGACAACAGGCAGAAAAAGAGCGATTTTTAGAGAATATATTCACTTTTCATTTATAGGCGGCTGTTGTATAATAGAACCATACTATATTGCAGGAGGTGCCTAAGATGGGTTACAAAGAAATATACAATGAATGGTTGACAAATGCTTATTTTGATGCAGATACAAAAGCAGAACTGGAGCGTATCGCATCAGATGAGAACGAGATCAAAGAGCGTTTTTATACAGATTTAGAGTTTGGTACAGCAGGACTTCGGGGAATTATCGGAGCCGGAACGAACCGTATGAATATTTATACAGTGAGAAAGGCAACACAGGGACTGGCAAACTATATTTTAAAGAGTGGAAACGCAGAAAAAGGAGTTGCCATCGCATTTGACTCACGCCGGATGTCACCGGAATTTGCACAGGAAGCGGCATGCTGCCTGGCTGCGAACGGAATCAAAGCCTATGTATTCGATTCTCTTCGTCCGACACCGGAGCTTTCTTACGCAGTCAGAAAACTCGGATGTATTGCCGGAATCAACATTACAGCCAGCCATAATCCACCGGAGTACAATGGTTATAAGGTATACTGGGAAGATGGAGCGCAGATCACACCGCCTCATGACAAAGGAATCATGGATGAAGTCAAGGCAGTGACAGATTATACGACTATGAAGACGATGCCGGCAGAGGATGCCAAAGCAGCCGGACTCTACGAAGTGATCGGAGCAGAGGTGGATGATGCCTACATAGCAGAGCTGAAAAAGCAGGTGATCCATCAGGATGCCATTGATGCAGTTGGAAAAGATCTGAAGATCGTATACAGTCCGCTTCATGGAACGGGAAATATTCCTGCCCGCAGAATTTTAAAAGAGCTCGGTTTTGAGAACGTATACGTAGTCAAAGAGCAGGAACTGCCGGACGGCGAATTCCCGACTGTTTCTTATCCGAATCCGGAGGCGGCAGAGGCATTTGAACTGGGACTTAAGCTGGCAAGAGAAGTGGATGCAGACATTGTGCTTGCTACAGATCCGGATGCAGACCGTCTGGGTGTCCGGGTAAAAGATAAAAACGGTGAATATCACGATCTGACAGGAAATATGTCCGGCTGTCTCCTTGCAGACTATGAGATCGGACAGAGAAGCGCATTGAGAGGACTCCCTGAGGATGGATATCTGATCAAGACGATCGTGACAACCAATATGGCGGATGCGATTGCAGATTACTATAACACAGGGCTGATTGAAGTTCTGACCGGATTCAAATATATCGGACAGCAGATTCTGGGATTTGAGACAAGCAAAAAAGGCGAGTACTTATTCGGATTTGAAGAAAGCTATGGATGTCTGATCGGAACACATGCAAGGGATAAAGATGCGATCGTTGCGACAATGGCACTCTGCGAGGCAGCTGCTTACTACAAGACAAAAGACATGACTCTCTGGGATGCCATGATCGAGATGTATGAGAGATACGGATACTACAAAGATGATATCCAGTCTATCACACTCAAAGGAATCGAAGGACTTGCAAAGATCCAGGAGATTCTTGAGACACTCCGTAAGAATCCGCCGACAGAGATCGCAGGCTACAAAGTGCTGAAAGCGAGAGACTACAAAGCAGACACGATTCAGGATATGCAGACTGGTGAAGTATCTTCGACAGGTCTTCCAACATCGAACGTATTGTACTATGATCTTTCCGATGATGCATGGTTATGTGTGAGACCATCGGGAACAGAGCCGAAAGTCAAATTCTACTACGGTATCAAAGGAACCTCCCTTTCTGATGCAGATGAAAAATCCGCAGCTATGGGCAAAGAAGTGCTGGCAATGATTGATAAGATTATGTAAAAATGTTGCTGTTATTGTAAACAGTACCGCTTTGCATGGTAAATCTGTGAAACTGCTTGACAAAAGCAGTTTCACCAGTTATAACAGTACATAAGGGTATCGACATGTAAAGGGTAGAGACATGCGGCCTTTACCAATTTAGAATAATCATTCTAGCATAATAAAGAGGAGGAATTATCCATGAACAAAACAGAATTGATCGCAGCAATCGCTGAGCAGGCAGAAATTTCAAAGAAAGATGCAGAGAAAGCATTAAAAGCTTTTGTTGATGTAGTAACAGAGCAGTTAAAAGAAGGAGAAAAAGTACAGTTAGTAGGATTCGGTACTTTTGAAGTAAGCGAAAGAGCAGCAAGAGAAGGAAGAAATCCTCAGACAGGAAAGACAATGAAGATCGCAGCTTGCAAAGCTCCGAAATTCAAAGCTGGAAAAGCTCTGAAAGATGCTGTAAACGCATAATTGACGAACAGATAAAGATGCATAAGAGGATACAGTCGGACAAGCCGGTTGTATTCTCTTTTCAGTTACAGGAGAAGGAAGGAGAAAAGATTGATGAGATTGGACAAATTTTTAAAAGTTTCCAGGCTGATCAAACGCAGGACCGTAGCCAACGAAGCATGTGATGCAGGGAGAGTTCTGGTGAACGGAAAGCCTGCAAAGGCATCCGTAAAAGTGAAAGTGGGAGATGTGATCGAGATTCAGTTCGGTACAAAGACGGTGAAAGTAGAAGTGCTGGATATTCAGGATACGACCAAAAAAGAAGAGGCGAAAGACCTGTTCCGCTATTTATAAAACAGAAAAATTCGTTTTTCCGGTATAAAATAATACAACCCCTCATATATATAGAAAAGCAGAAGGAAAGGGGAAAGTGTATGGAAGAACGACAAATGCCGGCGAAGGCACATAAACTGATCGTGAATAACAGAAAGACAAGTATGGTTACCGGAGTTCTGGATGTTCTCTCGTTTGATCTGAATGAGATTCTTCTGGAGACAGAGCAGGGGATGCTTATGGTGAAAGGCACAGACCTCCATGTGAACCGGCTCAGTGTTGAGAAGGGAGAAGTAGACCTTTCCGGAAATATTGACAGTATTGCTTATTCTGGAGTGAATCAGGGCGGGCAAAATGAGAGCTTTCTGTCAAAATTATTTAAGTAGGCGTTATTATGATGCTCGGAATTGAAACAGAAGTTGTGATTTTTTTCTATGCGGCGCTTACGGGGATGGTACTTTTTTGCGGTTATCAGATTCTGCTGCTGATACGAAGACTCGTGCGGCATCATCCGCTGGCAGTCGGTGTGGAGGATATCGGCTTTTGGCTGTTGGTGAGCGCGTATGTGTTTCGTCAGATGTATTGTACGACTTATGGAAGTATTCGCTGGTTCTTTGTTCTGGGAATCGCAGCCGGGCTGCTGACTGCTGTGGGGGTGCAGCATTTGTTGAAACGAATTTTCAGGAAACTGAAAAAAACATGAAAAAACAAGGAAATCTTGATTAAAACGGCTGAATAACTTGAAAAAAGAGAAAAAAGCAGATAGAATACTTGTGTCAGGCAAATTTATTTGCAGGCAGGATGGAAATAGAAGTTAGATTTGATAGGGTGAGTGTCATGGCGATTCAGAAAAAGAAAGTCGCTGGCAGATCAAAAAGCCGGAAGACGAATTCTGCATGGCGGTATCATAAAAAAAGTATGATGCTGATCAGTATGATTCTTGTATTGCTGGTAGGCGTACTTGCAGTGAATGCAGTATCCCTGCGCAGCAGAAACGCACAGTACAAGAAGCAGGAAGCAGAACTGGAAGCACAGATTAAAGAAGAGAAAAAGCGTGCAAAGGAAGTGGAAGCATACGAAGCGTATGTGAAGACAGACGATTACGTGAAAGAGATTGCAGAAGAAAAATTAGGGCTGGTGGATCCGAATGAGATCATTTTCAAGCCGGCAAAATAGTGACGATACGAAAGAGAAGCTCCGGGAAATTCCTGGGGCTTTTTGCATGTTCTAATATTACATACATAAGAACTAGGAGGACATCGCCATGAAAAATGGACAGGCACTGCACACCAGCCCCTATGTGACACAGATTGAAAAATACGCAGATTCTATCAAACAGCTTTCCCGGACATTTCTTCATCTGGAGGAAAAGAAATCCGCATTTTCCAATGAGGAGATTGAGGATATGTTTGACCGGACAAAAGAAAGAGCCTGCAAAAGCTGTGAAAAATGTTCCTGGTGCTGGGAAGAGGATTTTGTACATACCTATCAGATGGGATATGAAGTTTTATCTGCCATCGATCATTACGGGAGTGAACTGAATACAGAAACAAAAAGGAAGCTTCAGCAGAGGTGTCTGCGGTGGGAAGCGTTTTTACAGGAGATGCTGGGTGCATTTCACGATGCAAGACAGAATATGATGTGGAATAACCGGATCGTACTTGGCAGGGAAGGATGCGCGGTCCAGATGGATACGTTTGCGGATATGCTCCGCAGTACGGCGAAAGAGCTGGAAAAAAGTTTATTTTCGGACGAGCGTCTGGAAAAAAAGCTGGCATCTCATTTAAAAAAGAGCGGGATTCGTGTACTGTACAGCAGTTTTTTCCTGAACAGAGAAGGAAAATATGAAGTACATCTTACCGCAAGAGCAGTGAAAAATACCTGCGTTACGATCAAAGCGCTCGTAAAGGCTGTTTCAGAAGTGATGGGGAGACAGTTCATTGCAGAGAGTGATCAGGCGTTTATGCTGGGGAAAGAATATCAGACGATCGTGTGCATGGAAGGCCCGGTGTTTTATACACTTTACGGTGTGGCAAGGATCGGGAAGGACTGTAACAAGATCTCAGGGGATAATTTCATGATGCGTGAGCTTGGCGGAGGAAAACTGGCAGTGGCGCTTTCCGATGGTATGGGATCCGGAGAGAAGGCATGCCGGGAGAGTACGCTTGTCATGGAATTGCTGGAAGAGCTGTTGGAAGCCGGATTTCCGGCAAAAGCGGCGATCCAGATGATCAATACGACATTGGTGATGGGGCGTGAGGAAATCCATTTTTCCACGGTGGATCTGAGCATGTTTGATCTGTATACAGGAGAATGCCGTCTGATCAAAGCAGGGGCTTCTTCTACATTTATCAAAAAAGGAAACAAAGTGGAGCGTATCAGTTCGTCCAGTCTGCCGATCGGGGTCATGCATTCCATTGAAATTGAATCTGTGCAGAGAACGCTGGAAGACGGAGATTTTGTTGTTATGATAACGGACGGTGTACTGGATGCTCTGCCGGTTGGGGAACAGGACCTTCTGATGGAAACGATCATCGGTGGAACGACAGGCGGAAATCCCAAAGAGCTTGCGCATCACATTCTGGAGCAGGTATTAAACTGGACCGGAGAAGAACCGATGGATGATATGACAGTACTGGCAGTAGGGATCTGGAATTGTCAGGATACTTGCATTTTGGGGACGGATTCGGTATAGTTTACAGTATGGAGAAGAAAATTTTAAATTTTATTGAAAAATATCATATGCTGCAAAAAGAAGATAAAGTAATCGCAGGGATATCGGGCGGCGCGGATTCGATATGCCTGCTTTTTGTACTTTTGAGACTGCAGGAAAAAATCGGATTTGATGTGATCGCAGTGCATGTGAATCACGGACTTCGCGGAGAAACTGCAAAAAGAGATGAACGGTTTACGGAAACATTTTGCAGGGAGCGGAATGTTCCCTGTATTGTGTATCATGAGAATGTAAAAGAAATCGCTGCGCAGAAAAAGCTGTCTGTGGAGGAGGCAGGGCGTCTGGTGCGAAGAAAGGCGTTTGAGGAGGTACGGGTCCGTTATGGGGGGACCAAGATCGCGCTTGCGCATCATCAGAACGATAATGCAGAGACAATGCTTTTGAATCTGGCAAGAGGAACCGGAATCCGGGGGCTTTCCGGGATCCGGCCAGTCAATGGGTGTATGATCCGTCCGCTTCTTGGAATAAACAGGAAGGAAATTGAGTATTATCTGAAAGAACATCAGCTTTCCTACTGTGAAGATGAGACCAATGCCGGGGATGAATATACCAGAAACAGGATCCGGCATCAGATCCTTCCTATGCTGGAGGAGCAGGTTAACAGGCAGGCCGTCCGTCACATGAATGAAACGATGGAGCAGTTAAATCAGATCAGGGATTATCTGGAGCGGGAAATCGAAGTGCATTGCAGATGTGTGGTAAGGCAGGAGGAAGAGGGGCTTTTGCTTCTGCGGGATGAATGGATGCAGTGTGATCCGGTCATCCAAAACGGGATTATTCAGAAGTGTCTGGAAAATCTGGCGGGAACAGGAAAGGATCTTGTGTCTGTACACGTTGCGGCAGTGGCGGAGTTGTTTGAAAAGCAGAGCGGAAGAAAGCGAAATCTTCCCTACAATATCTGTGCAGAGAGGAATTATGAAGGAATACTTTTGACAAACCAGACAGAGGAAAAACAGACAGAGTGCCGGGAAGAACTTATAATTCCCGGAATTACCCGATTAAAAGACAGGAATCTGCGAATATGCTGTACAATTTGGGAAAAAGATAAGAATTTTTCGATAGAACAGATACCGCAAACCCCCTACACGAAATGGTTTGACTATGATATAATAAAAAGCAGTCTCACCGTAAGAACGAGACAGCCGGAGGATGTTTTGTGTGTCAACAGGCAGGGAGGTACGCAGAAGCTCAAATCTTATTTTATCAATGAGAAGATTCCTGCAAAAAGCAGAGAGCGGATTTTGCTGATCGCCGAGGGGCATCAGATACTGTGGGTTGTCGGATATCGGATGAGCAGCAGATATCAGATATCTGAACATACAAAAAGGATAATAGAGATCAAAATAATGGAGGATAAAAAACATGGCAGAGACAATTAAAGTGTTAGTTTCAGAAGAAGAAGTAAATGAAAGAATCAAAACATTGGGAAAACAGATCAGCGAAAATTATGCAGGAAAGCAGATCCATATGATCTGTGTACTCAAAGGCGGAGTATTTTTCATGTGTGAACTGGCAAAAAGAATCAGTGTGCCGGTTTCTCTGGACTTTATGTGTGTAAGCAGTTACGGGGATGCGACAACATCCAGCGGTGTTGTCAGAATTGCAAAGGATCTGGATGAATCCATCGAGGGAAAAGATGTTCTGATCGTGGAAGACATCATTGATTCCGGACGTACACTATATTATCTGATCGATGTTCTGAAGAAAAGAAATCCGAAGAGCATTCAGCTTTGTACTCTTTTGGACAAACCGGAGAGAAGGGAAAGAGATGTAAAAGTAGATTATGTCGGATTTGAGATACCGGACGAATTCGTAGTCGGATATGGACTGGACTACGCACAGAAATATAGAAATCTTCCATACATCGGAGTCGTAGAAGGTGTGGAATAGGAAGGAGCAGTATCATTGAATGACAAGAAGTATAAAGGCATAAGCGGCGCAACCGTGGTTGTGTTTATTGCTGTGATCTTTTTTGTGCTATGGATGACGAGCCGTGTACAGATGCGCGGGCAGGAGATAACGTTTACTCAGTTTGAACAGGAGATAAAGGATGACAACGTGACAGAGGTGGTGATCAACCAGAATAAGGCAGTGCCTACCGGAGTGGTCACACTGACATTGCGCGACAGCAGGGAAACGGGACGTGTCAACGTATCGGATGTCAATGAGACGCAGAAGCTGCTGGATAAAAATGATGTGGAATACCGCATAAGCGCGATCCCTCAGGATTCGGTGCTGAGTACGACGGTTCTCCCGGTTGTGCTGATGCTTGTCGGATTCATGTTTATTACGATGATGATGAACAGACAGAGTGGCGGTGCCAATGCAAAAGCAATGAATTTTGGAAAAAGTCGTGCCCGTATGAGTTCTGAGAATGATAAGAAAGTGACATTTGCAGATGTTGCGGGGCTACAGGAAGAAAAAGAAGAGCTTGCAGAGATTGTCGATTTCCTGAAATCTCCGAAAAAATATGTTCAGGTGGGAGCAAGAATCCCAAAAGGAGTGCTTCTGGAGGGGCCTCCGGGAACCGGTAAGACCCTTCTTGCAAAAGCAGTTGCCGGAGAGGCCGGGGTTCCGTTTTTTACGATTTCGGGATCTGACTTCGTAGAGATGTTTGTCGGTGTGGGAGCGTCCCGTGTCAGGGATCTGTTCCAGGATGCGAAGAAGAATGCCCCATGTATCATTTTCATCGATGAGATCGATGCAGTTGCCAGACGCAGAGGGAGCGGACTTGGCGGCGGTCATGACGAGAGAGAACAGACATTGAACCAGATGCTGGTAGAGATGGATGGTTTTGGTGTTAATGAAGGTATTATTGTGATGGCAGCGACCAACCGGAAAGATATTTTGGATCCTGCGATCTTACGTCCGGGACGTTTTGACAGAAATGTGGTAGTTGGACGTCCGGATGTCAAAGGAAGAGAAGAGATCCTGAAGGTACATGCGAGAAACAAGCCTCTTGGAGATGATGTGGATCTGAGACAGATTGCGCAGACAACCAGTGGATTTACAGGGGCAGATCTTGAGAATCTTTTAAATGAAGCGGCGATTCTGGCTGCAAAAGAAAACAGAGTGTATATTCAGCAGGCAGATATCCGTCATGCGTTTGTGAAAGTCGGAATCGGACCGGAGAAAAAGAGCCGTGTGGTTTCTGAAAAAGAACGCCGGATCACAGCATACCACGAGGCGGGACATGCGATCCTCTTCCATGTACTGCCGGATGTGGGACCTGTCTACAGTGTGTCCATTGTTCCGACAGGAGGAGCAGGCGGCTATACGATGCCGCTTCCGGAAGGCGATGATATGTTCAATACAAAGGGACATATGCTTCAGGAGATTACAGTGTCTCTCGGCGGCCGTGTAGCGGAAGAACAGATCTTTGATGATATTACAACCGGTGCATCTCAGGATATCCGTCAGGCAACTGCGATCGCAAAATCCATGATCACCAAATTCGGTATGTCAGAACGTCTTGGTCTGATCAACTATGACAATGACAGCGATGAAGTCTTTATCGGACGTGATTTTGGTCACACATCCAGAGGATACGGTGAAAAAGTGGCGGGAACGATCGATGAGGAAGTCAAACGTATCATTGATGAGTGCTATCTGAAAGCAAAAGCAATTCTGGAGGAGCATCAGTCTGTACTGGAAGCCTGTGCCCAGTTATTGCTGGAAAAAGAAAAGATTACAAGAAGTGAGTTTGAAGCACTTTTTGAGAAGTAGGTGTAGAATGGGGCAAGCTGTTTTTAATGCCGGGCAGGCATTTTAAGGGGCTTGCCCCAAAGGAGGTTTATATGAATAAAAATGCGCTGTTCTGTGATGGGACATCGGATTATGTCATACCTGCGGAACCGGGTATCCATGAAAAAGTCAGGCTGAGATTCAGAACGGCAAGAGATGACGCTCAGGAGGTCTGTCTGATTTCAGGAGGAGAAACACTGCAGATGCAGAAGATGTCCTCCGGGGAAGTGTTTGATTATTATGAAACAGAAGTGCAGCTTACAGATACGATGTTTGTTTATTATTTTCGGATAAAAAGCGAGAGTGAAGAGCTCTGCTATCATCGATGTGGCGTATCGGAACATCCGGTGGAATATTACAATTTCCGGATCATGCCTGGATTTTCCACACCGGCATGGGCAAAAGGCGCAGTGATGTATCAAATTTTTGTAGACCGCTTCTGTAATGGAGACCCATCCAATGATGTGGAGGATGGAGAATACGTTTATATCGGAGAGCCGGTCTGTAAAGTGAAAGACTGGAATGAATTTCCGGCGGCAATGGATATCCGCAGATTTCATGGAGGAGATCTGCAGGGAGTTTTGGATAAACTGGACTATCTGGAAGAGCTTGGAGTTGAAGTCATCTATTTCAATCCACTGTTTGTTTCCCCGTCGAATCACAAGTATGATATTCAGGATTATGACTACATCGATCCGCATTACGGCGTGATTATAGAAGACGGAGGAGAGGTTCTTCCAGAGGGAGAAAAGGACAATACCAGAGCGACAAAATATCAGAAGCGGACAGGGGACATTCGGAATCTGGAGGCAAGCAACCGCCTGTTTGCAAAACTGGTGGAGGAGATGCACACAAGGGGCATGCGGGTGATCCTTGACGGAGTGTTCAATCACTGTGGCTCTTTCAATAAGTGGATGGACCGGGAACGGATTTATGAACCGCAGCCGGAATACGAAAAAGGTGCTTATGTCAGTGCGCAGAGCCCGTACAGAGATTTCTTTCATTTTTTTGATGAAAGAGAAGAAGCGTGGCCTTATAATAAAAACTATGACGGATGGTGGGGACATGATACGCTGCCGAAGCTGAACTATGAAGATTCTCCCACGCTGGAGGAATATATTTTAAACATCGGAAAGAAATGGGTATCGCCGCCGTATAATGCCGATGGATGGCGTCTGGATGTGGCGGCAGATCTGGGATACAGCAATGAATACAATCACATCTTCTGGGAGAATTTCAGAAAAGCTGTAAAAAGTGCCAATCCGCAGGCGCTGATATTGGCGGAGCACTATGGAGATCCGGGAGAATGGCTTCAGGGCGATGAATGGGACAGCGTGATGAATTATGATGCCTTTATGGAGCCGCTGACCTGGTTCTTGACAGGAATGGAAAAGCACAGTGATGAGCGCAGGACAGACTTGTGGGGGAATGCAGACAACTTTGTCAATACGATGAATCATTTTATGGCAAGCATGCTGACCCCGTCATTACAGGTGGCGATGAATGAACTGTCTAACCACGATCATTCCCGGTTCCTGACCAGAACGAATCACATTGTAGGGAGAGTGGCACAGCTTGGAAGCAAAGCGGCAGAAGAAGGAATCAATCTGGCAGTGATGCGGGAGGCAGTGGCAGTTCAGATGACCTGGGTAGGAGCACCTACGGTTTATTACGGAGATGAAGCAGGTGTCTGTGGATTTACCGATCCGGACAGCCGCAGGACCTATCCATGGGGACAGGAAAACAGAGAACTTGTAGAGTTCCATAAAGAAATGATTCGGATCCACAAGCGTGAGAAGCCTCTGCGTACAGGTTCTCTGAAGATGCTTTCCTGGTCATCCAATGTTCTTGCTTATGCAAGATTTCAGGAAGGTGAACAGATCATTGTTGTGTTAAATAACAGTAAGGAACTAAAGGAAGTGACAATCCCGGTGTGGCAGGCGGAGGTGCCTATGAAAGGAAAGATGGAGCGTCTGATGTACTCCTGGGAAAAGAGCTATACGACAGAAAGGGACATTTATCTGGTGGAGGATGGAGAGACTGTTGTCAATATGGGAAAACATTCTGTTCTGATCATGAAGCCAGTCAGAGAAATGCAGGTGGATGAGTATGGGAAAGAAAGTAGCAGTAATTAACGATCTCTCAGGATTTGGGAGATGTTCTCTCACGGCAGCAATTTCAGTACTTTCAGCGATGGGCGTGCAGGCGTGTCCGCTCCCGACAGCTGTGCTGAGTGCACAGACAGGATATGAAGACTATCATTGCGTGAGCCTTACGGAAGAAATGGAGCAGTTTCGGCGATCCTGGGAAAAGATGGAGGCGCGGTTTGACGGTATCTATACAGGATTTGCGGCGGATGAAGAGCAGATCGGTCATATGATCCATATTGCGGAGACATTTCATAAGAAGAAAGCCTTTCTGCTGGTAGATCCGATCATGGGGGATCATGGATACAAATTTGATATCTTCTCCATAGAGTTTTGCAGAAAGATGCGGGAGCTTGCGAAGATGGCGGATATTGTGACCCCAAATTTGACGGAGCTTTGTATTCTGACGGATACAGATTATCGGATGATCGAAAATATGACGGACGAAAAACATCTTCTTACGGTGATCAGGCAGCTGGCGGAAAACCTGAGGAAAGATGGACCAAGAACTGTTGTAGTGACAGGGATTCAGTTTTGTGACAATGAAGACGGGATCCAGAAGATGGGAAATCTGGCAGTGACGGGAAAAGAGACACATCTTGCAGCATTCCCGTATGTAGGTGGAAGCTACTCCGGAACAGGTGATCTGTTTGCTTCCGTGCTGGCAGGCGGACTGGCAAGAGGAGAAAATCTGAAGTTCATGATGGAACTTGCGGGAAGTTTTATCGAGAAAGCGATTACAGATGCAGTGAAAGAAGAGATTCCGCGCAATGACGGAGTCGAGTATGAAAAATATCTGCATATGCTGATGAAGTAAATAAAAAAGCTGTGTGCAGCAGGAGAGGTCCTGTGTACGCAGCTTTTTGACTATTTTGTAAGAATTTCAATTCCGTCTTCTTTTACGAGAACCATATATTCGATCTGTGCAGACAGTCCGTCATCAATGGTGTAGATCGTCCAGTCATTGTCCTCATCTACGAAGAAGTCCGGGCTGCCTTCGTTGATCATCGGCTCAATGGTAAACATCATTCCGGGTACGAGCAGCATCTCGCTGCCCTTTGGTGTGACATAGCTGACAAACGGATCTTCGTGGAATTCCAGTCCGATTCCGTGACCGCCGATATCAACAACAACAGAGTAGCCGTTTGCCTGTGCGTGGGTATTGATCGCATCTGCAATATCTCCCAGATGTCCCCATGGTTTTGCCGCTGCAAGACCAAGCTCTACACATTCTTCTGTAACACGCACCAGACGTTTGGCTCGGTCGGATACTTCGCCAATCATGAACATACGGGATGCATCAGAGAAATAGCCGTCCAGAATGGTAGATACATCGACGTTGATGATATCACCCTCCTGCAGGATGATGTTTTCATCCGGGATTCCGTGGCACACTTCATTATTGATAGAGGTGCATACACTTTTCGGGAAGCCCTGATAATTCAGAGGAGCCGGGATTCCACCGTGTGCAGTTGTAAAATCATATACGATCTTGTCAATCTCAGCAGTACTCATGCCTGCGCGAATGTGTGCGGCAACTTCATCCAGAACAGCCGTGTTGAGAGCCGCACTTTTTTTGATCTTTTCAATCTGCGCCGGAGTCTTCAAAAGCTTTCTGGAAGGTACAATTTCCCCTCTGTCTCTGTGCAGTTTTATTTTTTCTTCGATCGGCATATGGCATTTTTTATATTTTTTGCCGCTGCCGCACCAGCAAGGATCATTTCTTTCCATGTTTAGTTATCTCCTTCAAATCTGTTTTGTTTTACGCTGTGTCTATTTTAACACAATGGAAAGAAAATTACCAATCGGAAAGTTTGAGAAAAATTGAGGGAGAATATAAAACTGTTCATTTTCGCCTGTTTGTGATAAGATAAAACAGGAAATAAAGTCTTTTAGCACCGATTTCTGGTGCGGAATTGATAAAATCAAAGAGTAGGAGGATACGGATATGTTACGAATCGGAATGCTTACAAGTGGCGGGGACTGTCAGGCTTTGAATGCTGCAATGCGCGGTGTTGTAAAAGGTGTTTGCACAAAACGGGATGATGTGGAAATCTATGGATTTGAAGACGGATACAAAGGTCTGATCTATGGCAACTTTCATATGCTCACATCAAAGGATTTTTCCGGAATCCTGACAAGAGGCGGCACGATCCTCGGTACATCGAGACAGCCGTTTAAGTTGATGCGTGTACCGGACAAGGACGGTTTGGATAAAGTGGCGGCAATGAAGCATACTTATCATAAGTTAAGTCTTGACTGTCTGGTGATCCTGGGAGGAAACGGAACGCACAAGACAGCGAATCTGTTAAGAGAAGAAGGCTTAAATGTTGTGACACTGCCAAAAACAATCGACAATGATCTGTGGGGCACGGATATGACATTTGGCTTCCAGAGTGCAGTGGATATTGCGACAGACACGATCGACCGGATCCATACGACGGCAACCTCTCACAGCCGTGTGTTTATCATTGAAGTAATGGGACATAAGGTGGGACACGTCACGCTGCATGCGGGAATTGCCGGCGGTGCAGATGTGATTCTGCTTCCGGAGATTCCGTATGATATCGATGTGGTGACGGATGTGATCCAGAAGCGTGCGGCAGCAGATAAAAAGTTTACGATCATTGCGGTTGCAGAAGGTGCAATCTCAAAAGAAGATGCCAGGCTGAAGAAAAAAGAATATAAAGAAAAGCTTGCAAAACGGAAATATCCGTCCATCGCCTACGAACTGGCAGAGAAGATCCAGCAGAAGACAGACAAGGAAGTAAGGATTACGGTGCCGGGGCATACGCAAAGAGGCGGTTCTCCATGTGCGTATGACCGTGTATTTGCCACAAGAGTGGGAGCGGCTGCGGCAGAGCTGATCCTGAATCAGGAATACGGCTACATGATCGCCATGAAGAATCAGAAGATTACAAAAGTACCGCTTCAGGATGTGGCAGGAAAGCTGAAAATGGTAGATCCGCAGGATGGAATCATCAAAGAGGCAAGAACCATCGGCATCAGCTTTGGAGATCAATAAAAGACTTGGAAAACAGAGGTGTAATACATGTCGTATACGGCACTTTACCGAAAGTTCCGTCCCGTTGAATTTGAAGATGTCAAGGGTCAGGAACATATTATTACTACATTAAAAAATCAGATTGAAGCAAACAGGATCGGACACGCCTATCTGTTCTGCGGAACAAGAGGAACCGGTAAGACAACGGTTGCAAAGATTTTTGCAAAGGCAGTCAACTGTGAGCATCCGGTGAATGGAAGTCCCTGCGGGGAGTGCGCGATGTGCCGCTCTATTGCAGCGGGTACATCGATGAATGTGATCGAGATCGATGCAGCTTCGAACAATGGTGTGGACAACATCCGTGAGATCCGGGAGGAAGTGGCATACCGCCCGACAGAAGGAAAGTACAAAGTCTATATCATTGATGAGGTGCATATGCTGTCGATAGGGGCGTTCAATGCGCTGTTAAAGACACTGGAGGAACCGCCGGAGTATGTGATCTTTATTCTGGCGACAACCGAGGTTCACAAGATTCCGATCACGATTTTATCCCGGTGTCAGCATTATGATTTCAAGCGGATCAGTATTGAGACGATTACAGACCGGATGCGTGACCTGATGCAGGAAGAGCAGGTGGAAGTAGAAGAAAAAGCGCTGCGCTATGTTGCAAAGGCGGCAGATGGTTCGATGCGTGACGCATTGAGTCTTCTGGATCAGTGTATTGCCTTTTATCTGGGGCAGAAGCTGACGTATGACAATGTGCTGGAAGTACTGGGAGCAGTCGATACGGATGTGTTCAGCAGACTTCTGCGCAGTGTGATCAGACGAGATGTCCCAAAAGTGCTTGATATCGTCGATGATCTGGTGATGCAGGGGCGGGAGCTGACGCAGCTTGCCACGGATTTTACATGGTATCTGCGAAACTTGCTTCTTGTGAAGACATCTGATAATATAGAGGATGTTCTGGATGTATCTACAGAAAATATGCAGCAGCTTCAGGAAGAGGCCGGGATGGTGGAAGCGGATATGCTGCTCCGTTACATTCGGATTTTTTCGGAATTGTCAGGTCAGCTGAAATATGCAGCGCAAAAAAGAGTGCTTCTGGAAGTGGCTCTGATCAAGCTTTGTACGCCTGCCATGGAGACGAGCTCAGATTCTATTCTGGATCGGATCCGTGTATTGGAAGAAAAGCTGGAACAGGGCGCTATATCAGGTGTTCAGGAACGAGTTGTTTATGTAAAGGAAGATGGTCAGGCACCGGCGGAGCCAACGCTGAGACCGGAACTTCCAAACGCAGTACCGGAAGATGTGCAGCAGGTAGTAAAGAATTTCAGACCGATTGCAGATGAGGCGTCGGGGATGCTTCGGAATTACCTGAAAAAAGCGCGTCTAAGCCTTGCGGGTGACAACCGTCTGATGATCGTGATGCCAGATGCACTGGGTGCAGATTTTGTTGGCAGAGAAGATAGACGGAAGGAACTGGAAAGTCTGATTGAAAACAGGATCGGCAAGAAGGTGGAAGTAGAAGTACGCCACGTAGAAGAAGGACGCCGGTTTGAGGATACATTTGTAGATATTGAGAAGAAGATCAATATGGAGATTATAGTGGAGGACTGATTTATGGCAAAAAGAGGTGGATTTCCTGGCGGAGGAATGCCGGGGAACATGGCAAATCTGATGAAACAGGCACAGAAAATGCAGCGTCAGATGGAAGAACAGGCAAAAGAGCTGGAAGCAAAGGAATTTACTGCGACTGCAGGAGGAGAAGCTGTGGAAGTGACAGTTTCCGGTAAAAGAGAAGTTCTAAAGGTGAAGCTGGCAGAAGAGGTTGTGGATCCGGATGATATTGAAATGCTGGAGGATCTGATTGTGGCAGCAACAAATGAAGCGCTTCGCAAAGTGGATGAAGAATCCAGCTCTGCAATGTCCAAACTGACAGGAGGACTCGGCGGAGGAATACCGGGTATGTTCTAATCCGGACAGAGGTGAAAAAGAATGGATTATTACAGTAATCAGATCAGCAGGCTGATCGAAGAATTTTCACGCCTTCCGGGTATTGGTGCAAAGTCTGCCCAGAGACTGGCATTTCATATTATCAATATGCCGAAAGATCAGGTGGAGAATCTGGCAAAGTCGATCGTGGATGCCAGAAATAATGTGAGATACTGTGCACAGTGCTGTACTCTGACGGACCGGGAACTTTGCCCGATCTGCAGCAATCCGGAACGGGATCAGCGGACCATCATGGTAGTGGAGACTCCAAGAGATCTGGCAGCATATGAAAAGACCGGAAAATATAACGGAGTGTATCATGTGCTTCATGGAGCGATCTCTCCGATGCTGGGGATCGGACCGGGGGATATCCGCTTAAAAGAACTGATGGAACGGCTGCAGCAGGATGTAGATGAAGTGATCGTGGCGACCAACTCAAGCCTGGAGGGGGAGACTACCGCAATGTACATCAGCAAGCTGATCAAGCCGACAGGAATCAAAGTGAGCAGGATTGCAAGCGGAGTTCCGGTAGGCGGAGATTTGGAATACATTGATGAAGTGACACTTCTGCGTGCACTGGAAGGCAGAACAGAATTTTAACAGGACAGGGAAGAGAAATCATGAACAAAAAGAGAGTGACATCTTCGGATGTGGCAAAGTATGCCGGTGTTTCCCAGACAACGGTTTCTATGATTTTAAATAAGAAGTACAATGTTTCTTTTTCCAAAGAAGTGGTAAAAAAAGTAGAGGATGCAGCCCGGGAATTAGGATATGTGCTTCCAAAACGCAGAGCACAGAAGGAAAGCCGCCGGGAAAAACTGCTGGTTGTTTTTTGCCCGAATCTGACCAATCCGTATTATGTCATGCTTTTGCAGGGAATTGAAGCAAGAGCAACGGAGCAGGGGTTCGGGCTGTTTGTATGTAATACACAGAGAGATCTGGAGCTTGAGGAGCGATATTTAAAGATGCTTCTCTCTTTAAATCCACAGGGTGTGATCTATACCTGCAATCCAAGCGGTTGTTTTATGGAAATCGTTGAGCAGTTGTCGAATAAGATTCCCTTTGTGGTCATCAACAATCAGAATGAACGTTTGAATGTGGATGCAGTAGAACTGGATAACTCAAAACTTGGCAGAATTATGGCAAAACATCTTCTGGAACTCGGACATACCCATGTTGCGTATATTGCACCGCCGCTTACTGTGCGGCAGAAGCAGCGTTCCAAACGGGTAGAGGGCTTTTTGAAAGAATTTCAGGAGGCAGGATTGGGTGATCGCGTTGTGATCAAAGCAGCCGATGAACAGATTGATAAAGATGTGCCGGGGATTGATTCGGAGTATCGGATCGGTTATGATCTGACAAAAGAATTGCTGAGGGAACATCAGGATCTGACGGCAATTGTGGGACTGAATGATATGATCGCATTTGGGATTCTGGATGCGTTGTATGAGGGGAAATATAAAGTTCCCGGCGATATGTCGGTGATGGGATGCGACAATACGCTGTTTGCGCGAATGCACCATATTGCATTGACAACAGTGGAACATTTTGTGATCTATAAGGGAAGAGATGCCTGCGATATCATTATGAAGAAGATCAAGGCCCGCAGTGAGCCGTATGCAGGAATTGAACCGGTCAGTATTTACCATGTCGAGTATGAACCTCAGATTGTGATGCGGGGAACAACCGGATATCCGAATCTGAAAAAAAGAAAAATTAGTACAAAAAAGTAAATTATTAGTAATAAAGATCAAGAGCAAAAGGCAAAATCAAACTTATAAGTAGTTTTTTCGTTAATAATGTGATATTATTAGTACGGCAAAATTACTAATAATTTTGTTGTCTATTGACCTGTTTCTCAGGAGTCGATATAATCAAATCAGAACAAATCGACGAAAAATTTAAGGAGGAACAGACAATGAGATTTTTTATTGACACAGCAAATGTAGAGGATATTAAAAAGGCAAATGATATGGGTGTGATTTGTGGAGTGACAACAAATCCATCTCTGATTGCAAAAGAAGGCCGTGTATTTGAAGAAGTGATCGCAGAGATTGCATCCATCGTAGACGGCCCAATCAGCGGAGAAGTCAAAGCAACAACAGTAGATGCAGAAGGAATGATCAAAGAAGGCCGTGAGATTGCCAAGATCCACCCGAATATGGTTGTAAAGATTCCGATGACAGTGGAAGGATTAAAGGCTTGTAAAGTTCTTTCTGCTGAGGGAATTAAGACAAATGTTACTTTGATCTTTACTGCCAATCAGGCGCTTCTTGCAGCAAGAGCAGGTGCAACATACGTATCACCATTCCTGGGAAGACTGGATGATATCTCCGTAAGAGGTACAGATCTGATCGCAGAGATTGCTCAGATTTTTGAAGTTGCCGGAATCGATACAGAGATCATTGCCGCAAGCGTAAGAAATCCGATCCACATTACAGACTGTGCACTTGCAGGGGCTGATATTGCAACAGTGCCTTACAAGGTAATCGAACAGATGACACATCATCCGTTGACAGACGCCGGAATTGAGAAATTCCAGGCTGATTATAAAGCTGTTTTCGGAGAGTAAAAGCAGGAGGCAATCATGAACAAATTAGAATTGATGAAAACTGCAAATGAAGTCCGCAAAGGGATTGTCACAGCGGTACACAGCGCAAAAGCGGGACATCCGGGCGGATCTTTATCAGCAGCTGACATTTTTACGTATCTCTATTTTGAAGAGATGAATATTGATCCAAAAGAGCCGAAAAAAGCAGACCGTGACAGATTTGTCCTGTCTAAAGGACACACAGCTCCGGGACTGTATTCTGTACTGGCGCAGAGAGGATATTTCCCGGTTGAAGATTTAAAGACACTGCGTCATACAGGATCTTATCTGCAGGGACATCCGGATATGAAGCACATTCCAGGTGTGGATATGTCTTCCGGATCTCTGGGACAGGGAATTTCTGCGGCAGTTGGTATGGCGATTGCAGGAAAACTGGACAACGCAGATTACAGAGTTTATACACTTCTTGGAGACGGAGAGATTCAGGAAGGACAGGTATGGGAAGCAGCGATGCTGGCAGCGCACAAAAAACTGGATAATCTGGTTGTGATCGTAGATAACAACAATCTGCAGATTGACGGTGCGATTGATGAAGTCAACTCCCCATATCCGATTGATAAGAAATTTGAAGCATTCAATTTCCATGTGATCAACATCGACGGAAATGATTTTGATCAGATCGATGCAGCATTCAAAGAGGCAAAGACAGTGAAAGGGTGCCCGACAGCGATCATTGCCAAGACGATCAAAGGAAAAGATGTTTCATTCATGGAAAATCAGGCAGGATGGCACGGAAAAGCGCCGAATGATGAAGAATACGCAGTAGCAATGGCAGATTTGGAGAAAGTAGGTGAAGCATTATGTCAGATGTAAAGAAAATCGCAACAAGAGACAGTTACGGAAATGCTTTAGCCGAACTCGGAACTGCACATGAGAATGTAGTTGTACTGGATGCAGACCTTGCGGCAGCTACAAAGACAGGTGTGTTTAAAAAAGCGCATCCGGAGAGATTTATCGACTGTGGTATTGCAGAGAGTAATATGATGGGTGTGGCAGCAGGCCTTGCAGCAGCCGGAAAGGTACCATTTGCAAGCTCTTTCGCAATGTTTGCGGCAGGCCGTGCATTTGAGCAGATCAGAAACTCCATTGGATATCCGAAATTGAATGTAAAGATCGGAGCGACACATGCGGGAATCTCCGTAGGAGAAGATGGTGCAACACACCAGTGTAATGAAGATATCGCTCTGATGAGAACGATTCCGGGAATGGTTGTGATCAACCCTTCTGATGATGTAGAGGCAAGAGCAGCAGTAAAAGCAGCTTATGAGCATGTAGGACCTGTTTATATGCGTTTTGGACGTCTGGCAGTTCCGGTGATCAATGACAGAGAAGATTACAAGTTCGAACTCGGAAAAGGTGTTGTTTTAAGAGAAGGAAAAGATCTGACGATCGTGGCAACAGGACTTCCGGTTTCCAACTGTCTGGAAGCAGCAGAGAAGCTTGCAGCAGACGGAATCGATGCGAAAGTGATCAACATCCATACGATCAAACCTCTGGATGAAGAACTGATCGTAGAAGCTGCAAAGGCAACCGGAAAAGTGGTTACAGTAGAAGAGCATTCTGTGATCGGAGGACTTGGAAGTGCAGTATGTGATGTCCTTTCAGAAAAAGCACCGACACAGGTGATGAAGATCGGAATCAACGATACGTACGGTGAGTCCGGACCGGCTCTTGAGCTGATTGCAAAATACGGACTGGATACAGAAAGTATCTATCAGAAGATCAAAGCATTCGTATAAAAGAAACAGAAAAATACCCTGGCCGCAGGAATGAGCATCCTGTGCCAGGGTATTTTTACTTTGGAACTAAATGGTAGCCAAAGTGGAATGTCCATATAGTGGAGACCAGAAACAGTCTCATCAGTGCATATCCAAACAACAGGCCGGTTAAAAATCTCCGGCGATTGTTGCTTTCGTAGGATGTCAGCATTTGAATGACTCCATCCAGGATCATAGGCAGCATCAAAACTGCGAAAATCCAAGGAGACCAGGAAACCAATGGGAACGTGACCGGGCATAATAGAATGCCGACCAGTTCTCCGGTGCACCTGGCACAAATGGGAAACTGTGTCCCCTTCCAGTAAAAGGAACGGTCACTCCTGCAATGACAGCCAAATATAATAGGAAGCCACTTATAAATCCAAACTCTCATCGAGCCTTAGAATCCCATAGCGGCAAAGCCTACACCAACCACTGCGATCAGTATATAATACAGGATCATCAGGATTACACCGACCAATGCGCCGATACCGGTAGCCTTGGATGTCTTTGGTTTTGTGTCTTTCCACACAAGGAATAAGACAAGACCTACAATCGGGATACAGCAGCCTAACAATCCCCAGAGAAAGCCGCCATTGTCAGTTACCTGTGGAGTTGTGTTTTGAGAAGCTCCGCAGCTTGGACAGGTTGCGGCATTGTCCTCGATCTGATTGCCACAGTTTTTACAAAAAGCCATAGGAAATCCCCCTCTCTTTAATTGGTTGATAGTTACAGATAGATACTCTGTAAATGGGTGCTTATTGTATATTTATACCATACAAATTTTGTGTAGTCTACAAAAAACAGAAAAATGTCCGAAAATATTTTTTCGGATGTAAAGTGCGTGCTATAATAGGGAAAGGAGCTGTCTGTACAGTGAGAATCCGGAGGTGTAAAGATTTGAAATTATGGTATCGAATGATTCGACGTTTGGAAGAAATTTATATAAGGAAGCATAAAGAAGAGTTCCTGTTGAGGAAACAGAAGTGGGATGAAGAATTTTATGAATGTATTCAGGATATTGCGAAGCATCCGGTTGTGCTTCGTATGAAACTATATCCGCATCATGGAAATACGAATTGTTATCAGCATTGCCTTCATGTATCTTACTACAATTATGTGTGGTGCCGCTTTTTTCATCTGGATGCAAAATCAGCGGCAAGAGGCGGGATGCTTCATGATCTGTTTCTGTATGACTGGCATATCCATGCAAAAGAGACGGGGCAGCGTTTCCACGGGCTGACACATCCGAAAACAGCCTTAAACCATGCATGTCGTTTATTTTCTCTGAATGATATAGAGAAAGATGTGATCCGGGCACATATGTGGCCAGTCACATTTTTTAGCATTCCTCACACAAAAGAGGGATGGATCATCACACTGACAGACAAATATTGCGGAGCATTTGAAAGTATGAAAAGAAAATAGAAAAATTTTGGGCAAAAATTTTGTCGAACTTATGTGACATTAACTGATAAAATCGGCCTTTTTCGTGTGCTATTCTCTAAAAGAACCCGGGGGAGCGGACAGGCTTCCGGCAAAAAATCAATTGAATCAAGGAGGATATACAGCATGGAAAGACAGATCCCAAAAAATGTTCGTCAGATTGGAAACGTGAGTGACAGCCCGAAAATTTATGTGGAGGACTATGTAGATACTTTTTTCCTACAGCTTTGTGACAAGGCGAAGGACGGACCGATCGGTGCATTTCTCGTAGGAGATATGCAAAAGAGCGAGGATGAGGAATATGTATACATATATGGTGCGATTCAGATGCACGATTTGAAGCTGGTCGGCAATGAATACGTGATTGATGATGAAACATGGAAAAATGCATATGAGGACTGTAAACAGTATTTTGAAGACGGAGAAATGTTGGGCTGGTTTGTCGCACAGCCCGGAGTAGAACTGGATGCAAAGAGCAACATAGTGAAACTTCATAAAAAATCGTTCCCGAAGCAGAATACTGTTTTTGTTATGAAGGATTCCGCAGAGAAGGAAGAATCTTATTTTGTGCATAAACTGAATGATCTGATGGAGATTGGAGGTCGTTATACATATTATGAGAAAAATCCATGTATGCAGAACTATATGATCGCTGCTCGAAGAAAGAATGGGGTGTCTCCCTCGGAAACTGTTGAGGATCGAGCTGCTCAGGACTTTCGGAACATGGTCCGCAGTCGAGGAAGCCGGACGCATCAGAAAAAAAACAACCGTCTGATGTATGTGGCAAGTTCTATACTGATACTGGTGGCAGTTATTATGGGAGTTACGACACTCAATAATTTCGGGAAAATGAAAGCTGTCCAGAAAGTGATGAGTAAGGCGTCGTCAGCGGTCTTACAGGAAAATAATACAGAGGAAGTGCAGCCGGTGAGCGGTGAAGTGACAGAGACATCCAATGAGGGAGACGTGGAAAAACAGGAGGAAACACCACCATCAGAAAAGGATGCATCAGATCCGGAAATAAAACAGGAAGAAGAAAAAACAGATGATATTGTTCAGGAACAGGAGAGCACAGAAGGAGAAGGTGATTCCTCAGAGGGAGTGTACGTAGTGGAGCAGGGAGATACACTGGCGATCATCAGTAAAAAGGCCTACGGAGATGTTTCGCATGTAGATTCTATCTGTCGGATGAACGGAATTACGGATGGAAATTTGATTTATGTAGGTCAGAAATTGCTATTACCATAAAATAATGCTATAATCGGAAAATAAAACAAAATGATAAGGGGTCGGATATGAAGCAAAAGAAAAATCCGCGGTTTCGATTTTCTGGATCCATAGATATGGAGATCATTCGGAGGCAGGTCAAAAGGCACAGAAGAAGCGTGCTGGGACAGTGGACGATCCGGATCGTCGTGGCAGCCATGATCGTGACAGGAACCTATCTTGTGATTGAAAATCAGACGTATACGTCCGTTGCAACAGCGGACTCACATAAGAAAGATACAGAAGACAGCAACCAGTATATCGCATTTTCAGACGGTGTGATCCGATACAGCAGAGATGGCGTTGTGTTTCTGAATAAAAAGAATAAGGAAAAATGGATTCAGCCCTGTCAGATTCAGAATCCGATAGTGGACGTTAATGAGGATGTGTTTGCAATAGCAGATGTGGGCGGTAATACGATCATGATCTTTCAGAAGAGTGGATTAAAGGGGGAGATTGAGACTACGCTTCCGATTGAAAAGATTTCTGTTTCAAATCAGGGGATTGTAAGCGCGATCCTGAAAAACGAATCTACGCCCCAGATCATTTCCTATGATGCAGTGGGAAATATTCTCGTAGAGCATCAGGTGAATCTAAACAGTACCGGATATCCAATCTCACTGGATATGTCGGCGGATGGGGAGAACCTGATGGTATCGTATCTTTCCACAAAAAACGGAACATTGAAGTCTATGGTTGCTTTTTATAATTTTGGAAAAGAAGGTCAGGAAAAAACGGACAACCTGATTTATACAGAAGATTTTGATCAGACAGTCGTTCCGGATGTGTTTTATATGGACGCGTCCACATCCGTTGCGGTTGGTGATAAATCATTTGTGATCTATGAAGGTACGAAGTCCGTGAAAAAGAAAACCGAAGTGAAGCTGAATCAGGAGATACGCAGTGAATTTCACTCGGACAGGTATATCGGGTTTATTCTTACGAATAAAGATAAATCAGGATATGAAGTGCAGCTTTATGATAAAACGGGAAAACAGATAATAAACCGGGAAATAACAGGAGAATATAGTCATGTAAAGATAGCAGGAGATGAGATCATCATGTTCGACGGAACAAAAGGATGTATCATCAGTGATACGGGAATACAGCGATTTAAGGGAGACTGGGGAATAGAAGTACAGGAAGTGATTCCGGCTGCCGGAATTCACAGATACCTGATTGCCGGTGAAGATGAACTGCGGCTTGTTTACCTGACAAATTAGGAGAAAATATGGATAATTGGTTATTGATTATTGTAGGAGTGATATTTTTGATCAGTATCGTGGCAGGCTATGTCAGAGGACTGCTCAAAATCGGAATTTCGTTGCTGGCTACGGTTCTGTCGATCGTGCTGGTTATGTTTCTGGCGCCTTATGTCAGTGATGCGCTTATTAAATGGACACCTGCGGATGAGATGATTGAAGAAAAATGTATGGAGATGTTCATGCCTCAGATTTCTGCAGATACATTGAAAAATGCAGATTTAAGCGGTACTTCACTTGGAGAATTGAATCAGGATCAGCTGGCGGATATCAACAATCTGGACTGGAACCAGTTGGGGATCAACATTCAGGATATTTTGAATATCATTGGAGAGATTCCAAAAGAAGTGCAGATTCAGGAGATTGAAAATGCAGCGTTGCCGGAGTTTTTGAAAAACCGGCTGCTGGAAAACAATAACAGCACAATTTATCAGGAACTGGGAGTTAAGTCATTTCCTGAGTATGCGGCATCGTATATTGCGAGGATGATCCTCAAGGTTGTGGCGTTTCTCGTTACATTTATCCTTGTGTGGATTCTTGTCAGGGCGCTGATGGCTGCAGTAGATCTGATCGGCGAGCTTCCGATTCTGGGATTTTTCAATCACCTGGGCGGAGCGGTTGTCGGAGCAGCGGCGGCACTGGTGATTGTCTGGCTCTTGTTTTTGATCATAACATTATTGTATAATAATGCGATTGGACAGTCTTGCTTTGAGATGATTGAAAAAAGCAGTATTCTGACATTTTTGTATGATAACAATATATTGATTACGAAGCTGTTGTCATTTTAAGAGGGATTTTCGATCTTGAAAAGTCGGTTTTGAAGATAAAATATATATTTTACAAAAAATTGAAAAAATCTATTGACAGGTACTGTGCGATATGGTATATTTTAATAGCTGTCGGTGATAACTGAACAGCTTGAACGGGGGATTAGCTCAGTTGGGAGAGCGCCTGCCTTGCAAGCAGGAGGTCACGAGTTCGAATCTCGTATTCTCCATTTACTCAGTGATAAGAGCTGAGACAATTTTATAGTATTCCTCGATAGCTCAGCGGCAGAGCATTCGGCTGTTAACCGAAGGGTCGTTGGTTCGAACCCAACTCGGGGAGTTGTTAAGTTCCATAGATAGTAATATCTATGGAATTTTTTGCATTATCAGATAAGCAATTGTATCCTGTAACAGGAGACTGTGGAAGAAAAGATAAGCTGGTTCCGGCGATTACGCTGGTGCTTTATTATCATCCGGATGTCTGGGTCTCTATGGAATTTTGAGATGGAGTGATGATGGAAAAAATATGTATTCAACTATCGGATTAATTTGATTGATGCGGGAAATATAAAGGAATTGGAGAATTTTCACACGGATTTACAGGAGATTTTCGGCATAATACAATGTAGGCAGGACAAAGCGCAAGGGTTGAATTACGTAAAGAGTAAAGAACAATATTTGCAATCAGAAAGGATATTAAAACAGGAGTTAAAAAAAGAAGGAATCATAAAAGGGTAGAGGTTGTTTTTGTTTGTAAAGTTTGTGAAAAACATAGAAAATAGAGAGAGTTTATCGATGGTGTTATCAGAAATTTACAAATATATACAAATTGAAAGAAATTTGTTTGACAAATAAAAAAAGGGTTGATATACTGACTTGCATAGACGAGGAGGTCAATTATGGAAAATATCCGTAATTGGCTTCTTTTTTTATCATAGAGTGCACAATATGGAAAGACAATGGGGTCATTTGTTGGGAAGAAGTTCCCGGCAGATGGCCATTGATTATTTAGGGAGATAGGAGATTATGATGAAGAAGAGTAAAATCGCAGCAATACTATTAAGTTCTATTTTGACCGTGTCAATGGCCGGATGCGGGGGAGCAGGCGCAAAAGGAGATTCAGAGGATACTGTAAAAGTAGGCATTCTGTACTCAGCAACCGGTTCTATGGCAATCAGTGAAGGGGCCGTAAAGGATGCTGAAGTACTTGCAATCGATGAAATAAATAAAGCAGGAGGAATCCTTGGCAAACAGATCGAATATATTGAGGAGGATGGCGCATCAGAGCCGTCAACTTTTGCCACAAAGGCTGAAAAACTGATCGACCAGGATAAGGTAAAGGCAGTGTTCGGCTGTTGGACATCAGCTTCAAGAAAGGCTGTAAAGCCGGTTTTTGAGGAATATGGAAATCTTTTATGGTATCCGGTTCAGTATGAGGGAATGGAATCATCGTCAAATATCATGTATACAGGAGCGGCTCCGAATCAGCAGATTGTTCCTGCTATCGATTATCTGATCGACCAGGGATATAAGAAATTTTTCCTGCTCGGTTCTGACTATGTATTCCCGAGAACAGCAAATATGATCATTAATGCGCAGTGTGACGCAAAAGATGTTGAGGTAGTCGGAGAAGAATATGCACAGATGGATCAGACGGATTTCGGATCGGTCATTTCAAAGATTGAGGCGGCAAAACCTGACGTAATCATCAATACTCTGAACGGAACTGGTAACTTGTCCTTCTTCAAGCAGATGAGCGAGAAGAATTATACGGCAGATGATTACATGACAATGTCCTTCTCAATCGCAGAGGAAGAAGTTAAAACGATTGGCGCGGATATTCTTGAGGGGCATATGGTTTCATGGAATTATTACATGTCCACTGATACTCCTGAAAATAAAGCGTTTGTAGAAGCTTATCAGAAAGCATATGGTAGTGACAGAGTGACATCTGACCCAGCAGAGGCGGCATACGATGCAGTATATCTGTGGAAAGCTGCTGTAGAAAAAGCGGAAAGTTTTGAACCGGAAGATGTGATTGCTGCAGTAGAAGAAGGAGGGGTTACGTTTGATGCTCCGGAAGGGACTGTAGAAATTGACGGTGAAAACCATCATCTTATAAAACCAGTACGAATCGGCGTAATCAATGCTGACGGTCAGATCGATACAGCGAAGGAAACAGAGCCGGTTGTTCCCGATCCATATCTGAAGTCCTATGACTGGGCTGTAAAAGCAGATCTCCAGCCGTTGGAATAAACGAAAATTTCCTGTACAGATAGGATATTTAATGGATAGAGCTGTCAATTCGGCAGCTCTATATTAAATAGATTGATTTACCCTGTTATAAATGAAAGAGAGGTATGGGCATGACACAATTTGTAAATACGGTTTTTAACTGCGTAAGTCTCAGTTCTATCATACTGCTGACCTCTTTAGGCCTTGCAATCACATTCGGACTTATGAAAGTTATCAATATGGCGCATGGTGAATTCCTTATGATTGGCGCTTATATGACATATGTTGTGCAGAATATTTTTGAAAAAATTTTCCCGAAGAGCATATTCAGTCTATATTACTTTTTCGCTCTTATTGCAGCGTTTGTGGTAACGTTTTTCCTGGGAGCCGTGCTGGAAAAATTTATTATATCCAGACTTTACGGCCGGGAGGTTGACAGCCTGCTTGCCACATGGGGAATAAGCATTATACTTCAGCAGGTGGCAAGAAGCATATTCGGTATGCAGGGGGTTAATGTAAAGACTCCGTCGTTCCTTGATGGTGGTATTACAATCGGTTCATGTACTTTTTCCTATAACCGCATTTTCATACTTGGCATGGTCATTCTCTGTATGATCTTGGTCTGGTGTATCATGTATCGCTCAAACTTTGGTAAACAGATGCGTGCTGTCATGCAGAACAGAGCAATGGCTCAGTGTATGGGCATCAATTCCAGAAAAGTAGATATGATCACGTTCTCTTTCGGTTCGGGACTTGCTGGGCTTGCCGGATGTTCTGTTGCGTTGCTCGGCTCAATTGATTCTACCATTGGGCAGAGTTATATCGTAAACTCGTTTATCGCAGTTGTACTTGGCGGTGTCGGAAAACTTCTTGGTACAGTGCTAGGCTCATCAATCATTGGTTTTGCAAGCATCGGAATCGAGAACTATACATCTGCAAGTATTGCAAAAGCAGCAGTGCTCTTGATCGTTATCGTGGTCCTGCAGTTCAGACCGCAGGGACTGTTTACGGTAAAGAGCAGAAAGCTTGACGAGTAAGGAGGTAAGGTTCATGAAATTAAAAAACCGGGGTTCTCATATATGCTTTACAGTTATCGTGGTCATACTGGCTCTTACGCCTCTTTTATTATCGGCCGGAGTGATCTCGAGCAGTTCTTTTGTACTGTTTCTGGGAAAATGTATCGCATTTTCCATTGTGGCGATCGGACTTGATCTTATCTGGGGATATACAGGAATTCTGTCTCTTGGTCATGGTCTGTATTTCGCCCTTGGCGGATATGCTATGGCAATGTTCCTGAAACTACAGGCAACAGATGGAAAAATCACTTCATTTATGCAGACCGGCGGTATGACTGAGTTGCCTTTGATTTGGAAGCCGTTTCTGTCGACTCCTCTTGCCATGATCCTGGTTATAGCAGTTCCGGCTGTACTGGCAGGAGTAATCGGATTTTTCATTTTCAGAAACAGGATCAAAGGTGTATATTTTTCCATCATATCTCAGGCTCTGACATGGGCGGCTTACTCTCTGTTTACGGGACTTCAGTCCTACACGGGCGGTAATGTGGGGATTACGGAGATCACATCCCTTCTGGGAAGCATAAAAGGCGATTCCCACAGAGGGAAGATGTTTATTATGTTCTACTCCTCCCTGGCGATCCTTGTACTGATTTACGCACTGTCCGCTTTTCTTATGCAGCGGAAGTTCGGAAAGCTGCTCATAGCAATACGTGATGGTGAAAACAGAACATATTTTTCCGGTTACTGTGTAAGTCGTTATAAAAACGTTATCTATGTCTTTTCCGCTGTCCTTGCAGCGATAGCCGGAGCTGTATTTGTAAACTTTAACGGTTCCATTACACCTGCTCAGATGACGATCTCATATTCGATCACAATGGTCATCTGGGTAGCGGTTGGTGGAAGAGGTACCCTTGTGGGAGCTGTTCTTGGAGCGTTTCTTATCAATATATGCGATTATAATTTCTCATCTGGAACCATGGTTGAGATCTGGCAGTATATCCTCGGCGCAATATTTGTGCTGACAATCCTGTTCTTTAAGGGCGGGCTTGTGGGCATCGTAAGAGATCAGCTGCCTGAATGGACGAAAAAACTGACTCACAGGGAGGTAGAATAGCATGACTAACGAAAATGTACTTGAAATAAAGAATATTACGGTGGATTTTGATGGATTCTGCGCTCTGCTGAGAGTAAATGTGAATGTAAAACGGCATACGATCCACTTTTTTATAGGACCTAACGGCGCAGGTAAGACAACTCTGCTTGATATCATCTGTGCGAAAACGAAACCCACAGACGGAGTATGCATGTTTTATCCCGAGGGAAGAACGCCTGTCAGGATCACAGGAATGAAGGAATACAAAATAGTAGAGGAAGGAATCGGCCGGAAATTCCAGGTACCGTCCGTTTTCGTTAACCTGACTGTGATGGAGAACATGATCTTATCTCTAAAAGGCAATAAAGGGGTATTACAGTCCATATTTTATAAGCTGTCCCCGGAGGAGGAAGAGCATATAAATGAAGTCCTTAAAATGATTGAACTGCTGGACAAAAAGAATGAAAAAGCAGGGTCTCTTGCACATGGGCAGAAGCAGTGGCTTGAGATCGGAATGCAGCTGGTGCAGAGACCAGAGGTCATCATGCTTGATGAGCCGGCGGCAGGCATGGGAAAACCCGAAACTTTCAAATCGGGTGAAATACTGAAAAAGATCAAAGAATCATGTACGATCATAGTTGTGGAGCATGACATGGATTTTGTAAAACAGATTTCAGACCACGTAACAGTGCTACACGAAGGGAAAGTACTCATGGAGGGCACCTGTGACGAAGTGCTGGCTGATAAAACAGTCCAGGCAGTATATTTGGGAAGAGGAGGAGAGAGAAATGCTGAAGATTAAAGATGTGGACGTCTATTATGGAGAAAGCAAGATCATTACCTCCCTCTCTATGGATGTTGAAAAAGGAAAGATTGTCTGCCTGATTGGAAGAAACGGTGTGGGTAAAAGTACAACATTGAAAAGCATTATGGGACTGGTAAAAACCCCGAAGGGCAGCATCAAACTTGACGGAGAAGAAATCATGAAAATGCCAACATACAACAGAGTGAGAAAAGGAGTCGGTTATGTGCCTCAGGGACGTGATATTTTTCCTCAGATGACTGTATATGAGAATCTCATGCTGGGACTTCAGGCAAGAGGCGGAAAAGGAGAATTTCCGAAATATATCTATGAATTGTTTCCTGTACTGAAGCGTTTTGAAAAAAGAAAAGGCGGTGACCTGTCAGGTGGGCAGCAGCAGCAGCTTGCCATTGCGAGAGCACTTGTGACAGAACCGAAGATTCTTATTCTTGATGAGCCGACAGAAGGCATCCAGCCGTCAGTCATCCAAGACATCGGTAATGTGATCAGAAAGATTAACAAAGAACTGGGGCTGACCGTACTGATCGTTGAGCAGTATCTTGACTTTGTACTTGGAATTTCTGATTATATGTACATTATGGAAAAAGGAGATATTATACTTAAGGGAAGTACTTCTGAACTTGATGCTGCAGAAGTCCAGGAGAAGATGACTCATTGAGAAAGGAGCGACGAGGATGCATTTAACACCAAGAGAACAGGAGCGGCTGATGCTCCATTATGCCGGAGAACTAGCAAGAGTGCGAAAGGAAAAAGGCCTCAAACTGAATTACCCGGAAGCAATCGCATATATATCTGCCCAGCTTCTTGAAAAAGCACGTGAGGGGAAAAGCGTAACAGAACTGATGCAGCTCGGTACAAAGCTGCTGACAGCAGACGATGTAATGGATGGGGTTCCGGAAATGATCGGTGAGATTCAGCTTGAGGCAACTTTCCTTGACGGAACGAAGTTGGTAACGGTTCATTCTCCTATCAAAACTAACGGGAAGGTAACGCCGGGGGAATATTTCTTTGATGATGATGAACTTGTTATTAATGAAGGAAAAGATACTGTTGAGATTAACGTTACAAATACGGCGGACAGGCCCTGCCAGGTCGGATCTCACTTTCATTTTTTTGAGGTAAATAAACAGCTTGAGTTCAACCGCCGTTTGGCATACGGGATGAGACTGGACATCCCGTCAGGTACAGCAGTGCGTTTTGAACCGGGTGAAACAAAAAGGGTGCGCCTTGTCGAGATAGGCGGAGACAGGAAAGGTCATGGCTTAAATGGGCTTGTGAAAGGTAGTTTTGATGATGAAGCTGTTAAAGAGACAGCGATGGAAAGGGCAAAAGAAAAAGGATTCAAGGGGGTGAGCGAAGATGTTTAAAATGAGCAGGAAACAGTATGCTGACATGTTCGGACCTACTGCAGGAGACAGAATACGTCTCGCCGATACTTCACTTATCATTGAAGTAGAAAAAGATATGACGGTTAAGGGGGAAGAGGCAAAGTTCGGCGGAGGAAAATCACTCCGTGACGGTATGGGACAGGCAAGCAATGTCTCTGACAGAGACTGTCCTGATACGGTGATTACGAATGCAGTGATTATTGACCATACGGGAATTATTAAGGCGGATTTGGGAATTAAAAACGGCAGGATCTGCGGCATAGGAAAGGCAGGAAATCCGGATATCATGGACGGAGTGAGTCCTGATCTGATTGTAGGAGCAGGTACAGAGGTAATAGCCGGAGAAGGGCTTATCATTACGGCAGGCGGAATTGATACGCATATTCATTTTATCAGCCCCACTCAGATTGAAACGGCTCTTTATTCAGGAATCACAACCATGATCGGCGGCGGCACGGGACCTGCTGACGGAACCAATGCTACCACCTGTACTCCGGGCAGGTTTAATATAGAAAAAATGATAGAAGCCGCTGAGGACTATCCGGTAAATCTAGGTTACCTCGGAAAGGGCAACTGCTCCAATTATGACGCTCTTGCAGAGCAGATAGAGGCAGGCGCATGTGGGCTGAAGATACATGAAGATTGGGGCTCCACTCCTACAGTTATAAATCAGGCTCTGGAGGCGGCGGATCACTATGATGTGCAGGTCTCAATTCATACAGATACTCTGAACGAAGCAGGATTCGTTGAGGATACTGTTAATGCAATCGGCGGTCGAACGATTCACACTTATCATACGGAAGGTGCAGGCGGCGGACACGCTCCCGACATCATAAAGGCAGCGTCATTTTCGAATATTCTGCCGTCGTCGACGAATCCGACGATGCCGTATACGGTCAATACGATAGATGAACATCTTGATATGCTGATGGTGTGCCACCATCTCGACAGTAAAGTCAAAGAGGATGTAGCTTTTGCTGATTCCCGTATCCGTCCTGAGACCATCGCTGCTGAGGATGTGCTGCATGATATGGGTATATTTTCTATGATGAGCAGTGACTCACAGGCCATGGGGCGTGTGGGTGAGGTCATTATTCGAACCTGGCAGACCGCATCAAAGATGAAGGATCAGAGAGGAACACTTCCTGAGGACTGCAGCAGAAATGACAATTTCAGGGTGAAACGGTATGTGTCGAAATATACCATCAATCCGGCCATTACCCATGGTCTGGCAAAATACATCGGTTCGGTGGAAACAGGAAAATTCGCTGATCTTGTCCTGTGGAAGCCTGCGATGTTTGGAGTGAAGCCTGAAATGATCATAAAGGGAGGTTTTATTGTGGCATCGAAAATGGGAGATGCAAACGCGTCTATCCCAACTCCTCAGCCAGTCGTCTATGCCAATATGTTCGGAGCTTACGGACTTGCACGTAAACGCACCTGCATCACCTTTGTTTCCAAGGCAGCGGCGAAAGACGGGATAAAGGAGAGAATGGGGCTTTCCAGAACTGTGCTTCCAGTTGAAAATTGCCGGAACATCGGGAAAAAAGATATGAAATTTAATGACAGGACAGGAGACATCCAGGTCGATCCGGAGACATACCGTGTGACTGTTGACGGAGAGGAGATAATCTGTGAACAGGCGAAAGAACTTCCGCTGACTCAGAAATACTATCTGTTCTGATCTATGAAAGGAATATGTGTAAAGAATGGTTATTGAAAAAATTTTGGGGCAACTTCATGAAACGGATAAGGATGTTGATACTGTTTCTATTGAATGGTTTGAGCGTGATAAAAAGATCCTGAAAAAGACTTCAAAAAAAGGAATAGAGATCGGGATAAGACTTGACAGACCGTTGAATGACAGAGATATTCTGTATGAGGATGAAAACAGTATCATTGCGGTGGAAATGGCAGAATGCGAACTGATAAACATCAATGTATCAGACATTGTGGAGATGGGAAGGCTGTGCTTTGAAATTGGAAACCGTCATATTTCTTTATCCATTAAACCGGATTGTGTGAAAATCCCGTATGACGCCCCTACATACGAATATCTGACAAAAATGGGTTTTGATACGAAAAAGGTTGTAGAGCGATTCACGGATTATACGGAATGTAAAGGGCATGCGCACAGGGATGGGCACGGACATAATCATACACATGAAGGGAATCACTATGAACACTAAATTTATCAGGCTTATCCAGAGCCTGGATCCGTTATTTCCGATTGGAAGCTATACATTGTCCAATGGAATGGAAACATATGTGCAGAAAAATATCGTACGTACCCGGAAAGATCTGGAAAGTTATCTTGAAGCGTATCTTTATATGCTGTCTTTTAATGATCTTGCTTTTGCGGCAAAGGCGTGGGAAGGATATGATATCATATTACTTGACGCGCTGTGCAGCGCCCTGAAAGCACCTTTCGAGATGTGGCTGGGAAGCGTGAAACAGTGTATCAGATTTCTCAAACTGCACACAGAACTTGATAGTTATCCGTTGCTCGAAATGTATAAAAATCAGATTGAATCTGGAGAGTGCAGCGGGCATTACTCTGTAGCAATGGGACTGTTTATAAAAGAGACGGAAGCTGATCTTTCCGAAGCATTGGAACTGTATTGTTACAGTATATTGTCTTCCATGGCTAATCACGCTGTAAAGCTTGTGCCGCTCAGGCAGCTTGACGGACAAAAGGCGCTGTTTGCAGTGGAGCAGAAAATTCTGGAAGCAGTCAGTCGATCAGTGAAAATGAATATGGAGGATATCGGAGCATCGGGGTGTGGATTTGATATACGTTCCATGCAGCATGAAAAATTATTTTCAAGATTGTATATTACATAAGGAGAGCTGAAAATGTCATATGTAAAAATTGGTGTTGGCGGTCCTGTGGGTTCAGGAAAAACTGCGCTTATAGAGCGCCTTACACGAAAAATGTCAGAGGAATATAGTATATGTGTCGTTACAAATGATATTTACACAAAGGAGGATGCAGAGTTTCTGATCAAAAATTCTGCTCTTCCTGCCGAGAGAATCACAGGTGTGGAAACAGGAGGATGCCCGCATACTGCAATCCGCGAGGACTGTTCTATGAATTTGGAGGCAGTAGAAGAGATGGCAGGGAAGTTCCCGGATATGGATATTATTTTTATAGAAAGCGGTGGAGATAATCTGAGCGCAACATTCTCACCAGATCTTGCGGATGCTTCAATTTATGTGATAGACGTTGCCCAGGGAGAGAAAATTCCCCGGAAAGGCGGTCCTGGTGTTATGAGATCAGATCTGCTTGTGGTCAATAAAACAGATCTTGCACCGATGGTGGGGGCAAGTCTGGATGTTATGGCGGAGGACTCAAAGCGGATGCGTGGAGAACGTCCAGTCTTTTTTACTAATCTTATGAGCATGGAGGGTGTTGATGATGTCATAAACTGGATCAAACGAGACGTGCTCTTTGAGGGCCTGTAATGGGCAGGCTTTATATAGAAACGGCACAGGAAAATGGAAGGACTTATGTGCAGGACAGCTTTTTTACGGCGCCGTTTAAGATAACAAAGCCATTTGAAATCCGAAAAGCAGTTGAAATTATGATCATGCAGGCATCTGCGGGCATCCTTGCGGGTGATCGACATGAAATTGAATTTAAAATATGCAGTGGAAGCAATGTGATTATAACCGGACAGTCATATACAAAGCTATTCAGAATGGGAGAGGGAAGGGCAGAGCAGAAAGTAAAAATAAGAGTTGAAAAGGGAGCATCCCTGTATTATCTGCCCTGTCCCGTGATACCGTTTGCTGAGAGTGAGTTTATAAACGTAAATGAGGTTTACCTTGAAAAGGGAGCACATTTTGTTATGCAGGATATTGTGTCCTGTGGAAGGAAAGCCATGGGTGAAGTCTTTGCATTTCGGAAGTATCATTCCAGAACAACTGTCTATGAAGACGGAAAGCCTGTGTTTGCAGATAATACAAGGCTTGTGACGGAAGAATTTCAGCCAGACGGAATCGGATATTTTGAAGGATATACACATCAGGGAATGGTCTATTTTTATGGCTTTAATAAAGAAATAGTACCTGACGAGATTAAAGTATTGATATCTGGTGTCAGCAGAGCCCGGGAAGGACAGATCATTAGGATTCTTGGAAATAACAGTGATGAGATAGAAAGTTATATCAGAAATATAATTATGGAGGAAAGTGATTATGGCATATAATGTGATTACTGTAACAAGACAGTTCGGCAGCCTCGGTCGTAAAATAGCAAAGAAGGTTGCTGAAAATCTGGGATATGAGTATTATGACAGAGATATTATTGAGCTTGCCGTGAGAGAAATGCGAGGCGATATCGAAAAACTGTCTGCATTTGACGGTCAGCTGGCCTCTCCCTTTGACAAGATGATGTATCCTCTTGGGAAAGGAAATTCAAATATGAAAAGAGCGCTCTTCGAGATGGAAAAGAGCGTTATGGTTGATCTGGCTACCTCACGGAACTGCGTCATCGTTGGCAGATGTTCAGACTACGTCCTTCGGGAATGCGGGATCCCGAAGGAAAATATGTTGAATGTATTCATCTATGCACCGATTGAGAAAAGGCTGACAAACTGTAAGGAAGAACTGAATCTTGAGGATCCGGGAGAAGCGTATACTTATCTTACCAGGATTGATAAGGCGCGTGAAGACTTTTATAAGCATTATACAAGACATCGTTTTTTCAGTACAAAGTACCGTCACCTGCTGATAGACAGTTCTATGGCTGCTGACTTTGGAAAAGTGGCAGACATTATTACCGACAGTGCAAAGATTAAATTTGGTATGAACAGATTGCAAGAGAGAGAAACAAGATGAAAGAAAATCAGATAAAAAAAATGGTGATGGCAGCAATGTGTGTAGCTTTGGGAATCATACTTCCAATGGCGTTTCACACGATTCAAAATGCAGGCAGTATTTTTCTGCCGATGCATATTCCAGTATTGATATGCGGTCTCCTCTGTGGATGGCAGTATGGTCTGTTATGCGGGATTTTAGCGCCTGTATTATCCAGTTTGCTTACCGGAATGCCACCGGCTGCAATCCTTCCGGCAATGCTCAGTGAATTAGCGGTATATGGAAGCATCACAGGGGTCTGCATGTATGGGATTCAGACAGAAAAACAGATTGTGAAAATATATAGTTCTCTTATAGCAGCAATGATTGCAGGACGGATTGTCAGCGGAATATTAAAGGCTCTTATCTTTAATGTGGGAGAATATAGCTTTCAGATTTTTATTACATCAAGTTTTCTGACGGGAATACCGGGAATTCTGATTCAGCTGATTTTTATTCCGGTGCTTGTCATAGCGTTGCAAAAAGCCGGGATTACAGAGAGGAAAGAGGGCGTATAATATGGACATTCGTACTTATTTTAATCAAAAGGCGGAGCACTGGGATGATGGAGAAGTGTCCATTGATACAGTGAGACGAATTATTGGATATTTGAGTGATATCCGAGGACATCGTGTTTTGGATGTAGCCTGTGGTACAGGAGCTATGTTTGAAGCGTTAAAAGAACAACAGCCTTCTCACATTACAGCTATTGACCTGTCGGAAAAGATGATTGAGATTGCAGTGGAAAAAGTGGATATGGATCCGCTGTTTGAAGTTCGGTGTATGGATCTGTTTCAGGTGAAAGAAAAATTTGACAGGATTATAATTTACAATGCATACCCTCATTTTATGGAGAAAGAAAAGCTTGTGAAGAAAGTGGATGAACTGCTTAATCTAGGAGGACGATTTGTGGTGGCACATGGGGCGTGCAGAGAAAAGATCAATAGATGTCATACCCATGTACCAAAAGAAATTACGTCGGGTTTGTTGTCTGCGAGGGAAGAGAGCCATCATTGGGGCGAGCAATTTAAAATCGATATGCTGATCGATACAGAGCAGTTTTATATGTTTTCGGGAATGAAATAAAAATTTTAGCGTATCAAAAATTAAATGCATTACAGAAAACACATACCCTAGGAAGAAATTACACGGATTAATAACCGTATTGTAAGATCGTTCAGCATCTATTTTCCGAAAATAAAAGACGTTTATAAAAATCCAAATTCTGTAAGTGGTCTCATGGTATTGAAAGTGGCACTGTTGCCCAAAGATACCGTGAAACTGGGCGTAGATGGAATCAATCAAATTCTTTGATGATCCAAAACAATTAGATATGTATTGTATGAAGTGGTCATATCCTTGGCAGCAAGGAACGAAGAATTTAAGAAAATACACCGGCATTACCGAACCAGAAAAGAAAATCCGCTAAAGAAAAATGAGGACGACGATGGCGTTGTCCTCATTTTTTCTTTCCTATCATCAGATAGGGTTCAAACATAATATAGTAGTTCTGATATTTGGTACAGACTCCATATTTTGAGCGATAATCGGCAATGGCATCGCGAAGCTGCTCTTCTGTTACGTCCAGAAATTCAGCAGTTTCGTGATATTCCCGGCATCCGTGCTGATATGCATCGATCAAACCACGCAGACCGATCAGCCGTTCATAGGTCCACATTCGTGCCTGGCGTTCCTGCTTTGCATTTGCAGGATCGGAGATATCCAGAATATTTCCGACAGAAGTGTAGTGATGACCAAGCTCTTCTGCCAGAATACAGGCTTTTTCTGCAGAGGTCTCCAACTGGTCCGAGAGGGCGATATTTTGATCTACATACAATCCCTTTAAGTTTCCATGAAAAGGAAAGTTCTCATCTACTGATATGTTCTGGGCGGCAGCCTCTTCTAACAGTTCTTCATATTTGTTCAGCATAGCCGTTTCTGAATGCTCCTTTATTGTTTTCTTTTTGAGCGGATAAATTGAATGTATTTTTCAACATCATCCAACTCAGCCTGCGTAAGGTCAGAGGTATCAAGGTGTGCGGCAATCGTGACAGGTTCGGGTTCGTGAGAGAGTGAACTACGTCCGAGAAGATAGTCTGCATCGACCTGGAAGATATCTGCAATTTTATTCAGAATATCAAAATCAGGTTCACGCCGTCCTTGTTCATACATACTGACTGCACTCTTTGAGATGCCAAGGCGAGTGGCAAGCTCCTGCTGGGATAAGTGTTTATCTGTTCGCAGTGTTTTGAGTATATTGGCAAATACAGCCATAACATACACGTCCTTTCTAAGCAGCTTTTTTGCTGCGCTGGGAAGTTTTTGTAAAAATCAAAACTTTTTATGAATACAATATGATTATACACAAAACGTGGGAAAAAGTAAATAAAAAATTCACAAAATGTGTTTGACAAAAGAACACGAATCGTGTATTGTATAGCTACACGAAACGTGCACAAAACGTGTAAAAAGAAATAGAAAGACCGAATACAGAGAATTTCGGCAGGAGGTAAATATGAGAGATAGAATTTTACGGGAAGTACCGGAAAAGAGAGAGCGTTGTGTCAAACATTTTCAGATGACACAGAAGGGAATGGCGGCAGCTGTATATCCGGCTCCGGTCCATTATGAAGAAGACGGACAGTGGAAAGAAATTGATAACCGTCTGGAAGCTGTACAGGAAAACGGGAGAGAAGTTTATCGAAATCTTGCGTCCGCAGTTCGTGTAAGTTTTGCAAAAGAGTCAGATACAAAGGAACTGGTAACGATCGAGAAAGACGGAAAGAAAATCTTATGGGGATTGTCACCTTTTTTATACACAAAAAGTACACGAAACGTGAATTATGAAAGTGAAATTTCTACATTTCGTGTTTTGAAAAAGGAAAATTTCTGGAAAGAAGCAGAAATGTTGGATATGAAGGTGTCTGTTTTAGATGAGGAAGAGTCAGAAGAGGATGAGATCCGAAAGATGATGTGTGTTCCGCATTTAAACGGAGAAGGTGTGTATGAGGAAATTCTTCCGGGAATTGATCTGCATTACTCAATCCAGGGAGAGCAGCTAAAAGAGAATATTCGACTGAACAGAAAAGAGGCGGCAGAACAGGAATTGAGCTTTCAGCTGACGCATCCTGGAATGGAGCTGCGAAGCGAAGAAGATGGAGGACTTGGGCTGTATGATTCGGAAAATCAGGAGTCAGGAAGGATTTTCAGACTGGTGAAACCGTATATGTATGATGCCGCAGGAAATCAGTCTCTTCAGGTGGAATTTCAAGTAGAAATCGGCACAGAGAGCAGTGTTATCAAAGTTGTGCCAGATCGTGAATGGATGCAGGACACAGAACGTGTTTATCCAATCGTGATCGATCCAATGACAGAGACGAGTAAAACAAAAGGAAATATTGAAGATACGTATGTTTTCACAGGAGGAAATGTACCGGAGAATCCGGGGAACGTATATGCATATGGATCTTTCGTGGTAGGGCGAAGTGATGAACTTGGAAAAATGAGAGCGCTGCTTCGATTTCGAGACCTTCCGGATATTGGAAAAGGTTCGATCATTTACGGAGCGACCATGTATATCTGGCAGTTTGAATATTCATCCTACAGCAATCCGGAGCTGCCGCTTCTTGCTTATGAAGTAAAAAACAGCTGGGATGAAAAAAGCGTCCGTTGGGGAAATCAGCCGGCAGTAGATGGTGCAATACTGGATTATAAAAAAGTAAAACAGGTAATCAATGGAAATACAGTTTCGATCACACCGATAGGATTCAATGTGACCAGATTGGTGCGTCAGTGGTATAACACAGGAAAAAACTATGGAATTATGGTGAAATCAAAATATGAAGATGATGAAAATCTGGCAAACCGTGCTTATGCGAGATTCTATGCATCTGACTCACCAAGTATCTCTTCTGAACAGTTTCCAAGCGGTGTGTTTTATTACAGGAATGTAAATGGTCTGGAGGATTATCAGAGTTACCATGAGCAGTCAGCAGGGCGCGCAGGAATCGGTTACACGAATGACTTTACAGGAAATGTTGTCTGGAGTCATTTGGATGTGGCAACAGAGGGAGGTCCGATGACAACAGAAATCCGTCATGTGTATAATTCCAGTGAAGCGGATACCTCTTCCCGTATGGGGTACGGATGGAGGCTCAGCAGCCAGCAGGAGTTGAAAGAAAGTGGGATCAAAGATTATCCGTATGTGTATATCGATGAAGACGGAACAAAACATTATTTCTATAAAGATACCAATGATGGTAATAAGCTGAAAGATGAGGATGGGCTGGGACTGACGATCACAGTGACGTCAAGTTCTGAACATGACCGTTATCGCACGATGGAAACAAAAGATAAAGTGAAGTATATATTCGGACAGGACGGATTTTTACGATTCATCGAAGATCTGGACGGAAATTCCGTGAAACACCAGTATGGTCCGAATTCAGCGGGAAACTTCTTGGCATATGTTACGGATGCGGCAGGGGGAACGTTAAATGCAGTTTATTCTACAGATGCCACATACTCCAGATTAACGGCTATTCAGGATACCAAAGGGCGAGAGATCCGATATGGATATGATGCGCGGGGGAATCTGACATCCATTACTTATCCGGATGGAAGTAAGAGTCAGTTTACTTATGATGGTTCTCATAAACTGCTCAGTGTGACCAATCAGGATGGCTATCGTGTAAATTACGAGTACACAAATGATTTTCGGGTACCCCGTGTCAGCAAAGTATCCGAAACGGGACAGAAAAATGCACCGGGTCAGGAACTGAAGATCTCCTATGAAAACGGAAATACTACGATTTTTGAAGAACCTGGATTGGATGGTCAGATGGAACGTCCGGGAGATAATAAGAAAACAACGTGGCATTTTGACAATATGGGACGTCCGACAGATGTGCTGGATGCAGATGGATTTGCAAATAATTATTCTTACTATACATCCGGCATGAAAAATCATAAGCTGAGTAAAGATGGTTCTGTTCAGAAAACAGTGTATGGTCTGCTGAGAAATCCAACATTTGATCCGTCTCATGGAGATGGCGGATGGTACACCTGTCGTATGTCAGATGGAAAACGGGGAGCGATCACACATGCAGATGGATATATTGGTACAAAAAGTGCGAAACTGACAAAAACAGAGCTGACATCAGAAGAAGGAATCTGTCAGGATGTGCATCTGTCAGCCGGAACATATACGTTGTCTGCTTATGTAAAAACAGAATCTCTGAGCCCGGAAGATCAGGGACAGGGAGTGGCTGTATCCGTGATCCGGGCAGACCGGACCAGAATCATGGGAGAACGCTGCATTGATTATGTGACAGATAAAAATGTAGATGACGGATGGGAGAGACTGGTTCTCACATTCCAGCTTCCGGCAGAAGAAACCATTTCCGTGTTTGTGGGGATGACAAGAGCAAGAGGAACACTTTTGGTAAGCGGTGTTCAGCTGGAAACAGGAAATGTGGCAAATGAACTGAATCTGATCGACAATCCGGGATTTGAACGGTGCACAAATGATGTGCCTGATAATTGGGGATTTCATGCAGCTGCAACCGGGAATAAGAGTATGATCACTGCAGATAAGGGAAGATGTGCAGTACTGAACGGACAAATGGAGCAGCAGCTTCATCTGTCTCAGGCTGTAAATATTTCAGGACAGGAAGGTGATATCTTTAATCTTAGCTGCTGGGTAAATGGATTTGGAATTCCGGATAAGCAATTTTCAGTGGATGCAGCAGTCATTTATACGGATGGTACAGTTAAATGGCATCAATTACAGTGTAATCCCAATATTAAGGGATGGCAGTTTGTCAGCAACACCTTCAGCACAGATGATCAGAATGAAGGGGCAAAGAAAAGCTACAAAGCGATTCATATTTATCTGACGTATCACAATCAGGTGAATCAGGTCTTGTTTAAAGGAGTTCAGCTTGTCAGAGATGATGGGGAAAGCTATCAGTATGATGATGACGGGAATCTGATCAATGCAGTGAGTGCAGCGGAAAAAGAGAGTTTTTCATACGACAAAAAAGGAAGTCTGACCAAGATGGGAAGTATTGATGGAACGGGTTTTGAATATCGGTACGATACGAAAAATCATCTGACTCAGGCTGCCAATTCCGAAGGAGTCCGTTATCGATTCACATACAATGACAAAGGACAGCCGATCCGGATGACGGCAGATGGCGGAAAGCATCTTGGGGCAGTCATACCGGGCAGAGTGTATTATATCCGGGAAAAAGTTTCTGGAAATTATCTGGATGTGAAAGGCGGAGAAGCAAATAATGCAGTAACAGCTCAGCTTTATACATTTAATGGAAGTGCTGCGCAGAAATGGAAGCTGATCGATGGAAAAGACGGATATATGCAGTTTGAGCCTCTTTGTGGCTCTGGATACCGCCTGGATCTTAATAACAAATCTGAGGCAGAGGGAGAAAAAATTCAGATTTATGGAAATAACAATACCGATGCACAGAAATGGAAGCTGCATCCAAACGCAGATGGAAGTTTCCAGATCACCAGCAAGGTAACGAAAGATAAGAAAGCGCTGACAAATGGACCAAAGAGTACCACAAGCGGACAGCCGGTGCAGAGTTATACACGAAAAGAAGAAAACGAACATCAGGACTGGTATTTTGAACCGGCAGATGAGGGAACTGTTTCAGCAGTTCCGAAAGCGGGAGGGATTTATCATATCCGGGTACGTCATTCGGGACAGTATATTGATGTGAAGAATGCTTCGGCCGCAGTGGGAACACAGGCAGTGCAGTTCAACTACAATGGCGGGATGAACCAGCAGTATCGTTTGCTGCCATATGACGGCACGTATTATCAGTTAGAGCCGGTTCACGCACCGGGAAAAGTACTGGCAAAATCAGGAACCAACGACAGAGGTTTTTCCATTCTTTCCTTAGAGGCATCTATGTCGGGCGCAGCAAATCAGCTGTTCCGATTCGAAGAGGTGGCACCGGGAAATGGATATGCGATCATCTGTAAAGATGGAAACCTGTCTCTGGATGTGATGGATTATTCCCATCAAAAATTGGCAGATATCATTCTGACAGCCCACCAGTCAAACAGCCAGGTCAACAAATGGTGGATCCTGGAAGAGTGCAGTGAGCGCATGGAATCGTCTATGACATACACATCCGATTATAAGCAGCCGAAGACGATCACAGATTCCAGAGGAAATACCGTGCATTATGAATATGATGACAAGAACCGTCTTCTGACAAAGCTGACAGATGCAAAAGGAAATGCCACTTCCTATGCATACGATGCTAACACGGATAAGATGACAGAAGTTGCGAGAATGGTGGATGGAAAAGAAGTGAAAGTTTCTTACACCTATGAAAACGAAAAAGTGACGTCCATCGGTCACAATGGATTTACGTATGATTATGCGTATGATCCGTTTGGAAATCTGGAATCCGTGTCGGTTGGAGGAAGAGAACTGGAGCGCACCACGCTTCGAAGCCGGAACGGTCTTGCGGACAGGATTACCTATGCGACAGGGGAAGCCGTTCGAAATGAATACAATTCGGAAGAACAGCTTGCGGCACAGTATCTGATCACCGCAGATGGCAGAGAAGAAAAACTGTTTGAAAATACGTATGACAGCTGTGGAAAAATTGCAAGGCACAAAGATCTTTGCAGTGGAGTGATTAGCACATACCAGTATGACCTGATCGGAAGAATGGTAGGAACAGACCGTTCTGACGGAATGAAACTTCGCAAAGTGTATGATGAGAAAAATCGTGTCAAAGGATATACGTATCAGAAAGATCGAGTCGGACATGAGGTGGAATTCCTTTACGGGGATGTAGAGAAACAGCAGAAACCAGGACTTGGATATGGAATCAAGATCAACGGCGCCCAGAAGATTGCCTATGAATATGATGCCCTTGGACGTGTGATCCGTACTCACAATCACTTCTCTGATACGAATACATCGACTCAGGAGTATACATACGTCTCAGGCAAAGAGGCAGGAGTGACTACAAACCTGGTTGCATCTGTCCGGGAAGGAAACCGTGCAGAATCCTACACCTATGATGCCTGTGGAAATGTGGAAACAATGGTGGAGAGAAGCGCCGATGGCAGCGAAAGAAAAATCCGCTACTACTATGATGCACTGAACCAGCTGGTACGAGAAGATAATCAGAAGCAGAATAAGACAATCTGTTACACCTATGATGTGGGTGGAAATATGGTCAGAAGAGACGAGTACCGTTATATCGAAAATCCAGTGATCACAGAAGCACCGTGGAAGTCCGATACATTTGAGTATCAGACCGGAGGCTGGAGAGATCAGCTTCATTTCTACAATGGACAGGCAATTACTTATGATGCCATGGGAAATCCGCTCCAGTATCTGGGGATGCAGATGGAATGGGAAAAAGGACATCAGCTGAAGCACATCACAGGCGCCGGACTGGATATGTACTGCATGTACAATGACAGCGGAAAGAGAATCCGAAAGACGGTCAATGGCGTTACGACAGACTTTTATCTGGATGGTTCGGCCATTCTGATGCAGACGTCCAGTGACGGCAGCAGGATCGATTTCTTCTACGATGACAAGGGTAATGTGTTTGCCATGAAGTATCAGAATGAGATGTATTTCTACCGCAAAAATCTTTTTGGGGATATTCTGGGAATTCTTGACAGTCACGGAACGGAACTTGTAAAATATGAGTATAATTCCTGGGGAAAACTGCTGAATCTGACGGATTACAGTTCGAATGGACTGGGCAGAAGGAATCCATTCCGTTTCAAGGGATACTACTATGACGAAGAACTGGGAATGTACTATCTGAATAGTCGGTATTACGATCCGGAGACGGGGAGATTTGTCAATGCAGATGATGTAGAGGTTTTAAAGACAACGCCAACAGCATTGACGGATAAAAACTTATACAGTTATTGTGATAATAATCCGGTTGGCAGAAAAGATGGAACAGGTGCGGTTTGGGAGACTGTATTTGATGTAGTTTCCTTAGGGTTTAGTATTGCGGAAGTTGCAGCTAACCCATATGATCCAAGTGCATGGGCAGGTGTAGTTGGTGATGCAATTGATTTGATTCCGATTGTTACAGGTGTAGGAGAAGCTGTGAGAGCACTGCGATTTACTGATAAGATGGGAAATACGCTAGAAATTGCAGAAGCAGTAGACTTTACCAAAGAAGCAAGAGATATTATTAAATCATTAGAACATACCAATGGCTTCACTAAGTCCACAAGAAGTGCGGGGAGAAAGATACATAATGGATATAAAGCTGGGCCATCGTTTCGAAAAGATTATAAAGAGTATAGAAAAGTAAAAGGGATTAGACCAGACTATTACAATCCTAAAACTAAAACGATTTATGAGTTGTTGTGGTCAAGCATTTTTGTAACACTTGTGGCTAAAAAAATATCATAAATCAA
>OAUK01000028.1_pt1 | contig 106124 bp, 101 predicted proteins | sample 1495131 | NCBI WGS metagenome assembly OAUK01 (sample SAMEA2580009, study PRJEB22360) | human gut metagenome | biome: human gut; feature: human-associated habitat; material: faeces | place: Denmark | collected 2008/2010 | reverse complement strand
ATTCAGTTGTCAAGTTTCGGTTGGAATCTCATTTATTGAGATTCCGAAAAGTTATCCTATCAATGATTCTGATTGCTCCATTCCTCCAAAAGCTGACATATAACAGTCCGTATCTTCTGTTCATCATATTCTGGTGGAAAATACTTCTTAATTTCATCCTGTTTTAATGTTACCGTTGTTTTCTTTTTACGCTCTCCTATAATCAGGAGCCGCACAATCTCTTTTGTCAGCGTTTTTTCTTCTCGATGTTGCCTTATTTTTTTTGCCTGTTCCAGGCTTGGATATTTTCCGGTACTCTCATGCACTTTTTCCACCATCTCCTGTTCTGGAACCGTAAGGTAGGAAAGCTCTACACCTACCTGCAATCCGATCACATCACGATCTACTGCGTTTAATAGGTCATTCATCAGATAAGTAAGCCGGATATAGCGATACACCTGCCTTGCACTGTCATTTGCGTTCTTTCCAATGTCTTTCGCACTGATACCGCCTGATGTTCCCTGATGATTCATTGCTTCCATCTTCATACGGTAAGCAAATGCCTTTTCACTTGGGAGTATATTAGGTCTCTGCAGATTACTGTCTACCATCGCACGGACAGCTGTATCTTGATCCATATTTCTGATAATAACCGGAACCTCTTTAAGACCAGCAAGTTGTGCCGCATGTCTCCTTCTGTGACCGGCGATGATTTCATATTCACCATCACCCAGCGGTCGTACCAGTAATGCTGTAAGAATTCCCTCTTCTTTCACACTTTCCACCAGTTCCGCCATTGCCTCATCATCATTTACTTGAAATGGATGATTCTCGAAAGAATGTAAATGCTCAAGTGAAACCTGCTGGATATCGTTCGTTTCTTCTCCTCCTCCAAGTAATTCATCATAAGATGTCAGTTTTATCTTCGATGCACTTCTACCTTTCATCCAAAAGCACCTCCTGTGTCATCTGCCAATATGCAGCCGCTACTTTTCCTTTTGGATCATGCTCAAATATGCTGATTCCTTCCGCACTGATTTCAGCTGCTCGTACTGAAAATGGAATACTCTGTGGAAAAATCTTAATCTGGTTTCCATATGTATCAAAAATCAGATCAGATATATCTCTTGCATAGTTCGTTCGGTTATCCACCATTGTGATCAATATACCTCCAATTTTCAGTTGTTTGTTAAGCTGTCTTCGCACCTTTCCTATCGTCCGTATCAGCTGTTCCAGACCCTTTACAGGAAGATAAGCCGCCTGGACAGGTATAATAACTGCATCGACACTGGCAAGTGCATTGATCGTCAGCATTCCAAGTGATGGCATACAGTCAATCAATATATAGTCGTATTCTTCTCTCATTCTTTCTATATATTGTTTTAAGACAAGTTCCCTGCTCATAATATTTACAAGTGAAACTTCCATTCCAGAGAGTTCGATGTTTGCCGGAATCAAATCACTTCCTTCCTGGTGATGTAAAATTCCCAGTGTATTTTCAAATGGTTCATCTTCTACAATCTTTGTCAGAATAGTAGCCAGTGTGATTGGTAATTCATCTGGGTTATGATACCCAAGACTTGCTGTCATACTTCCCTGCGGATCATTGTCAATCACAAGCACTTTCTTCCCTGCTTTTGCAAGTCCGACTGCCAGATTCACGCAACTTGTTGTCTTGCCAACCCCGCCTTTTTGTGAACACAATGCCAGCACTTTACAATCCTTCATTACTTTCTCTTCCATCCTTTTTATCCTCCCATAAATAACTTGAACCTTTCAGCATCCATAATGCTGCTTCCAAAAATGCAAGATACCGTTCTGTCATACTATCAAGAACCGGTTCTGAAATAACTGGTTTTTCAGACTTCAAATCTTTTGCCACATCCTCCAAAACCAAACTCATTTCCTTCATTTCTGACCGGATAATCTCAATTGTTTCTTTCTTTCCAACAACACATACATGATTGTAAATGCATGATCGGACGATATAATCCTGTTTTTTCATTCCGCTCACTTTCACTCGTTCTTCAATTGTTGCTTTTTCATAAGAGTTCACCCGAAAAGAAATGGTCGTTGTGTTGTGTTTTCCATGTCTGTCACCAGCCATCGCTTATTCCTCCTCTTCCTCATGTTTCTTATCTAGCAAACCTGCTAATTTACTCTGTGTAGACGGATACAGATGTGAATAAGTATTCAACGTGGTTTCCACCTTTTCATGTCCAAGGCGTTCTGCAATCTCCAATGGAGCCACCCCCATATCAACCAGCATACTGGCATGGGAATGGCGGAGATCATGAAGTCGTATCCGCTTTACACCAGACCGCTCGATTCCGGTAGCCATACAATGTTCCATATGCGATTTGGTAAACCGAAAAAGTCTTTCCTTTTTCATAATTCCATACAAATGACTGCAATACTCCCGAAATTCCTCTGCAAGAAAATCCGGCATCGTAATCACACGGATACTCTTTGGAGTTTTCGGCTGCGTGATCATATCCTTTCCTTTCAGTCTCTGATAAGATTTATTGATTGATATGGTTTTCTCTTCAAGATTGATGTCATTATAAGTAAGGGCAAGCAATTCACCGATACGCATTCCGGTCCAGTACAACAAAAGAAACGCCATTCTTGTCTCCGGCTTATCACTTACTGTCTCCAGAAAAGCATTGAACTCTTCCTGCATCCAGAAGTCCTTCGGTTCTCCTTTACTCTTGCCAATCGCTCCTGCCTTCCTGCAGGGATTATCCTGCAGGTTATAATACCGCATTGCATAATTGAAGATTGCAGTCAGCTGGCAGTTCACTGTTTTCAGATAAGTAGGAGAATATCCTTTTCCATTCTTATCCTTATACGTCAGCAACTCATTCTACCATGCACGGACGTCTGCCACCGTAATTTCACTGAGAATCTTCTTTTCAAAATAAGGCTTGATTTTCAGGTCAATAATATATCGCTTCGTGTACATAGTGTTTTCTCTGAGACGGACATCCATATCTTTGTAATAAATCTCCAGAAAATTTCCAAATTCAATATCCACACCCTGGCTCTGCTGTTGCAGGAAATCTCTTTCCCATTCCTTAGCTTCACCCTTGGTCCTGAATCCTCTTTTCTGTTTTCTTTTCCGATTTCCCTGCCAGTCTTTATAATAGACCTGAACTTTCCAGTTCTTTCCTTCTTTGTAAACACTCATTGCTAATCCTCAACCTTCATTCCATAAATCTTTTCTGCCAAAAATTTGGTAGAGATTTTTCCAGCTACTACAATATAGCCTTTTGCTTTCAACTCCTTGTTGTACTCTCGCATCAAATTGTAGGCATATGCTTTAGAAACACCAAGAATTGCACACACATCATCCACATCCATATACATTTTTTCCTGCACCATACTCATATCGCTTTATCCTCTTTCAAATATTGCTCAACATGTTCCAGACCATAGATCTTGTTCTCTACATAACGGGTTGGTACCCGACCGAGAATCACATAATAGTTCTTACTTGCCAGATCTGCATTCATTCTTTCCACCACCCGGTAAGCAAAAGAAACTGATAACTCAAAGAGTTCGGCAATGTCTTCCACTGATAAATACATTTTTCTTTTACGCATGAAACCATTCCTTTCCTTCTTCCTGTGGAATCTCACAGGTATCTTCTACCCCGTAGAAACGCTTCACAAAATACTTTGTCGGAACTTTTCCTCTAAGCGTCAAATATCCCTGTTCTTCCAGCTCCTTATTCAGATTGCCAATGATCTCATAAGCCGATGTCTGTTTTACCTCCAGAAGTTCACATATATCAGCTGCCTTTAAAAATAATTTGTTCTGCATAATCAGTACCTCCTGTATTTTGAATATTTATCTCTTCATATACTCTGTACTGGCAGATGCCAAATCGGACACCATTTTCCGAAATTTAGCAAATTATTTTAATTTTACAGTTCCATATGTGTTATCTCTGAATCATGGAGTTTATATCATTGAAAAAGGGTATAAAAAAACAGTCTGCCCTGACGGAAAATATTTCCATCAAAACAAACTGTTCTTCATATTCACACTAATTATATTTTCTGAGCATAGTTACTTTTTGCGAAAATCTCAGATAACTCCGGAAAGAAAACAAAGAAAAAAAAATTTTTTTAACTCCATTTGCACTCCACTGGAACATCCAGACAGCCCGCAAAGCCTTTATTTATGGGCTTTTTCGCAATTTAGTCCGCTACTCAAACTCGTTTCAAAAAATCTTATATTCTAGTTTTTCACGTATTCTTTTTATCTTTTTTCAATCCAAACTACGTCTTTTTATTTATTTTATCCTTTTATTTATTTTTTTGTACTCAAAACGTACTCATTTATCAGTCTGAAAACACATCAAATAATTCATCAAAGCACATTTTGATATGTGGAAAGTGAACAATAAAAAGTTTATCTTTATTTTGCTCTGTAACCGTATTAAAAAGATAGTACTGTGGTTTTCCATCCTGATCATAATCTAATGTATAAATTTCTATCTTCCGTTTTTCTCCATCTAAAATCCAGTATTCATCAATTTCCTGTTGTCTATATAACTCCTTTTTTTCATTATGATCATATTGCTCTGTAGATGGAGAAATAACTTCCAATACAAGCCTTGGAATATCAAAAAAAGAAGACTTCCTTTTATTATAAACACGACAACTGATGGATGCATCTGGAACAACCGTCACTTCTTTTTCTTTTAGATTACATTTGTATTGAATATTATTAGAATAAACACAACACGCATGATCTTTTAACTGCCTGCGTACACTGGCAACAAAATTTTCAATAATTTTTGAGTGTTCTTTTAGATCATCCATCACATACTCCCATTCGCTTTTAAAAATTGTACTATTACAACCACCGTACTTTCCGACTGCTATAATAAAAATATGATACTGCCATACATGGTAATATTATAAAAGGCTCTTGGTGGTATCAACTTTTTAAATTGTTGATACCACCATTACAGCATATACTGTACGGCATTTCAAGCATCGTCTTTTTCAGTACGTTTAGAAAATTTGTTTGGGTTAAATTTTTTGAAGTATGTGCATCAACTATTGCACGAATCATATCAATTTCAGGTTGTGAGTTCTCCCATTCTTTTCTAAACTATACACTGTTGTTCTGCGCCAAGAATATTCTTGACATAGATTACATAATCCCTTTACATCTATATCTGTAAGGCAAACCTATATAACACCTATACTCATAGTAACAATACACTACAAAATCTTCAATAGTTGCACCAACATATGTGCATCTTCTGTTCTGCCTTTTACTTCCTTGGTGTCAAATCTCTTAAATCCATTCTTATCTTGATAAAAATGTATTAATTTTTCTTCTTCCTCCGCTTCAAGAAAAACTACCATACCACCTGCCATATACTGCAACTCTTTTATTGTATCGACAGCTGCCTGAAGCAATTGCTCTCCACTAATTCTCTCATTCAAACCATCCCGAAAATTTTTTCCAAGTTGAGCTATAAGATATGCAGAAAGAGTATATGTACCATTTATCTCATCCAGTTCACTAACTCTGGCAATTTTGCGTTTCATTGTGTTACTGAAATTCTTGGCTTTTACACTGATCGGCTTGATTGCAAGTGTAAAATACCCAACCAAAGCTGCATCTTCATTGGAAAACACTAAAAATGTCACAGATTGATTCTTTTTGGTGAAATCTATAGATTGTTCTTTTAAAAATCTTTCTACATCCGGATTCTTCTCACATGAAAACTCGGAGAGAAGTTGTCGCAACTCTTCCTCTCCGAGATTCCTATCATCTTGGATAGACAAGTATTCACGAATGTTAAAGACTGTTACATCGTTATACATTTACTTTTTCCTTCTTGCCATAAATTTTTTCACTTCATCAGAGCCTCGTAAATAGGTTATTCTTAAATCAGGTGTAGTTGCTCTGTGAAGAGATTCCTGATAGGATTCTTCAATGGCATTAGCAAATTTTTCTACTTGTTTTTCACCAGAAATGACAAAATTTTTTGTAATACTTGAAGTTGCCATATCAACACCTCCTTCTATAGCATGGCTCATATATAATCACAATATTCTTTACTTACATTATATGCGTAATGTTATTTCTTTTCAATTCTTTTCCTTGCTATTCTGTGCCAAATTTTATTTTATTGCGTCTCTTCTTCAATCCCATCAATGAGAACATCATAAGTAGTATCCAATACTTTTTTAATAGCCTGCAATTGACTGGCTTGAATATGCTGCACACATCGTTCTATTTTCACCAGACATTCTCTCGTCATATCACATCCCTCTATTTGCAAAAGTCGGACCAAATCCGTTTGCCCTAATCGGCGTTTCTTTCTGATTTTACGAATATTTATTCCTATTTGAATATCTTGCTTAATCTTTTGTTCCATACTCTCCTCCCGAATGGACTAATTTCAGTCCATTTAATATTTATATTAGTCGGTAACTATGGTATAATGGGACTGAAACCAGTCCACTTTATGAAATAAAGGAGTTTATACGATGACAATAGATGAACGACGTAATGATACAGCCAAAAAATACCGAAACCTTCTTGTGCAATGCAAAAAATGTATAGATCAATATGAAAAAGACATGGCTCAAAATATGTTACATGAAAAAAAGATTTCCAAAAGAATTTACTTAGCAGAACATATAGGACTTTCACTGGCTCAAGCTGATAGATATTTAACCTTTTTGAATAAATGTATTCCACAAATTCAGCATTTAATACTTGATAGCTTTCTTCCTTTTAGCGCTGTTGATTATATTGGATATAAATCTACAACTCAACAAAAAAATATTTACCACACCCTCATAGAAGAGAACCCCGTTGATGGCTATATTCCTCGCAGTCGCATCATTGAAATTGTTCAATCTGAAGTCAGTATCACCACTGCCGAAAAAGGACGAAAATTTGTAGAAAGTGTTATTTGTCAATTAACTCCAGACAAGGGCTACCGAGATGCCCATATTAACAGTAAATTGACTATGGATAAAAAATGTGATGCTCTTGCCTACACAAATTCTGATCAAAAAGTGGTATTCCAGTTTAAATATCACGCTGATGAAACACTCAAGGAAGGAAGTGGTGCAATAGAAGAAGTTGCCGAAGCCCGTAAACTCTATGATGCAGATATTGCAATTGCCGTAACAAACACAAGTTTTAGCCCCAAAGCACGATTAAAAGCAAAAGAAAAAAATGTAATTCTCTGGGATGGGGCATATCTAAAAAGAACGCTTAGATGGGATGGTTGTATATGATATAATTATTGTGTTTACTTTTCTGATTTGATATTTTCAGAAAAAGGGAAATATGATAATTGATGATGTATCCATATCGAACCTTACCTGATTATACTGGGATTTTTGATCGCGGCTTCTCTGCTAATGAAATATCCCTTTTTGAACAACTTCTGCACGAAAACGAACCGGAACTATACGAACTTGCCTATAAGATTTTTCATAATGGAGAAATAGAACCTGTGAACAAAAGAAAAGATTTTTAAAACACATTATCTCAAAAAAACTCTTGCCGTAATAATTACCATACCTTAAATGATATCCTCACCTGTGAGTAGATTTATTCACTTTCTTAGTTCATTATAAAAAGAAAATTTATCCTTTTGCCTTGAACTAATGTAGAGGATATCATTATGCCAGCTATCTATTACTTCCATACTTTCAGAAACATCTTGTGAATTTTTTATTCATTTTTATCTATATAACAATTATTCAAAGAAAATTCTAATAGAATTCCTATTAACTCATTTCTACTATATCCGGTCTCTGAAACTAGTTTCTCCAATTTCTTTACCGTTTCCTCTTTTATTCGTACTGAAAATGTTTTATATCCATCTTCACCCTTTGCTTTTTTGGGATATATGATTAATTTATCCTGTTTCATGCATTACACCTCTTTCAATCTTTTAATACTAATTTTATGTTTTTTTCTCTCCCTTTATATGTTATAATTTATGTTATACGCAAAACATGTTTTATGTTATTCTTAAAAAAGAGGAGAAAAATTTATGAAAAGAAAAATTATCGCAGCTTTAATCGCAACTTTGGCAATCACACAGGCAGGAATCGGATTTACAGGGAATATGGGGAAAGTCCATGCAATGAATCCGAATCAGTACACAGATGTTGTAAGCACCAATGTAAACTATTCTTACATCGAAAAGATGGTAGATGAGGGAATCATGGATGCAGAAACAGAGAATGAGTTTGGTGCTGAAAAAGCTATGACAAGACAGGGGCTTCTGACAGCATTGTACCGTATGGAAAAAAATCCATTGGTACTGGATGGAGAAAATACATTTGCAGATGTAGATTACAAGGCTGACAATGAACTTGGCCGTGCGTTGAAATGGGCGGAAAACTCCAACCTGTTTGCAGGATTGAATGAAGGCTTCTTTACAGAAAATAAGTTTGAAGCAGATAAAAGCCTGTCAAAACAGGAAGTAGTGCAGATTGTTTACAATTACGCAAGTAAAAAAGGAATTGTAGACACAAATATGAGCAACATCACTCTGAATACAGAAGTGAAAGATGCAGATACAGTCGCACAGTGGGCGAAATCATCTATGAAATGGGCTTTGGTGAATCAGTTTGTGGATGTAGATAAGGAACAGAAAATTAATCCAGAAAAAGAAATCACAAAAGAAGAAACTGCGAAAATTTTAGCAATGTATCTGGATATGGAAGAGCGTATCGAAAATGAAAGGAATCTGCTTGCAACAACTCCACAGAATACACCAGTCTCTAATACAGAAAATAACAGCACAACAAATGACAATACAACACAGGGAAGTGGACAGACTGGAACAGAAACACCAGAGATTCCGCTGACACCGATTGAACCATCCACACCTGTAGAGCCGGAGAATCCATCCATTCCGTTGATTCCGTTAGAGCCATCTACACCTGTAGAAAAACCAAGCATTCCGTTGATTCCATTAGAGCCATCCATTCCGGTAGAACCAGAGAATCCAGATAAACCACATGAACATCACTGGGTAGACAATATCGTGAAAATCGAACATCCAGAAGAAGGTCACTATGAAAAAGTTCTGGTAAAAGATGCATGGGATGAAGTGATTCAGCATGAAGAAGAAGGTCACTGGGAGAAAGTCTTAGTGCAGGATGCATGGGATGAAGAAGTTCCGATTTACGAATTACAGTGGAGAGACATTTGCAATGATTGTGGTGCAGATATTACAGGAAATACTTTACAACATGGAAAAGACCATGCATTGAATGATGGTACAACAGGTGGTTATACAACAAAACAGGTAGAAGTGCAGGTTGGAACAGAAACAGTTCACCACGAAGCTGTTTATGAAGATAAATGGATCGTAGATAAAGAAGCATGGACAGAGACAATCCACCACGAAGCTGTTTATGAAGATAAATGGATCGTAGATAAAGAAGCATGGACAGAAGAAGTGGTACAGGGGCAGATTTGTCCAGATTGCGGAGCAACCAGAGAAGAATCTGAGGATCCAGAACAACCACATGAACATCATTGGATAGACAATATCGTGAAAATCGAACATCCAGAGGAAGGACATTATGAAAAAGTCTTAATACAGGATGCATGGGATGAAGAAGTTCCAATTTATGAGGAACAAATCCGACATATCTGTAATAACTGTAACAAAGATATTACGGGAAATGAAAATGACCATATGTTTGAACATCTTGCCAATGGAGAATTAGCAGGTTGGCATGAGGATGTAAGAAATGTACAGGTTGGAACAGATATTATCCACCACGAAGCTGTTTACGAAAATAAATGGATTGTAGATAAAGAAGCATGGACAGAAGAAGTGGTACAGGGACAGATTTGTCCAGATTGCGGAGCAACCAGAAAATAGTATTCAAAATAAGTGTGGGTGTGTTTTGCCCACACTTATTTTTCCAATCATAAACATAAATAGATCGTAACGAAAGGATTTAAATTATGAACAAAAGAAAGAATTTCCTGTATGGAATGTTGATCAGTTTGATTTTTCTTCTTGGTACTGCAACAACGGCTTTCGCTGACGAAGAAACCCTTACAGGGGATGAAGTTGTGCCATGTACGGTAACATTTTCGATTACGGATGTAACATATTCTTATGAGGGAGACATTGAGGTATTGATGAATGATGTGACAGGTACATCAAACAAAAGTTATATCTTGACAAAAGCAAATAGTTATGGAAGCGGAAATCAACCCAAATTCACAATACCTGCTCCAACAACGTATAAAATTACGTTTAAAGGAATCAAAGAGGGATACCAGATTGTAAATAGCGATAATACAAAAATTACGGATTTCCCTGCGACTGCAAATGGATATGAGTTTAATTGGAAGATTACTTATACAGATGAACGAAAACAAGAAGTAGAAAAAGAAGTGGAAAGTATCAGAGGTAGTATTGGGCGTAGTTCATCAGATAGCAATCAGACACAGGATAATAACCAGAATGTTTCCAATACATCAACTACACAGGATTCAGAAAAAGAAGAAAGCAAAAAATCAAACGCTTCAAAAAACCAAAGTGCAGATGAAGCATTTCAAGAATTTTTAGATAAAGTATCTTTTACTGAAAATGATGAAACATGGAATGATTTTGCGACAGGATATTTAGGACTTTTCAATGATGAAGCACAGTCAAGAGCAGACGATTTTGTAAATGTAGTAAAAAATGCGACTGAGGAAGATTGGTTTAACATGAGCCAGTATGACAGGTTCGTGTATTACGAAAGCTATGTAAGAATCCAGAAATACATTAACTTGGGAAACTGGGAAAAATATTTCAGTAGCAAAGAAGCATTTCATAACAAAATCACTTCTCCGGTTGTAGAGTTGATGAATGGAACAGAAGAAGGAGATACGACTGTAGTTTCAGATGCTTATTTGAAATTGATGGATTGGCAATATGATTATGTACAGGAACATAAAGCGGCATTTGATTTTATCACGGGAAAAGATTATATTGAGAATGGTGGTTCAAAAGCTGATTTAAAACAGGAGCAAAAGGATAAAGAAGCAAAACGAAAAGCAGAAATCAACGAATTGCAGGAAGCCAAAAAAGCAGCTGACATATCAGATGATACATCAGAAAAAAGAGGTTTAGTTATAATCCCATTGATTTTAGTGTTAGGATGTGGTATCCTTCTAATTTGTCAAAAATTCAAACATGACAAATAAAAGGTAATAAGACTTTTGTAAATCAGCATAGGTGTGCTCATTCCCATTTACTTTTATTACGTTCCGCCTAAAATCAGATGAGCATTATAAAGAAAAGAGAGGTAAAGAAGTATGATGTATCTATACCAAACCTTGCCAGATGAAACAGAAATTGTTCATTCACATCTCATCATAGAAGACGGTGTGCAAAAAGTAATCGTTCATTTTGAACGCCCTACCGAGGATGGCTTTGACTCTGCCCGTTGTTCCTTACCGGAGTATACTTGGATTTTTAAGCATGGCTACTCTACTAATGAAATCTCGTTTTTTGAACAATTTCTACACGAAAATGAACAGGAACTATACGAACTTGCCTGCAAAAAACCACATAAAAAAGGAAAAGAGAGAAAATGATGAAAGAAGAAACCTTTAAGAACAAAATACTATGGTATAACTTTATCCTGTGTATTCTGGTTGTGTGCATTCATGCGCAGAATATGCACATCTTTATAGCCCCTGTAACATGGATCAATCGTTCGATTTCATTTTTAGTCGAGCAAATTGCCTGTCTTGCAGTCCCAGGATTTTTCATGTGTTCCGGTTATCTCTTTTACAGAAATCTTACGTGGAAGAAAATACCGGAAAAATTGAAGAGAAGAGTTGTTAGTCTTGTGATTCCTTTCTTCATCTGGAATTTTCTGTATTATATTCTGCACTTGACAGCACGGAAAATTCCATACCTGGGACAATTATTCGATACCGCAGTACCTTTTTCATTACCGGAATTCATAAATGCCGTTTTCTTCTACAAATACAATCCGGTTTTCTGGTTTATGCTGTACTTGATTCTGTTTTCTTTTTTGAGTCCTGTCATTTATGGTATTTTGAAGCAAAAATGGATTGGACTGATGGTGATATTTGCTGTTTTAATTCTTAACTTTTCAGCAATGTTAACGCCTTATCTTCCGATCAATGTAAACGATGTGTTTTCATGGAGTATCTATTATCTTATTGGAAGTTACCTTGGAATTCATTGGAAAGAAGCTGTGTCCCCTAAAAAGCCATACATTCCCGCTCTGATTTTTCTCATGGGTTCATGTATTAGCTTTATATTTGCTTTTGTACACGTTCAAACAGGTTGGATCTATATTTACAAAATATGTGGTGCTGCGTTTCTCTGGTACTTGATTTGTGTGCTCCCTCTACCGGAAGCCCGAACATGGATGAAAAACACGTTTCTTATTTATGCCGTACACCAAATTATGGCGTTGTTCCTGAATAAAGTAGGAAATCTTGCCTTTGGAAACAGCATGTATATTGGTGGTTTTATATTTTTAATGATTCCTGTAATTGTAACTGTATTTTGCCATTATACAGGAAATATTCTGTCTAAATACTGCCCTGTCATATGGAAGCTGATATCTGGTGGAAGACAAGCATAAAGAATTTGGGATATTGTCCTCACTTGTGAGGATAATATCCCATTTTTATATCTATTATCTTTCACTCTCTTTTTGCTTTTTATTTGACACTTTTTCTTTCTCTCGTTTTTCCTCAATCATAGTTTCTATTTTCGTCTTATTTTCTCTTTGATTCTGTTCTGCTTCCATCCCCCTTCCGGTCGTATCCTGAATCCGCTCTAAGGTTTTTATGCACTTTTCAAAATTCCGCTGTTCGTGTTCCAGAACGTCTATTGCCAATTGTAATTTTTGTTTCTTCTTTTGACAGAATTCCAATTTCTGTTTATATTCCTGCATTTTTTCTGGATTTTCCACTTTATATTTCTGGATTAACTTTTTGTACTTTTCAAGCAACTCGCAATCTTGCTCATACTTTGTCTGCATGTAAACGGTATCCTTTGCGTGTGATAAGATTCTCTTTTCTGTTTTTTCACATTCCAAAGAAAGTGTCTGAATAATGCCTAATTTCTTTATCAACGTATCAATATGCTCCGTCTCCTCTTTCGTATTGTAAAAATCTGCCCACACCTTTCGAGATGCAACCCGTACTTCCTGTAATGTGGCATATCCTGTTGTTTCCAGAAAATGCAGACTGTCTAATCCATCCTGTATTTCCTTCTTCAGACATTCTTCATATTTTAAATTCGATTGATCTTTTTGTTTGAGATCATAAACAAGATCCTGTTCTGCTTCGGAACGTTTCACAAATATTATCTGCTGTTCCGAAGAACTGGTTTTTCTCCACTTTGGATGCAGCGATTGAATGTCAACTTTTCCATATTGATAAGATGTCGAATATGGAATTTTTTCTCTTTCCTCATGCGATAATTCCGCTTTCACTTCCTCCAGAAGAAGCTGGGTCTGTTTTCGTTCTTTTTCTCTGTTTTCAATGAAGTATGTCAACTGCTCCCGTGTATATCGTCCATCCTCCGACAAAGAGGAGTCCCGTACTCCTTTCCCTGCTTCTGGCGGAGTAAAAGAAATATGACTCAACCAGTCACCGTTTTTCTTTTTGTCGCGAATGGTATATCCATATTCACGGAGTAACATCAATAAATGGTCATACGAACAAGCATCTGGCAGTAATCGATCAATATCACGTCTTACGATCTCCTGATTTGATAATTTCTCAGCTTTCCACTGTTGATATGATTCTGTATGCCGGTAACTTCCCACATCATCCATACAGATTACTTTCTGCGTTCTTTTTTGGAGCAACACATTTTTTCGATCAGTGGGCTCATAATACCGTGTTTTCCCATTTGAATCCTGATATTTAATCAACTGCATATCCTTTGTATGCTCTAAGACCTGTAAACCGTATTCCTTACACAGACGATCAGAAACACTGCGGATGAGCCGTTTGGTTCGGTGACAGTCATTCCATTTCTTTCCATGAATATTCCACGCACAAACAACAAAATGGTTGTGTGTATATGCAGTATTTGTATGCGTAGAAATAACCACGGGAAAGTCTGGAAAAACTTCTTCTGCCAGTTTCCTTCCGATTTCATTTGCAACTACGGGAGATAATGACTCTCCAAAATTTTGCCACATGTGATACAAAATAATTTCTTCCCCATTTTTCGTTCTTGGTGCTTCTCTCCGATATCTTCCCCGACCATTTTCGATCGTGGTTCTCATGGAATGGACAATGTCCGATGGATATGCACAATTGATCGAAGAATTTAAAGTATGATATGTCACTTCTCCCGTTCGCTTATCAAGAGTATAGGGAACAAAATGTTGTCTGCTCTCATATACCGCTTTCCATTCCTCAATATTTTTCACAGACTCCACCTTATCATTCATTGCATATTGAATGGTATCTGCAATAGTTCCTGTAATAGGATGAATATGCGTGATTGCCATTTATCCCTCACATCCTTTTACAATCGCAGTTAATTCATCAAACTGCTCTAAAAGCTCTTGGTAATTGGATATCAAGGATAATATCTCGATTCCATTTGTACTAAATTCCGAATTTGCGATGTACGCAAGTTGATTGATATTAGAACCAATTTTATTTAATTCGTAAATCACTTTTTCATAATTTTTGTCCTCTGCTTTCCTTGTTTGTCCGAACAAAATTAAATCTCTTATATAGGCAGATTTTGTCATGTTTAAGGCAGTTGCTTTGTCGTTTAGTAACTGTAGTTCCTCGTTAAATAAATATACTTTAAATGTCCGTGTTCGGTATCTACTTTTTTCACTCATACGCCGCTCCTTTCTTTTTCAAGCGCTACAAAAAATTGGTGTTATTGTTTGGGAAAATAAGTGATGTGTCTGGAAAAACAAATGGGGGTCTTAGGGGGCTTGCCCCAGTGTAAACGGCTAACAAGCGGATAGATACTCCTACGTTAGTGGGAGCATTTATCCCCTGCTTGCTAATGATAAAATTTTGAGTATCTTCCCCTTTTCGCCAACGCACAAAACCGACTACTCTATCCTCTTTTTCATGTTCAGCTTTTTTGAATTTAAGCACGAAAAAAAGAAATAGCTTTTCTATTTTCCATCTCAAAATCAACAACGTAACACCGCATACCTTGGGGAGGAACATTTTTTATTTTGCGGTGTTCCTCCCCCACCCTTTGCGGTGTTGCGTTCTTCTTTTTTAAGGCATTTTCCACATCCATAAACTGCCCGATTTTATGGATTTAACTCCCAATTCTTGTTTTACATTTTCCATTGTTCTCTTGGAGACTCCCAATGCTCTCGCCTGTGCAAAAATAGATGACGCAGGTACTTCTTTCCCTTCACTTAAAGCATTTTGTAAAAACTCTACAGCTATCTTATGTTTATCCGTACTGGAACAGCCGGATAAAAGTTCATCAGCTGAAATATCCACTTCTCCAAGCCATTGAAATCCACTGTCACTGAGCCTAAAAGCCATTGTTTCTCCTTCCTTTTCGAGATTGTTTTTGATTTGTGCAATGGCACGAATACTACTGTCATTTGGCACTCTTCCAACCAATAAAACACTCCTTGCAATGGCAAAAAAATCAATCGAACCAATCCCACGATATGCTGCTTTGGCTCCACTCCCTTTATTCATGTGCCCTACCAAAATCACTGCACAACCAGTCCTCTCTGCCATAGCACTTAGCTTTTTTGTCATTTCTCGCGCTTCGTTTGCTCGGTTCATATCCACTCGATCTCCCAAATACGCTTGCAGAGGATCTAAAATCAATAGCTTTGCATTTTGCTCTCTGATCGCAATCTCTAACCGTTCATCATCCATATATAAACTTTTCTCTGTATCGTCAATAACCTTGATTCGAGAGCACTCTGCATTTGCACTAAGCAATCTCGGCTTGACTGTATCCGCCAATCCATCCTCGGCTGTTTGATAAATCACATTCATCGGCTCTGTTATCTCCATACTCTCATCAAATCCTTTACCTTGAGACAATTGTGCTGCCAAACGCAAAACAAATGTAGTTTTCCCCTCTCCAGGGTCTCCTTGTATAATTGTCAATTTACCAAACGGTATATAAGGCTTCCAGAGCCATTTAATCTCCTCTGCTTGAATCTCATCCATACTGATTATCTTCACTTTCGTGTCCATTGGTTTTTCCTCCTGTTGCCAATGCCACCCCTATATGATAAGATAATATTGACAATTTGGATTTTATCCATAGGGATGGCTCTTGTATCTGCAAATACAAGGGCTTATCTTTTTAGTTCATAATTGTCATCAAGTATCATAATAAGTTGCCCTAATAAGGCTCTAATTTCTTGCAAAAGAGGCTTTAATTCTTCCTCTGTCGCTTGCTCTATTTGTTCACGTAAACGCCTAATTTCGACGCTTAAACGATCGCTTTGATACTTCCCTGCATTTATTTCTATTTTTTGATGCAAAAGAGACTGTCTGCAATATTCGCCTTTTGGCATCCCACTTACTTTGATGCGTGCTTCTATTTCTTTTCGTTCTTCTGGCGTTGCACGGAAACAAATCGTTTGATTCCGCTTCCTGTTGTGATCTAATCCACTCATTATAAATTCTCCATATATTCTTTTTGTAATTGATCTGCCAATTTTTTTTGCCTGTCTGGATACAAATGCCCATAAACTCCTAATGTTATATTTGGGGATTGGTGTCCCAAACGTCTTGACACTTCCAAAATTGGAACTCCCATATGTATTAAGTGGGACGCATGACTATGTCGCAAATCATGGATTCTGATTCGTTTTACGCCACTTTTTTTAATACCTCTCTGCATTTCATGTTCTAAAAAATATTTAGTAATTTCAAAAACTCGCGCTTCTTTTTGGGGCTTATATAAACTGCTTATATATTCTTCCAAATCTGCTATTAAAAACTTTGGAACAGATATCTTCCTTTTACTATTCGGTGTCTTGGGATCTGTGATAACATCCTTTTTTCCAATGCGCTGATAAGATTTGGTGATACTAATCATATTATTATCAAAATCAATATCACTAATTGTCAGTGCAAGTAACTCACCTAAACGCATCCCTGTCCAATACAATACTTTAAAAGCAATATAGGACTGTCTCTTATTAATCAATGCATCATCAAATTTAGTAAACTCTTCCTTCGTCCAAAATTGCATCTCCTCTGCGTGACTTTTTCCGATACTTCCAGCTTTGCGTGCTGGATTGTTTGGTAAATTATAGTATTTTTCTGCGTAATTAAAAATGGCAGATAATTGATTGTTTATAGTTTTTATGTAGGTGGGCTTATAATTTTGCTTTAGCAGTTCATTTTGCCATTTTCTAACATCAACCGGAGTTATTTCATTTATTTTTTTTTGCGCAAAATACGGTAAAATTTTGATATCTATAATATATCGCTTTGTTTGCATCGTGTGTTCTCTCAAACGATTACTCATATCTTGATAATATACATCAATAAAATCGCCAAATAGCATGTTAATATCACTTTGTTGTGTAAGCAAAAATTTTTGTAACCACTCCTCTGCTTCCCTTTTTGTACAAAAGCCTCGTTTTGTTGATTTTTTGCGAATCCCTCTCCAATCTGTAAATCGATACTGTATCATCCATTTACCTGTTTTAGGGTCTTTTTTAGCACTTGATGCCATATTTAACGTTCTCCTTTACTTGCCATACCCATACCATTTTTCCTCTAAATAGCGCCGTGGACATTTGCCTGATACGGTGATAAAGCCTTTTTTGTCTAGTTCACTGTTGAGACGCCTAATGATTTTGTATGCTTGTCCTATAGATACACCGAGGATCTCGGCTAGTTCGGTTGCTGTTACATAGTTCTTCTCTGTACTCATTTCTTTTATGCTCCTTTTATTTTTGTACAAAATATGATATTCTGTTTACATCAAATAATAAAAACAAACAGAAACATATTTGTTAAAAACAATAATACTTAACAAATATGTTTCTGTCAATATTATTTATATTTTTTTTATAATTTTAATAGTTTTTTATGTTTTCGGAGGTACTAAATGACTATAGGGGAAAAAATTAAATTAGTTCGTTCTTTAAGAGGGTTAACACAAAAGGAGTTAGGATTTTTAATTGGACTTTCCGACGTCAGAATACGACAATATGAATCTGACATTAGAACTCCAAAAAAAGATAAGATAAAGGCCATTTGTGATGCTTTAAGTGTTTCGGAATCTTTTTTTGTAAATCACCATATGGAAACATATAATGATATTATCCAATTATTATTTGATTTACAAAAAATTTGTTCTGCTGAAGTTACACAAATAGATGAAAAAAATAATACCTACGGAATAACTTTTCAAGATAAGCATATTAACAACATTCTAAAAATCTGGTACAAAAAGCAAGAGATTATGAAATCTGGTGAACTATCTGAAGCAGACTATGCACTATGGCAAGCTCAATTCCCAGACTCTCTTGTCAATGACAGTAAAGAATTACTAACCCCCCATACTTTAAACGATAGTAATACTGTCTGATTATATTTTGAAACCGTTGGTAACCTAATCAGAGTTCTTCTGTCACTTTGCAATTACAGGTGGGACGAAGAAAGTTAGTACAGGATACCATTAAACACGGAAGGTTCACCATCATAGTAGAACAGAGGAATTATGGTCTTAATAAAGCGAAAGAATTGGATGCTCTATTAAGTGAACCCTTTTCGACTATTCAGTACAAGATACTATGACTGTCATACTCTTTTGGCTCTATTTTAAGAGGTAAATATTTAAAGAAAGCCCATAAAATCAATGATTTAGGGCTTGACATTATAGGAAGGTACAAATAAATATGACAAAAAGAATTATAACAATAGATGAAAATGAAATATCAACATATACAAAAGATATATATAAAATATCCAGTTTACAAGTAATCGGAAAAACTAATCCTTTTAACGGCGAACGTGCATTCATACTTTGTAGTTTAGAACAATTAATCGGGCTTTTATCTTTTCCGCAAAAAAATGATAAAATGATTATACAACATACTAAGAGCTTGATACGGGATACTAAGGGTATTGAAGAATATCAAACTTTTTTAAAGTATATGTCTCCATCATTATCGATAACTCAAAGGGCATTATCATTACCCCAACTAACGACCTGTGAACGGAAATTACTTCATGAATTAATGACAAGTAATTATAATGAATATCTCATGAAAAGTAACACTGTGAGTTGTTGTTATTCTGCAATGAATGCTTTTTTGATTACCGCTTATTGCATTGTTTCGAAAGGAGTCGAACAGGATATATCGACAATTGATATCACAGTTGATATATATGATACTGTTCAAAATATTTCTTTAATTACAAACACCAACAATAGTGATTTTGTTTATGTAGCTTGGCATAGTACCAACAAAATCAATGATTTATATATGCTATATAAAACGCAATATTGTGGATTAACAAGTGCTTCTATTTTAGATCTAGTCTCCGCTGATGTTATTGAAGAAGAATATTACTTAAAGGATGAACGCTTTACTATTGCACCAAGTATTTTAATGAAACAGTATCTTTCCATTATTGAACGTGAAGTAAATGAAATTATTGTCCTTGCTGGATTTAATCCTAATCCAAATGAACACCTAAATTGGTATGATATGAAAAACAGAGTACGTAAAAAGGGAATCACTATCGATCATCTTCCTTATAAATTACATGAAGCACTAGATGACCTCTATCAATTCAGAAATCAATCCATGCATGGTGAGACCAATATTACTAAGGAAGATTATGCAATTCTCTGCAAGTATAAAAACAATGGACTTTTCCAAGGACTCTCTGTCAAAAAATTAGAATTAACAAATAGAGTTCTTCATCCTACAGTTAATGAAATTAAAGAATATATTGGGATTTAACAAAATTCTAAGCAATGCCTCCTCCTTATTCTAAAACAAATTTGTACTCAAACTGTACTCAATCACCAAAAAAGAACCTAGAATCCCTTGATTTTTCAAGGTTTCTAGGTTCTTTCTTTCTATTCAAACTCTATTGTTCCAGGTGGTTTTCCCGTCAGATCATACACTACGCGATTCACATGATTTACTTCATTGACAATTCTGCTTGTTACCTTATGCAGTACTTCCCATGGGATCTCTGCTGACTCTGCTGTCATAAAGTCAATCGTATTGACTGCACGAAGTGCAACTGCGTAATCATAGGTTCTTTCATCACCCATAACTCCAACGCTTCTCATGTTTGTCAATGCAGCAAAATACTGTCCGACTGTCTTGTTCATGCCTGCTGCATCCATTTCCTCACGGTAAATAGCATCTGCATCCTGAACGATTTTTACTTTTTCTTCTGTTACTTCTCCAATGATACGGATTCCAAGTCCCGGTCCCGGGAACGGTTGCCTGAATACCAGACGCTCCGGAAGTCCGAGCTCCAGACCTGCTTTTCTTACTTCATCTTTGAACAGATCACGAAGCGGCTCAATAATTTCTTTGAAATCTACGTAATCCGGGAGTCCTCCTACGTTATGGTGAGACTTAATCACTGCGGATTCACCGCCGAGACCACTTTCTACTACGTCCGGATAAATGGTTCCCTGTACCAGGAAATCAACCGTTCCGATCTTTTTCGCTTCTTCCTCGAATACACGGATGAATTCTTCTCCGATGATTTTTCTCTTCTGCTCCGGCTCTGTCACTCCTGCAAGTTTCTCGTAGAATCTCTGCTGTGCGTTCACCCGGATAAAGTTCAAATCGTAATCCCCTTCCGGTCCGAAGATTGCTTCTACCTCGTCTCCCTCATTTTTACGAAGAAGCCCATGATCTACGAATACACAGGTAAGCTGGTTTCCGATTGCCTTGGAAAGCATCACTGCTGCCACAGAAGAGTCTACACCGCCGGAAAGTGCGCACAATACTTTTCCGTCGCCTACTTTTGCACGAATCTCTTTGATTGAGTTTTCTACAAACTCATCCATCTTCCAGTCGCCGGCACATCCGCACACATTTCTCACGAAATTGCTGAGCATCTCTTTTCCCTGTACTGTATGAAGTACTTCCGGATGGAACTGGATCGCATACAGCTGTTTTTCTGCATTCTCTGCGGCTGCTACCGGACAGTCTGCCGTATGTGCTGTAATCTCAAATCCCGGTGCGATCTGCGCAATATAATCAAAATGACTCATCCAGCAGATTGTAGATGCTGACACGCCTTCAAATACTTTTGAAGAGGCTTTATCGATCAACACCTCAGTTTTTCCATATTCTCTGACATCTGCACGTTTTACTTCACCACCAAGTACATGCATCATCAGCTGGGCTCCATAACACAGTCCCAATACAGGGATTCCAAGTTCAAACAATTCTTTTGTATAGGTCGGGGAGTCTGCCTCATAGCAACTGTTCGGACCACCTGTCAGAATGATTCCTTTTGGATTCATATCCTTGATCTTCTGAAGGTCTGTTTTGTAAGAATAAATCTCACAATATACATTGCATTCTCGAACGCGTCTTGCAACCAGCTGATTGTACTGCCCGCCAAAATCGAGTACGATTACTAATTCGTTTTTCACAAATGTTTCCTCCTAATGTTTATCCTAGTATTTTTATTATAATGTAGCACTTCTGAATTTACAAGTTTCTTTTCTTGTAGTTTCACCAGTTTTACTTCCAAATACTCTAATTCTAATCTGTCTGATCAAAGGATATAGCTGTCTGCATTGATCACTTTCGCAAAGAGCAGATCCTGAATTCCGATATTCTTACCAGGCAGCTCTTCTCCATCAGCTTCTCCAATTTGTGCTACATTTTGCGAAATGGCTGCAATCACACTTTTCTGTTCTTCATTACACAATACCTGTGCGCAGTTTTGAATCCTGAGGTAATTTAATATCAACTCCGACGTTACATCTTGTGCAATCTTTACAGTAGCTATATTTCTTACAAGAACTTGATCTGAAGAATTTTCAAGCAATATTTTATCTATGCTAATATTAGGCTTATTTTCAATGATTCTGCCCTCCCATTCAAATTCAAGTCTCTGATAGTCCACATTTAACTTTTTAAATGACGCTTCTTGATTTTTCATCAAAACTACCGTTTCCTTTACCATGAGTTTTGAAATCCACTCATCTAATGTATCTAATTTGACATCTTCCGCTACTTTTAGATTTCCGTACACATAGATGCTGTCTCCCTCTTTCTTCAGTAATTCTTCATTTAAAACTGCATCTCCATAATGAAGTGCCATTCCTGCAGGGATGACTACAAAATTCACTTTTTCATCAAATAGCTCAATACACGATTCCACCATTTCTTCCGGAATGATCAACTGTTCTGTAACAAACCGGACATTTTTTTCGACTAGCTTTTGCAGATCTACCGATTTATCCTGAAGAATTACTTTGTCTTTTACATAATATTTGTTACCTTCTTTTGCTCTCAAAGGGAAATATTTATCTACAATGAATGTGTCATTTAATATCATACAGTCATCCGGATAGATCGAAACGGAATTACTTGCGGATAATTTTGTCAGATAACCCGAAATACTTTCCGCACATCGAACAGAACCGTTCACATGAATTTTCTCATATTTCTCTAAAATTTCTTTTGTACCTGAATGTATATTGAGGGCTCCATTTACGATTAACAATGTATGTTCCTGAACAACCATAGAATCTGTTATTTCATACGATCCATTGATTACTTTTAACTCTGTCTCAACATCATCTGCAATTTCTATTGTATAATCTTGATTTATCGTGACAGGAAGACGATTTAAAATACTTTTACCGGAAGTACTGACGATAACAATATCTGCATTGATTATCATGTTTTTATAGTTGTTGTAATCTTCTTCTTTCATTTTTCTGGCATCACAGATATCACAATTTAATACATAGTTTTTCTTATCAAACATATTTGTTCCCTCCTAAAATTCTTTTTAAATGTTGACGTGCAGAAGAAAGTTTGGATCGGACCGTTCCTGGTGAAAGCAAAAGGATATCTCCAATTTGTTTGGAATTATACCCTTCCAGGTAACGTAACGAAAAAATTACTCCTTCCAGATCCGGTAAAGTTTCCAGCAGCTTCTCCCATTCTAATCGAACCAGTTCTTCAGAATCTATTTGTAGCTGCGAAAACTCATTCGAGATGATTTCCTTCTTGCCATGTCTGAGCCGATCTACATATAAATTTTTAACAGTTCGATATAACCATGAGCGACTTTGCTGTTCTTTCAGTGTGGATAAGGTATCCTCATGAAGCATTGCGCGCAAGAAAGTTTCATGCACCAGTTCCTCCGCGGTATACAGGTTTCCTGTCATACTATGGCACCAATTGATCAATTCCTCATAATATTTCTTATACAGTTCCTCTATCATACCTTGCGATCCTTTCTTTTGCCTTTCACTTATAAGACGGATAACCGGACAAAAGTGTTGAAAAATATTTCTCTATCCTCATTTCCTCTATTTTCTATTTCTTTGTATACTGAAAAGGCCAATGCACTTTCGTACATCGGCCTTTGGAATTCTCTCCCTTAGGTTTGCTTAGTTTGGGGAATTTGGAGTCAGATTTTCATCCAACATCATATTTAGGAGGGCTGCCGTTAGGCAGCGTAACGGGAGATTTCCTTTTTCAGTTCTTCGCAATGATCACCGTAAACCTGCAGTGATATCACGTTGTTCAGCCCGAGATTCATGATTCCTAAAATAGATTTTGCATCTACCACAAATCTTCCTCTCTTCATATCCATATCATATGGATACTTTGCCACTGTATTTACAAAATTTAGAATTTCCTCGGGGTTTTTAAAGCTAACTAACATTTCACTCATCATGAATACTCCTCTTCTATCTATACTGATGTCTTCCTATGATGCCTTCCATGTTTCACCCTTACGAGGTTATCACATTCTTTCAAAAGAAACAGGGTGAAATATCTTAAAAAGGGAGATTTTTTTAATGAACCGATTTCCTGAAGTCATTTGGAAGCATCCCAACTTCCTCTTTAAATACCTTACTCATATATTTCGGATCTGAATATCCGGCAAGCTCCGCAATCTGATTCAGTTTCAAATGTGTATTTAAAAGCAGTTCCTTTACCTTCTCTATCCTGTATTTGCGGATCGTCTCGGTAAAAGTACTTCCGGTTTCTTTTTTAAACTGTGCGCTCAAATATTCTTCCGATACATAAAGCTTATTCGCAATCTCCTCCAGCGTAATCCCCTGATCATAATATTTGCGGATCAGCTTTTTCGCCTGTTTTACCAGAACACTTGTCTCCCCGCCTTCCTCTTCCGTCTCAAACTCAAACAAACCGAAAAAGGCTTTCAATGCAGCTTCCAGCTGGTTCCAGCTCACTGCTACTGTAATTTCCTGCAGGATATTCTGCACTTCCAGATCCAGTTCAACCGAAGCTTTTGCCTTATAGATTCCGAATACAGCTAAGCTCAAATGAATGATCGCCTGTTTGATATCTGCCGGTGTATGAAACTCTTCCTGATAGCAGTTCGCCAGTTTCCAGAAACATTTTTTTAATTCCTCTTTGTTCTCCTGTAAAACCGCCTGTTTTGCCTTTTCTTCCAATTCCACAGGATATTTTAACGGTACCGGATGCTGCTGCTCGATCAACTCGTTGGTGATCAGTGTTCCTTTCGGAAACATCAGATTCCATTCTCTCTGTACACGGATTTCCTGCAATGCAGACGGCATATCCAACAGCCGTTCTACCGTTTTCCAGAAGCAGACCACCGGAGTTTCCAGCTGACTGCAAACCATTGGGACAACGGACTTTTCAAATCGCTCTTTCTGGGACGCTCCGTCTTTCACCTGATAAATCACCATCGTCAACAGCTGCCAGCTGTCGGATTCCAAAATGCAGGACTTATAATGTATAGCGTGATCCCCCACCGTTTCCAAAATCTGCCTGGTCAACGACTTCTGTTTTCTGTAACTGTCCCCTAGCCACACACCAAAAAGTTCTGCCGGTTCTTCCAGAGAAACACCGTATTTTTGCTGCATTGTTTTATTTAATTGTGAATTCTGGCGCACCTGACCATGCATACAGGCCAACATAATATTTTCCACGGAAAAAATCTGCTCTGTCCCCTGATCCTCTGAGATTTCTCTCTCTGCCTGTTTTAAGGCACTTTTCAATTCCGGAATCTTAATCGGCTTCAGCAGATAGCTGTCTGCTTTGAGTTCAATCGCCTTTTGGGCATACTGAAATTCCGAATATGCCGAAAGGATAATGGCTTTACATTTTATATTTTCCTCCCGCAATTTCTTCATCATGGCAATCCCATCCATTTTGGGCATCCGAATATCCATAATGACCAGATCCGGATTCAGTTCACGAATCAGCTGATAGCCGGCTTCCCCATCCGCCGCTTTTCCTACCAGCTCATATTCCGGATTGATCTTGCTTAGAAGCTTTGCCATTCCTTCACGAATCGGCGCTTCATCCTCAACCACTACAATACGCATGTAGTTTCCTCCTCTATCGGTATAAATAAGTGTACTTTTGTATAGTTTCCAACTTCACTTTCAAAATATAATGCTGCCTGTCCCCCATAATACAATTTCAGGCGCTTTCTTACATTTGCAATTCCAAGATGTCCTTCCATCTCGCACTCGTCCTGATTAAGTTTGGCTACCATGTCCGGATCCATTCCCTGTCCATTGTCCTGAATCAGAATATGCAGCTGTTCTCCGCTTTTCTTCATGCGGATATTCAAAGCACACGTTTCCTGATCTGCGAATGCATATTTGATCGTATTTTCCACAAACGGCTGTAAAAGCAATTTGTGGATTCTGCATTCCTTCACATCTTCCGGCATATGAATCTTTACATCCAGACGCTTTCCGAATTTTGCACTCTGCAGCATAATATATTGCTTCAGCCAGGCAATTTCTTCGCTGATACTCGCTGTTCCTCCTGCATTTTTCACTGTATAACGCAGAATGTCCGCAAGTGCACCAACCATTCCACTAATCTCATACTGCTCATTTTCAATCGCCTTCCAGTTGATCGTATCCAGCGTATTATAGAGAAAATGAGGATCGATCTGTGCCTCCAGGGCTGACAATTCTGCATTTTTCTGATCCAGAACCGCCTGTTTTACTTTTGCGATCAACATCTCCAGATGTGCAACCATCTCATTAAATCCTGAACTGATCTGTTGTATCTCCATAGGCAGATGCGGGTTCACTCTCACCTGATGATCAAACTCACCCTGTTCTACACAACTCATTACGCCGGTAATTGATTCTACCGCCTGAATGTATGGTCTGCTGAAAAAATGAAGCAATATGAACATGATCACGATCGTCATGCTGATAATGATAAACAGATAAATCCATTGACTGACGGACATTTTCCAGTAATACGCAAGTGGCTGCTCATTGCAGATTGCAAATCCGCTGATTTCATGATCTGCTGTCGTATACTGGTAATTTTCGGAATCCTGTATCTCACTGAGCTTCTTCCCGATCTTCTTTGGATCAGGCGCGCTCACAATCACATCGTCGCTCAGCAGATATTCTCTGGAACCAATATCCGATGCAATTGCTCTGCGAATTCTCTCCTCATTGACACTTAATACGACCGTTCCCTGAAAATTCTCGATAATACGATAGTCCGTAATATTTCTTGCAATATAAAACATGTAATGATTCTTGTCAGCAATCTTCACTGGCTTTCCATCTCCGAAATAAACAGCCCCCCGTTCTATTTTCGGAATCTCAACCTTATCTGCCCACGTCTCACTTCCAGAAAATGACGAAAGACTCTCATAATATATGATCTCTCCCGTCTTTAACTGTATCGTGATCCCTTCCACTCCGGTAAACTGATTGCAAATATGACTCAGTTTTTTCCTGAGACTGGTGCTATTACTCTCACGATCCCCCCGGCTCTCGTTCAATGCTCTTACAATTTCCAGAACATCTTCATCCGTGCTGAAATCATATAAAATTGTCTCGTACTTATCCAGAACCATCTCCAGATTTTTTTCTGCAGTATCCAGATTACTCTTTATTCGGTCTGATAGATTTTCTTTTAACCGCTTCTGTATATTGATCTGCGAGATAATTGCAAAGATCAAAACCGGAATCAATGCTGTCAAAAGAAAATTTGTCATTAATCTGCGTTTCAGGGTGCCTCGTATTTGCCCGTTTTTTCCTTGTCTCAATTAGCTTCTCCTGTATCTTACTTTCTATTCTCAGCATACCTGCTGACTTTTTTCCTTATTATAGCACACATTCCTATGTCAGCTCTTGTTCTTTTCATGCTGGTGTAAATATTTTTCTTTTGTAGCCAGTCCACCGCGTATATGACGCTCCGATTTGTTCATATCCAACACTTTTCGCGCCTTTGCCGCCAGTATCGGCCGAACCTGAAGCAATCTTTCTGTCACATCCTTGTGTACCGTACTCTTACTAATTCCAAACTGCTTCGCTGTCTGCCTCACTGTCGCATTATTTTCTATTATATAAGTTGCGATCTCAACGGCCCTCTCCTCAATATAATCTTTCATGGAAACCCCTGTATAATTTGTTTATACAATCTATGCAAGGCTAAGAGACAGTATGCGGAATGTACACTCCGATTCGTCTATATTTCTTTTGATATCTACAACAACTAATCTGAACCTGTTTCATTTTTCTGTATCTATTCGATTGTAAATAATTCAGGCAAGTTCCACCACATGATTTATACTATCAATTACAATATACTTCCATGATATAATCTCATAACATGCCTCCGTTTTTTTCGGCACAATATCCCTAAGTCTTCTATTATTGTTCCAAAATCTAAGGTATGCTCAACTTCATAATTTTCTTTTTCTTTTCATTCATCCAAAACCTCCTATTATTTAGCAATGGCAAGATAATCTTTTTCCTGCTTCGCCATTCTATTATCCTCCCTTTACTCGTATCTTTAAAACAATCCAAACAACGATGACTCATCAAAAAGTACATCATTTGATAAGCATAGCCTATATGTATCTACAAACATTCTTATAAATTCACCTGATAGTTCTTTATTTTCTTCATAATCCTTTTGTAACGACTGCTGAAAATACGCCCACTTCTACAACTTCATCATATACCTCGCATATTTCTAAATACGTATTCGAATAATGTCTTCTTTCTTCCGAAAAAGTATTTGTTACATTTCTCCAATTTCCCATACTAATCTCCTTCCTATCCTTCATTTTAACTGCTTTTCATCTGTAACTCAAGAAAATGAGTGACAAAAAGACCGGAATTCCCCTACAGTCATTACTTTTTCCCCATTCTCCACATTTCAAAATCTCAAAATTTTATTGTAATATTTTACCAATTTTTACAGTATTACACGCCAAAAAACCGTGATATTATAAGAACAATTCTTCCAATTTTTCAAACACGCGCGATCTGAAGGATAACAAGAAGAGTAAATTTTTTATGTAGGAGGGCACTATGAAAAATCGTTTACGATCCATGTTTATAGCCGCCGTACTGGTTGGCGCAGTTGTCGCAGGAAGCTTCACAGCTCTATTTTCTGTTCAGGCAGCGAAAAAGGACATCACATCTTTTGACGATTTAAACCAGTCTCAAATAGTAGAAGCAATGGGACCTGGCTGGAATTTAGGAAATCAGCTGGAAAGTGTCACTGACAACGTTCCGGAGGAAACAAACTGGGGAAATCCCGTAATCACCGAAAAACTCATTCAAAGTGTAAAGGCTGCAGGTTTTAAATCGATCCGTATCCCTGTATCCTATTTTGCCAAAATCGACGATGACAAAGATTATACGATTGACAGCAAATGGCTGGATCGTGTACAGGAAGTTGTAAACTACTGCATTAAAAATGACTTGTATGCAGTGATCAACATTCACGGAGATGGCTATAATACCATTGATGGCGGCTGGCTTCTGTGCAATGGAAAAAATCAAACAGAAATTAAGAAAAAATATAAAAAGGTATGGAAGCAAATTGCAGAAAGATTTAAAAATTACGATGAGCACTTACTGTTCGAGTCCATGAATGAAGAATTTGACGGCAGTTATTCTGAACCGAATAAAGAGTACTATCAAAATATTAATGACTACAACCAGATATTCGTTGATACTGTTCGGAAAACAGGAGATAACAATACAAAGCGTTGGCTGATTATTCCCGGCTGGAACACAAATATCGACTATACCGCCGGAGACTACGGTTTTAAACTTCCTACGGATCAATACCGTGACAAATCAATCGATAAAGAAGAACAACGAATTATGATTTCTGTTCACTATTACTCTCCATGGGACTTCTGTGGCGGGGAAAACGGTGTGATCACTCAATGGGGCAACGAAGCGGATGATCCTTCCAAAACAAGTACAACCTGTGACGAAACTTACATGAAAAATCAGTTAAATCTGATGAAAACAACATTTGCAGACAAAGGATACCCTGTTTTCATCGGTGAATACGGCTCTATCGACAAAACATCCTATGACAGTGAAAACGAATATTACCGTGCATATTTTGCCCGAAAATTGTGCCAGCTGAGTCGTAAAAACGGATGTATTCCAATGTACTGGGACAATGGATACAATGGTGTCCACGGATTCGGCTTATTTGATCGTACAACATGTGAAGTCACACAGCCTGTCATTATTGATGCCATTATGGAAGGTTTTGGTCAGAAAGCATCTCAAAACAGCACTCTGATGTCCGTCCGCCTGTATGTGTCAGACAGTAAATACTGGACGACCATTCAAAGTGATAACACTGCAAGAATTACCAAAAAAGGCGGCACCTATACGCTGAAACTGAAAGGTGATAAAGATATGCTTTCAAACATCACAACCATTGCTTTAAAAGACTGTAACGTTGAACTTGGAAATCAGACAAAATCCGACTTTACCAATGCTCAGATTGTAATTGACAAGGTTCGTTTTAATGGAACCGATTACACGGTAAAAGAAAATAAAAATGATGAGGTTTTCTCTGAAAAAGGCAGCCTTCAGATGGAGCTGATCAATCAGTGGAGCGAAGCAGAGCCGATGATCGAAGGTCTGCAGAAAAAAGAATCTTTTTCTTTCCAGGATGCAGACTATAAAGATGAAAATGTGTTAGAGGTTACGTTCACCATCTCCAACTTGAAATAAAAATAACAGACTCATTTTCAATATTTTTTTAATCTCCACCTCGATTTCATTACGAATTTTACATTTGAATTGCGAACTGAAAAATACCGCATATTCATTTTTGAATAATGCGGTACTTTCAGCAATTTATTCACTGTAATACAACTGCTTCGGACTCTTTGGCTTATCTGGTATACTCAGCTTTATCTTCCCGCTTTCAACCAGAGGCATTATATTTTTTTGAATCGCATACGTCACAGAGGATAATCCTAAATAATCGCATATTTCTTTTCTTGTTCTTGGTGTCTTGCAGAATATTAGTAGATTTCTTACTTCTTCATCACCAACTTCTTCTACTTCATTCTGAACTATTTCTTTATAGAATTTAACAACAAAATTTCCTCTTTCATCTATAAATTCCGGTTCACGCAAATGATATTTCTTCATCTCTTTCTTGATGGTCGGGATTCCAGAATAACGATTTTCTGTAATGCCTAATACTTCCAAAGAAGATGCTAATACTGGATTTCTTGTATCCGGTTGTACTTTTCCAAGCTGATCTACTCGAATTCTTCCATAAATCCCTCCTGGGTTTCGAATCTCCATTCTATCTTCAAACATGATAATTTGAATAGGCATTCCTTCCGTATGAATACTGTAGTCTCTATGAACCAATGCATTTACAATTGCTTCCCTGATTGCAATTGTAGGATAATCTGAACGATCCTCTCTCTCTCCATTTTCTGGATTAATAATCGTTTTAGTTCGCATATTTTTTCTAACAAATTTTATCGCTGTATTCAACATATCTGATATATTCCCTTCAATGCGTTGATTATCAAGAAAACGCTCTCCAGCTTCTCCTAAATCACCCATTTCTGTTCCTGGCACAACAATTGCTGTAATACATAACTGTGGAAAATAGGCTTGTGGATACGGAGAAAACAACAGGGTTGCACTTAAGGTAATTTTGCCATCACGTTTTATGCTCATTAATTCATAGATACTATTGTCTTCAATTGCAGCCAAATTTGGTTTCCCCATCTTCAATATATCAATATATTTTTGTAATGATTCCTGATTCAAGGATGCCAAGGTGGCCCTTCCTACTTCTCGAATATCATCCTGATATTTCCTTCTAAATGCCTCATAACTATAGATTTCATATTCTGTCATTGGTTCATCACTATCACCAATTCTAGTATAAGATCCTTTTAGTCTGCCTTGTCCTTTGTAATGACATGGTCTTTCCACCAAATCAATCCCTGGTATTTCTGCTGAAACAAAAAATTTCTCATCTTTTTCCACCACAGTAAGTAACGGACGTACCACAGGTTCCATCTGCAAACATTGTTCATTTATTTTCTTTTGTATATCCTGTGGATCATAAACCCCAACTTCCTTATAATCATGTTCTTCATCTACACCGAATATAATCACTCCACCTTCATCTTGATTGGAAAAACTGGACAATGAATCATATAAACGTTTGGGGCATCCTTTTTCTGCACTTTTCAACTCAAGAATTTGAGTTTCACATTTCATTTTTTGAATAAATTTTAAATTTTCCAATAGTTCTTCCGTTGTCATTTTAGTTCCTCCATTTATATTTAAGATATTAACACACTTTTTAAGTTTATTCAAGAAATTCAAAAAAATATTCCAGGAACTCAAAAAAGGAACTCAAAGTTTCTACTAAAATTTAAGTTCCTTTGTGTGTACCTTATTATTTTTGCTTACTGTAGAACATCATAAAAAGTCGGAATTTCTCCCGACTTTTCCTTTATTCACTCAATTTAAATCATTTTTTACGCCCTGGCATTTTTGCAGTAATCTGCTTTGATACCCCTTTCGGCACATTGATCTGTATTCCAAATAACATCCGAATAAACCAGATCATAAACAAGAATATAAAAATTGGAATAAGACAAGATGTAACCAACATCACCGCGATTAACTCAATAAATTGATTCAAAAGTTCTTCCCCTTTTTCCAACAATCCTGAAATTCCATCTTTGATTTTCGATAATGCTTTCTCTATGATGTTACCTTCTGAATCTGTATTTTTCTCAATTTCATTCGTTATATCCTGTGCTTCCTTTACAGTCTCTTCCACCGTTGACTCATATGTTTTTTCTATCATTGCCGAAACATTCATGCTGAATGGAATAATCATAAATATAACAAGACCGAATGCTGCTATTTTTGCTGCCACTATTTTCAAAACCGTTCGATTAAATCCGATTCCTGCCGCGAACAAAACACACGCTGCCGGAATCAATATAGAAAACGTTGCATATCCGGTAAGTGTCACCAAATACTTTTCCAAAAATATAACGACCAGAATAATCAGAAAATATGATGTTAAATCTGTCAGCTTATTTGCTATCGGTGTTGTCGCATCTCCGGGAATTGCCGCAATAGCTGTTGATGCTGCCGCTGATGTTGCTGTTAGTTTTAGAATATCTGCCTTCTTCTCATCCAGTGCCTCTATCGTTTTTTTATGGTTTTCCGGATTGCTTGCCGCTTTTGAAACAACAGTCATCGAAAGGACCATTATCACAAGTGCCACTGCCACCCATGCCAGTTTTTTCACATTCTTGTTTTCTATCATTTTCTCATTTCCTCCTATGTGCAATCATATACACAGTATACCCTACAATTTGACTTACTTCATTAATTTTTTCATCACGGCCTTTCCCTTCTCCGTGCAAATTCCGCGAATTATACATCAAAACGGACGTGTTAACTCTAACACGCCCGCACATCTGTCCTTATTTTATTGTCCCCGTATCCCAATATACTGTATCGGCCCCTATGAAATCTCCGCCAGCATCTTCTCCGGATCTTCTGCTGCCTTCACTTTATCGTTTGCCTGAATGATCACACCCTCTTCATCAATCAGATAGGTCGTTCTTACTACTCCCATGGATACTTTTCCGTAATTCTTTTTCTCTTTCCAGACATCATATGCCTGAATCACTTCTAATTCCGTATCAGAAAGCAATGTAATCGTCAGACCTTGTTTTTCTTCAAATCTTTTATGCGACGCAACACTGTCTTTGCTGATTCCAAGAATTACCACGCCTTTTTCTTCAAACTGCGGATAACGTTCGCTGTATCCGCAAGCCTGCTTTGTACACCCCGGTGTATTATCCCTTGGATAGAAATACAAAAGAACTCTTTTCCCTCTGTAATCTTTTAAACTGTGTAACTCTCCATTCTGATCCGGAAGTGTAAATTCCGGAGCTTTTGTTCCTGTTTGTAACATTGCATTTTCCTCCTGTTTTCAGATTTTTTTGATATTCCAACCTTCTTTACAACCATATCTCTCCCAGTCTGCCTTCTCCTTTCAGATACTTTCTGTAAATCACAAAGAACACCAGACTGGTCAGACATGCTGCCGCTCCATCCGCGAGGGGCTCTGCATAAAATGCACTCTTCGCCGCAAACGCGATCGGCAGGACACATGTCATCACAAAATACACAATCTTTCGAAACAGTGACAAGCTAAGGGAAAGCCTTGTCATCCCAAGCGCCGTCAGCGCATCCACAAACACATACTGGAGGCTGAGTGGGATCACCATCAATGTAAACACCTGGATTCCCCATATGGACAGTTCCCGGTATCTTGCATTGTCTGTAAAAATCTGCACAAAATACTGCGGCAGAATTCTGGATACAAGGAACATCACCGTTGTAAATGTAATACATAGAACCAATACCCACTTCACTGTCTTACGGATACGATCCGGTTTGTTCGCACCGTAATTAAAACTGATCAAAGGCTGTGATCCTCCCGTAATTCCAAGCATCGGAGAGGTAATCAAAAGCATATAGCTCTGTACGATCGTTGCTGCCGTGATCAGCGTATCTCCCTGAGATTCGCCGCCATAATACTGAAGTACAGCATTCAATGCAATGATGATCACACTGTCTGTCGCAAGGATCAAAAATGGCGAAAAACCGATCTTACAGATTCGTTTCCCAATCTCCCACTCCGGCTTTACAAGATGGATCGGAATCTGCATCTTCTTACTGTGTAAAGTCAAAAGTACAAAAATACAGGACGAAAGCTGTGCGATGACTGTCGCAACAGCCGCTCCTGCAATATCCATATCAAATACAAAAATAAAAATCGGATCCAGCACAATGTTTACCACTGCTCCGATCAATGTAGTCGCCATTCCCAGAAACGGAAATCCCTGCGCTGTAACAAAATAGTTCATCCCCATAGACACAAGGGCAAAAAATGTCCCCAGAGTATAAATCGTCAGATATGTATTCGCATATGGAAACGTCACTTCACTGGCACCGAACCAGTTCAGTAAAAAATCCTTGATCAGCAAAAACACAACTGTCAGCACTGCGGAAAATATAAGCAGCATGGAAAAACTATTCGCCAATATCCGTTGTGCGCTCTTCTTATCTCCTGCCCCCAGTTTCACCGAAAACGTAACCGATCCTCCGATTCCGATCAGAGCAGCAAACGAAGACAAAAGCGTAATGATCGGAGCACATACTCCGGCGCCGGCAAGGGAATCCCCGCCGATCACCGGAATATTTCCGATATAGATCCGGTCTACAATACTGTAGAGCACATTGACGAACTGGGCAAACATAAAAGGAATTGATGTCTTTAATACTAAAAGTGGAACGGAATCCCTTCCAAAATCATTTGTCTTTTTCATGCTGCGCCACTATCCCACCAAAATCTGGTATCCTTTTTCAAATACCTCTCCCGGCTGCACCGCATTGATTCCCTTCTTTTCAGAAATATCTTTATCAAATCCGGTATCATCACAACGGCCTGCCCATGGCTCCAGACATACGAACGGCGCATTCTTCGGTGACCAGATTCCGTAACTGTAAAATCCTTCACTCTTTACGCCCACATATGGCTTTCTTCCATCCTTTTTGCACAGCCATACTTCTTTTAACTGATAATCATCACAGATCAGTGTATCCACCTCAAACAATTTTTCGGAAAGCTGCAGATAGCCGTCCTCCAGTTCCAGAGAATAGCTTTCTTCCGGCAGGCCTGTTCCGCATTCCAGATTCAGCCCGCAGCATTCCAGCGTTTCCATCTTCGGAAACCACAGAAGATAGTCGTCTTTCGTCTCCTTTGCGCCTTCAAACATAAATGCCGGATGTGCTCCGATCGTAAAATAAATCGTTTCTTCTGATGGATTTTTTACTTTCCAGTCTACAAAAATATTTTTTCCATCCAGACGGTATGTGATATACAGCTCAAAGTCATAGGGATACACTTCTCTCGTCTCTTCATTCGAACAAAATAAAAACTGCGCTTCCTCTGCTGCAGATTTTACACAACGAAACTGGCTGTCTCTTGCAAATCCATGCTGAGACGTCGGATACTGTGTTCCTTTGATCAGAACAGTATTTCCATGTGTCTTCCCTACATTCGGGAACAGGATCGGAGAATGCCGGTTCCAAAATTCAGGATTTCCGTTCCACAAGATCTCTGCTCCTGTCTTTTTGTTAAAAATTCTTGTCAGTTCTGCGCCTTTTTCTGCGATTTCCACACAAAGGCATGCGTTTTCCAATTTCATAAAACTCCTCCGCTTCTTTTCATTCGTCTACTACAACTGTACACCATTCTGCCTGTCAGTACAACCAGAAAGCACCGGAAAAACAAAATCTGTTTTCCGGCGCTCTCTTTTTATTCCTGTGCATTATCTGTACTGCTCTGATCTGAACTCTCATCTGAACTCTGATCGGTATTCTGATCTTTGTTCTCTGTTGTGCTGTTCTGTGTATCTTTCGCATTTTCATTCGTCGTTTCGTCTTCCTGCTCTACCTGAACACAACTCTTCTGCAGATACTTGGCAGCTTTTTCCTGCATGATGGACTGCTCGATGTTTTCTTTTCCGTTTTTCTCTTCATATTCCGCAATCTGATCTGTACGATATCCGGCAAGTGCTGCATACTGCTTCAGCCCGATCTCATACTCTTTATCTGTAGGTTCTAAATTCTTTTTCTCACAGAGAAGCTCTACTGCCATCTGATTTCTCACGGTATTCTCTGCTACTGTCTGTGCCTTCTCTTTAAACTGATCTTCTGTCATTCCCATGTACTGAGTCAAATAATCTCCCAGCTCCATCTGATAGTATTCTGCTGTACTCTCATACTGGTTTATGATCGCCTCTTTCTGCTCTTTTACTTTATCTTTCGGAAGATCTTTTTTCACTTCGATCTGATCCACCAGAGCATTCAAAAGATTCTGGTACATCTGCTGGTTTTCGATTTTTTCTTTGATCTCTTTTTTATATTCCTTTACAGTTGTAGCTTCTACACTGTTCTCTTTGACCCACTTATCTGTCAGCTTCGGCACATCTACTGTATAAATGCCATTTAAAGTAATGGTAAACACTGCGACTTTTCCGGCCATCTCTGTATTCGTATACGTATCCGGGAACTGTACCGTAATGTCAAACTGCTCTCCTTTGTTATGACCGACAATCTGATCTTCAAATCCCTGGTAGTCTCCGTTTGCACCGATAAAAGAACCGGAACCAAGCTCCAGGTCTGTTCCCTGGGCAGAACCACCCTCAAATTCCACACCGTCTACTTTTCCGACATAATCAATATTGACTGTATCTCCTGTCTGCGCTGCACGGTCTGTCACCTCTGTTCTGGTTGCATCTGCCTGAAGAAAATAATTCACATAATTCGTCACCTGATCATCTGTCAGTTCAGTTGCTTCCACCTGCGGCACTTCCAGTCCCTTGTACTGTTTAATCGTAATATACTCATTGGATAACTGACTGGAACATCCTGTTAAGGATCCAATCAGAAATACTCCTGCAATTGCTGCAATGATTCTCTTCTTCATCACTTTCCCCTTTCACTTTCCACGTCATTAGTCAACGCCCATTATAACACATTCCTGCTCCAAAAAAATATAGCATTTCTAAGAGTTCACAAGATTTTCACGGTTTCTCTCTTTTCACTTACAAAAGAGGAGATAACAATCTTGAAAACTGCTCTTTTCCACGAATGACCAAACTTCTCTGGTGATATGCATTTCTTGTGATCTGTGTAGATTTTGTCATGTCATTTTCAAATCTCTGTTCCAGTTTTTGTGTTGTCTCTTCACTATATATAACTGCATTGACTTCAAAATTTAATCCAAAACTGCGAAAATCCATATTCGCGGTTCCCACACATGCCACTGTTCCATCCACCGTCACAGTCTTTGCATGAAGAAATCCGTTGTCGTATACGTAACATTTCGCTCCTGCTTCCACCATTTCACCAATATATGAATACGTTGCCCAGTATACAAACGGATGGTCCGGTTTACACGGAATCATGATTCTTACATCCACCCCGGAACGGGCCGCTATCTTCAATGCATCTAGAATCGAATCATCTGGTATAAAATACGGAGTCTGTAAATATACATGATCTTTTGCACTGTGGATCAGCCGCAAATAATTGTCATGAATAGTTTTAATCTGCGAATCCGGGCCACTGGAAATAATCTGCACAGGATCTCTTCCGGCCTTCTCATACTCTGGAATTTCAAACAACGCATCCTCTTGAAACAAATTTTCTTTCGCAGCATAGTTCCAATCCAACACGAATCGTACTGCCAAAGAAGTTACCGCTGCACCTTCAATGCGCAGATGCGTATCTCTCCAATAGCCGAATTTTTTCTCATCCATTCCCAGATACTCTCTTCCTACATTGAAACCACCTACAAATCCTACTCTTCCATCAATGACAACGATCTTGCGGTGATTCCGGTAATTCATCCGAAGCTGCAGCTTTCCGAGCAATGCAGGGAAAAACTCTGCCACGTGGATTCCTTCACATTCCAGGCGCTCCCAGTCCCGGTTACGCATCCCGCGGCACCCCATACTGTCAAATAAAATCCGAACTTCCACACCTTCTCTTGCTTTCTGGATCAGAACCGGCTCAATATGCTGCCACAATTCATCATTTCGGATAATATAATACTGAAAATGAATATACTTTTTTGCCCCCCGCATCTCTCTCAGAAGTGCCTGAAACTTTTCTTTCCCATCTGTATAAATCTGAACATCGTTATTATCTGTTAAGACCGCCTGACCGGCTTCCAGATTATATAAAATCAGATCCCGATACCTTGCCACCGCTGGATTCGTCAGGCGGAGCCTACGTCTGTATATCGTCTCTTCCTGCCTGCGCACAGCATATTTTATCTCTCCTTCAATCTCTTTTGCCTTAAACATCCTGCTTTTATGAAAATCCTGCCCGATCAGCAGATACAGGACAAATCCGAGAATCGGTATAAAATACAGCAATAACAGCCAGGTCCATACCGTCTGCGGAGATCTTCTCTGAAAAAACACAATGACCAGAGAAAGCAAAATATTGATCACAACCAGATTGTCCATCATAAAATGATACACACTGACTGCACTGTTCCATATCGTTTCTGCCATAAATACCTCTCCCCTATCTTTTTCTCATTTCCTTAGTATACCTGTTTTCTCCAAGAAAAGTAAAGCCCTACCGTCCAAATCTCTTGCACTTCCCGGGAAACAATGTTACAATATTACATGCATAATTATGAAAAAAGAGAATTTTAGGAGGGTTTTATCGTGTCTACAGGATGGATCGTACTGATCGTTGTACTTGTGATTCTGATCGGTGTACTCGTCGGCCTTTATTTCTTCGGAAAAAAAGCAGAGAAGAAGCAGGCAGCACAGCAGGAACAGATGGATGCCATGGCACAGACTGTCAACATGCTGATCATCGATAAAAAGAAAATGAAACTCAAAGAAGCCAATCTTCCTTCCGCAGTGCTGGAGAATACGCCAAAATATTTGAGACGTACCAAAGTACCTGTTGTAAAAGCAAAAGTCGGACCAAGAGTGATGACTTTGATGTGTGATGTTAAGATCTTTGACCTTATCCCGATCAAGAAAGAAGTCAAAGCTACCGTAAGCGGCATCTACATCACTGCTGTAAAAGGTGTTCGCGGACCACTTGAGGCTCCGGAAAAAGCAAAGAAAAAAGGCTTTTTTGCAAGATTCAGAAAAGACAACAAATAAGACAAAGAGCATTGCCGGCAGAAAATCTGCACTGCAGTGCTCCTTTTTTATACAGCAATTCCGCTGCCTTTGGATACAATATTCATTCGGATCTTACAATTCGCAAGCGGTTCATGATTCACATCCAGCTCATAATCCACCCGTACTTTGATCGTTTCATCCAAAACTTCAATTTCCATATTTCTGGTATTCAATCCTACCAGCATCTGACCATATGGTGTTTTGTAATATGTCAGATTCTTCTTGTTTTTCTCAAATATCATATGGGTATTCGACAGTCCGCTTTTCATGATCTCAAGACTGTCCGTCCCTGATATTTTGATCTTATTCTTGATCGTGTCACTGACTCCTTCTACGATCTCATCATAGATGATATAATGTTTTCCATTTTTCGAGTAGTAGGTAGCCGGTGTCACAACTTCGATCACATCATCCTCATCCGGTCCCGGAATCTGGGCGTCCATATCCATATGCAACCCTGAAATACTGACCAATACATCCTTTGTCATCTGTGTTCCCCTAATATTCTTCTATATTCACAATATTCGCTTTCGAAATATCAAACGGCATCACTGTATTTGCAAAATTTACAAACTTTTCCGCCGCATCGCTGACATAAAATTCATATTTGCTGCTTGTGCCTTCTTCCCCGTCATTTTCCATATCTTCACTCTGAAGAAGCCGTTTGAGATCCATGGCGGTCTCATAGGCCGGATTGACGATCTGGATCCTTTCTCCCATATAAGCACGGATCTTGGAACGTAAAAGCGGATAATGGGTACATCCTAAGATCATCGCATCGATCTCTGTATGCTTTAACGACTCCAGATAATATTCGATGACTTCTTCTGTGACCACATGTTCTTTAAATCCTTCTTCCACAAGAGGGACAAACAGCGGGCAGGCCTTCTCCCTCACATGAATGTTCGGGTCCATCTGATGGATCACCTTTGTATAAGTACCGCTCTTCACCGTTGCATCCGTTCCTACCACACCGATTTCTCCGTTTGCCGTAGCTTCTACTGCCGCCCTTGCGCCCGGAACGATCACACCGATGATCGGAATATCAAATTCATCCCGAACCGTATCCAAAGCCAGTGCACTTGCCGTATTGCAGGCAATAACAATGGCCTTGACCTGTTTTGTTTTCAGGAAACGGATGATCTGCTCAGAAAAGCGAATAATATTGCTCTTGGATTTACTTCCGTATGGAACGCGGGCAGTGTCACCAAAATATACAATATTTTCATGCGGCAGCTGCCGTGTTATCTCCCGTACAACGGTAAGTCCTCCGACACCGGAGTCAAATACTCCGATCGGGGCCTTTTTCTTCTCACATTCCATACTCATAATTTTCTCTCCTAGATTGCAAACGATTTTGCGATTTTATACTGATACTCCGGAATTGTCTTCTTCATGGACAATGCCTGATCAATATCGAAATCTACATATTTTCCACCCTGGTATCCGATTACACGGTTGGATTTTCCTTCGCACAGTAAGTCAACTGCCAGTGCCCCCATTGTAGACGCATATACTCTGTCTTTACATGTCGGGCTTCCTCCACGCTGCATGTGTCCGAGGATTGTTGCTCTTGTCTCGATTCCTGTTGCTTCTTCAATTCTCTTCGCCATATTGATGGAATCGCCGATCCCCTCTGCGTTGATAATAATGTAGTTCTTTTTCCCGCGTTTTTTGTTTTCCAGAATATCTTCGATCAGCTCCTGCTCATCATAATCTTTTTCTTCCGGAAGAAGGATCTTTTCTGCTCCGTTGGCAATACCGCACCACAGTGCAAGGTATCCTGCGTCACGTCCCATTACCTCAATGATACTGCATCTCTCGTGTGAAGTAGATGTATCACGTACCTTATCGATCGCTTCCATAGCTGTATTGACAGCTGTATCAAATCCGATCGTATAATCTGTACATGCAATGTCAAGATCGATCGTTCCCGGAAGAGCAATCGTATTTACTCCGAGGTTCGCCAGCTTCTGTGCTCCGGCAAAAGATCCGTCTCCGCCGATTACTACAAGACCGTCAATGCCGTATTTTTTACAGATTGCGGCTGCTTTCTGCTGTCCTTCTTCTGTACGCATTGTCTGGCAGCGTGCTGTCTGAAGAATTGTACCACCTCTCTGGATGATATCAGACACATCGCGTGCAGTTAAATCAATGATCTCTTCTTTTAAAAGTCCGTGATATCCTCTTCTGATTCCGCGTACCTTCAGTCCTTTTGCAAGAGCTCTTCTTACGACTGCACGGATCGCAGCGTTCATTCCCGGTGCATCTCCGCCACTTGTAAGTACTCCAATGGTACGAACTCTATCTTCAATCTCTTCTAACATTTTTTCTTTGTCTGCTTTGTTTGCCATAACTTTGCCACCTTTCTGAATTCTTCTACTCTTCAAAAGTAAAGTTTGCCTATTTTTTAACACTCCGAGTATATTCTACCTTATTTATATTCCTTTATCAATAGATTTTTCTACGACTTTTACTCGCTTTTCCCCGTAATGATTCATCAATCTGCTCAATACTTCCTGGCCGATCCGAATGTTTCTGTTTCTTGGAAGCCGCTTGATCGCCCGCTCTTTCTGACAATAGATCACAACCTCGTCATCTCCTTCCGAGTCTGCCAGGTATCCATATAAAATATGCTCATTTCGCAGAAAATCTTCTTTATCTGAAAACTGCACCCACAGCTCTTTTTTGGTCTGCTCAAACGGAATGATCGTCTCACAGATCAGCTTGCTCGGCCGCTCCTCTTCCTCGGATACTCTTCCCTTTACAAAGATTTTTTTATCAATCTCCAGATACTCTCTGTTTTTTTCATAATCCCGCGGAAAGACGATCACCTCTACCGTTCCCACCAGGTCTTCCAGAGACAAAAATGCCATCATCTGATTGGTCTTTGTATGCTTGATCGTTTTTGCGGTGATCATGCCGCCTACAATCTCCCTCGTTCCGTCATGCACCTTTGCTCGACCCGTCTCTTCATCCGGCTGGAAATCCAGTGTGGTGGCTGAAATAGATTTTCTCCATTTGTCCTCATACTCCTGCAATGGATGTCCGCTTAAGTAAACTCCCAGCACTTCCTTTTCAAACGCCAGCAGATTCTCTTTCGAATACTCCCCGACATCCGGCAGTTTGATCTCAAACTGCTCTTTTTCTTCCTCACCCACCATATCAAACAGTGTCATCTGACCGGTCATGGCATATTTCTTTTCCTGATTGACGTGATCGACGATCTGAACATAAATGCTCATAAACTGCTTTCTCGTGCCTCCCAGGCAGTCCAGCGCACCTGATTTGATCAAATGCTCGATCGCCCGTTTATTCAGCCCATCCTTGACTGACATCCGACTGATAAAATCTTCCAGATTTTTAAACGGACCAAACTCATCCCGATCTTCTATGATCGAAGCGATCACCGGTCTTCCAATGCTCTTGATAGCCGTCAGTCCGTACCGGATATTGTTGCCGTCTACCGAAAAGTTGCCGATCCCGCGGTTAATATCCGGTGACAGAATCTGAATATTCATCTGCCGGCAGGCATAAATATATTCTGCCACTTTGGACGGATTTTCAATCACGGAAGTCATCAGTGCTGCCATGTATTCCACCGGATAATAATATTTCAGGTATGCTGTCTGATAAGAAACAACCGCATAGGCCGCCGCATGGGATTTGTTGAATGCATACTTCGCAAAATCGATCATTTCATCATAGATCTTATTGGCTGTCTTTTCATCAATTCCATTTTTAATACAGCCCGGCACACCGTTCTCCTCATCTCCATAGACAAAGATCTGGCGCTCTTTCTGCATCACATCGCCCTTTTTCTTGGACATGGCACGGCGAAGAAGATCGCTTCGTCCCAGTGTGTATCCGGCAAGGTCACGCACGATCTGCATAACCTGCTCCTGATAGACAATACATCCGTAAGTAGGCGCCAGAATCGGCTCCAGCTGCGGACAGTCATAGGTGATCGATCCTGCATCATTTTTTCCCCGGATATACTGTGGGATAAAGTCCATCGGACCCGGACGGTACAGGGAAATCCCGGCAATGATATCTTCCAGGCTGTTTGGCTTCAATTCTTTCATGAAGCCCTTCATCCCTCCGCTCTCCAGCTGGAAGATTCCATCGGTCTTCCCGGTTCCGATATAAGAAAGAACCTGTTTGTCGTTATAGTCGATCTGATCCATATCAAGTTCCGGATTTTTGCTTTTTGCAAGCTGCACCGCATTCTGGATCACAGTCAGCGTCCGAAGTCCCAGGAAGTCCATTTTTAAGAGTCCCAGTTCTTCCAGAGTGGTCATTGTAAACTGAGTTGTGATCGAGCCGTCAGAAGCTCTTGAAAGGGGCACAAAATCATCAATTTCTCTCTGACCGATCACAACACCCGCCGCGTGCATGGAGCTGTGGCGCGGCAGTCCTTCCAGTCGTTTGCACATGTCGATCAGCAGTTTTACCTGCGGATCATTTTCATATGTTTTACGTAATTCCGGATTCATCTGCAGTGCTTTATCAATCGTGATATTGAGTTCCTGCGGAATCATCTTGGCAATCGAATCTACAAATGCATACGGAAGATCCATCACGCGTCCCACATCACGGATTACACCTCTGGCAGCCAGCGTACCAAACGTCACGATCTGGACTACCCGGTCTTTTCCATACTTACGCACAACATAGTCGATCACCTCCTGCCGTCTCTCGAAGCAAAAATCCACGTCGATATCGGGCATGGTCACGCGCTCCGGGTTGAGAAAACGCTCAAACAGCAGCTGATACCGGATCGGATCAATATTTGTAATTTCCAGGCAATAAGAGACAATACTTCCCGCTGCAGAGCCACGCCCCGGCCCTACTGCGATCCCGTGATCTTTGGCATATTTAATAAAGTCCCATACTATGAGGAAATAATCTACATATCCCATGCTGCGGATCGTATCCAGCTCATAGCGCAGCCGTTCTTTCAGCTCCCTGGAAGGCGCTCCATAATGCTTTTTAAGTCCTTCCCAGCATAACTTGTTCAAATACTCCCAGGAAGTCATGCCGTCCGGCACATCATACTTTGGCAGCTTTGTGACTCCGAATTCAATCTCCACCTCACACCGGTCTGCAATCTTCTGCGTATTCTCCAGTGCCTGTTTTGCATATGGAAACAGCGCTTCCATCTCCTGAGGGGACTTTACATAATACTGGCCGCCCTCATACCGCATCCTGTTCTCGTCGTCCAGCTTCTTCCCGGTCTGAATACAGAGCAGGATATCATGAGGCTTCGCATCTTCCGCATACGTATAATGAATATCATTGGTCACGACAAGCTCGATCCCTGTCTCCTTAGAAAGCTGGATCTGCCTCTGGTTTACAAGCTGCTGCTCCGGGATCCCGTGATCCTGCATCTCCAGAAAGAAATTTCCTTTGCCGAAAATATCCTGATACTCCAGCGCCACCTTCTTCGCCTCTTCGGTAAGTCCCCGGCTCAGATACCGCTGTACCTCCCCAGCAAGACAGGCACTTAAGGCAATGATTCCCTCGTGATACTGACGCAGAAGATCCTTATCCACACGGGGCTTATAATAATACCCTTCTGTAAATCCTCTGGAAACGATCTTCATCAGATTGGCATATCCCGTATTGTTTTCTGCCAGAAGTACCAAATGATGATATCTGCTCTCTCCACCGGCAGTCTCACGGTCAAACCGGGAATTCGGCGCCACATAAACTTCACAGCCGAGAATCGGCTTGATTCCCTGCTTTCTGGCTTCCCTGTAAAAATCGATCACACCGTACATGACTCCGTGGTCCGTGATCGCAGCACTGTTCATGCCCAGTTCTTTGACTCTGGATACATATTCTTTTATTTTGTTGGAACCGTCCAAAAGGCTGTACTCCGTATGGACGTGTAAATGCGCAAAACTCATAATTCACCTCTATATCCAGTATTGCTGTAAATCTAAAAAGGGCGTTCCCTTACAGAGAACTGCCCTTACATCTTCTCGTGTCTGTCAAAACCGGCGATTCAAAATCTGAGATATTCTTATTCACCGTTGATCATAAAATTGATCAGTCTTTCTGTATCTTCCGGCTCATAAGCAATGATCTCAAGCTCCGGAATCTCTCCGTTTGAGAAAATATTGGCCATAGATACATACTGGGAAAGTTTGGATTTCAGGTTCAGTCTGTCTCCCTCTCCTGTTACCAGTTCTACTCTTCCTTTGCAGTTGTCTACTACTTTAAAAAATGCGTCTATGTCTGTAATATTCTGTACTTTCATTTCTATCTGTCCCCTTTCTTCTCTATTTCTTTCTTCATTATAGCCTATTTACCATGGATTGCAAGGCTTTTTAGCGAATTCGGATACTGTCCGGAAAGATTTTTACGCGGTTTTCTTTCAGAAGTCTTCCGACGGCACGCTTGAATGCAGCCTTGCTCATACCAAACTCTGCCTTGATCGTATCCGGATCTGCCTTGTCATTAAACGGCAGTACTCCGTCATAAGACTGGATTCTTTTCAAAATCAGTTCTGCATCTGCATCCATCTGCTGCGGAATCTTCCCTCTGACACTTAAATCCAGCTTTCCATCTTCCTTTACATTTGTCACACGTGCTTCGATTTCATCACCGATACGAATCTTTCCAAAAACATCCTTTTTCGGGATTCTTGCAGAAAACTGATGATCCACCGCAACAAAAACGCCAAACTCATCACTTCTGTCGTATACAATTCCTTTTACCTGATCGTCTTTCTGATACGGCGAGTCTGTACGCAGCATATGATAAACTTTCATGGTGGCGCAGAGTCTTCCGCTCTTGTCTACGTACAATGCGACAAGACACTTATCGCCTTTCTGTACTTTTGCTGTCTGTTCTTTAAATGGAAGGAACAGATCTTTTTCCAGTCCCCAGTCCAGAAAAGCTCCCATCTTTCCTGTATCTGCCACTTCCAGAACTGCCAGATGTCCCATCGTCAGCTTCGGCTCATTCGTCGTCGCGATCAGACGGTCAGACGAATCCCGGTACAAAAATACTTCCACCGGATCCCCCGGTTCAATTCCTTCCGGCACCTGCTTTTTCGGAAGAAGTACACGTTCTTCATCATTTCCCAGATACACACCAAAATCTACAATCTTTACAACAGTTAAAACCTGCTTTTCTCCTAATTTCATTTAAAATCTCCTCTTCACCATTCTTCGAACAGTATAACATGCTCTCTTACTTGATTTCAATCACTGCATACGGTTTTCCGTTTTCATCGCACAATTCTGTCACAATACGATTTTCCTCTCTCGCCACTTTCGGAAAGATCACATCTCCAAGAACTGCTGATTTCTTGTATTCCACCCGGATCTGGCGGACTCTTGTCTCTTCCGGCAAAACCTCCAGAGCCATCTGTACATACTGACAGTTATTCACATGCTCGTTGGTATCAATGTGATACTTCCTCACCGGAAACGACGGTTTTTCCTCCAGATTCTCCGGAAGACGGATCTTTCTGTCTTCATACTCCATCTCAAGCGCAGGCTCTGATCCATATGGAAGTACATCTTCCGGCTCAGGTCTTGCCGGTCTTCCTTTTTCCATATCCATAAACACCCACACAGAATTGGCATACGCAAGCCGGTTTCCCCGGGCATCATCGAGCACAAAATTCCGGTTTCCATACAAGCCTTTAAATTCCGTCGCAAAGGTTCCTGCTGTAATACGCTCTCCCAATGCCGGCAGACGTTCGATCACGATCTGCCAGTAAGACAAAATCCATGCTTTTTTCTTTGCCTTTAACACCTCTGTGCCCAACCCGATATCCTCAGACTGAAACGTACTGCAGTCCTGAAAATAATTGATCAGTGCCGGCAGGGTCATATTCCCGGTATGATCGATCTCACTGTATCTTACTCTGCTGTCAAATGTGTACATCTTTTCTTCCTTCCCGAACAGTTCCTGTTCCTTATACGTGTGCCTTATAGCTGTGTTCCATCGTAATGACACACTGATATCTTTTGTCAATCTCCTGCAGCTTTTCCATCAATTGAAGCTGCAGATTGTTTTTTTCTTCCTCATCATATTCAAATGGTACGACCATATCAAAGATCAGATTGATCTGCCCCATCCCGTTGACAACACGCAGATCATGAATGCTGCACTGAGGATCCAGTTCCTTTAATGCGGCTTCCACTTCTCCTCTCACCGTCATCACCTGTTCATCCCGCATCTCGATCGGATCCATATGAATCACCAGAAGAATTCCCAGCTCATCCACCGCATCCCGTTCAATCCGATCGATCAGCTCATGGGCTTCCTCAATGTCCGCGTCGTTTGGCACTTCCGCATGAATGGATGCCATACTTTGATTCGGTCCGTAATTATGTATGATCAGATCATGAGTTCCCTCGATTCCCTGATAACGCTCTACAAAATGCTTGACTTTATCATATTCTTCCGGATCGATTGCTTCTCCGATCAGAGGCTCCAGCGTGTCTTTTGCAATTCCGACACCTGCCCACATAACTACCAGAGCGACTCCGATCCCCACAATCCCATCAATATTAAGCCCGGTCAGCCGGAAGATCACCAAAGACAAAATCGTTGCACTGGTCGTGATCACATCTCCCATAGAATCTGTAAAGACTGCCATCATCACCTTGGAATCAATCTTCTTTCCCAGCTTTTTATTAAATACACCGAGCCATAGCTTGACTCCGATGGATAAAATCAGGATCACTACCGAAATCAACTGAAAATTCAAGGTTTCTGGGGTTTTGATCTTGGAAACAGAATCCTTCAAAAAAGTAAATCCTACTTCCAGTACCAGAAATGATACGATCAAAGCCGCTATATATTCAATCCTTCCGTGTCCGAACGGATGCTCCTTGTCCGCCGGCTTGCCCGCCATCTTCACCCCGATAAAACTGATGATCGAAGATGCCGCATCTGACAGGTTGTTAAACGCATCTGCTGTGACAGAAACACTGTGCAGCAAAAGCCCCACAATAAACTTCACAAGAAACAGAAATACATTACAAACAATCCCCACCATACTCGCCAGCACTCCATATGCAGTGCGGACCGCAGATTTTTCTACCGCTTCATAGTCTTTCACAAAATGTCTGACTAAAAATTCTGTCATACTTTTCTTTCGTCTCCTTCTGTTGTTTTATTTTTGAAATATCTCCTGCAGGTAAAAGCGAAATTTTACTTTCTCCGGCTTTTTTTCTTCCTCTGACAACAGGATCCCGTCTCTCTCACTTTTCGTCTCCTCATTTACCGTATGCACTGCATCCCAAAATGCCAGCTCCGGATAGAGCATTCCCCACCAGTTGTGACCTTTGGCACTTCCGATCTCCACACGGAGTGCTTCGTAATTTCCTGCCGGAAATGTCATATCCTGATACTTCTTTTCCGGAAAATAGGTGGTTGTCACAGCCGCGTTGACCGGATCATCGTATCCCTTTTCTGTAAGGCACTTTTCTGCAGTCTGCTCAATTTCATCACAGTGGGAACGCACCCACTCTTTTGTCGCTTCTGCGCCTGCACCTGTTGGCATCTCGGTCTGCAGAAATTCCAAAATCTCATTGCGTACACACAGCTTCATCTCCTGATCCAGGGTACTGTCACTGTTTGCCAGCACATGAAATCTGAGCACCTCATCTGCCAGTTCCTTTTGTACCTTTGCCTGTACTGTTCTCTCTGCTGTACTAAAGATCTGTCCGATCAGAATTCCCGCTGCCAGCATGGACAGCAATGCAATGATTCTGTTCCTGTTCTGATTTGAAAATTTCATATGTATCTCCTCCGGTTTCATTTTGATATCCGAAGTATGTACCAAAAACAGGAAGTTTATACAAATTTCCGTAATTTAAGACGTAGTGAAGAAATCCTTCACTACGCCCTTACTTATGTCTCAATGAATCTGTCACTGCAGTCACCTGATTCTCAATATGCTGTCCCATGATCTCAGATGCTGTCTCTTTATTACTCTTCTCGATCGCCTCGATGATCGCCTGATGCTCTCTCAAAAGCTGCGGATAACATTCTTTCTTCTTGAGATACTCTACTCTGTAGCGGTACATCTGTTCTCTGAAATTATTCAAAAGCTGCATCAGCCTCTGATTGTCTGTAGAACGACAGATAATATCATGATATGCCACATCCGCCTCTGCGATTCTGGTCACATCCTCACTTCCCAGAGATTCTTCAAACTCCTTCGCCGCTTTCTTCAACGCTTCAAGTCCTTCTTCATCCATCCGCTCACAGGCCAGCTGAACTGCAAGCTCTTCCAGTGCCTTTCTGACTTCCAGCACATCATTCAGACTTTTCTCCGTGATCTCTGCGACTTCTGCCCCGCGTCTTGGGATCATCAGCACGAGACCTTCCAGCTCCAGCTTGCGGATCGCCTCCCGGATCGGTGTGCGGCTCACCCCCAGCTTATTGGCCAGCTTGATCTCCATCAAACGCTCTCCCGGCTTTAATTCTCCGCGCAGGATCGCCTGCCTGAGTGTCTTAAATACCACATCCCGAAGCGGAAGATATTCATCCATTGTCACTTCTAATTTCGGTTCCATCTTATGTCCTCCTTGCGCCATGCACATTTGTCACATATACCTGTTTTGCCAGTGCCTTCCTGCGGATCTGCTCCTGCGCTCTGCGCGCTGCCGCACGGCTTTCAAAAATCCCGAATACGGTAGGACCGCTCCCGCTCATCATCGCATTGAGCGCACCTGCTTTTTTCATCTCATCCTTGATCTTTTCAATGACCGGATACATCCCGATCGTGACATCCTCCAGCACATTGCCCATATGAGCGGCAATCTCGGAAAGAGACCCCGTCTCCAGACCCCGGATGATCCCATCTATGTCCGGATGATCCACGATTTCTTTTGCATCCAGCGCCTCATATACCACTTTGGTAGAAACACTGATCGGCGGTTTTGCGATCAGCACCGTACACGCCGGAAGTGCAGGAAGTGTGGTCAGCTCCTCTCCGATTCCCTCTGCCAGTACCGTTCCTCTCATAATACAATACGGAACATCTGCTCCCAGACGGACACCTCTTTCCATCAGAGATTTCTGGCTTAAGCCCAAATGGAACATCTTGTTCATCCCAAACAAAACTGCCGCTGCATTGGAACTCCCCCCTGCCATACCTGCCGCTACGGGAATGTGCTTGTTCAAAACAATCCTGACGCCGCCCGGAAGCTTGAATTCTTCCATCAGCATGGCTGCCGCCTTATACGCGATATTATTTTCATCCGTCGGCAAAAAATGCAGATTTGTCTCCACTTCTATACCCGGCAGATCCTTTCTCACGATTACAACATCATCATACAGATAAACGGACTGCATGATCATCCGCACATCATGATATCCATTTTCTCTTCTTCCCAGTACGTCCAGTCCCAGATTGATCTTGGCAAGTGCCTTTAATTCTATCTGTTTCATCCTGTGTCCTCCGTTTGTATCTTGTATACATTTGTGTTTATAGTATACCCATTTTGCCTTCAAAAATCAACGATATATCTCTACATTCCGATCTCTTTACAGATAATAAGCTTATCGCCCGGTTTGATTTTTCCATTTTCGAGATGGTTGATCTGACGGATACTCTCCTCGGTCGTCATATATTGTTTTGCCAGCGTCCACAGATCATCCCCGGATTTTACCATATACCCTACGATCCCCGGTTTTTTCGCCAGTTCCTCCCGGTCTGTTTCCTCCAGAGACACTTCTGTGATGACCTGCATCGGCACTTCTTTTCTTAAAAATACATCAAAATCCAGAACTGCCTTTACTTCTACTGAATCACTGCCAGTCATGGTCACTGAGATCTGTTCCACTCGGTTGGATAACTGATACCGCACGTCTTTTGGCATATCCGGACATTCCAGCAGATAAGAAAACGGAACCATTCCCTGCCAGTTTCCAAACGGAAGCGCATCATCCGCTTTCAGATACAAAAATGACACATGCAGGATTCCTTCGATCAGGATTCCCCCCTGTTTTTCCGCTCTTGTCTCCACATGTTCGATCTGCACACTTCCCGAGCTGTGACAGATCTGCAGAACATCGTCTTTCAGCTCCGGAAGCGACAGGTTTTCTACAATCTTGCATTTGGACTGATTCTGTAAAAGCAATTCTTCATAGACCGCCTCTCTTGTCTGATACGAAACTTTCTGTTCCAGAGAGTACAGATCTTCCAGAAGATTCAGCTCTTCCTCTTCATACAGATTGATCCGAACACTTACGGTTCCCTCAATCCCGATGATGCGCATCTCTCCGTCCTCATCCATCCGTACATCTGCCAGCGTATCTTCCAGCGCGTGCTGCACATCATAATACATCCCTTCTGTTGCCCCGCTGCATTCGATTCGTCCCTCATAAGGAACACTCTGCTCCAGCCAGTCGGTCTTTCCTTCTTCTGAGAGATACATACAGAAAATCTGCAGTTCTCCCCGCAGAAGCAGTTCATCCTGTGCTGCCCGCACTTCCAGCTTCCGCCCTGTAATATCCGTCAGAAGCACCTGACCGATGCTCTCTTTTGTTCCGGGAATCGTAATTTCTTCTTTGATGCGGTATGTATCTTTTTTCGCAGTATGCAGCTTTAAGAGATTCACCGGTTTCTGCTTCTTGTAAATAGAAGCACTGCTCTCCAGATCCACCGCCGTCTCTTCTTCAATGAGAGTTTCACATCCGACTTCCATTTCAATCATCGCGCGGATACTGATCTTTCTGGAGTGTACCAGGGTCGTACCGAACTCTACCCGGATATTCCGGACAAAATACTGGGTGCGCTCTTCTCCCTCCGTGTACACCATTTCTTCAAACGGAATCTTGCCATCCAGTACTGCCGGCATCGGCTCTCCCTGATCCGTCACATACAAAATCTGGAAATACAGCTTTCCGGAAATCCGCACATAATTTTCCACCAGCTTGACATCCTCGATCTTGACAGTTCCCTGTCCCTTGATGATACGCCGCACATCCTGCTTTGCATCCGGAACATTGTAATCTTCGTCCAGATAAAACTGGTCAAATGTTTTTTTTCCTTCCTGATTATAACGGATTGTTTTCTGTATCAGCTCCATAAACTCCTCCTACTCAAATAAAATTTCTTTTTCTGTCTTTTTTAATTTCACCACCACATACGGATAGGTTACGACATCCTTTGTTTTCTCTCCTTTTTCCGGTCCCAGAAGACTTGTCTGGATCCGCACCGTTTTTTCCCCCTCCAGGACGGCATCGACCTTGATCTGATATCCGGTCTTATTCTGCGGCCCGTAGCTTCTGGCAGCGTAAATATCCTGCTCCACGCCATATGTCAGCATAAAAGGATGGGCTTTCTCCTGTTCCATCCATTCCTTTAGTTCTTCCGGGATTTCTCTTTCACTCATCAGCTGAAATGCTGCACTTTTCTCCCCTGTGATCTCCGGCTTTTTGCGGATACAGCCGCAGGGCAGCCAGATCGCTGACAGAATCATCATACACAAAACCACAATTTTGAATGTTTTATTTTTTCTTTTTCTGTTCACCCTCTGCTCCGGAGTCCCTCTTTCCATTTATCTTATTAACATTTCTGTCTTTTTATGACCGCGAAACTTGTATTTCACAGGATGCTTTAGTATAATCTGTACTAGACTAAAAAGATGTCAGGCATCTTTGCCCCCAACGTCTAAAAAACTAAGAGAGAAGGTTTATAACATGATTCGTTTTATTTGTGTTGTTGTTTTCCTTATTCTGTTTCTTATTCTGACAATTCCGGTATTTTTCATTGAATGGCTGATCGGAAAGTTCAACCGCAATGCAAGAGACTACAGTTGTCTTCGAATCGTACAGTGGGGATTCAAAGCAATCTTAAAAGTAACCGGTGTACACACGACCGTGATCGGATTCGAAAATATTCCGGACGAGCCCGTGCTGTTTATCGGAAATCACCGCAGTTTCTTTGATATTCTTCTGACGTACTCCCGCTGTCCGAGACTGACCGGATATGTGGCGAAAAAGGAGATGGAAAAAATTCCGCTTTTATCTACCTGGATGCGCTTTGTATACTGCCTGTTTCTGGACCGCGAGAATCCAAAAGAGGGACTGAAAACCATCCTTCAGGCGATCGATTATGTGAAGCGGGGAATTTCCATCTGTATTTTCCCTGAGGGAACGAGAAACAAAGGGGAAGAGCTCAGTATGCTTCCTTTTAAAGAGGGCGCTTTTAAGATTGCCACCAAAACAGGATGTGCGATTGTTCCGATTTCCATGAACAACACTGCCGCGATCTTTGAAAATCAATTTCCAAGGATCAAAAAGGTCAATGTTATCGTAGAGTATGGAAAACCGATCTATCCGAAAGATCTGGCGCCGGAGGACAAAAAACACATCGGCGCTTACGTACAGAATATCATTCAGGAAACGATCAATAAAAATGCAGAATTGATCTGATTTAAAAAAGGAGATTTTTTATGAGAGCAGATAATTTAACATTGCTCACAGATTTATATGAGCTGACCATGATGCAGGGCTATTTTGAAAAACAGTCTGCAAACGAAACCGTGATCTTTGATGTATTTTTCCGGGAGAATCCGGTAAAAAACGGCTACTCCATCATGGCCGGTCTGGAACAGGTCATCGAATACATCAAAAATCTGAATTTTTCTTACGAAGATGTAGATTACCTGCGGGGACTCGGCATTTTCAGTGAGGACTTTCTCCACTATCTGAGTGGATTTCATTTCAGCGGAAATATTTACGCGATTCCGGAAGGAAGTGTGATCTTCCCGAAGGAGCCGATCTTAAAAGTCATCGCTCCGATCATGGAGGCACAGCTTGTGGAGACTGCGATCTTGAATATCATCAATCATCAGAGCCTGATCGCGACAAAAACAGCCCGTGTTGTCCATGCGGCACAAGGAGACGGTGTCATGGAATTTGGTCTTCGCCGTGCTCAGGGACCGGATGCCGGACTTTATGGAGCCAGAGCCGCTATAATCGGCGGATGTGTCGGCACATCTAATGTGCTTGCCGGCAAGATGTTTGATGTCCCGATCATGGGAACCCATGCCCACAGCTGGATCATGAGTTTTCCGGACGAGTACACCGCATTCAAAGCCTATGCCGAATTATATCCGGACGCATGTACCCTTTTGGTGGACACCTATGACACGTTAAAATCCGGAGTTCCAAATGCGATCCGCGTCTTCCGTGAAATGAAAGAGGCCGGTATCCATCCAAAGAGCTACGGCATTCGTCTGGACAGCGGAGATCTCGCATACCTGTCCAAAAAAGCACGTGTCATGCTGGATGCCGCAGGATTTGAGGATGCCGTGATCGCGGCTTCCAACGATCTGGATGAGATGCTGATCAATGACTTGAAGATTCAGGGTGCAGCGATCACCTCCTGGGGAGTCGGAACGCATCTGATTACCTCCAAGGACTGCCCTTCCTTCGGTGGAGTTTACAAACTGGCTGCCATTGAAAAAGACGGCGAATTCCTTCCGAAGATCAAGATTTCAGAAAATACGGAAAAAATCACGAATCCGGGAAACAAAACCATTTATCGTGTATACGATAAAGAGACCGGAAAGCTTCGTGCGGATCTGATCTGTTTTGCGGACGAAACCTATGACACATCCGAAGAACTGCTTTTATTCGATCCAAACGAAACCTGGAAAAAGACTCGTCTTCCGGGCGGAAGCTACACGATGCGTGAGATGTTACAACCAATCTTCATCCACGGAGAATGTGTCTACACTTCTCCTTCTGTCATGGAGATCGCAGCATATTGCAAACAGGAAAAAGAGACTCTCTGGGATGAGACAAAACGTCTCTTATATCCACACAAAGTTTATGTGGATTTGTCCCGGAAGCTCTATGACACAAAAGCAAAACTGTTAAATGAAGTAAATAAATAAGATAGGAGATCATCATGAAAATTATCGTATTAGCCGGTGGACTCAGTACAGAACGCGACGTTTCTCTCGCTTCTGCTGCCGGAATCTGTAAAACATTACTGGAGAAAGGACACGATGCATTTCTTCTGGACGTATTTCTCGGCCTTGAGAACGCACCCGAGAATCTGGAAGACGTCTTTACACTGCCAGGACACGGTCTGGAAATCGCAAAGAACATTTCCGAAACAGAGCCGGATCTTGCAGCTGTAAAAGCTTCCCGTCCGGATCAGTCTGACTGCTTCTTCGGTCCGAATGTCATCGAACTCTGCCGCCTGGCAGATATGACCTTCCTCGGACTTCACGGCGGAGAAGGAGAAAACGGAAAGCTGCAGGCTTCATTTGATCTGCTCGGAATCCGCTACACAGGACCTGACTCGCTTGGATGTGCCGTTGCCATGGATAAAGGACTCACCAAACAGATTTTTATGGAAGCCGGTGTGGACACACCTTCCGGAGTCTGCCTGTATAAAGAAGACAGTGACTGTTCCCTGGAATCTCTGGGACTTTCCTTCCCGGTCGTTGTAAAGCCATGCTCCGGCGGCTCCAGCATCGGAGTATATATTGTAAATACAGAAGACGAATACCGTCAGGCACTGAAAAATTCTTTCCGTTATGAAAACGAAGTGGTCATCGAAACTTACATCAAAGGCCGCGAATTTGCATGCGGCGTGATCGATGGAAAAGCACTTCCTCCGATCGAAATCATTCCAAAAAGCGGATGGTTTGACTATGCCAACAAATATCAGGCAAATGCGACTGAAGAAGTATGCCCTGCTGATATCAGCGAAGAGATTGCAGAGCGCATGAAAGCTCTCACAGTCCGCGCTTTCCAGGCATTGAAGCTGAATGTATACAGCCGGGCTGACTTTATCCTGGACGCAGACGGCAATCTGTACTGCCTGGAAATGAATACCCTTCCGGGCATGACTTCTGCAAGCCTCCTTCCAAAAGAAGCACTTGCAGACGGAATTGAATACGGAGATCTGTGCGAGCTGATCATCCAGAAATCCATGGAAGCAAGATATCAGTAAGCAAATACAATAAAGGATGGAACGTTTATGAAAAACATGACATTGAAAGAAATCGCCGTTGCCTGTGGTGGAATTTATTACGGCGATGATGAAAGCTATTATAAAGAAGTTTCCAGCGTTGTGATCGACAGCCGGAAAGTAGAAAAAGACTGTCTGTTTATCGCCATTCGCGGTACAAGAGTAGACGGACACATGTTCATCCCGCAGACGATCCGGGACGGCGCTCTGTGTGCGCTCTCCGAAAAACGGATTGAAAATGCCTCTTATCCATACATTCTGGTCACCTCCTGTGAACAGGCATTGAAGGATATTGCCGAGCACTATCGGAAAAGCCTTAATCTGAAAGTCGTAGGTGTCACCGGAAGTGTGGGAAAGACCAGCACCAAAGAAATGATCGCATCTGTGCTTGGAGAAAAATATAACGTATTGAAAACAGCCGGAAACTTCAACAACGAAATCGGACTCCCACTTACGATCTTCAATATCCGCGAAGAACATGAGGTTGCCGTGCTGGAACTTGGTATCAGCAATTTCGGAGAAATGGAACGGCTTGCAAAGATTGCCCGTCCTGACATCTGCGTCATCACCAATATCGGAGTTGCCCATCTGGAGCATTTAAAGTCCAGAGACGGTATTTTGAAAGCAAAAACGGAGATTTTCCTCTATATGAACCCGAACGGTTCCATTATCTTAAACGGGGATGATGATAAACTCTCAACCGTTCACCCTGCAAACGGAATCCAGCCGGTCTTCTTTGGTCTGGATGACAGCCGGGATTTTTATGCGGATCAGGTAGAATCCTGCGGACTGCGCGGTACCAATGCCGTCTTCCACACACCAAATTCAACCTTCTCTGCACATATCTCGATTCCGGGAGAACATATGGTTCTCAATGCACTTGCCGGCATTGCCGCAGGGTATGCACTGGGAATGAACGACGAAGAGATCAAAGCCGGCATTGAAGCTTTAGTTCCTCTGGCAGGACGTAACAATTTGATCGAGACAGATTCCCTTACGATCATTGATGACTGCTACAATGCCAATCCGGCTTCCACAAAAGCATCTCTGGATGTTCTTGCAAAGGCAGACACTCGTCAGGTTGCAGTCCTTGGCGATATGTTTGAACTGGGACCGACAGAAAAACAGATGCACTATGAGGTCGGAAAATATGCTGCTGACCTTGGCATCGATATACTTGTCTGCATCGGACAGCTCTCAGAACATATGGCAACCGGCGCAAGTGAACAGTGTTCCAAAACACAGGTATTTTATTTTGAAACAAAAGATGACTTTTTCGAACAGGCAGACCGCATTTTAAATCCAAAGGATACAGTTCTTGTCAAAGCTTCCAATGGTATGAAGTTTTCCGAGATCGTCAATGTACTAAAAGAGAGGTAACATATGGACTACCAGATGCTCGTTCTTGATCTGGACGGCACTTTGACCAATTCCAGAAAAGAACTTACAGAACCGACAAAACAGGCACTCATCGAGATTCAGGAAGAAGGAAAGAAAGTTGTACTTGCCAGCGGACGCCCGATCAACGGTATCGTTCCTCTGGCAGAAAAGCTGAATCTTTCCAAATACGGCGGATATATGCTCTCCTTCAATGGAGCCAGGATCACTCAGTGCTCCACAGGAGAGATCGTCTATAATCGTACTCTGCCTGCCGATGTGATCGCGCCGATCTATGAAATTACATCCACCTATCCGGGACTGGATATTCTGACTTACGACGGTGACCAGATTCTGTCCAGTATTGCTTCCAACGAATATACCGAAAAAGAATCTTTCATCAATAAAATGGAAATCGTACAAGTACCGGATTTCGTATCCCGGCTGACTTTTCCTGTCAACAAACTGTTGATTGCAGGAGAACCGTCTATTCTGGAAGAACTGATGCCGCACCTTCAGCAGAAGTTTCATAAGCTGCTGAATATTTACCGGTCTGAGCCGTTTTTCCTGGAGATCATGCCACAGAATATCGACAAGGCATACTCCCTGCAAAAACTGCTAAACAGCATCGGGCTGACTGCAGATTCTATGATCTGCTGCGGAGATGGATTCAATGACATTTCCATGATCGAATATGCCGGACTTGGCGTTGCCATGGAAAACGCACAGCCGATCGTCAAAGAGACTGCCGATTTTATCACGAAGTCCAATGATGAAGATGGGATTTTACATGTGATCAATACATTTTTACGATAACCTGATTATAAAGACTATAAAAGAAGGGGAAGGCTGCACGTTATAAATTGCAGGCTTCCCCTTTTTTACTGTGCAAGCTGTTTCAGTCACAGATTTTCCTGCACAATCACATTTTAAATACTACGAAAAGAGAATAAGTTTACTCTTACACTTTGGACAATGACCTGACACCAGCGGTCGAAAAAAAATTCGTCTTCCACACGCCGGGCAAGTAGAAACTTCCCAGAAACATGGTACTACCACAAAACACACTACAAAGAACACCATTGGCTCCGCAAAATAGGAAATCGGAAAATAAGAACTGCCCTTGTACAATATAATAATATCCAGTATCCAGACAAGCGCCATTAATCTCCATGCAACGAGATTTCTTTTTCTGTGCTGTTTTTGGAGATCTTTCACATAAAACATTAAAATCCCATAAATCTGTGTGCGGAAAAATCGGTACAATAGAAGATTCATCACTCCCCCCATTATGAAAATTCCTTTCAGTTCCACTATCGTTGGGTTTAATTATGTCATGTTCTTCATTTTATATCCATGCTAAGCTTGTTAAAGATTCGTAAGTATTTTGTAAAACCTCCTGTTTTGCAAAACATTGATTACACACTGTCCTCATATTTTTAAAAAATATTATAACAAAACGAAATCAGAAACGGCACCAGTGCGGAACAGATCACTCCGTTAAACACAGACAGTACCACGGTCTCTTCGTTCGTATACCGTATCATCATCGGCAGTGTCGTATCTTCACTGGTTGCTCCTGCCGGCGCGATACAGGTATAATAATTCAGTTTTTTCGAAATCCACGGAATGCTGAAAAAGGAGAAAATCTCCCGCAGCAGATTACTTAAAAATGCGATACTTCCCGCCTGTGCTCCCGCCAGATTGCCAATGGTAACCCCGGAAAGACTGTACCATCCAAGTCCACTGGCAATGGCTGTACTCTCACCAAGCGGCATCCCTGTCAGAAGTCCTCCCGCGATTCCTCCTAAAATAGAGCCAACTACGATTCCCAGAGGAATCACAAAAATTTTAATATGATATTCCTTGATCTTACTGACAATCCCCTGATTGAAACCAATGCTGATTCCTACCAGAAACATCAGCAGGTATAAGATCATATCTTTATTCGAAGTAATCCAGGATACGATCACGTTCTCATCCAATCCTGTCATTCCGCAGGCAATGCCGCCAAGCAGCGCAATAATTGCCAGATATACCATGTCTATTTTCTCCCCTTTCCAGTCTTTTTATTTTCTAAAAAACGTCTGGTCAGAGGATAGACCAGAAGAACCGATCCCACAGACGGCAGCAAAAAGAAAATCACACTCTGAATTCCCAATGTAGAAAGTTCTTCCAGAAAGTTTTCCCGGCTTCCCAGCAGAACTCCCATGGAAAAAATCAGAAGCAGTGTGCACACTACCTGCAAGATCTGATTCCACCTGTTTAAATTGCGCGGCAATAAAAATTTGCCGGCCAGCACTCCAATACACATGATCACAATAACATCCATCGTTTGTATCCCCGTTCTTTCTCTCCTTTGAAGCATAGAAATATGCCCCATTCGTACAAGGATATCACAAAAAATGTCTCATCGTCAATGCCTTATAAATCCAGAGTTTCCAGTACTTTTTTCAATTCTGCCGCAGATTGTTTTAGTTTCTGCCGCTCACTTTCGTTCAGTGGAATCTCAAGTACCTGCTCTGCTCCTTTCTGGGAAACCAGAGTCGGAACACTGATACAAAGATCTTCCAATCCATATTCGCCCTCCATCAGACTGGAAACCGGAAGAACAGAATTTTCATCACGGATAATACTTTCTGCAATTCTGCCTACTGCCATGGCGACTCCGTAATAGGTCGCCCCCTTTCGCTCAATGATCTCATATGCACTGTCGCGAACTTCTTTATAAATCCGCTCCATTGCCGCATCATGCTCATAATGGCCGCGCAGCTCACAGAAATCATGGATATCAATTCCCGCAACATTCGCACTGCTCCAGACAGCCAGCTCACTGTCTCCATGCTCTCCGATGATAAACGCATGAACACTTCTGCTGTCCACATCCAGATGTTCACTCAACAGATAGCGAAATCTTGCAGAATCCAGAACTGTTCCGCTTCCAAACACACGCTCTTTTGGATAACCGGAAATCTTCAATGCCGCATATGTCAGAATATCCACCGGGTTTGCCACGATCAGAAGGTTTCCCTCAAAATTTCGTTTTGTAATCTCCGGAATAATTGATTTGAAGATCGCCACATTTTTGTGTACTAAATCCAGTCTTGTCTCTCCCGGTTTCTGGTTTGCTCCCGCTGTAATGATGATCAACGCACAGTCACTGATATCATCATAATCGCCTGCGTAAATCTTCATGGAATGAACAAACGGTCTTCCATGACTGAGGTCCATGGCCTCGCCTTCTGCCTTCTCCTTGTTCGCATCGATCAGAACCAGCTCTGAAAACAACCCCTTCTGTACCAGGCTGAACGCCGTAGATGCTCCTACAAATCCACATCCTATCACTGCTGCTTTTTGAATATTCATCATATCAATCTCCCTCACTTTTATACTAAAATAATAACTATTACTGATTTAAACCCTACCATAAAACTAGGAATTATGCAATTCTTTTTCCTGAATTTCCCAGATTGTGTCAAAAAAAGAACAACATCCCAGTTTTGAAACCTCTCTACTAGAATGTTGTTTTTTTCTGAAATTATTCTTTTTTAACCGATTACCTGATGATTCAGCCATTTTTTATTTTTCAGCCGAATCGCATAAATGATTCCACGTACAGACCAGTCTGCAAACATTCCGATCCATACCGCCATCGGTCCCATTCCGAATCCTCTTGCGAGAATCATTGCAAGAAGCACTCTGCAAAACCACATCGAAAGTACTGATACGGTCATTGTAAACTTCACATCTCCAGCCGCACGGAATCCATATGCCGGAATGAAAGAAAATACCCATGCAACAGGTTTGACAATCGTGATCCAGGTTACCATATGAATACAAAGTCTTGCACTCTCCGCTTCCATTCCCCCGAATTTTGTAATTGGATAGACGAGAATATACATCACAAGACAGGAAATTACAATTACGACCTCTGAAACAATACTCAGCTTTTTCACATAATAAATTGCTTCATCCTTACGACCGGCGCCGAGACTTTCTCCCACAACGGTCATCAGCCCGACACCAACTCCGATTGCCAGAATTCCATTTAGATTTTCAATCAGATTGGCCATTCCCTGAGCTGCAATCGCAGCCGTTCCCATCAGCGATACTGTAGACTGGATTGCCAGCTTTCCAAACTGGAACATACTGTTTTCAATTCCTGAAGGAATTCCGATATTCAAGATTCTTCTGATTTCTCTCCACTGCGGACGAATCGTAAAGTAATCGTACACAGGAATTTCCAGATCTGGTTTTCGAAGTTTGTACATAACTACAAACATGGCAAACATTCTTGCAAGCATTGTTGCACAGGCAGAGCCTGCCACACCAAGATGAAGCCCCCATACAAACCAGATATTCAGTACGACATTTACAATATTCGAACAAATCGAGATCTTCATCGGAAGACTGCTGTTCTCCTGTGCTCTCAGGATACAGGAACCGTCATCGTACAATGCAATAAATGGATAGGAGATAGCAGAAAAGAAAAAGTACTGCTTTGCATTTGTCATCACGTTCTCCTCTACTTCTCCGAAGATCAGCCCCAGAATCTGTCCATTAAATAAAAGACAGATGACTGCGATCAACGCTGACAGACAAAATGTGATAAAAATCAGCTGTCTTGCCGCCTCCTTTGCATGATCCTGCTTTTTACATCCCAGATAATGCGAGCAGACTACCGTTCCCCCGGATGCCAGTGCAAAAAATGCCTGTACGATCAGAATATTGATGGAATCCACCAACGTCACCGCTGAAATAGCTGCCGAACCAAGACTACTGACTACCAGAGTATCCACGGTTCCCATAAAGGAATTCAAAAGCTGATCGATTGCAAGAGGAATCAATAGCACCGCCATTTTCTTGTTATCAAATAGATGCTTTTGTGTATCCACTTTTTTGCCCCCTCTTTATGTTCTGTCAAATCATTTTGATCAAATACGTTCTTAGGATACACCCATAGTTTCTATTATGCAAGAATAGAGAACAAATCTTGCAGATTTATCTTCTCACGTCTTCTCTATCCTCTTTTATGAACATCAAAACAAATCCTGCCAGCAGCAGTATCGCCGCAATCCAGATCGTCCGATCACCAATCTGCCGGATGAATAATGCTCCCATGGCCGCTCCAACCGCAAAAACCAGAATTACAAAGTAATAATGCATACTTTTTTTCTTCAGTTCCTGATTGCCCGTTACCTGATATTTACAGAGCATTTCTGTCGCACTTCGCATATTTCCGATACACATGGTCGTTGCACACGGAATCCCGTGGAATTTCCGGAAGGCATTTACCTGCATCGCACAACTGAATGACATCATCGCATTGGCCGGTACATTCATACTCTGCGGAAACAAGCCTACCAAAAACAGCAATATGATCTGAATGACCAGCACAATCTGTCTCCAGTGGATTTTTTCGCTTTCTTTGCACAGATTCTGAATGCGGACTGCCACATAAACACCACTGATAAACGCCAGCAACGGAATCAGATAATGAAGCGCAACGCCCCAGTTTCCCTCTGCAAGATTCTGTCCCAAAAGTACAATATTTCCTGTCTGGGCATTGGCAAATACTTTGCCTCTGCAATTATAAGAATAGGCATCCTGCAAACCACCGGCCAATGTAAGAAATATTGCCAGCGGCATGGATTCTGACATCTGTCCTTTTGCTTTCATTTCTAAACACCTCTTTTTTTGCAGATATCAAACAGACAACATCTGTCACAATGTGGTGCTGTCCTTGCAGTACAGATTTCTCTTCCATGATATACAAGACGATGGCAAAAGCTGCTGCCCTCCTCCGGAGGAATGATCTTCCACAAAGCCATCTCTACCTTTTTCGGCTCTTTGATCCCATCTACAAGTCCCATTCGATTGACCAGACGGATACAGTGTGTATCTGTCACGATCGCCGGTTTTCCGAATACATCGCCCATGATCAGATTGGCACTTTTTCTTCCGACTCCCGGAAGTTTTAATAATGCATCAAAATCATCCGGCACTTCTCCATGATACTCATCACGCAGAATCCTCATACAGGTGCTGATATCTCTCGCTTTGCTTTTCCCAAGCCCGCAAGGTCTTACGATTGCTTCAATCTCCTGTGGATCTGCTTCTGCCAGTGCATTTACATCCGGAAACTTTGCATACAGATCTTTTACAACAATATTGACTCTCTCATCTGTACATTGTGCTGCCAGACGCACTCCAACTAATAATTTCCATGCTTCGCTGCGATCATAATCCAGTGTGCAGTCCGCATCCGGATAAGCGGTTCGAAGACGTTCGATAATTTCCAGTGCACGTTGTTTTTTCGTCATATGTAATCAACTCCTCTTTTACTATGGTAAACTTTTATTTTTTTCACAATCCGTTTTTTATCATAGCACAAAACAGCCGACATACCAACAGGTAGGCCGACTGTTTTTTAATATCTTCCATTTATACACGATTTCTGTACTTCCTGCTAAAAATAACCAATATCACAATATCCACTCCCATCGCCACTGCTGCCACACACCATGCCGCATTGACTCCGTTCCATTCGGTCAGCACTCCCAGAAGATTCATAATAATAAATCCTGCAACACTCTGAATCGTACTGAAGATCGAACTATAAGCAGATCTTGTCTCACTTTCTATACAGTCGCACATCCAGGTTGAAGTGGCAGATTGTTCCACACCGAATCCAAATTCTACTAATCCTGCTCCAATCACAAAAACCGGAAAAGAGGGTAATACAAAAAGAAGTACAAACCCTAAAATACTAATAATAATTCCTGCAATGGATGTTCCTAAATTACTGATCTTCCGGGTAAAAATGCTTACTGCATAATTCCCCAACATCAGAAGTACCATAAATACCAGCAAGAAAAATGCCAGATATTTGGTCTCGATATGGATCACCTCTGTTGCATAAATCTGCCAGAATAAGACAAATGCTACAAAAGGAACATGGCACACGATCGTCCGCAAAGATAACAAAAGTAATTTTTCTTCTTTAATGAACGACTTTGCCTGAAGCTGCAGCATCCGGAATATATTATTCTCCTTTACCCGTCCGTAATTATCCTGTCCGAACAGCAATGCAACAATTCCTGCTCCAATTGAGATACATCCCGCCGTTATGATCGGCAGCCGCTGATTGACGCCAACCAGAAAATAGGATGCGAGCGAGGCAGCTATCGCAAAAAATCTGACTCCTGCCTGAAGTTTTGGCAATATTTGATTTCTTTCTTCATATATACCATGTCTGATCATCTGATCTACCAGCCATGCTGACGGAGCTCCGGAAATCAGCGCCAGTCCTAGCGCCATAAAAACCATAGCAGGAAGAAACGTCCAGAAATTTACTGCAAACGCATACAGCAAAATCCCCGTTCCCCACACAATAAATCCATACCCCGTAATTTTCTTCCTGCCGATCTTATCCGAGATTGTTCCCGTAGGATAATCAAATACAGCCTGCAAAATCTGTTGAATACTGAACAAATTTGAAATCTGAGCAATCGATAAATCCTGAGCACGCATAAATGCAACATACGTAGCACCAAAAAGCTTGTCTGCCAATTCATACAGAGACATCATACTCACATACAGATTTCGGGTTTCACGAAATTCTTTGTCACTATGGTCTGATCCAGTCATCCCTCATCCCCCTCACATATTTTTTATCTTCTAATCTATCACATTCTGATATTTTTTCAATACTTCAGGGGATGATATCACTTTTTTCCTATGCTACAACATTCGTATCTCTGAAATACTGCGGTGTCATACCTGTATACTTTTTAAACGTCCGTGTGACAAATCATAAAAACTCAATCTCCGTGCGATTTCTCCTACCGGTACGCCCGACTGGAGCATCATCTTCGATTCTTCAATTTTTCTCTGATTGACATATTCATTAATGGATATCCCTACTTCCTCCTTAAATCTGCGACGAAGAGCACTTTCTGACAAATGGAACTGCTTTGCAAGCTCTGTAACTTTAATCGTGTCATAAATTTTCAAGTTAATATGTTGCAGGATACATCGGATCAGTGATGTTCTTGCCTGATTGGAAACACCATGAAGCTCTTTTGTAAAATGTATGATTGCAGTGTCTCTCGTTCCCATTTCTGCAAGACCACTTTTTAATAATTCCAGGTCGCCCTGACTGACAAGATTCATGATCTTATTTTCATAATAAAATGTATACTGCTCTACCCGGAATGTCTCATATGCTGTATCTTCTGCTGATTTCCGCACCAACTCCAGCTGATTTTCGCCCACTTGTTTATGCAGCTCTTCAGAATAAATCTCTTCCAAATTCATATCAAACAAAAATCCAAGAAGAATCAGATAATCCCGAATATCTCCCAGTGGATATACCGGAAGTGAAGAGTAATATTCCCAGCATTCTTTTTCTGACAAAATTTTCTTATTTTCCGGAGTCAGATTGTCATATACATGAGAAAACTCTGTACTGGTAACATTATTTATTCGAAACGCTCCAATTACAATTCTGACATCCTGATACCATAAGCACAGAAAAATTTCATTTAACATCCCGCTGTAAAACCGTACAACCTCATCTGAAATATTTTTTTCTTTAAATTCATATGAAATCGGATGCTTATAAATTGATTTGTAGCTTTTCAAAACCCGATTTGTCTCTCTTTCCAATATCCATATGGGCATTTTCAACATCACATGTAACGATTTGATTTTCTTTAAATCCTGTTCACTCAAATCCATATATCCCTCTCCTCTTTCATTTTCTATTTATACGGTACTTTCTTTCCTTCATTATTACATAATCAGAGTTGTTTTACCACGCTGCTTTTTGAACTTCCAACATAATTCAGAAATACTGTCACCTTCTTCAGCATTCTCAACAAGACCCACAAGATCTCATTTTTAAATAATCATGCGGGTCTTTGTTGGTGTATTATTTTGATATGAAACACATATCACTTAATAATTTTCTGTATTGTAGTTTCCTTTAGTTCATTTTCAAAATGCTCCTGCATTTTGAGGTACGTTTCTCTCAAACGACATGCCTCTGTTGCAAAACAGCTGCAATACCGGTCATCCTCAAGGCATCGATTCCATTTCATGGTTCTTTCCATGGTATCCATAATCTCGAATAAATTAATCTGTTCTGTCTCTTTTTGCAAAATATACCCGCCATGAATTCCCGTATTTATGGCCAAAATTCCCGCATGATTCAATTTCCTCATAATCTTATAAATAAAAGGCTGAGAAATTTTCAGATTCTCTGACAACTCTCTGGATGACACTATTCTCCGCTGCTTTGCCATATAGATGACTATACGAACGGCATAGTCTGTTGCAATATTCAATTGCATCGTATTCCTCCTTTCAAAAGGCTGAACAGTAATAGTGTTTTTTTGCTGTCATATTTTTCCACCACCATGTCTTTCGCCTCTTTCTTTATAATACATACTAAACCGCCACGCTACACTTTTACCTGAAAGGAGTCAGTTCTTACATGCATTTCTCAATTTATACATTGTCGGACGAAGAGATTTTTTCAATCCTTTTTTCTTTAGGTCTTCTCAAAAACGGTCAACGGCGTATAATTAAAATTAACCGCAGCGGTTAAGGAGGAAGAAGATCATGAACAAAAAATTTTTTGCACTGCCCGTCCAGAAACAGGAGGCGATTCTCAATGCGGGATTTTGTGTATTCTCACAGAACTCTTATAAGAAGAGCCCTACAAGTGAAATTGCCGATGCTGCAGGTATCAGTAAATCCCTGTTGTTTCACTATTTTTACAACAAAAGAGAACTGTATCTTTTTCTATGGGAAAAATGTGCGCAGATTACCATGGAGGCTCTGGAAAAAAGCGGCTGTTATGAGCAGACTGATCTGTTCGATTCCATGAATTTAGGTCTTCAGGCAAAGCTGGAGATCATGCGCCGATATCCGCATATGGGTACATTTGTAATGAAAGCATATTATGAAAAAGATCCAGATGTACGCCCTGCGATTCAGGAAAGCATTGCAAAATACGCTGATTTTAAGACAAATACCGTCCTGTTAAATCTGAATCCGGAACATTTTATTGAAGGACTTGATCTGGAAATGATGTATCTCGATATGCTATGGGCATCTGAAGGATATATCTGGGAAAAGCTGCAGCATGATCATATCAATGTTGATGAGATCGAAGCGGATTTTATAAAACTGATTGATTTCTGGAAATCCATTTACTTGCGGGAAGAGAGGTAACTTTATGAATGCGATCCAACTATCAAATCTAACCAAATATTACGGAAAATCCAGGGGGATCTTAAATTTAAACCTGGATGTAAAAGAAGGGGAATTCTTTGGCTTTATCGGTCCAAACGGCGCCGGTAAATCCACCACGATACGTACACTGCTCGGCCTGATCACGCCCTCATCCGGTCAGGCAAAGATTTTTGATGAGACAATCCGGCGGCGCAATCCCCAAATTCGTTCCCACATCGGCTACCTGCCGTCTGAGGCGGTATTCTACCGTGGAATGAAAGTCAAAGACCTGTTAAAATTATCTGCTGATCTTCATTACAAAGACTGTTCTGCGGAAAGAGAGATACTATGCAGACGCCTACAGCTGGATGTCAACCGGAAGGTCGATGAATTATCTTTCGGTAATCGAAAAAAAGTAGCAATCGTATCTGCACTCCAACATCAGCCAAAGCTTCTGATCTTAGATGAACCGACAAGTGGTCTGGATCCTCTGATGCAGAGGGAGTTTTTCCAGATTATCCGAGAGCGCAATGAACAGGGAGCTACCGTATTTCTTTCCAGCCATGTCCTCTCAGAAATTCAACGGAATTGTACGAGAGCCGCGATCATCCGAGAAGGGCGGATCATTGCCTGTGACCGTGTGGAGGTGCTTTCTAAAACAAATGCCAAGCGGATCAGCGTACAGGGACAGGTATCGCTTGATTCTCTGGAAGAAATTCGTGACCTGAAGGAAAATGACGGTATTTTCAGCTTTCTTTACGGTGGAGATATCCATCGGCTCCTTGAAACACTCTCAGCCGGAACGATCACCGATCTTTCCATTTCGAACCCTGATCTGGATGAAATTTTTCTGCACTACTATGAAAACGGAGGTGAACAGGTATGATCCTAATCAAACATGAATTAAAACAGGGATGGAAATCACTTGCCGTCTGGACTGCTTCTATCGGATTTTTTATTATCATCTGTGTGTTCCTGTATCCGGAAATGAAGGGAGAAATGGAAGACATGAACGAAATGTTCTCCTCTATGGGAGCCTTTAGTTCAGCATTTGGTATGGATCGTCTGAATTTTGGCACTCTGATCGGTTTCTACGCAACAGAATGTGGCAATATTTTAGGGCTGGGCGGTGCATTCTTTGCATCTCTTATTGCAGTCAGTAGCCTTGCCAAAGAGGAGAAAGAACACACTGCAGAATTTTTATTCGCACACCCGATCAGCAGAAAAAAGATTCTCACGGAAAAACTGACCTCTGTCTTGTTCCAGCTTCTGATATTGAATGTGATCGTGTTCCTGCTTTCCGTTGGATCCATTTCACTGATCGGTGAAGAAATACTCTGGAAAGAAATCTGCCTGCTGCATCTTGCCTATTTTCTGATCCAGATTGAGCTTGCCGGCATCTGTTTTGGAATCTCCGCATTCCTGCGCCGCAGCGGACTCGGCATCGGACTTGGCATTGCCACAATGATGTATTTCCTGAACATTATTGCCAATATCTCCGATCAGGCAAAATTTCTGAAATACATCACCCCGTTTGGTTATGCAAACGGAGCAGATATTGTTGAAAACGGCAGTCTGAATACCGGTATGGTTTTGACGGGGATGCTGTTTGCTGTAATCGGGATTTTAACCGCTTATTGGAAGTACAGCAGAAAAGATATTCAGGCATAAAAAACACAGCCTTTTGAGTTCCTTTTCCTGTATGATAATCCATTTTACCACCGAAGTTCATAATTCTCCAGAAGAGATTTACCCTATGGCGTTCTTCATGGATCTTACATACTCACCGATGTAATCCGGCGCCTCTTTTCCATGCTTTTCCAAAAGCCTGATAATCGCGGAGCCTACAATGGCTCCATCCGAGATATCTGCCATTTTCTTTGCCTGCTCAGGCGTGGAAATGCCGAATCCGATTGCACAGGGTACATCCGTATTTTCTCTTATCACTTTTACGATCGAATCCAAATCCGTCTTGATTTCACTTCTCACACCTGTCACTCCGAGACTGGAAACGATATAAATAAAACCTTCCGCTTCTTTTGCAATCATTGCAATCCTGTTTTTAGAGGTTGGAGCAATTAAAGATATCAGATCCACACCATACTGACTGCAGATCGGATGAAATTCTTCTTTTTCCTCAAATGGCAGATCAGGAAGAATCAATCCGTCAATCTCAATCTCTCGACACGCAGAAATAAACTTTTTTGCACCGTAAGAGAAAACTACATTTGCATAAGTCATAAAAACCATTGGCACTGTTACATCTTTCCGCAGCTCTTTTACGAATGCAAATATTTTATCCGTAGTGATCCCTCCATTTAATGCTCTTAAATTTGCACCCTGAATGACGGAACCTTCTGCGGTAGGATCAGAGAACGGTATGCCAAGTTCGATGAGATCTGCACCATTCTCTGCGGCAGCCCGGACAGCCCTGGCTGTTGTTTCCAGATCCGGATCGCCACAAGTAATAAAGGCGATAAAAGCCTTTCCCTTTTCAAATACTTTTTTAATGTTACTCATAAATATCCTCCCCTCTGTAACGGGCAATCGCGGCGCAGTCTTTATCACCTCTGCCTGAAATCGTAATCACAATGATTTTATTCGGATCCATTGCCGGTGCAATCTTCATCGCGTGAGCAACTGCATGCGCCGATTCGATTGCCGGAATAATACCTTCCATCTTTGCAAGATATTCAAATGCATTTACTGCTTCATCATCCGTAACCGGCACATATTCGGCTCTGCCGATATCATGCAGATAAGAGTGTTCAGGACCTAACCCGGGATAATCCAAGCCGGCGGAAATGGAATAAACAGGAGCGATCTGACCGTACTGATCCTGGCAAAAGTAAGACTTCATTCCATGAAAAATACCAAGTCTTCCGGTTGCAATCGTGGCTGCTGTTTCCAATGTATCAACGCCCCTTCCTGCCGCTTCACAGCCGATCAGTCTGACATTCTCATCTTCAATAAAGTGATAAAAACTGCCGATTGCATTGGAACCACCGCCTACACAGGCTATCACCGCATCCGGCAATCTTCCTTCTTTAACAAGCATCTGATCTTTGATTTCTTTGGAGATCACTGCCTGAAAATCACGCACAATCGTCGGAAACGGATGCGGTCCCATAACTGAGCCGAGACAATAATGCGTATCGGAAATGCGAGAAGTCCACTCACGCATTGCTTCAGAAACTGCATCTTTCAGAGTTGCCGTTCCTGTTTTAACCGGAATCACCTCTGCTCCAAGCAGTCTCATACGATATACATTAAGCGCCTGGCGAACGGTATCTTCTTCGCCCATAAACACCACGCACTCCATCCACATAAGGGCTGCAGCAGTTGCAGTGGCAACACCATGCTGACCAGCTCCGGTTTCAGCGATCAGCCTTGTTTTTCCCATCTTTTTTGCAAGCAGAGCCTGCCCCAGTACGTTGTTGATTTTATGCGCACCGGTATGATTGAGGTCCTCACGTTTGAGATATATTTTGGCGCCGCCAAGGTCTTTGGTCATTTTCTCTGCATAGTACAATCTGGATGGTCTGCCTGCGTATTCATTCAAAAGTTCTGTAAGCTCCCGGTTAAATTCAGGATCGTTTTTATAGTTGTTATATGCTTCTTCCAGTTCAATCACTGCATTCATCAATGTTTCGGGAATATACTGTCCACCGTGAATCCCGAAGCGTCCGTTTGGATTCGTCATAATCGTTCTTCCTTTCTGACAGCAGCAACAAATGCCGCCATTTTCGTTTTATCTTTCAGCCCATCTGTCTCAATGCCTGAACTGACATCGACCGCATACGGGTTTAATTGTCTCACCGCATTTTCTACATTATCAATAGAAAGTCCGCCGGCGAGGAAATACGGTCTTTGTATGTTTTGTATCTTCTTCCAGTCAAATACAGTTCCTGTTCCTTCGCCGGAATCAAGCAGAATATAATCTGCAGAACAAGATTCGGCATTTGTAATATCTTCTGACTCTTTTATACAAAAAGCCTTGATGATCGGTTTATCAGTAAGCGCCCTCAGTTGATTGATATCATTTTCATCTTCAACGCCATGAAGCTGGGCAATATCAATAATTCCTTTATTTAAGAGAGCCGCAATCTGTTCAGCCGCTTCATTTACAAATACCCCAACCGCTTGAATGTCAGGATCAAGCAGTTTTTTTAATTCTGCTGCTTCTTCAGGCGTTACATATCGTCTACTTTTCGGTGCAAACACAAAACCAATATATTCTGGTTTCAATTCATTGGCTGCATCTATATCACAAGGACGAAACAACCCACAGAGCTTCATTTTTGTCATAGCACACCTCTCAATTCGGCAAGCCTGGCTGCTTTATTCTCTGCTCTCATAAGTGTTTCTCCAATTAAAACAGCATCCGCACCGGTCTCACAGAGTTTTCTTACATCTTCGGCACTGCTTACACCACTTTCAGAAACAAACAGTACATCCGGCGGGATCAGCTTTCTGAATCTGCGGCTATTGCCGGTGTCCACCGAGAAATCTTTGAGATTGCGATTGTTGACTCCTATCATACGTGCCCCGGCATTTAATGCCATTCTCACTTCGCATTCATCGTGTGTCTCCACCAAAGCAGAAAGTCCCAGCTCATCGCAAATACTGATATATTCTTTTATTTGTTCCTCACTCAATATAGAGCAGATCAAAAGCACCGCTGATGCGCCTAACACCTTTGCCTCGTAGATCATGTACTCATCCACCGTAAAATCCTTGCGCAGACAGGGAACAGAAACCGCGCCGGCAATTTTTTTCAGATACTCGTCACTTCCGAGAAACCATTTTGGTTCGGTCAGTACCGAGATGCCGTCTGCACCTGCCGCTTCATAGTCCTTTGCAATCTGCAGATATGGAAACTCCTGAGCAATGATCCCTTTGGATGGAGAGGCTTTTTTGCACTCGCAGATAAAAGAAAGTCCTGGTTTTTTGATTGCTTTTTCAAATGTAAAATTTCCTTTCGGCAGGGATAACGCCTGCTGTTTCAACTCTTCAAGTGATATTCTTAACTTTGCCTGCCCGGTGCGCTCTCGGGCGCATCCGGCAAGCTGATCTAAAATCGTCATACTCACACCTCCGAACGGTTGCTGACTTCAATGAGCTTATTCAGTGTTTCCAGCGCCTTGCCTGAGTCAATGATTTCTGCAGCAAGTGCGATACCCTCTTTCATACTGTCTGATTTTCCACCAATGTAAAGTGCAGCGCCGGCATTTAAAAGCACAGCATTTCTCTTGTAACCTCTTTCTCCATTTAAAATGGCAAGGGTAATTTTTGCGTTTTCTTCAGGCGCACCACCCTTCAAATCTTCTTTCGTACATCTTTCGAACCCGAAATCTTCCGGTGTGATCACTGAAGATTTGAACCAGCCGTCTCGAATCTCACATATCGTGGTTGGTGCGCTCATGGAGATTTCGTCCAGCTTATCCTGCCCATACACAACCATCCCGCGCCTGATACCAAGCTGAATCAATACCTGTGCCAATGGTTCCACAAGATACTCGTCATACACACCGAGGAGCTGCATAGAAGGTGTCACCGGATTGGTAAGAGGGCCGAGGATGTTGAACACCGTACGGAATCCCAACTCCTTGCGGATTGCTCCCACATGTTTCATTGAAGTATGATATTTCTGTGCGAAGAAAAAACACATTCCCACTTCATCCAGAAGTTCCAGGCACCTCTCAGGGCTCTGCTGAATGTTTACGCCGAGGGCTTCCAGACAATCTGCCGTTCCGCATTGTGAGGATGCTGCACGGTTTCCATGTTTGGCCACTTTCATACCTCCTGCAGCGGCAACCAGAGCTGATGTAGTGGAAATATTGAAGCTGTGCGCATTATCACCACCGGTTCCTACAATTTCAAAAAGATCCATTCCTGTTTCGACCTTCATGGCATGCGCTCTCATAGCGGCCGCACATCCGGCAATTTCATCGGTTGTTTCTGCTCTGGCACTTTTGGTTGACAAGGCTGCAAGAAATGCAGCGTTCTGCGTCGCTGTTGTTTCACCGCTCATGATTTCATTCATAACAGAATATGCCTCATCGTAAGTGAGGTCTTCTTTATTGACGATTTTTACAATGGCTTCTTTGATCATGACTCATATCTCCTTTATAAAATTCCTAAGCATTTGCTTTCCATCCGGTGTCATTATGGATTCAGGATGAAATTGTACCCCGTAGATCGGATATTCTTTATGCTGCACTGCCATTACCTCTCCGTCCGCAGTAAAGGCGGTGATCTTCAGACATTCGGAAATTGTGTCGGCATCTGCTGCAAGAGAATGATACCTGGCAACGGGAGCAGTTTCAGGACAACCCGCAAACAACGGACAATTTATGTCAAATTTGACATCCGATTGTTTTCCATGCATTCGTTCTTTTGCGTAAGTAATGGTTGAACCAAATGCCGTACATATTGCCTGATGTCCGAGACAAACACCGAGAATCGGAATTTCCTTCCCGAGTATTTTTACGGCTTCAACAATCATGCCTGCATCTTCAGGTCTGCCCGGACCGGGAGAAAGAATCATGCGGTCGGGTGTTAGTTCTTTTATCTCATCAACTGTCATTTCATCGTTACGGATGACTTTGATATCCGAATCTATTTCACCAATGAGCTGGTAGAGATTATAAGAAAAGCTGTCATAATTATCGATAAGTAAGATCATAATTCTGCCTCCTGTGCAAGTTTCAACGCTTTCAGCGAGGATCTGGCTTTGTTGATGCATTCTTCATACTCCTTTTCAGGTACGGAATCTGCCACGATCCCGGCTCCGCTTCTAACAAAAACCTTCCCGTTTTTCTTGTAGGCGATACGAATCGCAATACAGGTGTCCATATTTCCTGTGAAGTCGATGTATCCAATGGCGCCGCCATAGATTCCCCGCTTGTTGTTTTCAAGTTCTCCGATAAGCTGACAAGCCCGGATCTTCGGTGCACCGGAAAGTGTTCCGGCAGGCAATACCGCTTCAATGGCATCAAGTGCATCGTGTTTCTCTGTTATTTCACCCCGTACAGTAGAGCCAATGTGCATAACATGGGAGAATCGTTCAACAGAATGCAGTTTTTCCACCTGAACGGTGCCAAACTTACTGATTTTACCAAGATCGTTTCTGCCAAGGTCAACCAGCATATTATGTTCGGCCAGCTCCTTTTCATCTGCAAGCAGCTCTGTTTCCAGTGCTTTATCTTCCTCATCGTTTTTTCCTCTCGGTCTGGTACCGGCAAGCGGAAAGGTGTGAAGTACACTATTTTCCAGCTTTACCAAGGTCTCAGGCGAAGCGCCTGCAACCTCGACATCCGTTCCTGAAAAATAGAACATATAAGGAGACGGATTGATTGTTCTAAGAACACGGTAGGTATTGAGCAGGCTTCCTTCAAAGGGAGCAGACAGTCGGTTTGACAGCACAATTTGAAAGATGTTTCCCTCATGAATATGGTGTTTTGCCTTTTCCACCATGGCACAGAACTGTTCTTTGCCAAACAGCGATGTAACCTCTCCCAGAAGTTTTCCGCCTGGCTCCCCCCTCTTTTCTCCATTTCTAAGAAGTTCAATCAGTCGCTTCAGTTCCATAACTGCTTTATTATATCTGACCTCAACATCATCAAGCGGCATATTGACAATAAGAACGATTTTTTGCCTGAGATGATCAAAAGCGATGACCTTATCAAAAAGCATCAGATCAACATCCTTAAAATCCTCTGTGTCTTTGGCGTCGCATTTCACTGTTGGTTCACTGTAACCAAGATAGTCATATGAAAAATATCCGACAAGACCTCCCGTAAATGGCGGAAGATAATCAAAGCGCGGGCTTTTATAATCTGCAAGGATCTGCCGCAGATAGTCGGACGGATGTTCGGTTTTTAATTTCAGATTTCCGATTTTCATTTCACCATCTACGCAAGTAATTTCCATCTTTGGATCAAAGCCGAGGAATGTATAACGTCCCCAGGTTTCGTTCGCCTGGGCGGATTCCAGCATATAACAGTGAGTCGATACATTTTTCAGTATCTTTATGATTTCGATGGGGGTTGTGAAATCGGAAAGTATTTCGCAGCTGACCGGCAGCACATTGTAGTTTACATCTGAAGCAATCTCTCTGACTTCAGCTAACGTTGGAAGAATTTTCATTACCTGCACCTCCAAATTGATAACATTACATTAATTTCGGTTACGATCAAGATTCTTATTTAAATTCTATATCCGGCGCACAAAAGCACCGCCAATATCTCGTCAACAGCATATTGCAACCTCCTTTTAAAAAAGCTCCTTTGACTGATATCTCTCGTCAAAGAAGCTTTATAAAAATAAAAAACGTCCCTGACAGAAATATAGCCTCTGTCAAGGACGAATAGATGCATCTACAGTATGACTCTACCCGCGGTGCCACCTTGATTCACGGTATAACCCGTGCGCTTAGCAGGATACCAACATATCCCCGGCAACTGACGTATGCCCACACGTTGCAGAATACTCTGGGAAAAGATCCCATTTGACTGCACCCTCAGCGGTCCATTTGACAACTTGTTTCTTGCCTGATTCTCAGCATCTCAGGCTCTCTGTAAAGGCATCATTGCCGTTATCTCCGCTTCAACGGTTTACTATGTTAAATTGCTTTGGATTTTAGCACAAACGAAATAATGTGTCAATGATATTTTTTACGCTTGTTAGAGAAATATTCTACGATAATGGTAAGCTTTTGCCTAACTTTCCTTTTCAACTATATCCATTATCTTCTTTCACTATAATTTTTCTAGTTATTCACTGCATGGCGCTTCGTTCATTAACGGCTTTGCCAGAGTTGCTTCCACCAAAGAGAAAGCAATAGGCGCTGCCGTTGGTGCTGTTGGTGGGCTTGTCTCTGGAATGAAACAGTCCTGATAAAAATCCCATAAATATTCCTTTCTGCCTCAAAGGGCGTATAAAATTCAAAGTTTCGTCATAAAACAATCTATGCAAATGCTTGCAATCGCAAGCAAAAGCGAATATAATAAAGAAAAAGGAGGCGATACTATGGCAAATACATCCGCTGTTTATGCAAGAATAGATACCAATCTCAAGGATAATGCTGAGAGCATTCTTTCTCAGCTTGGCATTTCTCCATCCAGTGCAATTCAGATGCTTTATAGCCAGATTGTACTGAAGAAGGGTATGCCATTTGAATTGAAACTTCCTTCTTCTAAGCCATTAGCTGTTGGTGCAATGACCAGAGAACAGCTTGATGCAGAACTCCAGAAGGGTGTTGATTCCATCAAAGCAGGAAAGGTATATTCTGCAGATGAAGTCGATGCGGCACTTGCAAAGGAGTTTGGCATATGACGGATAGCTATAAGGTCGGCTATTCTGTAGATGCACTTGACGATTTACGTGAAATCTATTCGTACATTGCGAATGAACTCCTGGCTCCGGAGACTGCTACTTCTCAGCTGGGCCGCATACGAAAAGAGATTCGTTCATTGGATTTCATGCCAGCTCGTTATGCGTTAGTTGACTGGGAGCCTTGGCATTCGATGAAAATGCATCAGCTTCCGGTAGATAACTTTATTGTGTATTATCTTGTTGATGACGAGAAAAGGGCAGTTACAGTAGCTCGAATATTCTACGGTGGCCGTGATATTGAAGGAATCATAAATTCAAATAAATAAACAGTAATGGAGCTTTTTGTATAAAAAACAGGGGCTCCATTTTCATATGAACAAAATTCCTCTGTCATCGTAGACAGAAGCACCTGTATTGTTTCCACAGCGGATGTCTTAACTAAATGACATTGGCGTGGTAACCGTTCTCTATTTTTTTACAAAAGAACGAGGGTATCCCTCAAGTCATTTCATGACTTTTGGGACACCCTCGTTTATGAGAAATCCTCAACGCAGCATATATTCTTTCAGCTCCTGACGGCAGCTGATATATGGAAACAATGGGGCTTACGTCGCCCCTTGTTCAGTTTTACGATCTGTCTGTTGACCTTCTGTGTTACGATCTTCTGTCTAGCTGGAGACTGACGTCCCCTGCTTCTGCCCTGCTGCTGTTCCCGACGGTAATCCGAAGCGGAATGCCTCCATCTATGAGTTCCATATCCGCTCCGTAAAAAGCCAGTTCTTTCCGGTCAATCGTAAATTTGACTTTCTGTTCTTCACCAGGCTGCAGGAAAACTTTCCGGAACCTGATAAGTTCTTTGGCCGGCCGTACGACCGGAGCGCAGAGTGTCTCGACATAACACTGTACAACTTCCGCCCCCGGCACCTCTCCCACATTTTTCACCTTACATAATATTCCGATCTTATCTTCTCTCTCCTGTTTCTCAAGTACAGGAGGTGTAATGGTAAATCCTGTGTAAGAGAGACCAAATCCAAACGGATAAAGCGGCTCATTCGGAATATCCATATACCGGCTCGTAAAGCGGTTTTCCGGATTCGTCTCCGTCATCCGGTGTCCGGTCTTTACATCCCAGTAGCTGACAGGCACCTGTCCCACACCCCACGGTATGCTCACTGACAGTTTACCGGAAGGCGTCTCTTCTCCGTACACCAGACGGACGACAGCCTCGGCTCCCATCGTTCCCGGTCTCCAGGCAAGGAGGACAGCCTGGGACTTTTCTGCTATTTTCCGTATATCCAGCGGACGTCCTGACATGATGACCGCTACAATATGGGAGGTTCGCTCAGCTACTGCGTCAAAAAACTTCTGCTGACCTTCCGGAAGATCAAGAAATGCCCTGCTCGCCGCCTCACCGGACTGTGCTTCATGTTCTCCAAGCACAAGTACCACTGTATCCTCCGGTCCGATTTCTTCAAGGTCTGCGTATTGGTCACCGCACGATCCCGACATTTCTTTATTCTGTTCTTCTTCACCCTGAATCCGGCAGTTATCAGCCTGCCAGAGCCGTCTTTCTTCTTCTGTGAGTATCTCACAGCCCGGAACAAACCTGACCGGCAGCTTCCGGTCTCTCAGAACTTCGCTGATCGTCTCCACATCGTCGTGACGGCCGAAGATCGCCCATCTGCTCAGCAGTTCCGTCGACTCCACATAAGGGCCGGCCCAGAACACCTTCTGTTCCGGTTTCAGCGGAAGCAGATCCGCATTTTTCAAAAGAACCGAGCTCTCACATGCCAGGGCAAGTGCGATCTTCTTTGCCTCTGCAGACAGCTGTTCTTCTCCCTCCATTCCTGCGAACGGATCCTCAAACAGTCCGAGTCTGTTCTTCATCACCAGCACATTCCACGCGCTTCTATCTATCAGCGAAACGGGGACATGACCTTCTTCGACCAGTTCTTCCAGATGAAACATGTATGCCGGACTCATCATATCAATATCAACTCCTGCATGTACTGCCGCATCTGCAGCCTCTGCCTGGCCTGACACTACATTCTGTTCCTCCAGCTGGCCCACAGACCCCCAGTCGGAGATTACCGTGCCTCTGAACCCCATTTCTTTCCTGAGAATATCTTCGAGCAGCTCTTTGTTGCCGCTGACCGGTCTGCGGTCAACTGCATTAAAAGCAGTCATCACCATCGCGGGATCTGCATGCATCGCCATGCGGAACGGTTTGAGGTACTGCTCGCGGAACGTCCTCTGAGATATTTCCACGTCATTGTATTCTCTGCCCGCATTCACCGCTCCATAACCGGCAAAATGTTTCAGACATCCGGCAATGCCGGACTCCGGTATTTCTCTGCTTCCCTTCTGACCATTACCGTTTCCCTTCTGATATCCCCTGAGCATTACTGTGCCCATGACCCCGCTAAGGAAAGGATCTTCCCCGAAAGATTCCATTATCCTTCCCCATCTCGGGTCTCTGGACACATCCATCATCGGAGAAAACGTGGCCTTGATCCCCTCAGCAGCAGACTCTGCCGCGGCATGCCCCGCCATCTTCTCAACCAGTTCCGGATGAAAGGAACATGCCTGACCAAGAGGGATCGGAGCTATGGTCCTGCACCCGTGTATAACATCCGCCATAAACAGCAGCGGAATGTGATGCGGATGTTCTTTCATATATTTTTTCTGGATCGCCCTGAGCTTTTCTGCCCCGATCATACCAAGCACTGAACCGGCGTACCGGATCACCCACTGAGGCGGCTGGCCTTCCCCCACCGCCCCGGTAAGAACTGCATCCTCATCAAAGTAAATTCCGGTCAGCTGTATCATCTGTCCGATCTTTTCTCGAAGCGACATCTCAGACAGCAGCTGTTTTAATTTTCTTTCCTCCATAATCTCCTTTTCCCTCAATCAAAGTAAATTGTCTCTCCGCTCTCTGCTGAACGGTATATCGCTTCAAGAACGCGGGTTACTACCGCCGCCTGTTCCGGTTTTACGATCTGTTCCTGTCCGTCAACAACAATATGGTAGAAAAGTTCCTGTTCTACATCTGCCGCAGATTTTTCTTCGCCTGCAAAGAAAGCCACTCCGCCGCCTGACAGATCCGGTATCTCTACAGTCTGGGTGTTATGATGGATCCGGTTGATGCGAAGTCCATCTTTCATATCCGCTCCGGCCTTTGTTCCACATATGCTTGTTTTTGCCTCGTCCACATCCAGAGTATTTAAAGCCCAGGCTGATTCCAGTTCGATCAGAGCCCCGTTCTTCATCCGGATGAATCCGAACGCCGAGTCTTCTACTTTAAACTGCTCCGGATCCCAGTTCCCGAATGCATTTCCCTGATCTGTCTGCTGAGACAGTTTGTGGAACACCGCTCCGGTCACAGAGGCCACTTCATAGTTGTCCATCATCCAGAGTGTCAGATCCAGCGCATGAGTACCGATATCGATCAGCGGACCGCCGCCCTGCTCTTCTTCATTAAGAAATACCCCCCAGGTAGGCACCGCTCTCCTTCTGAGCGCATGCGCCTTTGCAAAATAGATGTCTCCCATCTCTCCGTTTTTGCACATTTCTTTCAGGTAGGTGCTGTCCGGACGATACCTGTTCTGGTATGCGATATTCAGCACTCGCCCTGTCCGCTTTGCCGTCTCCAGCATTTTCTCTGTTTCCGCATAAGTTCTTGCCATCGGCTTTTCGCACATGACATCCTTGCCCGCCTCCATGGCAGCGATGGAAATTTCGGAATGCGATCTGTTCGGTGTCGTCACATATACCACATCAAGATCTTCCTTTACCAGTTCCCTGTAGTCAGTGAATACCTTTGCGTCACTGCTGCCGAACTTTTCTTTTGTCTCCTGTGCCTGCTCCGGGATTATGTCACAGAATGCGACCACTTCATAGAGTCCGCACTTTTCCATTGCCGGAAGATGCTTTGCATTGGCAATTCCCCCGCATCCTACGATACCTGCACGTAATTTTTTCATCGTTATCTCCTCCATTTATGTCTCTTGATATTGTTTTCTAAATCACATACTGTCTCAAATATCTCTGGCTCAGAACAAGCGCTTTTTCAATCATTTCCCTTGAACTTTCAAACGCCTTGTCCTCGATCTCAATGCATGAATAACCATTGTAACCGATGTCTGTAAGAGCAGATACATATCTGCCCCAGTCCACATCTCCAAGTCCGGGGATCTTCGGAGACATGAAATCAAGAGGATAAGCCATAATGCCGCAGTCATTGAGACGTTCCGGATACAGCTTGATATCCTTATAGTGCACGTGGAATATCTTGTCTTTGAATTCATAGATCGGACGGATCGGGTCTATCATCTGCCATACAAAATGCGACGGGTCGTAATTAATACCCAGACAGTCGCTGTCCAGGATCTCAAAAACTTTTCTCCACACTGCCGGAGTCGTCATAAGATTCTGACCGCCCGGCCACTGATCTGGTCCGAACAGCATCGGACAGTTTTCTATTGCTATCTTTACGCCGTTTTCTTCTGCCAGCCGGATGACCGGTTCCCATACTTTCTTTACTAAAAGAAGATTCTCTTCCACAGTCTTTGTCTGATCTCTCCCGATAAATGTGGTCACCATGTTCACATTCAGTTTTGCGCTGGCGAGAATGACATTTTTTAAATGCTCCACCGCAGCCTCACCCTTGTTCCGATCCGCATCCATCACGTTAGGATAATAGGCAAGAGCCGAAATTTCTACATTTTTTTCTTTCGCGTATCCTGAAATATGTGCGGCATAACTGTCATCGCCAAGAACCCTCTCCGCGTCAATATGACTTACTCCGGCATATCTGCGTTCTGCTTTTTCCTTCTTCCAGCTCGCCACCTCTACGCACTCAAATCCATGCTCTGAGGCGAAGTCGATCATCTCTTCATAAGTAAAATCTTCGAGAATTGATGTAATAAATCCAAGTTTCATTTCTGTCTCCTTCTTCCTCCCGGCCTCTGCGCAGGAGTATCCTTTCGTCAACATTTTCACCTTACTCCGGCATTACTCTCCTGTTATACTTCCCATGGAACCGGTTCATAATCGCCGCCCCGGCACCATTTCAGATACCGGAGAGCATGGAGCTGTCCTGTCATCTCCCACTCTCCTGAGTAAACCGGATCATGATATCCTTCGATACAGATATCATCTTCATATCCGTTTGCCCTCAGGATAGAAATAATATCTCTCCAGTTTGTGTCGCCAAAGCCCGGCATTCTGTGCCATACAAAAGTCTCCGCCCCTGAAATGCCTCCATGACGTACAGCATTCCAGTCGATAGTTGCATCTTTGCCGTGTACGTGCACGATTTTATGACACCATTTTCTGAGCTGAGAAACCGGATCTATAAGCTGTACCATCTGGTGGGTCGGCTCCCATTCCAGACCGAAATTGTCCTGTTTTACCTCTTCAAACATTGCCTCCCACGCACGTGGATGAAAACCAATATTACATGTAGCTTTTTCCCATGTTCCGTCCATAAGGCAGTTCTCTATTCCCAGTTTGACTCCGTTCTCTTTCGCCAGGTCTGCAAGTTCCCTGAATACTTTACCAAACTCGGCGAAAGATTCCTCTACAGGGCGGTCCTCAAATGCCCCTGCAAAAGTGCTTACATGATCAGCTCCGAATCTTCCCGCTGTCCTGATAACCTGCTCCAGCGTCTTCCTGTGTTCCGGATACTGGATCGGATTGCAGTAAAATCCAATCGTGCTGATGCGCTCCGGTCTGCCTTCCAGCAGCTTTTCTGTCTTTCCGGCAAGCTGTTCCAGATCTGTCCCTTCCAGAGACATATGAAAATTCAGAGAAAATGTTTCAAATCCTTTTCCCAGAAATCCCGGCAGCCACTCTTCTGCCCTTGGTCCCTGGATGCATGTTCCGATCTTGATCTGTTTCATTGTTCACTCTCTCCCTTCCTCATTCAAAGTCCATAACATGATTCTTTTCGGCAGACTCGAACACTGTCTCCATCAGGCGCATTACTCTTTTTACCTCCGGAAGCTTCACTGCCGGTTCTTCTCCTCTTAAAAGTACAGCAGCGACATTTCGATGGAAATCGGCGATATCTCCGGGCACTCTCGGAAGCTCTTCTACACGGATCGTATCCTCTCTTCTTGGAGCCATCGTCTTCGTAAGTCCTGCTGCTGTCCGCACTGGAACTATTTCTTTCTCCTCTTCTGAGAAAGCCTTTACAATCTTTCCGGACAGATCCCAGTCCTCAACAACGGCACTTCCGTTTTCTCCCAGAACGTACCAGCGGGGCAGAGAAATAAAGTTATTCGTACCTACTTCCACAAGAACTTCCAGGCCGCCTTCAAACCGGAGAACAGCGGTAAACCCGTCATCTACCTCCTGATTTGTCACATTGGTCAAAGTGGCATATACCGTCTTCAGCCTGCGTTCCCCGGTCAGACGAAAGATCTGATCAAAGAGGTGGACGCCCCAGTCCAGCACCATTCCGCCGCCGTGTGCTTTTTCTTTTCTCCAGTCTCCCGGTATTCCACGGGAGCCATGTACCCGGCTCTCTATGCGGAAAATCTCTCCCATCGTCTGATCCTTCAGTATCTCCCGGACTGTCAGGAGATCTTCATCCCATCGTCTGTTCTGGTGTACCGTCAGGAACCGGCCTGTCTTTCCGGCCATGTCCTCCAGTTCTGTAAGTTCCTTCAGAGAGAGAGTAGCGGGTTTCTCTACAATGACATTTTTCCCCGCCTCCATGGCGCGCAGTGCGATCGGTCTGTGTGTGTCATTCGGTGTTGCCACAAGAATCACATCTATACTCTCATCTGCAAGCATGGCTTCTTCTGTCTCATATGTATGAAATCCTGCTTCTTCTGCAAGTTTTCTTTTTTCTTCTTTAATGTCATAAATCCCGGCGAGCTCGATCTCCGGCACATTTTCCAAAATCTCGGTGTGCCATTTCCCCATGCCGCCGAAGCCGATCAGGCCATATACGATTTTATTCTCTTTCATCGAAGCACCTCAATATTTAGGGCGGCCTGACCGCCCCTATTTTAATTCCTTATTTGCCCAGTTCCTCGTTGATTTCCTTCAGGATTTGATCGCCGCCCTGGCTCTTCCAGTTCTCTACGAAGGTATCAAACTCACTGATATCAGCTTTACCCATGATAATCTTTGCGAAAGTTTCTTCTTCCATCTTCTTCAGATTTGCCCATTTCGCTTCCATGGTTTCTGTCTGTCCGTTGTAAACATTGTAAATCGGAACATACTCCTCATTGACAAGCGGAGCGTCACCTACCATGATCGCTACCAGACGAGGCAGGTTCCCCTGTGCCAGGTCACTGTCAAGATTCCAGTATTCAAGACTAAAGTCATCATAAGGCTCTTTCTTGAGTTCCGTAATTGCTTCCATATCGTTCTTCAGCAGTTTATGTGTTGAAAAATCTACATCGTCAATGCCGACCTCTCCTGCAAGATATTGCGTCAGCACTTCATAAGATGTCTCGATCTCATCCGCATTGTCATATGCATTGTACAGCGGATAGAAATCTGCCGTTCCCATCTCTGTAGATGTTACTCCTTCTTCTACCCATGTCTGTTCGTTTGCAATCAGGTAGTTGATGATTTTAAATGCAGCTTCCGGATTTTTGCAGTCCTTGCTTGCCACAACATACTGCGTCGTCGGCTCTGCCATATGAGTATAATATTTTCCGTCTTCGGAAAGAGGTGTGAAATATGCTCTCCAGTCTGCTGAACCTGACAGAGTTGTATCTGCAAATGTATATGCACACCACCACGGTCCGAAAAAGATTCCAACTTTTCCGGCAAGAAGAGGTTCCTTGCTGTCGCTTCTGACGAGCATCTCAGGATCGATATCTCCATCAGCATAAAGTTTTGAGATATTTTCCAGTGCAGTCTTTGTCTCCGGCTGAATTGAACCATACTCTACTTTTCCGTCCTCGCCTTCCAGCCAGTACTGCGGATAAGACTGATAGCAGCTGAACAGCGGGTCAAGTCCGAACTGGTTGCCGCCGACTGCATTCATATGATCCGCATTTCCTGGTCCAAGAATACCAATCGTGTCGTCCTCTCCGTTTCCATCCGGATCCTCTGTAACAAATGCGTTTGCCACTTGTGCCAGCTCGTCCCATGTACGGGGTGCTTCCAGTCCAAGAGCATCCAGCCAGTCCTGACGGATCCACATCTCGTTCACGCCGCCTGCAGTCAGGTTCGGTGCAGGGATTGCCATAATCTCACCGTCATCGTTTGTGATACAGTCCATCAGCTCATCACCGCCGGATTCTACATAACTCTTCAGGGCGTCAGATGCATAATCATCAAAATAGTCATCCAACGGCTGTATCATATCGTATTTTAGAAGAGCTCTGTACTGAGCTGCATTTACATTCATGATTTCCGGAACTGTATTACTTCCGATGCAGAGACTCATTTTTTCATCATAGTCTGACATAGATGCAACCCAGTCGTATACTACCTCAATGTTCAGGTCATCTTTCAACAGTCTTGTATAGGAGTTGTCTTCAAACGACATTCCTTCCGGGATCTTCGCATTCGGATTCATTTTCCCGCCCAGATGTACTGTAACTGTCTCCGGATATTTTGCCAGAGGCAGATCTTCCTTTGCTGTTCCTTCTGCTTCCTTGACCGCTTCTTTCTGCCCTTCGTCAGACGAACCGCCGCAGCCTGAGATCAAAGACGCCGTCATAGCTGCAGTGCACGCTATAGCGATTACTCTTTTTAATTTCATAATCCATTTTCTCCTTTTCTTTTTTTACTGTTCTCTATTTTCACCGAACACTTTCCCGTATCGCTACTATCCTTTTACCGATCCCAGAGTAATGCCGGATACAAAATATTTCTGCAAGAATGGATATATAATCAGTACCGGGATCATGGCGATAAATATCTTCGCCGCGTCCAGCGACAGATTGTTCAATTTCATCGCCTGTGCGATCTGATCGACATTCATATTTGAATAATCAAGTGTTACTACCATCTGCTGTATGTATGTCTGGAGCGGATAGCTGCTCTGTCTCGTACTCAGCACCATTCCCTGGAAGAACTCATTCCAGTACTGAACGATCGTGAAGAGGGAGATCGTCGCAACCATCGGCTTTGCCAGAGGAATGTAGATGGAAAACAGATTCCTCCATGGTCCGCCGCCGTCTACAAAGCACGCTTCCTCCAGTTCAACAGGCAGATTCTTGAAAAAGTTTACTGCCAGGATAACATTGAAAACCTGAAGACCCATACCAAGAACAAGTCCCCATATGCTGTCCATGAGACCGTAATTTTTCATTGTGACATACCACGGAACAGTACCTCCGTTGAACAGCATGCAGAATACAAAGATCCACATGAAGATGTCTCTCTTCGGAAACTGTTTTTTTGTTCTTGACAGCGGATATGCTGCCAGAAGTATGCACACCATACTGACCCCGGTTCCTAACACAACTCGCTTGACAGATACGAGAAAGGAACCAAAGAAATCACTCTCCCCCAGGATCTTCTGATATGACAGGAGATTGAATCCCACCGGCCAGAGAGCAACCTGTCCTGCATTGACAGCCTCCCTGCTGCTCAGAGAGACGCAGAGGACATACCATACAGGCAGGATGCAGATCAGCGTGATCAGAACAAGGATCACGACATTTATCACATCGAATATTTTCGATCCTATACCTTTATTTTCTATCATTTACTGCACCTCCTCAGAATAGTTTGTAACCGGTAAACTTATCTGCCAGCTTATATCCTATAACGATCAAGATAACGCTGATCACCGACTTAAACAAGCCGACTGCCGTCGCCAGCGAGTACTGCAGATTCTCAAGACCTGCACGGTATACCCAGGTGTCGATGATATCACCTGTAGAATAAACAAGCGGATTATACAGATTGTAGATCTGATCAAAACCTGCGTTGAGCACGTTTCCAAGTGACAGGATCGCCAGGAGTGCGACCGTTGTCCTTATTCCCGGAAGCGTCACATGCCAGATACGTTTGAACCTTCCTGCTCCGTCTACCGCCGCAGCCTCATAAAGACTCTGATCTACCCCGAGTATTGCTGCCAGGTAAACTACCGTATTGTACCCGAATCCTTTCCAGATATCTGTGCCGATTACCAGAGGCTGGAACAGTGACGGCTCCCCGAAGAAATTGATCGGATTTCCTCCGAACGCCTCGATCAGCTGATTAATTGGTCCTGTATATCCGAAGATGTTCAGAACAATCTTTGCCAGGATAACCCAGGACAGGAAATAAGGCAGATACACGATAGTCTGGATCGGCCGTTTGATCCGCTTAATGCAGAGTTCATTAAGCAGAAGTGCGAAGAGCAGCGGAATGATAATATTTCCGATAATCTTTCCGACCGCGATCACAACGGTATTGCACAGCACCTGTTTGACGTCGTTCATCTGAAACATATACACAAAATTTTCAAGCCCGACAAACTCAGAATGCAGGATTCCCTTGCCCGGATTATAGTCCTGGAATGCCATGACGATACCGAACATCGGAACGATACTGAAGAAAAACAGCCATAAGAGCGCCGGGATCAGCATAATGTAGTAATGCTTCACAAATCGTTTAATATACACACTAAGACCTCCCTTCCTTTTTGTAAACAGTTTATCTTCTACACCCATATCCTGCCAGATGATATTGTTTCTGATTTACCAAATGTTTTTTTATCACAAAAAAAATGTCCGATGAAAATCAGACATTTTTTCTCTCTTTTCGATATTCGGAAGGATTGCACCCATGCTCCCTTGCAAATACTCTTGCAAAATAGTGGAAATTGTCATATCCAAGTTCGGTGGCGATCTGGGTAATGCTCTTCCCGCCCTCCTCTATCCGCTCAGCCGCGGCTTTCATTTTCCTGTGTATCACATACTGATGGAATGTTTCTCCTGTCATTTCTTTAAATCTTGTGCTGAAATAACTCCTGCTCATCCCGATCCGTTCAGCCGCGTCTTCAGAGCGCAGCTCCTCCCCGATGTGCTCATCCACATACAGGATGACAGCAGCAAACGCACAGATATCATTTTTCTGCGGCGTGCTGCGGCATACTTCATAGATGTTTTCCCGCCAGCGGCGAACCCAGTCCAGCATCTCCTCAACCGTATCCAGCGACGGGAACTCTCCTTCCCCGCCTGACAGGATCTGAATATCGTGAAAGCTCTTTACAAAAATCCTCTCAGCACTCCTCAGACTGATTTCCTTAGTCTCCCGGCAGAGATCTTCAAATTCTTTCTCATTGAAGATCCATCCGGTGTACATCCATCTTCTGCTCAGTTCCCTGAGTTTTTCCCGGTCTTCCCCGTCTGCCTGCCCGTCTCTGCTTGTCTGCCTGTACTTTGCGCTGACCCGCTCCAGTATCTGTTCACACTCTTCCGGGGAAAAACTGATCTTCGAGATATAGTCCAACGCCCCCATACGGATCGCAGTCTGTGCATAACTGAAATTTTCATACACAGAAAAAATTACAAACTTAATATCCGGGAATTCTTCTTTACACATCTGCATCAGTTCCAGTCCATCGATCTCCGGCATATCAATATCCGTAAACACGATGTCCACCGGATGAGTACGGAGAAATTCCAGAGCCTTTCTTCCGTTCTGTACATCTCCCGCCACCTTGAATCCATACTTTTCCCAGTCCATAATAGCGATCAGGCCTTTTCTGGCAAGTTTATCATCATCAACGATCAATACGTTCATCTGCTTGTCCCACCTTATCTTCTTCCAATGTAACCTCTGTGTCCTTCCCCTTTTGTTCTGTCAGATCCCGGATCGGGAGGAGGATTGTAATCCTTGTCCCGATTCCTTTTCTGCTGTTTACAAACAGACTTGTCTGTCCATCATAAAATGATTCCAGCATAGCCTTGACGTAGCGAAGCCCGATGCCTCTGTTCTCATTCTTCCGGTATTCCCAGTCATAATCAAATGGCTGGTTGATCTCATCGATTTCCTCCTGAGTCAGTCCCTTTCCACTGTCAGAGATAGTCACGACAGCAAGATGTCTCGCCACATCTTCAAACACCTGGATACTGATCTTCTCATCGTCCCCAAGTCCATAACGGATCGCGTTTTCTACAAGCGGCTGAAAAAGCATGCGGACCGTCGGCTGGTCGAGATAGTCACCATCTTCGATATGCATCTCGATAACAAAGTCATACCTCATCTGCTGAAGGGCAATATATTCCTTTACGATCTCCAACTCCATCCGCAGCGTCGTCTGACTGCCTTCTTTGCCCAGATTATACGAAAGAAGCTTCTTTAATCTCTGCACAAACTCGCTGATATCTCTCTGGCAGCTCATCTGTGCCATCCACTGGACCGAGTTCAACGTATTGAGAAGGAAATGTGGATTGATCTGATAGATAAGTTTCTCATACTCCGTCTTCTGTATACTCTTTTCCTTTTCTACCATATTGCTGATGAGATTCTCGATCTGACACTTCATCTGTTCTACTTCCCTCATCAGGCTGTCAAACTCCGCGATATCCGACTCTTCATGCACCGCCTGAAGAGCGCCGTTTCCAATCTGTACCATTTGCCTTCGAAATTGATTCAACGGCCGGCAGATTATCCGATAAAGATAAAAAACAGACAGGGCGAAGATCAGAAACGATGCAACTATGATGAGCGTCATCCTCATTCTCCAATGGTTGATCTCATTCTGATACATGTTGTCCGGCAGCGCCACTGCATTAATGTATCCCATCTGGCTCCGGTATGCCATGATCTTATATCCCTCTCTTGTCTCAACCTGGTAATCTCCCTTTGAGAGTGTTGTGGAGAAGAGTTTCTGTCCCTGTATAATGACAGGATTTGTACTGTACCGCGTGATTCTTCTCTCATCCGTCTGGATATAAGTGTAGGGCCGTCCTGCCTTATTTATTTCTTCAGGAGTCTTCATGTCCGCCTCGATCTCCGCATAAACATCCAGCCTTTTCCCGTTTCCGAAGACCACCTCTCTCATGACGGAAAAGACCGGTTCTTCGCCACTCCCAAGAATAGACGAATGGGCCGCCTGTATGACATTTCCCGCGCACTCCACAACCTCAGGCAGTGAAGCATGGCTTCCGTCCAGCGCCCTGACATTCATGCCGCTGATAAGTTCCTTCTTCTCCTCCCGGTCATAATACATGACACCTACCAGTTTTGTGTTGACATAACCAAGTCCTGCCATCTCTTCCCTAAGTGTCCGCTGTTCAATAAACCTGTCAAAATTATCCGTTGCACCGAGATAACTGTCCGTCACATTTCCGACCAGCCCTCCCGGACCCATGTAGTTCATAATACTGAGCATATCATAATAGGCGCCGTCAGTATTCCGCGTGATTTGATCCAGATACATCTTCATATTATCCTCTATACTGTCATTCTGTATCATTCTCAGCGCCATATAAGAGACGATTCCTGCAGCCAGAAGGCTAGTTATCGCACACAGCATCAGTATGCCAAGCATCTTCGCTCTCAATGTATTCTTTTTTATACGACCCGTACCCATATGCCTATTCCCCTCCCCTTATGCATCACAAGTCAGAACCTGCTTGCTCACGCTGTTCAACAGTAAGTACGCTACTCATAATTTGGGACTCCTTTCATTTTTATTCCATTTCATAATAAAGTTCCACTGCTCTTGCCATTCTTTCTCATTCACAATCGCATCAAACACAGGCTCAAGAAAAGTCTGGATTTTCGTAATGATGAATGAAAACTCAAGCGTATTATCTTTTATGGTTTTCAAAAAGAATTTCCAACGCTTCTGCATATCTTCATCATCGCCAAGTGCAACAACTCGCTTAAAACTATCTCTATCATAGGGAGTACCACGCCGCTGTAAGGTTTCAAATATAGCTGCCTGCAATTTTGCACCCTCAAAATTGAATGTCCTTGAAAGATAATAGATGTCATAAAAATCTTTCATTCTGCCTGTCAGCTCAAAACGTTGCAGTATAGCATCAAACTTCTCAGCAATGGTGCTTTCAAGGGAATAAGTTTTGATTACAGGTGCTTCAAAATCTGGAAGCTGAGTGTTGATTGTGCGTTCTTCGGCACGGGGGACTATAATATCGCCCACGCCTATATCAACATTAAACGGCACACGCACATTTTTTATTTGAGCAATAATTTGTGTACTGATACCGTGATATTTTCTTTGCGGAGAAATCTCTTCAAAGCCTTTTGCTCGCATTTCTATATAATCGTTACCAGTCGGCGTGTCGATGATTTTACAAATCAACTCTTTTACATCATCTATTGTATTAGAGTATCCACGGAGCAAGAAATCGACATCAATTGTTGCTCTACTTTCAAAATTAGTTAAAGTATAAATGAACAATCCACCTTTGAGTATAAGCGTATCCTCACACCCAGATTTTGATAACTTTCTCAAAAATTCTTCCTGCACAAAAAGCTGCAAACATTGCTGGTAACTGATACCAGAAGCTTTTGCTTTATTTCTCAGCTTTGCCAGAACGGAAGCTGCTATATCTGCCATTACAACCACACTCCAATCAATTCTTTTACACGCGTTTGAACACGCAAAACTTTCGCATATTCTATAAGATTCGGTATATTCTTTTTCGGGTCCTTAACATAGCCTTGTACTGCTTTATTAAAAACCTCCTTATCTATCTTGTTCATATTTCGCAGCACATCGCAAATAGTACGGTCACGGTCATAAATGCGGACTTTGTGGAAATCAATTTCACCTTCGGTTTCGCCCAGCGTAACCAACTCTGACTCTACACGATATGCCTTTATAAACGGATAATCGATTTTTGTTCGCCGCTTAGAGACATTTTTATCTATTGCAAAGTTCCATTCAGCAGGATTTCTGTCACTGTATCTATAATAGAATAGGGCAGTCTCCATACAGAGCACTGCATCGGGAAACAATCGATTGATAATGACAACTTCGCTTTCTCCATAATCTTGAGTCCAGTGATAGTAACCTCGCCTGACTCTTTCAATCAATCCTTCATTTAAAAGTTGTTTTATATCTGCATAGTATAACTTTGAAGCTGTAAGTTCAGCAGTAGTCATAACATAATTATGACTGCTAAACAACATTCTCAGTGTCTCAATATCTTTATTCTGAAGCATATCTTCACCTCTATTCAATCGCCCCTAATCAAGCCAACGATTGGGCACTTTACTATATTATATTTGATTTTTCTCTTTAAGTCAATAATAGCAAAGTGAACGCTTTTAATTCTATCAATTAGGCAGTTTAGTATAAAATCTGTCCTCCGCTTTTATAACCAAATAAAATATTGGTCAACGAAAAGACAACTATGTAAAAAAATAAGCGTACCACTATTTCTAATGATACGCCTATCCTCATTAAATCACTTCAAAATGCTTCAACGCATCCTTTATCGCTTCCACTTTCTCCGCTGTCGGATGCTTCCTCGGCTGTTTCAGTTCTTCTACCGCATTAGGTGCATCATACATCGGCAAGCCTAAATCTCTCTTTACCTCTGCGATATATGCGGTATGTACCTTGAAGCCATATTTCGCTTCTATGTACTCCTTTATCATTTTGTAGGTCACTCGTTCCTTGGGCTTGTATTCTTCGGCTCTTTTAGCGATATTATCAAGCGGAACTTTTCCCTCACCATCACCAAACTCAACTTTTACGTTGATATGTCCGTCTGGCTTTTTGTGGGAAAGCAGTACTACCGTCTCCACATGCATACCAAATTAAAACATATCTCCACAAAACCACAGAAATATGATCAATAGTTATACAGTACTAATACTGCACGTGCATCCTCTTTCCCACAAAATATTAGTTCCATAAATTTTGCACCACCCTGATGTAAAATTTATTCTTTTTTCATACCGTCAATATATTCTTCATCTGTCTTGCCAGCTTCCAATGCTCGATATTCCTGATTTAATTCTCTCAACAATTCTTCTTCGCTTGGCAAATATAATTTATACTTTGAAGCAAAAATTTGTGTTTCATTTTCCGGCAATGTATATTTAACTACAGACTCACTCTTGTCTGCACATAACACAATACCTATCGGCGGATTATCTCCCTCATTCATAAGCTCTCGCTCATAATAATGAACATACATCTGCATCTGTCCTAAATCCTGATGTGTTAAGTCTCCAACCTTTAAATCAATCAATACAAAACATTTTAAGATGTAATTATAAAATACAAGGTCAATTCTAAAATGGCGTCCATCAAACGTTATTCTTTTCTGCCTTGCGACAAATGAAAAGCCTCTGCCAAGTTCCAAAAGGAATTTCTGCAAATGTGTAATTAACGCTTGCTCTAAATCACTTTCATAAAAATCATCATTGGGTGTCAGTCCAAGAAATTCCAGTACATATGGGTCACGGATAACATCTTCTGGGCTTTTTGCCGTCTCCAATGTCTGAATTTCTGCCGCAACCTGCTCTTTATTTTTACTGGATAATAATCTTTCATAAAAGAAAGAATTTATCTGTCTTTCAAGCTGTCTGGTACTCCATTGTGATTTTACAGCTTCCTGCATATAAAATTCTCGTGCTTTATCATTTTCCACACGCATCAAAAGCCGATAATGAGTCCAACTCAATTCGCTACGCAGTGCGTAGCCATTTGGAAATGTCAAATAAAACTGCCTCATATTTTTCAAATTGGCAACAGTAAATCCTTTTCCAAAATCTTGAGTCATTTGTTTCGATAATTCTTTCAATAAACCTGTCCCATACTCCGCCTTTTCGTTACCGCCCTGTTCTTCAATGATTGATTTTCCGATATTCCAATAGGCTTCGACCATTGCAAAATTGGCTGTTTGATAGACTTTATTTCTTGCTGTTATCAAGATGTTCTTTATCTCATCATAAAATTTTTGTTCCATAAAAACCTCCGCAAGACACCTAGTTTTATTTGTATAAATCCTTTCTCAATCGATTTACAAGTATATTAAATTGTTCCTCACTTTTCTGGTAAATAAATTTTTCTAATTCCTTGACAAGACCATCATCTTTTGAAATTAACTTCAACTTAGGAATTGCCATCTTCAAATCATTTATTGCATTATTTCTATTTTCATCATCTGATAGCTCTTGTATATTATACCTTGCAACTCCTAAAGAAAATTTCGCTTCGGCTGGAAAAAGTACAATTTGCGCAAATACAATTATAGATTCATATACTCTCTTTTTTTCCTCAAAAACATACTTTTTCTTATCTTGCAATGGTTGAAAAATAAATGTGGACAAAATCAACGTTATTACAGAAGAACCTAATATACTAATAATTATGGAAATTACATTATCTATACTCATTTGCACCCCTTCCCTGCTACAATTAAATCACTTCAAAATGCTTCAACGCATCCTTTATGGCTTCCACTTTCTCTGCTGTCGGATGCTTCCTCGGCTGTTTCAATTCCTCTACCGCATTAGGAGCATCGTACATTGGCAAGCCTAAATCTCTCTTTACCTCTGCGATATATGCGGTATGTACCTTGAAGCCATATTTCGCTTCTATGTACTCCTTTATCATTTTGTAGGTCACTCGTTCCTTGGGCTTGTATTCTTCGGCTCTTTTAGCGATATTATCAAGCGGAACTTTTCCCTCACCATCACCAAACTCAACTTTTACGTTGATATGTCCGTCTGGCTTTTTGTGGGAAAGCAGTACTACCGTCTCAACATGCACGGTCTGCGAAAACTGATCAACCGCCCTCACTTTCACCAGTTCATACCCATTCCCGCACAGATACTTCAGATCCCGTGCCAGTGTGGCAGAATCACAGCTCACATACACGATCCGCTCCGGCTGCATCTGCACCATAGTCTCAAGCAGAGATTCCTCGCAGCCTTTCCGCGGCGGATCCACCACGATCACGTCAGCGTGAGCCTGTTCTCCCGGATGTGCCTTGGCATAATCTGCATAATATCCCGGCAGAACCTCTTCTGCTTTTCCAACATAAAACTTTGCATTCTCGATTCCATTGATCTGCGCATTTTTTCTGGCGTCCTCGATAGCCTGAGGAATGATCTCCACACCGTAGACCTGTTTCGCCTTCTGTGCCAGAAACAAGGATATCGTTCCGATTCCACAGTAGAGATCCCAGACTGTCTCATCTCCTTTTAAGTCTGCATACTCCAGTGCAAGTCCGTACAATTTCTCTGTCTGCACCGGATTGACCTGGAAAAAGGACAGCGGAGAGATCTGATATTTGATTTCACCGATATAATCTGTAATAAATGCCTGTCCCCACAGCACTTCATAAGAATCTCCCATGATCACATTGGTGTTTTTCTGATTCACACTGATCGTGATACTGGTCATTCCTTCGATTTTCTGCAGTAATTCAACCAGTTTTTCACAATGAGGGATTTTTTTTGCGTTGATGACAAGACAGACCATAATCTCTTTGGTTGTAAAGCCATACCGGATCAGGACATGACGAAGTAAGCCTTTCCCTGTTTTTTCATCATATGGCTCCATCTGATATTGCTCCATAAATGACAGGATGGTTTCCAGAATCTCCTGATTCTGCTCTACTCCCAGTGCACAGTCTGTATTTGCAATAATATCGTGAGTACGGCCTGCATAAAACCCTGTCACTGTCACTCCATTTTTATCTTTTCCAAACGGGAACTGCGCCTTATTTCTGTAGTGAAATGGGATTTCCATTCCCACGATCGGATCTGCAATTTTTTCCAGCAGTTTTGGCGAAAAGCCGCCGATCCTCTCCAGATTTCCCAACACTTTTCTGTTTTTAAACTCCAGCTGCTTCTCATAGGAAATCTGCTGAATCTGACATCCTCCGCACTGTCTTGCGAATTTACACTTCGGCTCCACTCTGTCTTTGGACGGTTCGATAATCTGTATCATTCTCGCATATCCATAATTTTTCTTGGCTTTCATAATTTTTGCTTCCACCACATCACCGATGACCGCATCCTTGATAAACAGCGTATAGCCGTCAATTTTTCCGATTCCTTCCCCGTTCACTCCGATATCTTCAATCGTCACCTTTACTACATCATTCTTCTGCATCTGTTTTTCTCCCTTATCTGAAAAAAGAGGGCGCACAAAATTTCTTGTGGTCACCCTCTTTTGTTTCTCTGTCTCTAAATGGAACTTCTTCTCATGTTTGTCTCAAACATCCGGTTGTAACCCAGCCAGTCATTTCCCGGTTTATTTTTAAAGATCTCCGTCAGAGTCTGCATCTTGGCATCTGCATTATCTGCCAGATTCAATGCCATCGCCTCCGCGAGGGCCGGTTTTTTCGGAGAACCATACTCCAACTCCCCATGATGGGAAATAATACAATGCTTCAATTCACTTCCCAGCTTTTCCGGAAATCCCGGAATCTCTCTTATCGCATCATTCATCATCTCAACACCAATGATGATGTGCCCCAGAAGCTGTCCGTCATCCGTATAATCATTATCCGGAAATGCAGAAAGCTCTTTTGTCTTTCCAATATCGTGGCACATTGCCGCCGTATAAAGAAGATCTCTGTTCAAGATTTCATAGGTGTCCGCAAAATACCGACACATCTTCACAACACTTAACGTATGCTCCAGAAGTCCTCCTGCAAATCCGTGATGAACTGTTTTTGCCGCAGAATGTCCTTTAAACACGCGGATAAACTCCTCATCTTTCACAAAATAATATTCCAGCAGCTGACGCAGCCACGTGTTGGAAATTCCACGGATAAATCCGAGCAGCTCTTCATACATACTGTCCACACTCTTCTCAGAAGTCGGCATATAATCCGCCGGATTGTATTCACCCTCTTCTGCTTTTCTGATCTGACGGATGTTCATCTGCAGACTTCCGTTATAACTTGTCACATCACCAAATACTTCGATGAAATCCTTCTCATCATACTCTGCGATCCCCTGAGAATTCGGATCCCATACTTTTCCATCCAGTGTTCCCGTCTTATCCTGTAAAATCAGATTGTCATAAGGCTTTCCGTTTCTTGTCTCCGCGGAACGTTTTCCTTTACATAGGTATACATTCCTGATTGTCTCGCCTTCATGTAAATCCTTGATATATCTCATAATAATTTTGTTTCCTCTCTATTTTTGCTATTCTTTACTCACGGCTGTCAAGTACCAGCTGAAACGAAATCTCCACGTATCCTCCTGCACCGAGACGTTTTCCCTGAATCCGGATCGTATCTCCCGCTTTACACTTCTGGAGTACCTTTTCATACTGAGCCATAGAGGCAATCTCCTCGCCGTCCACAGACTGGATTACATCACCGCTCTGGATTCCCGCTGCCATTGCCGGAGAGTTCGCCTGTATCTGGGTCACATACATTCCGGACGGCACCTGCTTTGATTCGGAAATATCACTGCTGACCGTCACTCCGTAAATCCCTGCATAGGGAACCAACTGACTGTTTAAAAGCAGTTCCATGATCGGTTTTAAATCAGAAATACCATATGCATTGGCAGTATGCCCCTGATTCTCTGTCCAGATCTCGGAATCAATGAGTCCGATGATCTCCCCGTCCAGATTACACAGAACACCGGAACTAAAATCCGCTGACGGAATATCTGTCGCCAGAACGCTGAATGTATGATCCGGAATTGCTTTTTCATGTGCGTTAGAACTGATCATACCATATCCTGTTCCATCTGAATATCCAAATGTATCTCCAAGGGCGATCACCGGATCTCCCTCTGCCACTATATTTGAATTTCCGAGAACCGCTGTTTTTATCTCATCCCACGTGCTTTCAGAAATCAGATTTCTTCTGACACCAAACACCGCCAGATGACTGTTTTTATCCTGCTTTTTCAGCGATGCTTCACAGGTGCTGCCATCTGAAAACTGCACATTCCAGACAGTGGATTCCCCGCAGACAGAATTGTTGCTGAGGATCAAAAGCTCCTGTCCATTGTCTGCTGCGATCAGCCCTGTACATCCCATATCTTCATTATTTACATCCTTTGTAAGATTCGCCGCATCCTGCTCACCCCGGACCGTGACCACACTTTTTGCGGCCTCTGCTGCAATCTGGTAAACACTCTGCATCATGGCTTCATAATCTTCTGCTCTCAGATTTTTCTCCTGCGAATCCTGCTCCTGCGCCTCGTCTTCTTCCAGATGCGTCTCTTCACTGTCTTCCGGAATGGTCACAGTTTTCGGAGATCCCGGAAATAAGTTCTGTACCCACGGATTCAGGGCATAGAAACCCAAACAGGCAAACGCACCTACCACGATTCCGTAAACAGCCAGTTTCAGAAGCTGTTTTCTCACCTGTTTTCCGGTGATCGGTTCCGGCTTGATCGTCTCCTGCAGAAAAGAAAAACTATCCTCTTTTTGCTCTTCATTCAAGTCTTTGGGGGACTTTTCTTTTGGGTCTTCATTCCACGGCATAATTGCTAATCTCCTCTGCTGTATAGTATAACCGATTCCCCCGGATTGTTCAATATTTATCCTTTTCATTTCCCCACAAATAAGGTAAAATATAGCTGTGAGTTCGAATTATAAAAGGTGAAAGAATATGAATCAAAAAACATTGACAAAATTAGAATATTATAAAATCACTGCGCTTTTGGAGGAACAGGCTTCTTCCATGCGCGGAAAACAGCTTTGCCGCAAGCTGAAACCGATGACCGATCCGGAAAAGATCAACACTGCACAGGAGCAGACCGAAGCGGCATTTACACGGATCGTCAAAAAGGGACGCATCTCTTTTGGCAATGTATTCCCCATCGGAGAGTCTTTAAAACGTCTGGAGATTGGCGGTGCACTTGGATGCGGAGAGCTTCTTCGCATCTGCAAAGTTTTACAGAATGCCGGAAAAGTAAAGGCTTACGGACGTCACGACACACAGGAAGAGCTTTGTGACTGCCTGGATGTCTATTTTGAACAGCTGGAACCTCTGTTTCCTCTGACTGCCGAGATTGAGCGCTGTATTCAGGGGGAAGACGAGATCAGCGATGATGCCAGCAGCACATTAAAGAATATCCGCCGCAGCATCGGACACATCAACGATAAAGTTCATGCAACTCTGACAAATCTGGTGAACGGTTCTCTGCGCACCTATCTGCAGGATCCGATCATCACCATGCGCGGAGACCGCTACTGTGTTCCGGTCAAAGCCGAGTATCGCAGTCAGGTCAACGGGATGATCCACGATCAGTCCTCCACCGGTTCTACACTGTTTATCGAGCCGATGGCAGTCGTAAAACTGAACAACGACCTCAAAGAACTGTATGCGAAAGAACAGGAAGAAATTCAGGTCATCCTCGCCCGTCTCAGCGAAGAGACCGCGCAGTATATTGAAGAGATCCGCACGGATTACCGTATTCTGACGGATCTTGATTTTATCTTTGCCCGCGGTGCACTGGCACTTTCTATGAATGCCAGCCGTCCGATCCTCAACACAGATGGACGCATTCACATCCGTGAGGGAAGACATCCTCTTCTGGATCCGAAAAAAGTAGTTCCGATCACGGTTTCTCTGGGAGACGATTTTTCTCTTCTGATCATTACAGGACCAAATACCGGCGGAAAGACGGTATCTTTAAAAACTGTAGGACTTTTTACCCTGATGGGACAGTCCGGCCTTCACATCCCTGCCAGAGACCGTTCTGAACTGGCAGTGTTTAAACAGGTCTATGCAGATATCGGAGATGAGCAGAGCATTGAGCAGAGCTTGAGTACCTTCTCTTCTCATATGACAAATATTGTCTCTTTCCTGCATGATGTAGATGAGAATTCTCTAGTTCTGTTTGATGAGCTTGGAGCCGGAACGGATCCTACCGAAGGAGCCGCGCTGGCCATCGCCATTCTCTCCTACCTGCACGGACGTGGAATCCGCACCATGGCTACCACTCATTACAGTGAATTAAAGGTTTACGCACTTTCCACTCCCGGAGTTGAGAATGCCTGCTGTGAGTTTGACGTAGAAAGTCTGCGCCCGACCTACCGCCTTCTGATCGGAATCCCGGGAAAGAGTAATGCATTTGCGATTTCCGGTAAGCTCGGCCTTCCGGATTATATCATCGAAGATGCCAAAACCAGACTTTCCGAACAGGATGTCTCATTTGAGGATCTGATCTCAGATCTGGAGACAAGCAAACGCACGATTGAAAAAGAACAGGAAGAGATTGCAGCATATAAAAAAGAAATCGAAGCACTGAAAAGTCAGGCGCAGCAAAAACAAGAACGCATCGAGGAACAAAGAGAGCGGATTCTTGCCGAAGCCCGCGAAAAGGCAAATACAATCCTGCGCGATGCCAAAGATGTAGCTGATGAGACGATTAAAAATTTCCGCAAATTCGGAAAAGAAAATATTTCAGCCGCTGAAATGGAAAAAGAAAGAGAACGTCTGCGCAAGAAGATGAAGGAAAATACCGCATCTTCATCTTTGAAAGTACAGAAACCGAAAAAGGAATACAAACCAACTGATTTCAAACTCGGAGAATCTGTAAAAGTACTGAGCATGAATCTGACCGGAACCATCAGTTCCCTTCCGGATTCCCGCGGAAATGTGACAGTGCAGATGGGAATTTTAAGATCTCAGGTTCACATTTCAGATCTGGAGATTATCGAAGAGGCGAATCCTTATGCACCAAAATCATTCAAACGTACGTCAAAAGGCAAGCTGAAAATGAGCAAATCTCTGTCCGTGAGCCCTGAAATCAATCTGCTTGGAAAGACTGTAGACGAAGCAGTTTCTGAGCTGGACAAATATCTGGATGATGCTCTGCTATCCCATTTAAGCACAGTACGGGTAGTACACGGAAAAGGAACCGGAGCACTCCGAAAAGGAATTCACGAATTCCTGCGCCGTCAGAAGCATGTTAAGTCCTACCGTCTCGGGGAATTCGGAGAAGGAGACGCCGGCGTCACGATCGTGGAGTTAAAATAAACGGGGTTATAAGAGAGGAGTATTTATGATTGCAAAACAGAAAATTTTAATTGTGGATGATGATGAGAATATCGCAGAACTGATCTCGCTCTATCTGATGAAAGAGTGCTTTGATACGAAAATTGTGTCAAACGGGGAGGATGCGCTGTCTGCCTTTGAGACATATCAGCCAAACCTTGTTCTTCTGGATCTGATGCTTCCGGGAATCGACGGCTATCAAGTCTGCCGGGAACTGCGCGCCAAATCACAGGTACCGATCATCATGCTCTCTGCAAAAGGAGAAGTATTTGACAAAGTACTGGGACTGGAGCTGGGGGCAGATGACTATATCATGAAGCCGTTTGACTCCAAAGAGATGGTAGCACGAGTGCGTGCTGTCCTGCGCCGTTATCAGCCGGTCAAGCCGGAAGCACCTGCCGCAGAAAAGGTAAAATGTGTCGAGTACGACGGACTTACCATCAATCTTACAAACTATTCCGTACTGTGCGACGGCCAGAACGTTGACATGCCTCCAAAAGAACTGGAGCTTTTATACTTTCTGGCTGCTTCTCCAAATCAGGTATTTACAAGAGAACAGCTTTTGGATCAGATCTGGGGCTATGAATACATCGGCGACACCCGCACAGTAGATGTTCATATCAAACGTCTCCGCGAAAAGATCAAAGATCATCCGGGCTGGGGACTGAGCACCGTATGGGGAATCGGTTATAAATTCGAAGTAAAATAAACAAAAAAGGATGGATACTATGAAAAGTACACTGCGTTTAAAATTTATCATGCTGTATATTATCTTTGGATTTCTCAGTATTTTCACGGTATCCCTTTTGTCGAATCAGCTTCTGCTCAATAAACTGGAACAGGATTCCTCACAAAATATGTACCGGATTGCAAATCAGACTGCGACCTCCTACCTGCCCTCATACTTTTCAAATGATCTTTCAGCCTGGTCTGTTCATTCTCAGCTGCAGGCTATGCAGCTGTATCTGAACGCGTCCGTCTGGTTTGTCAAAACAGACGGCACATTGATTACTTCTGCCCCTCTGGATGGAACCGAAGCCCCGGAACAAATCCTGGAATTCGACCCTGCCGAGATCGGAAACAATCAGTTTATCTCCGGAAATTATCATGGATATTTTGAGGAAGATGTAATTACTGTCATGGCACCTGTCACCCAGGACTTTTCTGTGCAGGGCTACCTTTTGATCCATCGTCCGGTCGAAAGCCTGAAGCAGACATGCCATTCTCTGATCCTGCCGGTATACATTACGATGGCCGTGATCTATCTGCTGTCCTTTCTCTTTCTGATTGGGTTTGAATTTTTTGTATTCCGTCCACTGAGACAGATTACAGAAGCGGCAACTCAGTATGCATCCGGAAATCTGACCTATGAGATTCCTGTAACAACGCACGACGAGATGGGATATCTTTCTGCTTCTCTGAATTACATGTCCTCACAGCTGAAGGATATGGAGGAATACCAGAAAAAGATTGTAGCGAATGTCTCTCACGACTTCCGTTCTCCGCTCACCTCGATCAAAGGCTATGTGCAGGCGATGACTGACGGCACGATTCCGCCCCAGTTGCATCAGAAATATTTGAATATCATTCTCTTTGAGACGGAACGTCTGACAGATCTGACACAGGATCTTTTGACACTCAACGAGTTTGACCGGAATGAAATGATCCTGGACAAGACAGAGTTTGATATCCAGCAGATGATCAAGAACACTGCCGCCTCTTTCGAAGGCACCTGCACAAGCAAACGGATTTCCATTGAGCTTCTGCTTCTGGCAGGCAATATTCTCGTGTATGCAGACCGACGGAAGATTCAGCAGGTTCTTTACAATCTCATCGATAATGCGATCAAATTCAGCGGAAACGATTCTTCGATCACGATTGAGGTCACCGAAAAGAATGAGAAGGTTTTTGTTTCTGTCAAGGATACCGGAATGGGAATTCCAAAAAAAGAACTGAATAAAATCTGGGAACGCTTTTACAAGTCCGACCTGTCCCGCGGAAAGGATAAAAAAGGAACCGGCCTCGGACTTGCCATCGTCAAAGAGGCCATTCAGGCTCACGATGAACATATCAATGTCATCAGCACAGAGGGCGTTGGCACAGAGTTCATCTTCTCTCTGACGAAGGTTTAAATCCTTACAGGTCTCTTTTGTTAAATATGAAAACAGCTGCTGCAAGATTCACGATACCAACAAGCAGTGTGACTGCAATCGCCGCAAAATAGTCCTTGATATCAACACTTCCCGCAAGCAGAGGTACCCCATCCAGCAAATGGATCGGGAGTGCCTCTTTTATTTTCGGAATGAAGCTTAAAATATAGCAGAATGCAAATCCGCCTCCTACACCGAGTAACGCAGATGCTGCTGTATTACAGCAGACAGACGAAACACACAGCAGCGTGATCAGCCAGATTCCCAAAATCCAGAATGCAGTCACTGCCCAGAGCAGATCTGCCACATTCGGATTTGTCCAAAACCATGCATTATATGCATATGTGATCCCTGTACTGACCGCACATCCCACTGTCCAGAATCCCATCATGACCACACCCTTCGCCAACAGAACTTTCCATCGCTTCATGCCTTTGGTCACCACCAATACCAGCGTATGTCTCTGATATTCTGCGGCAAAACTGCTGCTGAATAAAACTAAAAAGATCAACAGCATGATCGGCATATTTTTGTAAAATTGTGTCCAGGAAGTCATCGCATCCACTGTCACATTTTCCACGATCATCCCACTCTCTGCCAGCTGATCGGAAAGCAGTCCAAGCATCCAGGGAGTCAGTTTCGTGATTGCCGGATTCATGATCCCGAACAGTGAGAACAGAATTACAAACAAAAGCATTCTTCCGCTTCGCATCTCGCCTGACACTTCTTTTTTCAAAAAGGCAGTAAACTGACTCATTTCTCTTCCTCCTCCAAAAATATATCTTCCAGTGTGAGTTCTACTTTCTCCAGTCTCTGAACCGGAATCTCATACATTGTCAGAACCTTCATAATATCCAGGATATCTGCTTCCGGAGCAAACCTTATCGTTCGCTCTTCCACAGAGCGTCCCTTTTGATATTGCTTCTGAAATCGTTCCATATCACTGCCACACACAAACTCAACTTCAATATAGGTTTTCCTTTGCTGTTCTTTGATTTCTTCCAGATTCCCCTGCAATACAGCGCTTCCGTTTTTCAAATACGCAATCTCATCACAGATCCGCTCCACATCAGACAAAATGTGCGTAGAAAACAAAACCGTTGTTTCTTTTTTTACTTCACACAGAATATCCAGAATTTCTTTTCGTCCAATGGGATCCAGTGCCGAAGTCGGTTCGTCGCAGATCAGAAGAAGCGGACGGTTTAAAAGTGCCTGAGCAATACCAAGACGCTGCTTCATTCCTCTGGAAAATCCATGGATTCTTCTCTTTCCATCTTCCAGTCCCACAAGTTTCAACAATTCACAGATACGCTTTCGACTTTCTTGTTCTTTCATTCCGGTAATCCTTGCACACAGCATCAGATATTCTGCCGGTGTCATAAAATCATAAAACTCCGGAACATCTGGCAGATAGCCAATATACTGATTCGTCTCATTTTCTCCGGCTCTCACTGCTTTCCCATTGACCAGGATTTCACCTTTATCTGCGCGAAGAAGTCCCGTGATCAGTTTCATTGTTGTTGTCTTCCCTGCGCCGTTTTTTCCGATAAATCCAAAAATCCTGTGCTCCGGAACTGAAAAACTCAAATCTTTCAATACCTCATGTTCTCCAAATCGTCTGGAAACGTGGCATACTTCTAAAATATTCATGATGCATCCTCTTTTCCAAGAATAAAATATAAGACCGGTCCGATAAACTGCATCCCTGCAATTGCTACCACAAGCCAGATTGCTCTGCTTCCGCGCTTATAATTTTTATGTGTCAATATATGCCAGATTGTATACCCAAGGAGCGCAAATTCTGCTGCTGCCAGCGGAATCAGAAATGGTAAAATTTCTTTTATTGTCATAATGCCTCCACCCTTCTTTTCAGTCTTTCAAATTTATTGTTTCCTTTCAGACACGCAAAAGCCGGATTGGCAAAGCTCTGTCTGACATCCTTTAATACCAGCTCTCTGCTGCGCGGCGCTTCTTTACTGAAGCTTGACTGCTCCAGCCATTCATCCAACATGCTGAAATAAGAATCACCGTGCAGATAAAGTGTTTCTTTCGAAAAAAGCTCTTCTATACATTCCACATAAGCCTCCAGATGAACGATGGCTTTTTCTGTTTCTCCATGTGTCAGATAACACATTGCCGCCTGATATTCGAATACCGCTGCATTATTCGGATGAAGTGTTCGAATTTCATACACCCGGATCAGCTCCTCAATGCGGCTGATCGTTTCCTCACAGACAGAAAGATCTTCCATTTTGACAGTAAGATACTGACCTGCGTTTCCAAGCAGTGACAAAAGATTGCAGTACATCGTAAGCTGGGAAAAGCTCTCTGCCTTCTTTCTGTCACCATCCATCATATATGCTGTGATCAACAGTCCGTTTTTCTGCCTCATCCAGCTGTCGGGTAAGAACTCTTCCTCCAAAAGCCCGATTGCCTCTTTTGCCTTTCCTTCCTGCAAATACACAAGTGCCTGAAATCCGACTGCATCACTGCAAATGGTGGTATCCTTGCAGTTTTCCCGAATATGTCCACACACTTCCAGAATCGCATGCAGCACCTCTTCCTGCGTTTCTTTCTCCTTTGCCAGCATATAGTGATTGATCCACAATGTACAGATTCGGATCAAATATGGATAACAGGAATAATACTGTCTGACATCCTGCTTCGTCTTTTCTATCACCTCATCAAACGGGCATACTGTAAACGCTGCTGCCAGCTCCTGACACCGCTTCTCTATCTGTTCCTTTGACAGCTGCGGACAATATCCAATCAGTGCATCCACGGTAACATCAAAGTATGCCGCGAGCTGCGGAAGAAGCAGAATATCCGGAGTTGTCTGCCCAGTTTCCCATTTTGAGACGGACGCCTTGGTCACCCCGATAAATGCTGCCAACT
>OAUK01000023.1_pt1 | contig 112776 bp, 117 predicted proteins | sample 1495131 | NCBI WGS metagenome assembly OAUK01 (sample SAMEA2580009, study PRJEB22360) | human gut metagenome | biome: human gut; feature: human-associated habitat; material: faeces | place: Denmark | collected 2008/2010 | reverse complement strand
TAGTCTGCCGGGAGGGGGGGCAGGAAGGAAAGCCGTATCCGGTATTCCGGGAACCATAGGCGGGGCGGTAATGATGAACGCCGGTGCTTACGGCGGTGAGATGAAAGATATTGTGGAGTCTGTCACTGTGCTGAACCAGGAGGGAGAACTTCTTACCCTGTCGGTGGAAGAAATGAAGATGGGATACAGAACCAGCATTGTAAAGGAAAAAGGCTATATTGTAGTCTCTGCTGTGCTGAAGCTGCGCCGGGGCCAGCGGCAGGCCATTCGTGAGCAGATGGAGGACTATAAGGAACGCAGAGTGACAAAGCAGCCTCTGGATATGCCAAGTGCAGGCAGTACGTTTAAAAGACCGGAGGGATATTTTGCAGGCAAGCTGATTATGGACGCAGGACTTCGGGGATTTTCAGTGGGCGGCGCTCAGGTGTCTGAAAAGCACTGCGGCTTTGTGGTGAATAAAGGAGATGCCACGGCCCAGGACGTATTGGATTTGATTCATGAAGTACAGAGACGGGTAAAAGAGCAGTTTGGAGTAGAACTGGAACCGGAAGTGCGGTTTCTGGGAGAATTTTAGGAGGAGCTATGCGGTTTGTAATTGTGACGGGCATGTCGGGAGCCGGCAAAAGTACGGCACTGAAAATGCTGGAGGATATGGAGTATTTCTGCGTAGACAATCTGCCTGTGCCGCTGATTGACAAGTTTGTACAGCTGATTCATGACAGCGGTCCGGGGGAAATCGAAAAAGTAGCCATAGGAGTGGACATCCGAAGCGGAAAATCTCTGGATGAACTGGTATCCGTGCTGGAAAATATTCAGACTCCGGGATTGGGAATGGAAATTCTCTTTCTGGACGCAGATGAGGATGTGCTGGTAAGAAGATATAAAGAGACAAGGCGCAGTCACCCTCTGGCCGGAAATGGAAGAGTAGATGACGGTATTCGCAGGGAACGGGAAAAACTGAGAACCTTAAAAGAATGTGCGGATTATATTCTGGACACCAGTAAACTGCTGACCAGAGAACTGAAGGCAGAACTGGAAAAAATCTTTGTGGAGAACAGGGAATTTAAAAACCTTATGGTAACGGTACTTTCCTTTGGATTTAAGTATGGAATTCCCCAGGATGCGGATTTGGTCTTTGATGTGCGTTTCCTGCCGAACCCCTATTATCTGGAGAATCTCCGTCCTTTAAGCGGGAATGATGCCCCGGTTCGGGATTATGTGATGAATTTTGAGTTGGCGCATACCTTTTCAGACAAACTGGAGGACATGATTCGTTTTCTGATTCCGAACTATATTACAGAAGGCAAGACTCAGCTGGTCATTGCCGTGGGCTGTACAGGCGGCAAACACCGTTCGGTAACCCTGGCGAATGAGCTGTACCGCCGTCTGGGCGAAAACGAGGAATACGGAATCAGAGTAGAACATAGAGATATAGAAAAGGATGGAAAAAAATGTCTTTCTCCGGAAACGTAAAAGAGGAGCTGCTTCGCCAGGAAGACCCTGCCAGACATTGCAGGATTGCGGAGCTGGCTGCCATTATTGCCTTTCACGGCGAGATTGTCCGTCTGTCAACCAAAGAAATTATTCTCAGGTTATCTGCGGAAAATGAAAGTATTATAAGAAAGTGCTTTACATTACTGGAAAAAACGTTTAAAATAAATGGCGAAGTTTCTATTGATAAAAGAATAGTCAAAAAAAACAACCGATTTACAATTGACGTAGAGGACCCGGAGGAAACTGTGAAGATTTTACAGGCTGTGAAGCTTTTGACAGCGGACAGAAGACCTATACACAGTGATACCCTGGTCAGCCAAATGGTTATTCAGAAGAATTGCTGCAGACGTGCATTTTTAAGAGGTGCATTTCTGTGTGCCGGCTCTATCAGCGACCCAGAGAAGTTTTATCATTTTGAAATCGTGTGTACGACTCCGGCGAAGGCCCTGCAGCTGCAGGAAATCATCCAGTCTTTTGAAATTGATGCCAAGATAGTAAAACGCAAAAAGTATCATGTTGTTTATGTAAAGGAAGGCGCACAAATCGTAGAACTTTTGGGACTTATGGGAGCAGGAGTGTCTCTTATGAACCTGGAGAATGTCAGGATTCTGAAAGGGATGCGCAACACTGTAAACAGAAAGGTGAACTGCGAAACAGCGAATATCAACAAAACGGTAAATGCCGCTGTGAAGCAGATGGAGGATATTATTTATATCCGGGATACCGTAGGTCTCCACAGACTGCCGGAAAATCTGGAAGAGACAGCTTTATTGAGATTGGAATATCCACAGGCATCATTGAAGGAACTTGGAACTTTACTGTCAATCCCTGTAGGAAAATCCGGTATTAATCACAGACTGCGGAAAATATGCAGCATAGCAGAGGAGCTCAGAGGAGTCAAGGAGGAACAAGTATGATTAGAAAGTCCATTACTATCGGAATCTCAAACGGTCTGGAGGCAAGACCTATCGCAATGCTTGTACAGGTAGCGAGCCAGTACACAAGCAACATTTACCTGGAAAGCGAAGCAAGAAAGGTGAATGCCAAGAGCATCATGGGAATGATGAGTCTTGGATTGGATAACGGGGAAAGTGTAACAGTATCCGTAGACGGTGCTGACGAAGAAGAAGCTATGAAGAGCATAGAGGAATACCTGAGTAATAAAGCGAAATAATAGGAAGAGGAAAATATAAAGAGAATGTGAGCGGCCAGCCGGAATTCCATCTGCGAAATCCGGCTGGCCCTTTTTGCGGAAAAGTATCTACTTCTGTCCCTCACAGGGGATATTTTCGCCCCGTGCCACGGAATACTGCTGGCGGAACCAGTAAGTATAAAAATCCTCAAATCCCAGGGCTTCATACAGCTTTTTTGCAGGACGATTCCCTTGCACCACCTGCAGATAAGCAAAAGCCGCACCGCGCTGTCTGGAGGCTTCCAGCAGTGTTTCGCAGATAGCCCGCCCAATTCCTTTTCCACGGAAGTCCTGGTGTACGTGAATGGCATAAAGCCCTACATAATCCCGGTCCAGAATACCCAGTCCCGTTCCGATGATTCTGCCGCTATGCCATGCGCATACGGCCAGAGTGTCCTTTGGAATGGCTGCATACATGGAAGGGACGATTTTTAAATGGGTCTCGTTTGTCATTCCTTTCATGGCAAACAGCCCTTTCAGCCACTGGTCTGAAATTTCCGTATGAAGGGTGATATTTGGATTCTGCTTTCCGGACGCCTTATATGCATACAGGCTCCGTGTCATTACCTCTGTTACATGAGCCATGAAATACCCGCGTTCCATCAGCTTCTGGTCAAAAGAACTGTCCAGAAGAGGGTTAATCTTGTAAATGGCCGGAGTTCCCCATTTTTCATAAATGTCCTCACAGTAATCCAGCTTGTCCTGTAAGGGGATAGAAGAAGGGCCAAGCTGCTCAATACAGTTTGTTCTGTGCGTATAAAAATAAGAAAACCGGAGAATCCAGCCGTCATATATCTGCATTTGATAAGAAGGCCAGGCATTTAGCGAAAGGTCTTCCATGATTTTGATTTTCTGCTTTGTATCCATAGCGGTTTCCACCTTTTGCATTGCTATTTGTTTAAAGCATTAAACAGTAACATTATTATAATGGAAGGCGGGGGAAGAATCAAGACCTGCCTTGCAATCAGGAGAAAGTTGTAGTAGAATCGAGAAAGAACAGAAAATACAGGAGGCAAGATAAAATGAAAACAGAAAATGCTTGGAAAAAATACAGTGAGAAAACAGAAGTTTTTGATTTTTGCGAAAAATATAAATCCTTTATGAGCACCTGCAAGACAGAGCGGGAATGTGTGACTGAAATGGTACAGCAGGCAGAAGCAGCCGGATACCGCAATCTGAATGAAGTGATTGAAAATGGCGAGAGCCTGAAGCCGGGAGATAAAGTATATGCCAACAATATGGGAAAATGCCTGGCTATGTACATTATCGGTGAAGAACCCATGGAAAAAGGTATGAGAATCCTGGGCGCGCATATTGACTCCCCAAGACTGGATTTGAAACAGAATCCTTTATACGAAGACCAGGAACAGGCACTTCTGGACACTCATTATTACGGCGGTGTGAAGAAATATCAGTGGGTGACCCTTCCTATGGCGCTTCACGGGGCTGTGGCAAAGAAAAACGGCGAAGTAGTGAATGTGGTTATCGGTGAAGACGGGGATGACCCGGTAGTTGGTATTTCCGACCTGCTGATTCATCTGTCTGCAAAGCAGCTCCAGAAAACAGCTGCAGAGGTCATTGAGGGAGAAAACCTGAACGTGCTGGTGGGAAGCATGCCTTTGGACGGTAAGGAAGAAGAACCGGTCAGGGCGCAGATTCTCTCCATTTTGAAAGAAAAATATGATATGGAAGAGGAAGATTTCCTTTCCGCAGAATTTGAAGTAGTACCGGCAGGTCCGGCCAGAGATTACGGTCTGGACAGAAGCATGATTATGGCTTACGGACATGATGACCGAGTTTGCTCTTACCCTTCCTTTATGGCGACTCTTGCACAGGACAAAGTAAAATATACCTCTGTGTGCCTGCTGGTAGACAAGGAAGAGATTGGAAGTGTGGGAGCTACTGGTATGCAGTCCCGCTTCTTTGAAAATACCACAGCGGAAGTGATGTATGCAGCAGGACAATACAGCGAACTGCTTTTAAGAAGAGCGCTGAAAAATTCCATGATGCTGTCTTCAGATGTAAGTGCAGCTTTTGACCCTAATTATCCGGAAGTGATGGAAAAGAAAAACAGCGCATACCTGGGACACGGTATTACCTTCAACAAATACACCGGCTCCAGGGGAAAAGGCGGCTCTAATGACGCCAACCCGGAATACATTGCGAAACTGCGCAAAATTATGGATGACAACCAGGTTTCCTTCCAGACAGCAGAACTTGGAAAAGTAGACCAGGGCGGCGGCGGAACCATTGCCTACATACTGGCCAACTATAATATGGAAGTCATTGACTGCGGTGTGGCAGTGCTGAATATGCATGCTCCATGGGAAATTGCAAGCAAAGTGGATATCTATGAAGCTTACAGAGGATACTGCGCTTTCCTTGCAGCGGAAACGAAATAATAAATTGGCACTATACATCTGTGCCGAAAAATGTTAATATAGATTATATTATGAAAACATGAAGGCAAAGTTGTAAAGTGAGGAGTACACAAATGTCAAAAATACTGAAAATTATAGTGAATCTGGTGGTTCTCTTTTCCATAATCATTGCAGCCGCTCTTCTGGTACCTCCTTTTGCCGGGGTGGATACGGTTATGAACGACAATACCGGAACAGATACAAACCTTCCGGTAGGTTCTGTGGCCTACGGAAAGAGCGTCAATGTAAAGAAACTGGAAAAGAAGGATAAGATTATCTATAACGAAGGTTCCAGCACCTACATTTATGAGATTCAGGATATGGATGCTAGTGCAGGCGTTTATCAGGTGAAAGATGTCTACAGCAAAAGCAGTGACACTGAAAATATCAACTTGAACAAATCTGTTCCTAAAGTTGTGGTAGTGGTTCCCTTTATCGGATATGCAGCTATCGCTCTTCAAAGCAAAGAAGGTTTGATAGTAGTAGGCGTGGGAATTGTTTTCCTGGTGATTCTCTTTATTCTCTCAGAACTGTGGCGAAAAGACAGGGATGATGAGGAGGAAGACGAAGATGAGGACGGCGATACGGACGAGGAAGAAGATGAGGATGAAGACGAAGAAAAACTCAGCTTCCGGGAACGCCGCCGTCTGAGAAAGGAAGAAAAGCGCCGCCGCAAACTGGCGAAGAAAGGACTTCTGGATGAGGAGGAGAACGAAGAACTTCCGCCGGCTTCCGCAGAGAAAGAAAGTCCGGAACTTCAGGGCTTTGATGATGCCATGAAGGATGCGATGTCTTCCATTGCTATGGGTGTTGCAGCGGTCAGTGAACCGGAGCAGACACCAGATGCTACCATAGTTATGCCGAATGCAGAAGAACTGGAAAAGGCAGCACAGGAAGCGGCAGCAGAGCCGATGGAAAAAACTGTGCAGAGCAGCACGGAAACAGAGCAGCCGGAAATTCCTGTTGAACCGGAGACAGAAATTTCTGATTCTGAGAACTATAATAATATAGAAGAAACAGAATCTGAAGAGGCCGAAGAGGAGATTCCGGTTGATGTAAATGCGGTACCGAAAAGTCCAAGCGTACAGGAACTTCTCGCCAAAGCACAGGCAGCAGGAGAAACTCCGGAAGTCAAGACCGACGAAGAAAATAAAGTTACATTGCTGGATTACTCAGATATTGTATAAGAAGAGAAAACTGTCCTATGGAACAGCCGTCAGGAATACAACAAATTCCTGATGTGCGTTACTGGGGCAGTTTTTTATGGTTCGGACAGTTCTTTGTTATGTATGGGAAAAAATACAAAAAAATATAAAAACTCTTGAAAAAAAGCTTGCATTTTGGAAAAACTTCCATTATACTAACAAGTGCTGTGACATGATAGCTATGAAGCGCGAGGTTGCTGTCAAAGACAGGTTTTCCGTGGAGCGAATGTCAAGTTAGGAAACTGACGACAAGTCACTGTATTACATCTAAAGACTTACCACTAAGGTGGGAGTGTGTGTAGAAATCAAGATGACACACACGGGAATGTGTACAGTCGCCGCTTGTCGTACTAATTAAAAGTGCGAAAAGGAGGAGACTTTTTTTATGGCAAGTCAAGTAATGAGAATCACTTTAAAAGCTTATGACCATCAGTTAGTAGATGCGTCAGCAGGCAAAATTATCGAAACTGTTAAGAAGAATGGAGCAACTGTTAGCGGACCGGTACCGCTTCCTACAAAGAAAGAAGTAGTAACAATCCTGCGTGCAGTTCACAAATACAAAGATTCCAGAGAACAGTTCGAGCAGAGAACTCATAAAAGACTGATTGATATCATTGCACCGACACAGAAAACAGTTGACGCTCTGGCAAGACTGGAAATGCCGGCTGGTGTTTACATTGATATCAAAATGAAACAGAAATAATTCTGTTTAAGGTTAAGAGAGATTATCCTTACAAGGTTGATATAGAAGCAATGCTTTAAGCATCCACTTATGTTGACTGTTTGTCTAGGATGATTGCACATCACAGTGTAATCCGCTGTAGATTCACAGGAGGTAAAAAGAATGAAGAAAGCAATCTTAGCTACTAAAGTCGGAATGACTCAAATCTTCAACGAAGACGGAGTATTAACTCCAGTAACTGTATTGCAGGCTGGTCCTTGTGTGGTAACACAGGTTAAGACCATGGACAATGACGGTTACGAAGCAGTACAGGTTGGTTTTGCTGACAAGAGAGAAAATCTTGTAAACAAACCAATGAAAGGACACTTTGATAAAGCTGGTGTTTCCTGCAAGAGATTCGTCAGAGAATTAAAATTAGAAGGCGAATACACATTAGGACAGGAAATCAAAGCGGACATCTTTGCGGCAGGCGACAAAATCGACGCAACTGCAATCAGCAAAGGTAAAGGATTCCAGGGCGCTATCAAGAGACACGGACAGTCCAGAGGACCTATGGCTCACGGTTCTAAATATCACCGTCATGCAGGTTCCAACGGTGCTTGTTCTGACCCGTCCAAAGTATTCAAAGGAAAAAGAATGCCAGGACACATGGGACATGTAAAAGTAACTGTTCAGAATCTGGAAGTTGTAAGAGTTGACGCTGAAAACAACTTGCTGTTAGTAAAAGGCGCAGTTCCGGGACCTAAGAAATCCTTAGTTACAATCAAAGAAACTGTAAAATGCGGTAAATAAGTTTTCGTTGGAAAGGAGGACCACATAAAATGGCAAACGTATCTGTTTATAATATGGAAGGCAAAGAAGTTGGAACAATGGAATTAAACGATGCAGTGTTCGGTGTTGAAGTCAACGACCACTTAGTGCATTTAGCAGTTGTTCGCCAGCTTGCAAATAATCGTCAGGGAACACAGAAAGCAAAAACACGTTCTGAAGTTTCCGGAGGCGGAAGAAAACCTTGGAGACAGAAAGGAACTGGTCATGCAAGACAGGGTTCAACAAGATCTCCACAGTGGACAGGCGGCGGAGTTGTATTCGCTCCTACACCAAGAGACTATTCCGTTAAGATGAATAAGAAAGAAAGAAGATTAGCTCTTAAATCCGCTCTGACAAGCAGAGTTCAGGAAAACAAGCTTATCGTTCTTGATGAACTGAAATTAGATGAAGTAAAAACAAAAGCAATGCAGAATGTTTTAAATAACTTAAATGTTTCTAAAGCAATGGTTGTTTTAGCTGACAACGATGCAAACGTAGTATTATCTGCAAGAAACATTCCTGATGTTATCACAGCACTGCCAAACACAATCAACGTATATGACGTGCTGAAATACAACACAGTAATCTTAACAAAAGCTTCTGCAGCAGCAATCGAGGAGGTATACGCATAATGGCAAACGTAAAGTATTATGATGTAATCCTGAAACCAGTTGTGACTGAAAAAAGTATGGCTGCTATGGGCGAGAAAAAATATACTTTCTTAGTTCACACAGATGCAAACAAAACAATGATTAAAGAAGCTGTTGAGAAAATGTTCGAAGGAACAAAAGTAAAATCTGTCAACACAATGAACTTAGACGGAAAGAACAAAAGACGCGGTATGACTTTTGGAAAAACTGCTAAGACAAAAAAAGCTATCGTTACATTGACAGAAGACAGCAAAGATATTGAAATCTTTGAAGGACTTTAATTTAAGTCTTTCGGTTACGAAAATATAGACAAGCAGTCGAGAAAAAATAATCCGATATTTGGCTGCGGCAAAGAAACACCAGGGCATGTTGAAAGCCCGATGGTGCAGTTATGAAAGGAGAGACAGTAATGGGAATTAAAACATACAGCCCATATACACCTTCCAGAAGACACATGACAGGTTCTGATTTCTCTGAAATCACAACTTCTACACCAGAGAAATCTCTGGTAGTGTCCTTAAAGAAAAATGCTGGACGTAATAATCAGGGTAAAATTACAGTTAGACACCGCGGAGGCGGAAACAGAAGAAAATACAGACTCATCGACTTCAAGAGAAGAAAAGATGATATCCCTGCAACAGTTAAAACCATCGAATACGACCCGAACAGAACAGCTAACATTGCTCTTATCTCATACGCTGACGGTGAGAAAGCATATATCTTAGCTCCAGAAGGTTTAAAAGTTGGTATGAAGATTATGAATGGTGCTAATGCCGAAGTAAGAGTTGGTAACTGCTTACCATTATCTGAAATTCCGGTTGGTACTATGATTCACAATATCGAGCTGTATCCGGGAAAAGGCGGACAGTTGGTTCGTTCCGCTGGTAACGGAGCACAGTTAATGGCAAAAGAAGGCAAATATGCAACACTTCGTCTGCCATCAGGTGAAATGAGAATGGTTCCATTAAACTGCCGCGCTTCTATCGGCGTTGTAGGAAATGGCGAGCACAGCCTTATCAACATTGGTAAAGCAGGACGTAAACGTCACATGGGTATCAGACCTACAGTTCGCGGTTCCGTTATGAACCCGAATGACCATCCACACGGTGGTGGTGAAGGTAAGACTGGTATCGGACGCCCAGGTCCATGTACACCATGGGGCAAACCGGCTCTTGGCTTGAAGACAAGAAAGAAAAAGAAACAGTCTAACAAGTTAATCGTAAGAAGAAGAGATGGTAAAACATTAGCTAAATAGTAGGAGGTAAGACAATGGCTCGTTCATTAAAAAAAGGACCGTTCGCAGATGAAAGCTTACTGAAAAAAGTAGACGCTATGAATGCTGCTGGCGATAAGACAGTTATCAAAACATGGTCACGTCGTTCCACAATTTTCCCTTCCTTCGTTGGACATACAATCGCTGTTCATGACGGAAGAAAACATGTGCCGGTGTATGTAACAGAAGATATGGTTGGTCACAAACTCGGTGAGTTCGTTGCAACCAGAACATACAGAGGACATGGAAAAGACGAGAAAAAATCAGGTGTTCGCTAATATTTGAAAGGAGGCTTTTATCATGGCAAAAGGACATAGAAGTCAGATTAAAAGAGCAAGAAATGCTAATAAAGATACAAGACCGTCTGCAAAATTATCCTACGCAAGAATGTCCGTACAGAAAGCTTGCTATGTACTGGATGTAATTCGTGGTAAAGATGTTCAGACAGCACTGGGTATCTTAACATACAACCCAAGATACGCTTCCAGCGTAATCAAAAAATTACTGGAATCAGCAATCGCAAACGCTGAAAACAACAACGGTATGAATCCGGAAAATCTTTACATTGCAGAGTGCTACGCTAACAAAGCACCGACAATGAAGAGAATTAAACCGAGAGCTCAGGGTAGAGCTTACAGAATCGAAAAGAGAAACTGCCATATTACTGTTGTGTTAGATGAGAGATAAGGAGGAGTATCATGGGACAGAAAGTTAACCCACACGGACTCAGAGTCGGAGTTATCAAAGACTGGGATTCCAAATGGTATGCTGAAGGCGATTTCGCTGATAACTTAGTAGAAGACTACAACATCAGAACATACCTGAAAAAGAAATTATACAGCGCAGGTGTTTCCAAGATTGAAATCGAAAGAGCATCTGACAGAGTAAAAATCATTATCTACACTGCAAAACCGGGCGTTGTTATCGGTAAAGGCGGTGCAGAAATCGAAAAAGTAAAAGTTGAATTACAGAAATTCACAGATAAAAAAGTAGTTGTTGATATCAAAGAAGTAAAAAGACCGGACAAAGATGCGCAGTTAGTAGCTGAAAACATTGCATTACAGCTGGAAAACCGTATTTCTTTCCGTCGTGCTATGAAATCTACAATGTCCAGAACAATGAAAGCCGGAGCAAAAGGTATTAAAACTTCCGTATCCGGACGTCTTGGCGGTGCTGATATGGCTCGTACAGAGTTCTACAGCGAAGGAACTATTCCGCTTCAGACATTAAGAGCAGATATCGACTATGGTTTCGCTGAAGCAGATACCACTTACGGCAAAGTTGGCGTAAAAGCATGGGTCTACAATGGCGAAGTACTTCCAACAAAAGGAACTAAGGAAGGGAGCGATAAATAATTATGTTAATGCCAAAAAGAGTTAAACGTCGTAAACAGTTTCGCGGTTCCATGAAAGGAAAAGCATTAAGAGGAAATAAAATCAATTACGGTGAATTCGGTTTAGTTGCAACAGAACCATGCTGGATTCGTTCCAACCAGATTGAAGCAGCCCGTGTTGCCATGACTCGTTACATCAAACGTGGTGGTAAAGTATGGATTAAAATTTTCCCAGATAAACCAGTAACAGCAAAACCAGCAGAAACACGTATGGGTTCCGGTAAAGGTGCCTTAGAATACTGGGTAGCAGTTGTAAAGCCAGGCAGAGTAATGTTTGAAATCGCAGGCGTTCCGGAAGAAACAGCTCGTGAAGCGTTACGTCTTGCGATGCACAAGTTACCATGTAAATGTAAAATCGTTTCTCGTGCAGACTTAGAAGGCGGTGATAACAGTGAAAATTAAAAATTATGTAGAAGATTTAAAAACAAAATCAGCTGCAGAATTACAGGAAGAATTAGTAGCTGCTAAAAAGGAACTCTTTAACTTGAGATTTCAGAATGCAACAAATCAGCTGGACAACACAAGCAGAATTAAAGAAGTTCGTAAGAACATCGCTAGAATCCAGACTCTGATTGCTCAGAAAGCAAACGCATAAGGAATTCATTCCTAGAAATAGAAAGGAGCAGCATAATCGTGGAAAGAAATCTTAGAAAAACACGTGTTGGTAAAGTTGTAAGTGACAAAATGGATAAGACCATTGTTGTAGCTATCGAAGACCACGTTAAACATCCTCTTTACGGAAAAATCGTAAAGAGAACATATAAATTAAAAGCGCATGATGAAGAAAACACATGCAATATCGGTGATACTGTAAAAGTTATGGAAACAAGACCATTATCCAAAGATAAAAGATGGAGACTTGTTGAAGTAGTAGAAAGAGCAAAATAATTTGTAAGGAGGAATCTAAGCATGATTCAACAGGAAAGTAGACTTAGAGTCGCTGACAATACAGGTGCAAAAGAAATCCTCTGCATCCGTGTTATGGGTGGTTCTACTAGAAGATATGCTAACATCGGTGATGTAATCGTTGCTACCGTTAAAGATGCAACACCAGGCGGTGTTGTGAAAAAAGGTGACGTTGTGAAGGCCGTTGTTGTTCGTACTGTAAAAGGTGTTCGTCGTAAAGATGGTTCTTACATCAAATTCGATGAAAACGCTGCTGTTATTATCAAAGATGACAAGACACCGAAAGGAACTCGTATTTTTGGACCAGTAGCCAGAGAGCTTCGTGACAAACAGTTTATGAAAATTGTTTCCTTAGCTCCGGAAGTATTATAGGAGGTAAGCCTGATGTTTAAGATTAAAAAAGGTGATACTGTTAAAGTTATCGCTGGTAAAGATAAAGACAAAGAAGGAAAAGTAATCTCTGTTAATCCGAAAAAAGGCGCTGTTCTGGTTGAAGGCGTAAACATGATAACAAAGCACACAAAACCTTCCATGGCTAATCAGCAGGGCGGTATTGTGAACAAAGAAGCTTGGATTGATGCATCTAACGTAATGGTTATGCATGAAGGAAAAGCTACCAGAGTAGGCTTTAAAGTTGAAGATGGTAAAAAAGTGCGTTTCGCTAAAACTACAGGAAAAGTAATCGATTAATAAGAGAGGAGGCCAATATAGTGAGCAGACTGAAAGAAACTTACAAAAATGAAATCGTAGATGCTATGATTAAAAAGTTTGGTTATAAGAATATCATGGAAGTGCCGAAACTCGATAAAATCGTTGTAAACATGGGTGTAGGCGAAGCCAAAGATAATGCTAAACTGCTAGACGCAGCAGTAGCTGATATGGAATTAATCACAGGTCAGAAAGCTGTTACAACAAAAGCGAAAAATTCCGTTGCGAACTTCAAAATTCGTGAAGGTATGCCAATCGGCTGTAAAGTAACATTAAGAGGCGAGAAAATGTATGAATTTGCTGACCGTCTCATCAACTTAGCACTGCCTCGAGTACGTGACTTCCGCGGCGTTAACCCAAATGCTTTTGACGGCAGAGGAAACTACGCTCTGGGAATCAAAGAGCAGTTAATTTTCCCTGAAGTGGAATATGATAAAGTCGATAAAGTAAGAGGTATGGATATTATTTTCGTAACTACTGCTAAAACAGACGAAGAAGCTCGTGAATTATTGACATTATTCAACATGCCATTTGCAAAGTAAGATAAATTAGGAGGGAAAATTCATGGCTAAGACAGCAATGAAAGTTAAACAGCAGCGCAAACAGAAATTCTCTACAAGAGAATACAGCCGTTGCCGTATCTGTGGACGTCCACATGCTTACTTGAGAAAATACGGTATCTGCCGTGTTTGCTTCCGTGAATTAGCATACAAAGGCCAGATTCCGGGAGTTAAAAAAGCAAGCTGGTAGGCATTGAACACTTAGTGAGTCGTCGCCATTCGGCGACGGACGAACTTAGTGAGAAAGCCGTTCGCGAAAATTAACGAAGCCGAGCCAAAGGCGAAAGCTGAGTTTAGTTGAGCGAACATACCCCTTCTTTAGGTGTTGGGGAGAATACCTAAATGAAACCTAAAGAGGATTTCACATATAAACAAAAAATATTATCACATGAAAAGTCTAAATTACAGGAGGAAACTATCATGACAATGAGCGATCCAATCGCAGATATGCTTACAAGAATCCGTAATGCAAACACTGCAAAACACGATACAGTAGATGTACCAGCATCTAAAATGAAACTTGCTATTGCTGACATTCTGTTAAAAGAAGGTTACATTGCAAAATACGACGTTTTAGAAGACGGAGTATTCAAAACCATCCGCATCACATTAAAATACGGTGCAGACAAAAATGAAAAAATCATTACAGGTCTGAAGAGAATTTCCAAACCAGGTCTTCGTATTTACGCTGGAAGCCAGGAAATTCCAAGAGTATTAGGTGGATTAGGTATTGCAATCCTTTCTACAAACCAGGGAGTTATCACAGATAAAGAAGCTAGAAAACTTCATGTAGGTGGAGAAGTTTTAGCTTTCGTATGGTAATTATTCACCCGTAAAAATGTGTCCAAGCGAGTTTTTATTATGTCCAAGCGAGAGGATAACAGGACTTTGTCCTTTATCATAGATAAATAGTAATACTGAAAACAGAAGGGAACCATAATCGGCCCTTCCGAAAATCTAAGTAAGGAGGAAATTGGTATGTCACGAATTGGAAGACTGCCTGTAGCTGTTCCGGCAGGAGTAGAAGTTAAAATTGCTGAGAACAACGTAGTGACTGTAAAAGGTCCTAAAGGAACACTTGAAAAAGCGTTGCCTGTTGAAATGTCAATTAAGTTAGAAGATGGTCATGTTGTTGTTACTAGACCAAACGACTTAAAGAAAATGAAATCTTTACACGGTTTAACAAGAACACTTATCCAGAATATGGTAATAGGTGTTAGCCAGGGATACGAAAAAACTCTGGAAGTAAACGGTGTAGGTTATAAAGCAGCAAAACAGGGTAAGAAACTGGTATTGAGCTTAGGATATTCTCACCCGGTTGAGATGGAAGACCCAGAAGGTCTGGAATCCAAAGTAGACGGAAACAAAATCGTTGTATCCGGTATTGATAAAGAAAAAGTTGGCCAGTACGCTGCTGAAATCAGAGATAAGAGAAGACCTGAACCATACAAAGGTAAAGGTATTAAATATGCTGATGAAGTTATCAGACGTAAAGTTGGTAAAACTGGTAAGAAATAAGTAAGGAGAGTGTAAAAATGGTTAGTAAAGTATCAAGAGCGAAAGTTCGCGCAAAAAAACATAGAAGATTACGTAATCATCTCAGTGGTACAACTGCTACACCTCGTTTAGCAGTATTCCGCAGCAATAATCATATGTATGCTCAAATTATTGACGATACAGTTGGAAAAACTCTTGTTTCTGCTTCTACAACACAGAAAGAAGTAAAAGCTGAGTTAGAAAAAACCAATAACGTTGATGCTGCAGCATACTTAGGTACAGTAATTGGCAAAAGAGCAGTAGAAGCTGGTATTAAAGAAGTTGTATTCGACAGAGGCGGCTTCATTTACCACGGAAAAGTTAAAGCATTAGCAGACGCAGCAAGAGAAGCTGGGTTAGAATTCTAATAAGGGAGGAAATGAACACATGAAACGTTCTATCATTGATGCTAGTCAGTTTGAATTAGAAGAAAAAGTAGTGTCAATCAAGCGTGTAACAAAGGTTGTTAAAGGTGGTCGTAACTTCCGTTTCACAGCTTTAGTTGTTGTTGGTGACGGCAACGGACACGTTGGCGCTGGTTTAGGTAAAGCAACTGAAATTCCGGAAGCTATCCGCAAAGGAAAAGAAGATGCTATGAAAAAATTAGTTAGTGTAGCAAGAGACGAAAACGGAAGTATTACACATGACTATGTTGGAAAATTCGGAAGTGCAGAAATGCTCTTAAAGAAAGCTCCAGAAGGTACAGGTGTTATTGCCGGAGGTCCAGCTCGTGCGGTTATTGAACTTGCAGGTATTAAGAACATTCGTACAAAATGTATGGGTTCCCGTAACAAACAGAACGTAGTTCTGGCTACAATCGCAGGTTTAAGCCAGTTAAAGACTCCGGAAGAAGTTGCAAAACTTCGCGGAAAATCTGTAGATGAGATTTTTGCATAAGGAGGATTAAAAAATGGCAGATAAATTAAAAATCACTCTGGTGAAATCTACAATCGGTGCTGTTCCGAAACATAAAAAAACAGTGGAAGCATTAGGTTTAAGAAAACTGAACAAAACAGTGGAAATGCCGGACAATGCTGCAGTTCGCGGTATGATTCAGCAGGTAAGACACTTAGTTAAAGTTGAAGAAATCTAATTAATATAAAGAAGGAGGTGCCATCATGGAATTATCAAATTTAAGACCAGCTGAAGGTTCTAAACAGAGCGATAACTTCAGAAGAGGCCGTGGACACGGTTCAGGTAATGGTAAGACAGCAGGTAAAGGCCACAAAGGTCAGAAAGCACGTTCCGGTGCAAAGAGACCAGGTTTTGAAGGTGGTCAGATGCCTTTATATAGAAGACTTCCTAAGAGAGGCTTCAAGTGCAGAAACTCTAAGGAAATCATCGCAGTAAACGTTGATATCTTAAACAGATTTGAAGACGGTACTGAAGTGACACCAGCAGCTTTATTAGCTTCCGGTGCTATCTCCAAGTTAGGAGACGGTGTAAAACTTCTTGGTAACGGAGAACTTACTAAGAAATTAAATGTAAAAGTAAACGCTGTAAGCGAAAGCGCAAAAGCCAAAATCGAAGCCGCAGGTGGAACAGTTGAGGTGATCTAATGCTCAAGACTCTTAAGAATGCCTTTAAGATAAAGGATATAAGACGTCGAATTTTCTATGTATTCCTGATGTTGATTGTGATTCGTATTGGTTCACAGTTGCCGATTCCGGGAGTAAATAGTGATTATTTTAAAGAATGGTTTGCGAGCCAGTCCAGTGATGCGTTCAATTTTTTTGACGCATTCACCGGCGGTTCCTTTACCGAAATGTCAATTTTTGCATTAAATATCACCCCATATATTACTTCTTCTATCATCATTCAGCTTTTGACCATTGCGATTCCAAAGTTGGAAGAAATGCAGCGTGATGGAGAAGAGGGCAGGAAGAAAATGACTGCAATCACCCGTTATCTGACTATCGGTCTTTCTTTATTCCAGTCTGTTGCCATGACAATCGGATTTGGTAATAAAGGTCTGATTCCGGATATGAATTTCGGCAAAGCAGTCGTTGTAGTAACCTGTCTGACAGCAGGCTCAGCATTGTTAATGTGGATTGGTGAGCAGATTACTGACAAGGGTGTGGGAAACGGTATCTCTATTGTTTTGATGATTAATATCGTCTCCAGAATCCCAAGCGATATGGTGACTCTTTTTGACCAATTTGTCAAAGGAAAGACCTATGCAAAGGGTGCTTTGGCAGCCGTAATTATTGCAGCTGTTATCCTGGTTGTTGTCGTTTTAGTATTAATCTTAAACGGCGGTATCAGAAGAATCCCTGTACAGTATTCTAAAAAGATGGTCGGCAGAAAAGTAATGGGCGGTCAGTCCAGTTCCATTCCTTTAAAGGTAAACACAGCAGGTGTTATTCCGATTATCTTTGCCTCTTCTTTGATGTCTTTCCCGGTTCTGATTGCAAGCTTCATGGGAAAAACGGGGGGAACAGGCGTCGGAAGCCAGATTCTGAAAGGACTTACTTCCAGCAACTGGTTTAATCCGAGTGAACCCATATATTCTATTGGTTTGGTCGTATACATTGTATTAGTTATCTTCTTTGCATATTTTTATACATCTATCACTTTCAACCCTATGGAAGTGGCAGATGATATGAAAAAGCGCGGTGGATTTATCCCGGGTATCCGTCCCGGAAAACCAACACAGGAATATCTGGAAAAAATCTTGAGTTATTTAATCTTCATCGGTGCTGCAGGTCTTGTAATCGTTGCAGTCATCCCGTTCTTCTTTAACGGTGTGTTCGGCGCGAATGTTTCCTTCGGAGGAACTTCACTTATCATCGTGGTAGGCGTTGTTCTGGAAACATTGAAACAGATTGAATCCCGCATGTTGGTTCGTAACTATAAAGGTTTTTTAAGTGAATAAAAGATAAGTTTAGGAAGAAACCGTCGCAGAGAAAGCAGTTTGACTGCTTTACAGGGCAAGAGAGGAGTCACAAGACTGTGGTTCTTCGTTGCTGCGGCGGTTTTTGCCATATTCGAAAGCGAAGTATCTTTTTGAAAGGGGTAAGGGTATGAAAATTATTATGTTAGGCGCTCCGGGAGCAGGAAAAGGTACACAGGCAAAGAAAATTGCCAAAAAGTATGAAATTCCTCATATCTCTACAGGAGATATTTTCAGAGCCAACATTAAGAACAATACAGAATTAGGGAAAAAAGCAAAAACTTACATGGATAAGGGGCTTTTGGTTCCGGATGAACTGACTGTGGATTTGGTCATTGACCGTGTACAGCAGGAAGACTGCAAAAATGGATACATTCTGGATGGTTTTCCAAGAACCATTCCGCAGGCAGAGAGTCTGGATGCAGCACTGGCAAAAATGGGAGAAAAAGTGGATTTTGCCATTAACGTAGAAGTTCCTGATGAAAATATTGTAAACCGTATGTCAGGACGCAGAGCCTGCGTAGGCTGCGGCGCAACTTATCATATCAAATACAATGCGCCGAAAACAGAAGATATCTGTGATGTCTGCGGCGAAAAGCTGGTGCTCAGAGAAGATGACCAGCCAGAGACAGTACTGAAACGTCTGGGAGTATACCATGACCAGACACAGCCTTTGATTGAATATTATGCAAAGGCCGGCGTGCTGAAAGAAGTAGACGGCACCGTTGATATGGAAGATGTTTTTCAGGCGATTGTCAGCGTGTTAGGAGAGTAAAAGATGTCAGTAACAATAAAAACTGCCAGAGAGATAGAATTAATGAGAGAAGCCGGAAGACTTCTGGAAAAAGTGCACGATGAACTGGGCGCTTTTATTAAGCCGGGAATCAGTACTCTGGATATTGATCGGCTTGGAGAAAAATTAATCCGAAGTCTGGGCTGTACCCCTAACTTTTTAAATTATAATGGATACCCTGCTTCCATCTGTGTATCTGTTAATGATGAGGTTGTACATGGAATCCCGAAAAAGAACCGGATTCTGCAGGAAGGAGATATTGTAAGTCTGGATGCAGGTCTGATTTACAAAGGATACCATTCTGATGCAGCCCGTACCCATGCAGTGGGACAGATTTCACCGGAAGCGCAGAAGCTGATGGATGTGACGAAGCAGAGCTTTTTCGAGGGCATGAAATATGCGAAAGCCGGAAATCATTTGAATGATATCTCTTCTGCTATCGGCGGTTATGCAGAAAAATTCGGCTATGGTGTAGTTCGCGACCTGGTAGGACACGGAATCGGAACTCATCTTCATGAAGATCCTCAGATTCCTAATTTTCCCCAGAGACGCAGAGGAATCCGTCTGGTTCCGGGAATGACTCTGGCGATTGAGCCTATGATTAATCAGGGCAGAGCCGATGTAGAGTGGCTGGATGATGACTGGACCGTAGTAACCGAGGACGGTTCTTTATCCGCACATTACGAGAACACCATTCTCATTACCGAAGGTGAACCTGAAATTCTCACCCTGAGTAAATAAGGGAGGTTCTATGAGAGCATTTGTAAAAGGCATGCTGGCCCGTTCCAAGGCAGGGCACGATACCGGAAAACTGTTTGTAGTTATGCAGGCAGAGGAAGAGTTTGTGTATCTGGCAGACGGCCGGTGCCGGACCCTGGATAAGCAGAAAAAAAAGAGAAGAAAGCACATTCAGATTATTTACAGAATACCCGCCCTTCTTCAGGAAAAAATGGAAAAAGGCGAAGAACTGCGGGATGAAGATATCAGAAAAGCCATTAAAGATTATGAAAAGAATCAGCAGGAGGTTTAATTTATGTCAAAGGCAGACGTTATTGAAGTAGAAGGAACTGTGTTAGAAAAATTACCTAACGCTATGTTCAAAGTAGAGCTGGAAAACAAACATGTGATTTTAGCACACATCAGCGGAAAGCTGAGAATGAATTTTATCCGTATTCTTCCGGGAGATAAGGTGACCATTGAGATGTCCCCATACGATTTGAGCAAAGGAAGAATTATCTGGAGAGATAAATAAAAACGAAAAAAGAGGGGGCGGCGCTTTTGGCTGCAGACACAATTTCTGTGCTGCAGGCAGAAGCGCCGCCTTTTGCTGTTTCATGGACTTATAGTTTGTCGTACATCTTTTCTGCACTGTCACTGGTTTTCAGCAATAAGAATTTGCGTATGGAAAAAATAACGGCAATGGCCACAACGCCTATAAGGGTTTCCGTCATATTCAGATGTTCCACAACCATCTGCCTGGCGATAGCAAACATCAGAACTTCCAGCAGGTTTTCTGCCGTGTGTTTGGCCAGCATTTTTACGAACTCCACACCGATAAGAAGTGTAAGCGCATCGCCAAGAAATGCGGTAAACTGCTCAGCAGTGATTTCCAGAAGAGGAATTGTGATAAAATTATGTACCATGGGAATGATAAGTATCACAATTACAAGCAGTATGACTGCAGACAACAGAATTTCCGTATAGCGGGAAACCGTATAGATGATTTCATTCAGTTTTCGTTTCATATCCGAGGCAAAAGCTCTCCTTTCTGATAGTTTTGAGTTGAAATGAATTTGTAATAATTGATAGATTTATCATACCATAAGAAAGAGAGAAAACGAAGAAAAATATGAAAAGTTGGGAAAATTCCTGGCAGAAGTTTTGTAGATTTTTCCGTGAAAACCGTAAAAAACACAGGAAAAGCAGAAAAAAATCAGAGTTTAAAAAATGGAAAAAGATGGTAAAATAGCGGATTATCTGTAACAAAAACTTAAAAAAATCCAAGTTTTTACTTGCAAAACACCCGTTTCTATGATATTATATAAAGGAAGTTTGAAAAATGTTTCGAAAATATTACAGAATTTTGACGGAGTGTAAAAATTAATTTTGGAGAGGTACATAAAAGTATGAAAAAAAGATTATTATGTCTGTCACTGATTTTTGCTATGACAGCGGCACAGGTGATGCCTGTATCAGCTGCAAGAAAAGATGATTTACAGGCCGAGAAGTCTGCAACACAGAGTAAATTGTCAGAGGCTGAGTCAAAGGCAAGTAGTTTGGAAAGTAAAAAGAATGCATTAATGGGACAGATTGATTCCACTCAGCAGGAACTGGTAAGTGTTATTTCACAGATTGAAATTCTTGATGAGGATATTAAAGAAAAAGAAGCTGACATTGAAAAAACAAAAGAAGACCTTAAGAAGGCAGAAGCTGACCGTGACGAACAGTACGAAGCTATGAAGCTGAGAATTCAGTACATGTATGAAAACGGCGGAAATGATACATGGGCACAGATTTTATTAGAGTCTGACAGTATTGCGTCTATGCTGGCGAAAGCAGAAAATACAGAAAAGATGTATGCTTACGACAGAGATGAATTACAGAAAATGAAAGATATTGTTCAGGAAGTGACTGACCTGGAAGAAAAGCTGGAAGGCGAGAAAGCAGAATTGGAAACTGCTAAAAATGAGCAGGAAGGCATGAAAGCTTCTCTTCAGACGAAAGTGGACAACTTAAAAGCAAACGCAAAAGATTATGAAGCACAGATTGCGTCTGCAAGAGCACAGGCTCAGGAATACAAAAACTTGATTGAACAGCAGAACGCAGAACTGAAGAAAATTCAGGAACAGGAAGCGGCAGCAGCAAAAGCAGCACAGGAAGCGGCTAAGAAGAAAACACAGCAGAGCAACACAAATACAGGAAATGCTGTTACAGGCGGTACTACAACAAACAACAATGGTGGTACAAGCAACAATAATAATAATAACAATACATCTTCTACAGATGACAGCAGCAACGATAGCAGTGAAAACACAAACAGTGGAAATACCAATACAGATACAACACCGGATACAGATGCAGGAAGCAGTAACAGCGGAAGCACACAGGAAGATAACTCTTCTTCTGCACCGTCCTATGACAGCAGCACAGGCGCAGCGGTTGTAGCTTATGCAAAACAGTTTATCGGTAATCCGTATGTATACGGCGGAAACAGTCTGACAAACGGTATTGACTGTTCCGGATTTACACAGCAGATATTTGCGCACTTCGGATACAGCCTTCCGCGTACAAGTGATGCACAGGCAAATTCTGGTGTAGGAATTGATTATTCTAAATCTCGTGCAGGTGATATTATTGTATATCCTGGACATGTGGCAATCCTTACAGGAGATGGCGGAATCGTACATGCTTCCAACAGCGCTCCGTATCCAAAGGGTGGTATTAAATATACAGCGAACGCGTTATATCGTTCTTATATCGCAGTTAGACGTATTGTGCAGTAATTAGAAGATAGAAGAAAAGAATACATAAAAATAGAGAGCAGTTCTTTTGTTGAATTCAACACGGGAATTGCTCTTTTTTTGAAAGAAAGAGGTAAAATATGGGATTTTCTTTAGATGTCAGTGTGCCGGTTTTCACGGTGTTTCTGCAAGGACTTATCAGCTTTTTCTCTCCCTGTATTCTTCCCCTGATTCCCCTGTATATCGGCTATTTGTCAGGTGGAACAGGCACCATGGGCGAAGACGGGAAAATGCATTATAAAAAGAGCAAGGTGATGCTGCATACCTTTTGTTTTGTAATCGGCGTCAGTTTTGCCTTTTTTCTTCTGGGGCTGGGATTTTCTGCTATGGGAGAATTTTTTAAGAGCAACCAGGCTTTGTTTGCCAGAATCGGCGGGATTCTGGTAGTGTTTCTGGGGCTGTATCAGTTAGGGGTATTTGGGAGCAGCAAGATTCTGGGAAATGAGCGAAGGCTGCCTCTGAAGCTGAACGTATTGGCCATGTCCCCCATAACGGCGCTGCTTATGGGATTTACCTTCAGCTTTGCCTGGACGCCCTGTGTGGGACCGGCGCTTACCAGTGTTTTGCTTATGGCAGCTTCTGCCAGTACCCGTGGCATGGGATTTCTGCTTATTGGTGTGTACACAGTAGGATTTGTACTTCCGTTTCTGGCTGTGGGACTTTTTACCTCCACAGTCCTGGAATTTTTTAAAAGTCACGGGAAAGCCGTGCGCTATACTGTGAAAGCGGGCGGTGTTTTGATGGTTCTCATGGGAGTTTTGATGTTTACCGGAAAGATGAATTCCGTTACCGGATATTTGTCCGGAGTGCCGGCAGATACGGTTCAGGAAAAAGAGGAGAGTAAGACAGAAGAAGAGAATACATCTGCAGGTACAGAAGAAACTGTTACACCGGCTGTAGATTTTACGCTGAAAGACCAGTATGGCAATACCCACACCCTTTCAGAATATAAAGGGAAAACCGTGTTTTTGAATTTCTGGGCAACCTGGTGTCCCCCCTGTAAAGCGGAAATGCCTGATATTCAGAAAATTTATGAGGAATATCAGGAAAAAGGAGATGACAGCCTGGTGATTCTGGGAATCGCGGCGCCAAACTGGGGGCAGGAGCAGTCCCAGGAGGGCATAACAGCCTTTTTGGAGGAAATGGGATATACTTACCCGGTAGTTATGGATACCACGGGAGAAATGTTTATGGCTTATGGAATCAGTTCTTTTCCTACGACGTTTATGATTGACAAGGAGGGAAACGTGTTCGGATATGCCAGCGGACAGTTAAGCGAGGATATGATACGAAGCATTATCCGGCAGACGGTGGAAGGGAAAAGAGAATAGAGAAGTTTTGCAGAAAAAATTCCATTGTTATGGTTTGGTTATTTTTCTGTGTTAGAATCCTTTCTGTAAATAGGAAATAAAGCTATTTACAGAAAGGATTTTATATTATGAAGGATTGGATTTTGGAGACCAGACATTTAACAAAAAGTTATAAAGGACAGCAGGCTGTCAGCGATATTTCTTTGAAGATTCCAAGAAATGGTGTTTATGGACTTTTGGGGCCGAATGGGGCCGGAAAGTCTACAACACTCAAAATGCTTACTGGGATTCTGAGGCCAGACAGTGGAGCGGTGATTTTTGACGGAAAGATATGGAAAAGAGAAATGCTTTCTGAGATTGGGGCTCTGATAGAAGCACCAGCACTTTATGGAAATCTGACGGCAAGAGAGAATCTTGGGATACATGCGACTTTAATGGGGCTGCCAAAGGAACGGATAGAGGAAGTGCTTGAGATTGTGGATTTAAAAGATACAGGGAAAAAGAGAACTGCCCAGTTTTCTATGGGGATGAAGCAGCGTATGGGGATAGCAATTGCTTTGTTAAATCATCCCAGATTGTTGATTTTGGATGAGCCCACCAATGGACTTGACCCTTTTGGCATACAGGAACTGCGGGAAATGATAGCTTCTTTCGGACGGCAGGGAATCACGGTGATTCTGTCCAGCCATATTTTATCTGAGGTATCTCAAGTCGTGGATGAAATTGGTATTATCAGCCAGGGACGCTTATTGTTTCAAGGTGTGCCGGATACGCAGGAGAATCTGGAACAGTTTTTTAACGAAGTCATTTTAAAAGGGGGAAAGAACCATGAAAGAGCTTAAAGCAGAACTTTTAAAATATCGCAGAACATTTACCGGAAAACTAATTGTGTGGATTCCTTTGTTCTTTGCTGTTTATGCCTTTGTCATTGGCATGATTATGGAAAATAGTTCACAGGCCCAGAAAATGGCATATACAGGAACAAGCTGGGCTGTGTTTTTGGCACTGGTTTTCAACTGGTGGTCTTTTCTGTTTATGCCCCTTGGTATGGGACTTTTTGGAACATTAGTGGCCTGGCAGGAAAAGCGGGCCGGAAACTGGCGCGTGCTGCAGATTCACGCAAACCCACCAAGACGGCAGTGGATCGCGAAAATCGGCGGAATGGCGGTTTATTCTCTGTTTTCTTCCCTGGTGCTCATATTGGTGACGGTGGTGACAGGATTTTTCACAGCGCAGGGAATTATGCCTTTTGCACGTATTGTGGCGGGCGCTCTTCTTTGCTGGCTGACTTCTCTCGCGCTGATTCCCATACAGCTTTGGGCAGCGGCAGCAGGTGGAATGTCCGTAAGCCTTGGTATGGGATTTGCGGGAATGTTTGCGGGGGTGTTTTTGGCACCTGAAAAATACTGGGTATTTTGTCCGTGGAGCTGGCCTGTGAGACTTATGTGCCCGATTATTGGGGTACATCCCAATGGCGTGCTGCTTTCGCCGGATAGTCCCCTGCGAAATGCTTCTGTTATTTGGGCAGGAACCGTCCTTTCTTTGGGAATATTTTTGGTACTTACACTTCTTACGGGAATTTGGTTTGAGAGGAGGGAGGTGGCATGAGAATCTTTGTAGCTGAATGGATGAAAACCAGACACACCATCCTTCACAGGCTGGTACTTCTGATACCTTTGTTTTGCTCTTTGGCAGTTCTGGGATATGCGGCCTACAGGAAAAACAGTTTTTCGCTGGCCTTTTTTTACCAGGGATTTTTTCTTATATGGTCGGCGGTGCTTCTCCCATTAGGTGTGGGAATTTTGACAGGTATTCTGGTTCATGAGGAGGAAGAGGCAGGAAATTTTTATGGATTGCTGCAGTGCAGTAGAAAGAGAAGCAGTTTATATCTGGGAAAATTTTCAGCAGCATTGGTTTTCTTGACAGGCAGTACCTTTTTGACTACACTGATAATCAGTACAGGGCTGTGTTTTCTTTTGCAGAAGGAAAGGGGAGTGGGGCTGTTTTTGACGGCTGCTTGTTTGGCCGTATGTGGAGTGCTCCCCGTTTTAGCAGTTCATTTGTGGATAAGTTTCGCATTTGGCATGGGAGCTTCTGTGGGAGTTGGGATTTGCGGCTTACTGCTGGCAGTTCTTCTGGGGAGCACAACTTTGGGAGACCATATCTGGTATGCGGTTCCGTGGACTTATCCGGTGAAAATGGCGATGTTTCCTATGGCCTTTTCTATGTTTCCGGAGAATATGCGCACAGAAGCAGAAAAACCCTTTGTACTGGCCTTTGCATTGAGTCTCGTGCTTAGTGTGCTTATTCTGGCAGGGAGCATGCTCTGGTTTGAAAAATGGGAAGGACGAGGTGGAAACCGTTGAGTAGAATTTTGATAATTGATGATGAGAAAGATTTAGTTTCTCTTCTGGATAAAAAAATTGAAGAAAAACGGTCATGAGGTTTTGACGGCTAAGGATGGTGAAGAAGGTATGAAATTGGCGGCACATTTTCCGGATTTGATTCTTTTGGATATCATGATGCCCAAAATGAATGGATTTGAAGTATGCCGCAGTATCCGGGAACGGGTGTATTGTCCCATTCTGTTTCTGAGTGCAAGGCAGTCGGAGTCAGATAAACTCAAAGGTTTTGCCCTTGGGGGAGATGATTATATTACGAAACCCTTTGGTATACGGGAATTGATGGCAAAAATCGAGGCAAATCTACGCAGGGAACAACGTATGCAGTGTATACAGGTAGAAAGAAAGCGCACCAGACTGTACTTCGGAAATCTCACGCTGGATATGCAGGGGAGGAGTGTTCGGATTGGAGAAAAAGAAATTCCTCTTACCAGAACCGAGTATGACATTGTGGAATTTCTGGCCCTTCATGCAGGGCAGGTATTCACCAAAGAACAGATATACGAATGCGTATGGGGATATGATGGAACCGGAGATAATACAACGGTGGTAGAACGGATTAAAAAAATCCGGGGAAAATTTGCTGAAGCGGAATCCGGAATACAGTATATTTCCACAGTATGGGGGATTGGATATAAATGGAACTGAAAAAAATGTCGATTGTTGCTCAATTTCGTATGAATCTTGTGGAAATTCTTGTCTCTACGATTTTGACTTCGGTTTTGACGTATGTGCTGGCCGTTTTTGTGTTTTTGTTTGCAGAGGGAACAGGCAGTATTTATCCGGAAAATTATTATGAACAGCAGATACCTGAGATTGAGGAGTATCTGCAAAGACAGCAAAAGAGCGGAATGTCGGCGGTGCAGCAAGAGGAACTGAATAAACTGGTGCAGGGAGAAGACTTTTTTTATCAGGCAGTAGACCGTCAGGGCAAGTTTTTGTATGGCACTTATGAAGAAACGATTTTTTCTTCGGAAGAAGAGATGTATGAGAAAATAAATACAACGGCAAAAGTGGGAAATCATTATGTGTATATTGTGCCTGTGATTGACAGCGCCGGAAAAATCGATGGTGCGGTAGCGCTTGTTTATGGCTTGCGTCTGTCTGTAGTAAACAGTGGGAAAGCCTGGATAAGTATAGCGCTGTTTTGCGTTTTGAGCTGTCCTTTTTTCTATATGATTTTGTTTACCGCACTCTTTTCCAGAAGATTTGCAGGGAATCTGACGAAGCCATTGCGTATGCTGGAAGAAGGAGCCCGGCAGATAGAGCGGAAAAATCTGAATTTCGAGATTTCCTATGCAGCAGACAATGAATTGGGGCAATTATGCAGAGCCTTCTCTTCCATGCAGGAGGAATTAAAAAAATCTCTGTCCCGTCAATGGAAGATGGAGCAGGAGCGGACAGAGACGGTAGAAGCGCTGGCCCATGATTTGAAATCGCCCCTCTCTATTATTAAGGCTTATACAGAAGCTATGGAAGATGATACGGAGATAGATCAGGAGCAGAGCGCATACCTTTCAGTCATTGAAGAAAACATAGAAAAGAGTATTTCTTTGGTGAAACAAATGCAGTATACTTCGGAGATTACCTCTCCCGACATTCACATAGACCAAAATCAGGTGGACTTGCGGGAGTTCCTCTGGAAAAAACAAAAAGACTATGAAATACAGGCAAGGGAGAAACAAATTTCCATACAGCTTGTTTTTTCAGAGACTTTGCCAGCGCGGATAGAAACAGATAAAAAGAAACTGGAAAGGATTCTGGACAATGTGGTGTCCAACAGCATCGCGTATACGCCTTTGGGAGGACGGATTGAAATAAGGGCAGAGGCAGATGAGGAATGTATTTTTTATTTTATTGAAGATACGGGAAAAGGATTTACCTTGAAGGATATGGAAAAAGCCATGGAAAAATTTTATCGCGGAGATGAAGCACGTTCCAGCGAAGGGGCACATTCCGGTTTGGGGTTGTATATTGTTTGGCGGCTTTCTCAGGTGCTGGGCGGTTCGGTGGAAATTGGGAACAGAGAGAGCGGAGGTGCCTGGGTGAAAGTCTGGCACAGGTGGAAGTAGCTGCTTTTTCATAAATGAAAAAACCGGTCATAGGAAATTTGTTCCAATGACCGGTTTTTAAGAAATAAAAAAAGCGCGAGACGGGACTCGAACCCGCGGCCTCGACCTTGGCAAGGTCGCGCTCCACCAACTGAGCCACTCGCGCATAAGCGGGTGATGGGAATCGAACCCACATATCCAGCTTGGAAGGCTGGTGTTCTACCACTGAACTACACCCGCAGGTTATTTTGTTTTTGTCTTGCTCGCTTAAGACTTGTTTATCATACACCAGGAAGAAACAAATGTCAACACTTTTTTGAAAAAAATTTTTGAATTTTTCAAAAAGTGTATATAATACATATAATTTAAAAAACAGACGGCCTCTCGGAGGAAGAATGCCGCCTGTTTTCCGTATATGATTTTTTATTTTACAGGACTCAGCATAAATTACGGTTGCTTTACAAACCGTTCATAGATATAGCGGTTAGCCGCTTCCTCCTGGCTGTCATCCAGAGGAGACAGTTCTGCAGTTCCGTATTTCCGTTTCAGTGCATTGGAAAGCAGGTAATCGCACAGATGGGGATTTTTTGGCAGAAGGGGGCCATGGAGATAAGTTCCCACGACGTTTTTGTAGAGAACGCCTTCACAGCCGTCTTCTCCGTTATTTCCGTGTCCGTAGAGCACGTTTCCAAGAGGTTTGTTGTCTCCGATGTATGTCCGTCCTCCATGATTTTCAAAGCCCACAATGGGAAGGGCGAAATCCGGATTTTCCAGAACAATGTTGTCAATGAGTCTTGGGCTGCCCTGTTCTGTGTACAAATCCACAAGGGCAAGTCCTTCAATGGTACCTTCCTCGGTTTTGTAATAATGCCCAAGAAGCTGATAGCCGCCACAGACAGCCAGAACACTGCCGCCGTCTTCGACATAGGATTTAAAATTTTCCTGAATACTTCGCAGTTTACTGCACACAATCATCTGCTCCCGGTCAGAACCACCGCCCAGCAGCACAATGTCCAGGGAAGAGAAATTTACAGAATCCTCCAGGGCGAATTCTATGGTTTCCGCTTCAATGCCTCTCCACTCACAGCGTTTCATCATGCACTGAATGTTTCCACGGTCTCCGTACAGATTCAGAAGGTCAGGATATAGATGCCCGATAGTAAGTTTCATGATTTTCTGCCCTCCATTTTCTTCAAAATATTGTGTGTGGTGTAAAGTCCCGTATAGTTTACCAGAACGTATAAATTTTTCACACCGTTTTCGATTTTGGCGGAAATGGCTTTTTCAATGTCCGATTCTGCCTCGCAGGGAATGTCCACATATTTCAAACGAAGCTGCATGTCCCGGAAACGGATACCGCAGACCGTGATAGAAGCCGCATGGGTATCTTTTAATCGGTCAAAGTCCACATCCCAGAGCCAGGAAACGTCTGTGCCGTCCTGACTGTTGTCGTTAATGAGAATGATAATGTCTTTTGGTGTTTGGTCTGTCATCACTGCGGAAATGTTCTGGTTAAAACCTGCCGGATTTTTTGCCAGATTCAGCATGACCTTGGTTCCTCTAATCTGGAACAATTCGTTTCTGCCGAACTGTGGGGTGTAGTCCCCCAGAATTTTATTAAAATTGTCCAGAGGAATGCCTGCCACAGAAGCAGCAGCATATACTGCCAGAATATTGTATACATTATAAAAGCCCCGGTAATTGGTTTTAATATGAAAATCCTTTACATCAAAGGCAATGCCATTGGAAAGAGAAATGTTTTCTCCATCGTAATCCGGTATGGGGCGTTTAAAGCCGCATTTGGAACAGTAGTAATCGCCCAGCTGGCTGTAGTGATAAAAGTTGTACTGCATTTTCGCTCCGCAGCATTTGCAGAACTGTCCCTCCCGTATTTCCCGGCTGTTTTCTTCTGCAAGCAACGGGCGGCTGATGCCATAGGATACCCGGGCGTTTTCGTTTTCCAGAGCCAGGTAGGAGGAGAGAGAATCGTCTGCATTAAATAAAAGCTTCATTTTTGGGGCCATTTTCATGGCTTTTGACAACAGATTCATGGTAATGTCAATTTCCCCGTACCGGTCCAGCTGATCCCGAAACAGGTTGGTGAGCACCATGTAGTCCGGCTGAAAATGAGGGAATACGCGTACTGTAGAGGCTTCGTCAGTTTCAATACAGGCATAATCCGCTTTTAAATGTCCCGTAAATCCTGCATTTAGCACAAAGGCAGAAACTACCCCGTTTAACATATTGGAACCTGTGCGGTTGCAGACCACTTTTTTGCCATTGGCTTCCAAAACAGAGGACAGAAGGTTGTTAGTGGTTGTCTTTCCATTGGTGCCGCAGACTACAAAGATTTCCTGCTTTACTTCTTTGGCCAGTTCTTTGAGAATAGGCGGATAAATGGCAAGAGCCGCTTTTCCGGCCAGCGTCACTCCCTGCTTTCCTGTGAGCCGGCAGGCGGTTTTGATGATGTGGGCGCTCCACACCGCGAAAAGTCTTCGTATATTCATAGTCAATTCATTCCTTTTGCTTTTTCACAACATAAATTGTGAGAATAGTATTGTGGTTTTTCATGATTCATTATACATAAACTGGAGAGAGAGTACAACTAAAATCAATGCCAGCAGATAGGGGAAAAAACGATCCCTTGAAAAAACTCCGCAAAAAAGAACGGAAAAATGAGAAAAAATGGTTGAAATTTCCCGGCGCATATGATAAGATTGCTTTGTTGCTGTAAGACAGCAATATACGAAAAGCCCAGATAGCTCAGTTGGTAGAGCAGAGGACTGAAAATCCTCGTGTCGCTGGTTCGATTCCGGCTCTGGGCATTTTTTTATAACCAAAATGTCTTTGTGTAGAAGACAAATATCTTTGGCATAAAGAATGATAAAGCAGAAAGGAAGGATGGAAACGATGTATTCATTGGAAGAAATCAGAAACACAGACCCTGAAATTGCAGATTGTATCTGCAAAGAGGTAGAGCGTCAGAATTCGCATATTGAGCTGATTGCCTCAGAAAACTGGGTGAGTAAAGCCGTGATGGCTGCTATGGGAAGCCCTCTCACCAACAAATATGCAGAAGGCTATCCGGGAAAGCGGTATTATGGAGGCTGTGAGTGTGTAGATGAGGTAGAGCAGCTTGCCATGGAAAGAGCAAAAGAACTGTTTGGGTGCGAGTATGTCAATGTGCAGCCCCATTCCGGTGCACAGGCCAATATGGCAGTTTTCTTTGCTATGCTGAAACCAGGTGACACGGTGATGGGGATGAATCTGGCTCACGGCGGTCATCTTTCCCATGGAAGTCCGGCCAATTTTTCCGGTGCATATTTTAACATTGTTCCTTATGGAGTTAACGAAGAGGGTGTCATTGATTATGAAGAGGTACGAAAAATTGCCATGGAAGCAAAGCCGAAGATGATTGTTGCAGGGGCAAGCGCTTACTGCAGAATCATTGACTTCAAGAAATTCCGGGAAATCGCAGACGAGGTTGGCGCTTATCTTATGGTAGATATTGCTCATATTGCCGGTCTGGTGGCAGCAGGTCTGCATCCGAGTCCCATTCCCTATGCCCATGTGACCACTACGACTACGCACAAAACGCTGCGGGGACCAAGAGGCGGTATGATTATGAGCAGCAATGAGGTGGCAAAGCAGTTTAATTTCAATAAAGCAGTGTTTCCTGGTATTCAGGGAGGCCCCCTGATGCATGTCATTGCCGCGAAAGCCGTTTGTTTTAAAGAAGCTCTGCAGCCAGAGTACAAAGAATATCAGCAGGGAATTGTGAAGAATGCAAAGGCGCTGTGTGAGGGACTTTTAAAGAGAGGTATTCAGATTGTGTCCGGCAAGACAGAAAATCATCTCATGTTGGTGGATTTAAGAGGAACAGGCGTTACAGGAAAAGAGATGGAACATCTTTTAGATGAGGCGAATATTACCTGCAACAAAAATGCCATTCCCAATGACCCGGAGTCTCCTTTCGTAACCAGCGGTGTCCGTCTGGGCACCGCAGCCGTAACCTCAAGAGGTATGAACGAAGAGGATATGGATAAGATTGCAGAAGCTATTGCCATTATGGTAAAAGACAGAAGCCGTAAAGAGGAAGCAAAGAAAATCGTAAAAGAACTGACCGATAAATATCCATTGAATGCATAAAACCAATTGTGTGTGAAGTTTTGAAAACGGTCTTTGCAAAGCATGCTCAGTGGTTGGTCAGTTTGATTTTGTGAAAAGCGTCCTGCGCCGCAACGGCTCCGTCATTGGCAGCGGTTACCACCTGCCGCAGCACTTTTTGGCATACATCGCCGGCCCCGTAAAGCAGGGGAACGGAAGTTTCCATAGATTCATCGACCAGCATATAGCCCTGTTCATCCAGCACTCCCAGAGGTTTTAAGAAATCAGTTACCGGGTCTGCACCAATATAAGGAAAAATACCGGAAACAGGCAATATTTTTTCTTCCTGGGAAGAGATATCTGCAATTTTCAGACCGCTGACTTTTCCGTTTTCTGAAAGAACCTCTTTAGGAACAGCCTTTTGGATAATTTCAATTTTTGCATTTTCTTTTGCGGCATCTACGGCGATTTTGTCTGCTCGAAAGACGTCTCTGCGCATGATAAGATAGACTTTAGAAGCAAACTGTGTCAGATAAACCGCTTCTTCAAGGGCTGAGTTTCCGCCGCCGATGACAGCTACTTCCCGGTCACGGAAGAAAGCGCCGTCACAGACAGCACAGTAGGAAACACCGCGTCCGATATGTTCCTGTTCGCCGGGAATGTTCATGAGGCGTTCTTTCGTTCCCGTAGCCACAAGGACTGCCGGGGCTGCGAAAATAGTTCCGTCTTCGCAGACTACTTGTTTTTTTTCACCGTCCGTGATGGAAACCACTTTTCCGTATTCGTATACAGCTCCGAAGCTGGTGGAATGTGTGAACATATCCATGGCAAGCTGAGAGCCGGGTTCCTGCAGGATGCCGGGCCAGTTGCTGATTTCATTGGTTTTCAGCAGCTTGCCTCCCGGCGCACCGCTCTCTAAAAGAGCGGTTTTCAGTCCTGCCCGGGAAGCGTAGACGGCGGCGGTCATGCCTGCCGGTCCCGCCCCGATGATGATGAAATCGTATTCTTTTGTCATAGTCATTCGCCTTTCTCTTTTTTATAAAGCCTTTAATTTCTGCTCCAGAACGGGTTTCGGGAGAAAACCGATAGCGGAATCCTTCACTTCTCCGTCCTTTAAGAAAAACAGTGACGGTACGGTTGTGACATTCCAGGTTCTGGTAAGCTCCGGATTTTCGTCGATGTCTACTTTCACAATTTTATAGTCTGTCTGCTCTTCCTGAAGCTGTTCCAGTACCTGTCCCAGCATTTTGCAAGGGCCGCACCAGGTTGCAAAAAAATCTAAGAGCACCGGTTTTTCGGATTTTAGTACTTCTTTTTCAAATTCCTGTTCGTTTATGTGTAAAATTGCCATAATCTTAATCTCCTTTATGATTTATTTTTAAATTTGTGTTTGTTTTCTATGTTTGCAGTATAAAATAAATATTGATGTTAGTCTGTGACAAAGTCACACTTTTATGTAAAAGAAAATCATCGATTTTAGTGAAAAAACATTTACGAAGACCGTGGAAATTGATATAATGAAGAGAATCTAATGTTTAAGTCAGAGAAACTCTGTAATTGCCGACAGGTTTTCAGCAAAAGAGGAGAGTTTATGAAAGAAATAGAAGAGTTGTCCGGACTTTTGGACCGGGAAGGAATCCAAAACCTGGGAAAAGAGCTGGGACATGCCATACAGAAAAAATTAGAAAAAAGCGGAATTTATTTTCGGATTTTTGCCAGAGTAAAGGAGGCAGGTTCTGTCTGGCACAAGCTGGAGTGGAAGAAGCAGGAGTATCTGGAACGGGATAAGAAGCTGCAGGATATCGCGGGAATTCGGATTGTGCTGTATTATATGGACGATATTCCCATCTGTAAGGAACTGTTGAAAAGCACCTATTCTGTCATCGAAAAGGACTCCCACGAAGACATTCCAAAGGTAAATGAATTTAATCCCCTGCGTATGAACTATGTGTGCCATATGCCGGAAGAATTTGTAAAGCGATTCCCGGAGGAGCTTTTTACCAATTACCGCATTGACAAGACCTTTGAAGTGCAGATTCGCACCACCTTTTCCGAGGGTTGGCATGAGGTAGACCATGACGTGCGGTATAAGCACAAGGAAGAGTGGGCGCAGCACTATGAATTTTCCAGAGAACTGAATGGAATTTATGCTACGCTGGAGGTATGTGACCGGAGTATGGTGAATCTTCTGGAGCGTTTGGCTTATCAGAATTATAAAAACAGGCAGATAGAAGCCATGATACGGAATAAGTACCGCCTGCGTTTTGAGAATCCAAGGATTTCGGTGCCACTGCTGGAATTTCTTCAGAAGGATACGGAACTGGTGAAGCGAATCTACCGTTCTCCAAGGGAAATTCCCATGCGTTTCTTTGCCAGCAGTCTGTCCGAGGGGATTCCCCTGACGGTGGACAATCTGGTGCTTGTGTGCAATGAATTGTGCCTGGGACAAAAAGACCTCGAAGACCGCACTCCCATGCTCATACGGGAAAGAACAGGACAATGGCAGGAAAAGCAAAAAATTTCTATTAATATGAAGAAATCTGTTGACACAGAGTTCTACTTATAATATAATAAATCAATGTGACGTGGATTGGAAATGCCTAGCCAAAAGCCCCGGTATGGTATGTTCAAAGGCGTCCGGTTTAATTGATTTATGATGATGAAAATATTCTATATTGTTGATAATAGGAGGTAAAACCATGAACACTTATATGGCTAATCCGGATAAGATTGAAAGAAAATGGTATGTTGTTGATGCTGATGGACAGACATTAGGACGTCTTGCATCTGAAATTGCTAAAGTTTTAAGAGGAAAAAACAAACCTGTTTTCACACCTCACGTTGACACAGGTGATTATGTAATCGTAGTAAACGCTGAGAAAGTAAAAGTTACAGGCAAGAAGATGGATCAGAAGATTTACTACAACCATTCTGAATATGTTGGCGGTATGAAAGAAACAACATTAAAAGAGATGATGGATAAAAAACCTGAAAAAGTTATTGAGCTTGCTGTTAAAGGTATGCTTCCAAAAGGACCATTAGGAAGATCCATGATTAAAAAATTACATGTATACGCTGGACCAGAGCACAAAAATGCAGCTCAGAAACCAGAAGTATTAACATTTTAATAGGAGGTAAATCACAGTGGCTAGTACAAAATTCTATGGAACAGGAAGAAGAAAATCATCTGTAGCTCGTGTATACTTAGTACCAGGTACAGGTAAAATCACAATCAACAAAAGAGATATTGATGAATATTTTGGATTAGAAACATTAAAAGTTGTTGTTCGTCAGCCATTAACACTGACAGAAACAGCTGACAAATTCGATGTTTTAGTAAACGTTCATGGTGGTGGATTCACAGGACAGGCTGGTGCAATTCGTCATGGTATCTCCAGAGCATTACTGGAAGCTGACAGCGAATACAGACCTGCTTTAAAAGCAGCTGGATTCTTAACTCGTGACCCACGTATGAAAGAAAGAAAGAAATACGGTCTCAAGGCAGCTCGTCGCGCGCCTCAGTTCAGCAAGAGATAATCTGCTGTTCAAACCGTATCAAAATGGTTCAAAAACCCCGGAAAATCAAGGCCTTCCGGGGTTTTACTATATCTAAAAGGGCTGATATAGTTTGACTAAATTTGGCTAAACGAGAGCCATTTTCACCCAATTTTTAGTGGTCCGCAAGTGGTTAACCGGCCAAAAAGAGGGCAAAAAGAGGGGCGAGTGGTTCCCAAAGTGGTTAACCGAGAGCCGATTTTGGGGGTGTTTTGGGGGGCGCTTTTCAGCCCTATTTCCCCTCGTTTTTGGCTGTGGCAGTTTGGCATAGTTTGACCTAATTTGAATAATTGAATATGAATTTGATACAGCACTCAGTATAATGACTGGGTGCTTTTTTCGTTTCAGGAATTAGCATTCCGGCGATAGAAAGAGCCGTCACTTCATTTTTCATTTTGGAGTGGCGGCTTTTTCTATTTTCAGAAGCAACAGCAACAATCAGAAATGAGGTGAAGTCAATGAACACGCAAATCATCGCCATCTCCAATCAGAAGGGCGGCGTTGGCAAAACCACCACCTGTGCCAATCTTGGAATCGGTTTGGCACAGGCCGGAAAGAAAGTCCTGCTGATCGACGGAGACCCACAAGGGAGCCTAACCATCAGCCTGGGCAATCCCCAACCGGACAAGCTGCCCTTTACGCTGTCGGACGCTATGGGGCGTATCCTGATGGATGAGCCGCTTCGTCCCGGTGAGGGTATCCTGCACCACCCGGAGGGTGTAGACCTGATGCCTGCGGACATCCAGTTATCCGGTATGGAAGTATCTCTGGTAAATGCCATGAGCCGTGAGACTATCTTGCGGCAATATCTGGACACGCTGAAGGGGCAATACTCCCATATCCTCATGAAATCTATCACTGGTGCTATTTTACTTTCTCTTGAAAATGGGATATACTAATAACTATGAAAATATATTCTGCCACTGAGTGTGGACAGTTTTTAGATAAGGAGGACGTGTATGAAAAATCAATTAACGCCAAGCAGTTCCATGATTCTGGAAATTCGAGAGTTGCTGGAAAATTCCAGAAAAAATGTTGCCCAACAGGTTAATACGCAGCTACTGACAACCTACTGGAATATTGGACGGATTATTGTGGAATATGAACAGCAAAACCAGGTTCGTGCAGATTATGGAAAGCAAACCTTAAAGGAACTTTCTAAAGAGCTGACACAGGAATTTGGAAAAGGTTTTCCACGATCCAATCTGCAAAATATGCGGGCATTTTATCTTGGTCCCATTACTGTGAGCTTTTAAGCATTTCCGATGATAACAAGCGTAGCTTTTATGAAAAAGAGGCTGTCAATTCCGGCTGGTCAGTCCGGGAATTAAAACGACAGATTGGCAGTTCGTTGTATGAACGACTGCTTTTATCTGATGGAGATGCCAACAAGGAAAAGGTTCTTTCGCTGGCACAGAATGGAATTGAAATCAGACAGCCATCTGACATTATCCGTGACCCCTATGTGTTTGAATTTTTGGGTGTGCCTGAAAATAAGCCCATGTTAGAAAGCGATTTGGAAAAAGCGCTTGTCGCACAAATTGAAAAATTTCTTTTGGAGCTTGGGCGCGGTTTTATGTTTGTTGGAACTCAGCAGCGTGTGACTTTGAACAATACCCACTACTATGTAGACATGGTATTTTATAACAAAATTCTTCGTGCTTATGTGCTAATCGAACTGAAAACAAAAAAGCTCACACCAGAAGCCGCAGGTCAACTTAATATGTACTTAAACTACTATGCTGCGGAAGTCAATGATCCAGATGATAACCCTCCTATCGGCATTATCCTCTGTACGGAAAAAGACAGTATTGCGGCAGAATATGCTTTGGGTGGCTTGTCAAACAACATCTTTGCATCCCGTTATGTTCTCTATATGCCCAATAAGGAGCAGTTGATTGCTCAGGTGGAAGCTGTTTTGAAAAGCTGGAACGAAAAGAAAGACAACGACCATGAATGATAAAGAACTGATTGGGAAAGTACATTCATCTGTTTATCACCAATGCCAGCAGCGCGGCTATGCAGCTCCAGTGGATGTGTTGATGGAAATTGGCGTTCTGCCAAAACAAAAATATGAGGACTGGCGGTTCGGGCGGGTAGATTACCTGGAACGGGTCTGTACCGTCAATCTGCGCAAGCTCTCGTTTATTATGCACCAGATGCGGGTGTATGCACAGAAAACCGGCTTAAAGCCATCATTCTGCTATTACAAACAGTGGGGCGTAAAAAAGAAAAATGGTCAGGGTCACAAGCCGGTGATTCCGCTGCGATTCAGCAAAATCGGAAATCCTGAAATTGAAAAATGGTACGCCACTCATTTTGTGGATACCAAACGGATTGTAGCTCTAAAAGCACAACAGAATATTGAAATTTCAGATTGATCAAAGGACAGCTCTCACACAGCTGTTCTTTTCTTTTGGGGAAAGGAGGTATGACTTATGGCAACCACAAGAATCATGCCGCTTCATGTCGGCAAAGGCCGCACAGAAAGTCGGGCAATCAGTGACATCATCGACTATGTGGCCAACCCACAAAAAACAGATAACGGCAGGCTTATCACCGGTTATGCGTGTGACAGCCGAACTGCTGATGCAGAGTTTCTTCTGGCAAAGCGGCAGTATATTGCCGCTACCGGACGAGTGCGCGGTGCTGGCTGGGAAAAAGCAGCATACCTCACGAAAGAAAATGGTCGCACATACAGAGCCGCCGAAGGTCAACTTGCTGGTGGATATTCAGGCAAAATTGCAGGCAGGAAAAAGTGCTGGTTATGCTCGTTGGGCCAAAGTTTTCAATCTGAAGCAAATGGCGCAGACCATGAATTACCTGTCGGAGCATAACTTGCTGGAGTACGCGGTTTTGGAAGAAAAGGCTGCGGCTGCTACAGTACATCACAATGAGGTTTCAGCGCAGATCAAAGCTGCTGAAAAAAGCATGGCAGAGATTGCCGTTTTGCGTACCCATATCGTAAATTATACCAAGACCTGTGAGGTTTATGTGGCATACCGCAAGGCAGGCTACTCTAAGAAATTCCGGGAGGAACATGAGGAAAAAATTCTGCTCCACCAGGCTGCCAAGAATGCCTTTGATAAGATGGGCGTCAAGAAACTGCCCAAGGTCAAAGAGTTGCAGACGGAGTATGCGAAATTGCTGGAAGAAAAGAAAAAAATCTATGCCGAGTACCGGCGTTCCCGCGAGGAAATGCGGGAGCTTTTAACGGCAAAGGCCAATGTGGCTCGGGTACGGAAAATGGAGGTAGAACAGGATGTTGAAAAAGACCACGGTCAGCTGGTCCTGTTCAAAAGCGTTCGCAGAATGCGCAGCCACAGAATGAAATTCTGTGTTCAAAGGGGCTTGTAGGCGCTGCCCCTTTTTACCCGAAAATGAAAGGAGCCAGTGAGGAAACAGTCAAATTTCACTCACCTTAAGTATATTCTATCGTGCCGATTTGCACAAAGGAATAACCTTATTATGCCGGTTGATAGGATTGATTATGCTGATTTTTTGAGGATGATATTTCTACACACTTGTATTGTTCGAGAAAGGGAACTATAATACATCCTGTGGAGGTGCGAAATGGATTATATGACATTGAAAGAGGCCGCCGAAAAATGGGGCGTGACATCTCGTAGGGTAAATTATTATTGCTCTGGTGGGCGTATCCTCGGCGCTGTGAAGATGGCTGGCGTCTGGCTGATTCCTAAAACTGCGGAGAAGCCGATTGATGGTCGGACAAAACAAGGAAAGGAGCAAAAGCATGAGTAACATATTACTTCTTGAAGATGATCTGAGCCTGATTAACGGGCTTTCTTTTGCGTTCAAAAAACAGGGATTTGAATTAGTTGTTGCCAGAACTCTCAAAGAAGCAGATAGTTTGTGGACGGATGGAAAATACGATTTGCTGGTGCTTGATGTATCCCTGCCAGATGGCACCGGATTTGAATTTTGCAAAAAAGTGCGGCAAGTTTCCAAAGTTCCCATCATTTTTTTGACAGCGGCAGATGAAGAAATGAACATTATCATGGGATTGGACATTGGCGGAGATGATTATATTACAAAACCGTTTAAGCTGGGAGTGTTAGTATCCAGAGTAAATGCGCTGCTTCGTCGGGCAAAAGATTTCAGCTCCGCAGATACACAGCTGGAATCCAACGGAATGAAAGTGCTTTTGCTGCAAGGGCAGGTGTTTAAGAATGAAAAGCTATTGGATTTGACTGCCGCAGAATATAAGCTGCTATGTCTGTTTATGAGAAACCCGAACATGGTACTTACCAAAGAACAAATTTTAGATAAGCTATGGGACTGTGATGGGAATTATATTGACAGCAGTACCCTTACCGTATATATGAGGCGGCTGCGTATAAAGATCGAGGATAATCCGAGTGAACCGCAAATGCTCCTGACAGTTCGGGGAATGGGGTACAAATGGAATGTGACCCGGTGAGGTGGCCTATGAAAATATTTGCAAACAAAGAAATCAAAAAATTGTCTTTTGCAGTATCCGTTATTTGGGTAGCCTCCCTTCTGTTGACACAAGGGTTCTTATGGTTGTTCTATCAGCGGTTTTCTTTGTTCCTATTGCTAGTTTTCGTATTGGCAGGAGGAGCGATATTGGCGGTGGGTTGTTCTTATTTCAAAAAGCAAAATCAAGTCATGGAACAGGCAGTATCACAGATTCATGCGTATCTTGACGGCAATCACAATGCCCGTATTGAATGTGATGATGAGGGCGAACTATATCGGTTGTTTCATACCGTTAATTCTCTGGCGGCTGTCTTAAATGCTCACGCAGATAACGAACTCCGGGAAAAGGAGTTTTTGAAAAATACAATCTCGGATATTTCCCACCAACTGAAAACACCGCTGGCTGCTTTGAATATTTATAATGGTCTGCTTCAGGACGGGGATATGGAATTGAGTGCGGTAAAAGAATTTGCTGATTTATCCGAACAGGAACTTGACCGCATTGAAACGCTGGTGCAAAACCTGCTCAAGATTACAAAACTGGATGCCGGTGCCATTGTGTTGGAAAAGACCACAGAGAATGTGGCGGATATGATGCGGGATATTGAACTGCATTTTGCATATAGAGCCAGACAGGAAAAGAAGAAAATCATTCTGTCTGGCTCGGATCATCTTTCTCTTTTCTGTGATCGTGATTGGCTGTCTGAGGCAATCGACAATATTGTGAAAAATGCGTTTGACCATACGGAAGGTGGTGCTGTCATTGGCATTACATGGAAGGCGTTGCCATCAGGTGTTCAAATTGTGGTAAAGGACAATGGATGTGGCATCCACCCGGAAGATATACACCATATTTTCAAACGGTTTTATCGCAGCCGTTTTTCAAAAGATACACAGGGTATCGGTCTGGGCCTTCCACTTGCGAAAGCAGTAATTGAAGCACATGGAGGAGCAATCGAGGTAGACAGTGAGTTGGGCAGAGGGACAAGTTTCACGATAAATTTTCTGATTCCTACAAAATTGTAGGCTGATTGTAGGGTTACAGTAATATTTCAGTGCTATTCTTTCAATCGCAGACAGGAAAGGAAGCCTACCTGTCTGCATCGCAAGAACATAAGAAAGAGGTGTTTGCACTATGAATTTATTAGAGGTCAAGAATATTTGTAAGATCTATGGCAGCGGTGAAACCGCTGTAAAGGCGCTGAGAGATGTCAGCTTTTCTGTTCCCAAAGGAGAATATGTGGCAATCGTTGGAGAATCCGGCTCCGGTAAAAGCACACTGCTGAATATGATCGGTGCTTTGGATCTGCCGACTTCGGGAAAGGTGCTAATTGATGGCAAGGACATTTTTTCCATGAATGACCGAAAACTGACGGTATTCCGCCGCAGGAATATCGGCTTTATCTTCCAGGCGTTTAATCTGATTCCGGAGCTGACGGTGGAACAGAATATGATTTTTCCGCTGTTGCTGGATTATCAAAAGCCGGACAAGAGAGATTTGGAGGAACTGCTGACGGTTTTGAATTTGAAAGATCGTCGTAATCATTTACCCAGTCAGCTTTCCGGCGGTCAACAACAGAGAGTGGCGATTGGCCGCGCATTGATTACCCGTCCTTCTCTGATTCTGGCAGACGAGCCGACAGGAAATTTGGACTCACAAAACAGCAGTGAGGTCATAGCATTGCTCAAAGAAACATCGAAAAAATACGAGCAGACCATCATTATGATTACCCACAACCGCAGTATTGCGCAAACGGCAGACCGGGTATTACAGGTATCGGATGGCACTTTGACTGATTTTGGGAGGTGCCGTGAATGAAAAGCTATCTTAGTCTCATTCCGATTTCTGCAAAGGTACGCAAGCGGCAAAATCGTATGACTGTCTTGTGTATTATCATTTCGGTGTTTCTTGTCACAGCTATTTTCAGTGTTGCTGACATGATGATACGAACAGAAAGCGATTTTATGATAAGTAATCACGGAAACTGGCACATTGCAATAAAAAATATTTCACAGAACAATGCGAATGAAATCAGTAATCGTTCAGATGTTACAGCAGTTGGTGTAGCCTCTCAATTTAATTTTGAAGGAGAACAACCGTACCGAGTCAACGAAAAACGAACTGTTTTGTATGGCACCGATGAAGTCTATATTACTCAGATTTCAAATGGAATTGTAGAAGGAACATTTCCGGCGAACGATGAGGAAGTTATGCTTACACCTAATTCTGTAACTGCTTTAGGAGTACAGCTTGGGGATAGCGTAACCTTGCATACCCCTGCTGGAGATCGGACATTTACAATCTCCGGCTTTGGTACAGATGATGAAAGCTATTATAGCAATCAGACTTACTTGATAGGCTCTTATCTGACGCAAAGTGCATTTACTTCTGTTATGGCACAAAACGGAGTAACAAACAATGAGTTGACCTATTATGTGCAGTTTGAAAGTGCAGCGAAAGCGGCAAATGCAATAACAGAACTACAGACACAGTATCAATTATCCGATGGGAGTATTTCTGAAAATACCGGCGTTATGGGCATGGCTGGGCAAAGCAACAATACAGCGATGCAGAGTATGTACGGATTGGCAGCAATTCTATTTGCTTTAGTGTTGCTGGCAGGAATATTGATGATTTCTGGCAGTATGAATAGCATCATTGCGCAACGAACTCAATTTTTTGGAATGTTGCGTTGCATTGGTGCAAGTCGTCAACAAATTATCCGTTTTGTCTGTTTGGAGGCATTGAACTGGTGTAAAACCGCGGTACCTATTGGAGTGGTTTTTGGAACAATAATTAGTTGGATTATTTGTGCCACACTTCATTATGGAATTGGTGGAGAATTTTCTACAACGCCAGTCTTTCAGATCAGCCCTGTTGGACTTATCAGTGGCGTAGTTGTTGGAGTGGTAACAGTATTTTTAGCAGCACAATCCCCAGCAAAGCGGGCTGCTAAAGTTTCACCCATATCTGCGGTTTCTGGCAATGTAGGTAATAAATCTTCTGTTAAACACGCTATCAAGTTTAGCCTAGGAAAAATTGATAATTCACTTGGCATACATCATGCGGTTGAAAAAAAGAAAAACTGGTTTCTGATGACGGCTTCCTTTGCACTGACTATTATATTGGTTTTTTCTTTTTCTGTAATTTTAGATTTTGCAAAGCAACTTGTTCCATCGTTAAGTGTCACATCAGCCGATATATCATTATCCAGTTATGCAAATAAAATGGATATTGAGCGCAGCTTGGTCGATGAAATCAAAAAAATAGATGGGGTTGCAAATGCTTATGGAAGTAGCTATGTAGAAAACATTCCTGCAACATCTTCAAGGGCAGGAATAGACCATATCAATATTGTTTCTTATGATGATACACTTCTGGATTACTCAAAAGGTAGTATTGCGCAGGGAGCATTAGATGCAGTTTACGGGGACAGTAATAAAGTGGCAACCGTATTTAATAGAAACAATTCCTTGCGCATCGGTGATACCATCCAGTTTGCAGGTGAAGAAGTCGAGATTACCTGCGCTCTGTCACAAGGGCTATTCGGAGATGATTTGATTATTATTTGTTCGCAGGAAACATTTGACCGTATCATGGGCGATACAAAGTATGGTCTTATTGGAATTCAGTTAGATTCAAACGCAACTGAAGAAACGATAGCAGAAATTAGAAGCCTTGAAAACGATGATATTATCATTACAGATCAGCGTGAAGGCAATAGACAAAATAATGCTACCTATTGGGCTGCACGAATTGTTTGTTATGGTTTTTTAGCTATTATCGGAGTTATCTCGCTGTTTAATATCGTCAATAGCATCTCTATGAGTGTATCTGCGCGGATTAAGCAGTATGGTGCAATGCGAGCTGTTGGTATGGATAATAGGCAGCTTAAACGAATGATTTCTGCGGAAGCGTACACCTATGCAATTTCTGGTTTGATGGTTGGATGTGGCATTGGACTTCCTCTTAGCCGATTTTTATATAATCGCCTAATTACACATTATTTTGGAATTGAGTGGAGATTTCCTATCCTATGGTTTGGAATTGTCGTTGCCTTTATCTTTATATCTGCTATTGTGTCTGTCTATGCTCCTGCAAAGAGAATTCGCAATATGCCAATTACTGCAACCATCAATGAATTATAGTTTTATGTTTTAATCTGCCGCACGACGGCAAAAGAAAAAAAGCCGTCGTAAAGCAGAAACCCGACGACCCTCATGCAATCAGCAGGGGCGGCATTTTAGGAGGATGCTATATCGGCATTATCAAGCCTTGTAAACCAGTATAATCATAGGTTTTCTTGTCGCGCCAGTATCCCTTTGTGGGGAGCTGGAGTTTTTGCTTGCCGTTTTTTAGATAGACGAGCGGTTTGTTACCGCTGCCGTTCCCCGCCTTCGTTTGGTTCACCCGTCAACTGCCCGTGAATCGAAATGGAGGTACATAATGAAGAAAGTCAATCTTAGGGACTTATATCCCGATGTTTATAAAACCGATTACTTTGTAGAAGTAACAGAAGATGTGTTGGAGACAATCCGAGCCTCTGAGCGTGCGGAAGCTGCTTATGACCGGAGGATGTATCGCTATAAGGCGTACTACTCCCTGGATTGCGACAATGGCATTGAAAATGCAATCTTGCTGAAGCCCGCAACGCCGGAAATGCTTCTGGAGGAAAAGCAGCTGTGGGAGCAGATCTATGCCCGGTATTACTTAGGTATGCGCGTGAGCGAGATCGCCGCAGCAGAGAGTGTAGATCCAAGCCGTGTCTGTGACAGTATCCGGCGCGAGGACTGCACGGGGGCTTAAAGATACTTCTTCACGGCCGCCTAAAGACTTGGGGGGAACCCTGCGGCGCACAAGTAAAACGACGCTGCGGAGTTATGACAACCGCGCTAGCGTATTCATGTGATTTTGAAAGCACGATGATAACCTTGACAGATTGGAGGGAATATGGTCTATGGAAAAACTCATTACACGAAAAGAAGCTGCTGAAATCTTAGGAATCAGCATCGCAACGCTGGATGCCGCCCGTAACAACGGCTTGATTTCTTATGTGCAGTATGTTCAGAATGACTGTGTGTATTTTACTGCGGCAGGTCTCCAGGAGTATATCGCAAAATGTACGCACAGGGCAAAGCCTGCTGAGAGAAGCGAAAGAAAACTCCATATCAGATTATGTGATTGCTGACAGTAAAGGAGAACCGTTAGCTGCTTCACAATTTCAAAGGGTATGGCAGTATGTAGTTGTCCGATCCACTAAGCCACGGAATTACTATAAGTATGTAAATGGGGAGAGTATCAAATATACGGTTACTCCAACGCTGGGCATGACCCAGAAGAATCAACCCAAAATCAAATATACTCTGGACTTTGATGTGATACCACATCAGCTACGGCACACTTACATCACCAATCTTCTCTATGCAGGAGTGGACCCTAAGACGGTTCAGTACCTTGCAGGACGTGAAAACAGTAAAACAACTATGGACATCTACGCAAAGGTAAAGTACAATAAACCTGAAGAACTTTTTGGTGTAGTGAATCAGGCGTTTATACATGATAAATAATATATTTGAAATGCCAGTTTGGCCTATCAAGTTTTAAACAGGAATTGTCGCACACAGTATCTCGGTATGGATATGAGGGATGGATATGGATAAATTAATAGAAGTGGATGCTCAATATAGAGAGTGGATTTCCGAAGTGAGTAAACGCTTTCATCAAAGCCAGATTAAGGCTGCGGTGAAAGTGAATGATGAGATGCTTCGATTTTACTGGCAGTTAGGAAAAGAACTTCATGATAGAAAAGATACGTTCTCTTATGGACAGAGCTTTTACAAAACAATCAGTCGTGATCTGCGTAGGGAACTGCCGGATGTAAAGTCATTTTCGGAGACAAACTTACGATATATGCAGAAATTTGCAGAACTATATAGCGAAGTTTCAAATTTTCCCCAACTTGGGGAAGATTTCAGAAACGAAGAAATTGAGCCGCTTTTTGCAATTCCGTGGGGACATCATAAGATTATTATTGATAAGTGTAATGGAAATCCGAAAAAAGCAGTGTTCTTTGTAAATCAAGTGATTCAAAATAATTGGTCGCGCGCCGTATTGCTGAATTTTTTAGATACAGATCTTTATGAGCGGCAGGGAAAGGCAATCACAAATTTTAATCTGACACTTCCGGCCATACAGAGCGATTTGGCACAGGAAATCACAAAAGACCCATATAAGTTTGATTTCATTACCTTGACCCAAAGCTATAACGAAAAGGAACTGAAGGATGCACTGATGGATAATATTCAGAAGTTTCTTTTGGAACTGGGTAATGGATTTGCTTTTGTGGGACGGGAATATCGAATTGAAATTGGTTCAACAGAGAACTTCATTGATATGTTGTTTTACCATATTCGCCTACATTGCTATGTAGTAGTTGAGGTAAAGGTCACGGAATTTGAATCATCCTATGCTGGCCAGCTGGGAACCTATGTAGTGGCGGTTAATCATCAGCTAAAAACAGAGAAAGATGAACCGACGCTTGGCTTGTTAGTGTGTAAATCCAAGGATGATATAAAAGCACAGTACGCACTGGAAGCAAGCAGTCAGCCTCTGGGCGTGTCAGCATATGAATTGTCAAAACTGATACCGGAGAATTTTAAAGGTTCGTTGCCTTCGATTGATGAGATTGAAAGTGAACTGCGGAAAGATACGGAAGGCTGACAATAAAGGTGCCTAGCTATTCATAAAGAATCGGAACAATTTTGGTGGTTCGCACACCGGATAACTGAGAAGCAGAAAGCCGGAAAAGCCCGGAATGTCAAGGAAAAACAGCTCAAAAACTCGCGCAATACGGTCTCAAGGCAGCTTGTCGTGCGCTTCAGTTCAGCAAACGATAATCATACGTTTCAGAATGTACAATTTCAAAAAGAATTTCAACCTCTCAGGATTTCGGTCTTGGGAGGTTTTTTGTATGTATTTTAAACAAAGATAGTGGTATAATCTATATAGTTCTAGCTTGTTATTATTGCAACAGATTTTCTTGGGTGCAGGAAAATCATTAAATGAACAATATGAATTTGTGTCCGCATTGCTGACACAAATTAGTTGGACGAATCATTTGACAATTATGTCAAAAGCAAAAACTGTAGAAGAAAAACATTTTTATCTAACTCTTTGCATAAAAGAATCCTATTCTGACAGATCTGATAAAAGGATTGAAAGATAATCCATTTTTAGATTCGTACATCATAGAATTTCTTGAATAGGAAAGAACTGTAATAAGTGATTGGAGGGAAAGTTATGGGTACTCAAACAAAAGGCTTTTGCAAATATTGTGGAAAAGAATATACAAGAAGCGGAATACTACGTCATTTGGAAGCGTGTAAAGAACGAAAAAGTAAACTAGCAATGGAAACATATAAGAGAAAATGCAGATATTTTCAAATTGTCATTTCTGGTAAATATGCGAAAGCATATTGGTTAATTGTCGAAGTAAGTGAGAATACTACATTAAAGGAACTGGATCAGTTTATCCGTGATATTTGGGTGGAATGCTGTGGTCATCTCAGCGCTTTTACAATTCATGGGACGCAATATGAGAGCTGCCCGGTTACAGACAGATTTTGGGGAGAGCCATCTAAAAATATGAATTACCGATTAAAAGATGTTGTGAATGTTGGAGATTCTATTTCTTACGAATATGATTTTGGTTCAACAACGGAATTGATGCTGAGCATACATAGCTGTCGTGAGGGAGAGAAAAAGAAGAGAGAAATTATAATATTATCTCGAAATAATCCGCCGAAAATTCTTTGCAGCAATTGTGAACAAAATGAGGCAAAGTGGGTTAATCCTGAAGGGTATTGTGAAGGTGTACCTTTTTGGTGTGATAAATGCTTAGGTGCAGAAAATGAGGGTGAAGAGGAAGAGGGTTGCGATCGGCAATTTTTGGTACCGATTTGTAATTCTCCCAGAATGGGTGTATGTGGATATGCAGGAAGTGATAGATATCCAGATTTATTCGAGCCGGATAAACGGTAAATGAGCGGAGATGAATTGATTGTGGGTCGTGTAATGAATGTTTTGGGGATTCCACATGTGATATACCAATTGATACATACACAAATTATTCTAGATGGCTAGGAAGATTGAACAGATGTAGTCGTTGAGGTGTTCTGAGAATGAGAAGTCCTGCGTTTGTAACGTGTTTGCAACACCCTCTCTCTAAACGTTAATTTCAGTTCAGCAAGAGATAATCTGCTGTTCAAACCGTATCAAAATGGTTCAAAAGGCCCGGGAAATCAACGTTTGTCGGTTATAAGGAAGTATATTTTTCAATTTGGCGGTAGAGCCCCATTCAAGGGCTATGCCGTCTTTTCCTGTTTATTGGCTCTTTCTTTGATTTTGGTTTTGTACAGAGAGCCAAAATCTGTTCAGATACCGCTGAAGGTGCAGAATCTTCGCTGCCACTTTTCAGCAGATAAATCAGATTTCCCTCGTATTCTTTATCATCCAAACCAAAGGAAATATAATCGGATGGCTCAAAAAAGCTTCCATTACGCCGTCTGCCTTGGAAATACAAGGGTGTAAATCATCTAAACGGTAATCATACGTTTTTGGAATTACAATTTCAGAAAAGAATTTCAACCTTTCAGGACTTCGGTCTTGGAGAATTTTTTTATCAAATATTGACTGAGTGGTCAATATTTGATATCATCCATTTATAGACTATGTGGTCTATAAAAGGTTTCTTAGCGGATTTGCAGGGGAAATCGAGAAGGGAAAATAGGAGGCAGAGACATGCGAAAAGAAGAAAAGACAAAGCTTACTTATGAGAGAATTTTGTCAGCAGCAATGGAAGAATTTGGAACGAAGAGCTATGACAGCGCTTCCCTGACAACACTCTGTAATGAAAAACGAATTTCAAAGGGACTGGTATATCATAATTTTAAAAATAAGGACGAACTGTATTTAAAGTGTGTGGAAGAGTGTTTTAAGGAAATGACCGCATACTTTCAGAGTAAGGAATACAAGGCAGAGCATGTACAGAAAAGTCTGCATAACCTTTTTCAAATGCGGCAGCAGTTTTTTAAGGAAAATCCGTATCATTGCAATCTCTTTTTTTATACGGTTTTGCAGCCTCCAAAGCATTTGCGGGAGGAAATACACACACTTCGGCAGCCATATGATGAATTTTATGTAAACTGCTTTCGGGAATTGTTGCAGCAGCTGCAGCTGCGTGACGGGATAACCATAGAAGCAGCTATGGAATATTTCATGATTTTTCTGGAAATGTATAATGGATATTTTCAAAGCAAGTCCGGAGAAAAAGAGGATATTCCTGCTTTGATAGAAGACCATGAAGTAAATCTTTCTAAAATTTTAGATATTATGTTATATGGTGTCGCAAAAAGCGAATAATATTATGAAAAAACATGGAGGAGGAGACAGATGATATCTCTGATAATAAGACTATTAGCAGCTGTTGTACTTGCATTTTGGGCAGGAAAGCTGATATCAAAAATCAAATTGCCGTCCATATTGGGCTGGCTGATAGCGGGAATGATTTTAGGACCCCATGCGGTTTCCCTGATGAATCAGCAAATTTTAGACGCCCGGTGGTATCAGACAATGGTGCATATTTTAGAATGTGCCGTTGGTCTGATGATTGGTACAGAACTCGTGTGGAATAAAATCAAACGTTCCGGTAAAGCGATTGTGATTACAACATTTACACAGTCGGTTGGAACCTTTTTATTTGTATCCCTTGTTTTCGGAATTGTATTTTATTTTCAGGAGATTCCTCTGTACCTGGCCTTTTTATTTGGCGGAATTGCCCTGGCTACAGCCCCTGCCCCTGCCTTATCCATTGTGCGGGAATTTAAGACAAGCGGTCCGGTCACCAACACGCTGATTCCTATGGCAGCACTGGATGATATTGTGGGCTGTGTGATCTTCTTTACCACGATTGCTATTGTAGCAGGAAATCTTTCTGCAGGACAACTTCCGGCCTATATGATTGCGCTGGTTGTAATTCTTCCCTTGGTGATAGAGGCAGTCACGGGAATTCTAGCCGGCCTTATGTTAAAAAAAGAGAGAAGTTCTTCGGCTACCCTGGTTATCTTAATAGGTAATATTTTGCTTACATCAGGCGTTGGATTTTTCTTTAACAACGTGGTAATGCCGAAACCGGTTTTAAATTTTATGTTGATTGGTATGGCGTTTTCTGCCGCCTTTTCCAATATGATTACCGAGAAACGACTGGAACAGATTATGCAGGCTTTCAATCCATTCCTGGGAATTGCAATGATTCTTGTAATTCTGAATCTGGGTGCGCCGTTGGATTATCATTTGATTATGGGTGCGGGAATGTTTACGGCTATTTATATTGCCACGAGAGCCCTTGGTAAATATTTCGGCGCTTATTTCGGTGCAAGCATTACAAAATCGCCGCAAACGGTTAAGAAATATCTGGGATTTACGCTTTTGCCTCACTCCGGAGTGTCGCTGGTGTTTACGGGAATTGCAGTTTCTGTGCTGAGCGGCCCTGCGCCGGAATGCGCTCAGATTATTCAGGGAACTATTGCGGCTGCGGCTGTTATCAATGAAATCATTGCCGTGATTGCCGCGAAAAAAGGGTTTGAATGGGCAGGCGAATTTGGGAATGGTGCTGCAGCGGTAAGAGCACCAGAAGAGGGGATTTGTCACGAATAATTTAGCACATATGGAATGGAAAGTTAAGGAATGACCAGAGTGAAACATCATTGCCAAACCCGTATACCTGCCGTATACTAAAGAATGTACAGCAAAATTTTTACAAAGGAGACATAACCATGACAAAAACATTAAAACGTCTGGCAGGATATTACAAGCCCTATAAAGGACTTTTCTTTTCCGACCTGTTCTTTGCCATTCTGGGGGCCGGAATTACGCTGGTGATTCCGTTGATTGTGCGTTACATCACCAGCACCATTGTTCATCTTCCGGCAGAGACAGCCACAGGTATGATTGTAAAACTGGGAATTTTTATGATTGTGCTGGTGCTGATAGAAGCATTCTGTAACTTTTATATTGCCTATTACGGTCACATTATGGGAGCGAGTATTGAGCGCGATATGAGAAATGAGATTTTCAGCCACTATCAGAAACTCTCTTTCGCCTTTTATGACAACCAGAAAGTAGGCCACCTGTTATCAAGAATCACTGCAGATTTATTCGATATCAGCGAACTGCTCCACCACGGCCCCGAAGATTTGGTGATTTCCATTATTAAATTTGTGGGAGCCTTTGCCATTCTGGTGTTTATCAATGTGCGTCTGGCCCTGGCAGCCTTTTTCTTTGTTCCATTTTTGATTCTTTACGCTATTTATTTCAATAAAAAGATGAAAAAAGCCTTTCGGGAAAACAGAGCCAGAATCGCAGATATTAACACCCAGATTGAAGATAGTCTTTCCGGTATCCGTGTGGTAAAATCGTTTGCAAATGAGAAGGTGGAGATGAAGAAATTCCGGCAGGGAAATGAAAGGTTCGTTAATTCCAAGAAACTCAGCTACAAATACATGGGAACTTACAACAGCGGTATGGGGGCTTTTACCACACTGATTACGATTTCTGTGCTTCTGACCGGGGCTTTCTATCTTACCAAAGGAGCCATGCCGGTGGAAGATTTGGTAACGGTACTTTTGTATATCAGTAACTTTACGGACCCGGTGAAAAAGCTGATTACTTTTACCGAGCAGTTCCAGAACGGATATAGCGGTTACTCCCGTTTCCTGGAAATTATGGCAGTGGCTCCGGATATTCAGGACGCGCCGGAGGCAAAAGAGGTCAATGACGTAAAAGGCGCTATTGATTTTGAAAATGTCTCTTTTGCCTATGAAGGAACGCAGGAAAAGGTATTAAGTCATGTAAACCTCAAGGTAAAAGCAGGGGAGTATGTGGCCCTGGTAGGAAGTTCCGGCGCAGGAAAAACTACACTTTGCAGTTTGATTCCCAGATTTTATGATGTGACGGAGGGAAGCGTGCTGCTGGACGGTGAGGATATACGGAATCTGAAACTGCAGAGTCTGAGAAACCAGATAGGAATTGTACAGCAGGATGTGTATTTGTTTGCAGGAACCGTTATGGAAAATATCCGGTACGGAAAACCGGACGCTACAGATGAAGAAGTCATTCGCGCCGCAAAGGCAGCCAATGCCCATGAATTTATTACAGAACTGGAACAGGGTTATGACACGGATATCGGACAGCGGGGTGTGAAACTCTCCGGAGGACAGAAACAGAGACTTTCCATTGCCAGAGTTTTTCTGAAAAACCCGCCTATTCTGATTTTTGATGAAGCCACCTCTGCGCTGGATAACGAAAGTGAAAAAATTGTGCAGCAGTCTTTGGAAAATCTGGCAAAGGACAGGACCACGTTTGTCATTGCCCACCGGCTTTCCACTATTCGCAAGGCTCAGAGAATTCTGGTGCTTACGGAGGACGGTATTGCCGAGGAAGGAACTCATGAAGAACTGATGAAAAAAGAGGGAATTTACAGCAGCCTGTATCAGCTGTCTTTTGCCTGAAGAATCAAAAAATTGTGCATTGCATCACATTAAAACGTTGATGATGGAAAGGAAAAGGCGTATAATGGAGGATAAAACACAGGGAAAGGAAGCAATGCCATGATAGCAGATAAAATGAGAGAACTTGTAAAGAACAGTTCCGCCATTCGTGCCATGTTTGAAGAAGGAAAGAAAATGGCAAAGGAATACGGTGCAGAGAATGTCTATGATTTCAGCCTGGGGAATCCCAATGTTCCGGCGCCGCCACAGGTAAAGGAAGCCATTTTAAAAGAACTGGAGGAGGCAGACTCTCTGATGCTCCACGGATATATGAGCAACAGTGGGTACGAAGATGTAAGAGAGGCGGTTGCCCGTTCTTTAAACCAACGGTTTGAAACTGCCTTTGCCCAGAATAACATTGTGATGACCGTAGGAGCAGCAGGCGGATTAAACGTCATACTGAAAACTCTTTTGAATCCCGGGGACGAGGTGCTGGTCATTGCCCCTTATTTCGGAGAATACAATTCTTATGTGGCAAATTATGACGGAAAAGTAGTGGTTGTAAGCCCCAATACAGAGACTTTTCAGCCTAATCTGAAGGAGTTGGAAGAAAAGATTACAGAGAAAACAAAGGCTGTGATTGTAAACTCCCCCAACAATCCCACCGGAGTAGTGTATTCCGAGGAAACCATCAAGCAGATGACAGCAATTCTGGACAGAAAGCAGAAGGAATTGAAAACAGACATCTATCTGATTTCAGACGAACCTTATCGGGAATTGGCCTATGATGGTGTGAATGTGCCATATTTGACGAAATATTACGCCAATACCATTGTGGCCTATTCTTTCAGTAAGTCCCTCTCCCTTCCCGGAGAACGCATTGGATATCTGGTGATTCCGGATCAGGCGGCCGACGGGAAAGAGATTCAGGCTGCCGCCAATGCAGCTACCAGAATCCTGGGCTATGTCAATGCTCCGTCTTTAATGCAGCGGGCCGTGGCCAGATGTCTGGATGCAAGAGCAGACGTGCCTTATTACAACAGAAACCGGGAAGTCCTTTACAATGGATTAAAAGAACTGGGATTCGACTGTATTAAGCCTCAGGGGGCATTTTACCTGTTTGTAAAATCTCCGGTGGAAGATGAAAAGATGTTCTGCGAAGCTGCGAAAAAGCACCGTATTCTGCTGGTGCCGGGCGCGTCCTTTGCCTGCCCGAGCTATGTGCGGATTGCTTACTGCGTGTCCTATGAGACCATTGTGAACGCCATGCCTGCTTTTCGGAAGCTGGCCGAAGAATTTTAGAAAAGTTTTTAGAAAAGTTCATTGTTTTTAAGGGAAACTATGATAAGATGATTCTGTAGAGGGATATTGTGAAGGTATAACGAATAAGAGGATTGATGTTATGAATAAACAGGAATTTTTAAAAATACTCAGAGACACTCTGCAGAGTCAGCTGTCTTCCCGGGAGACAGAAAATCATGTGGAATATTATCGGACTTATATAGAGGAACAAATGCGGGAGGGAAAGACAGAAATAGAGATTCTGGATGTGCTGGGAGACCCCAGGCTGATTGCCAGGACCATTCTGGAAACCTCTTCTGCAGGAAATGCTTATCAGAAGCAGGAATACACTTATCAGGAAGAACCAAAAGAAACGGCAGGAGGAAATCGTGGTGCCGGCAAACTCACTGAGCGGTACAGACATACCCTGCGTATCCTTGCCGGAGTGTTTATTGCTCTCCTGGTGCTTATTCTGGTAGTGCGGGTAGTAACGTTTCTTTTACCTGCAGTTCTGGCTGTGGCGGCAGTCCTTTTTGTCCTCTCATACTTTAAAAAGAGATAGGGAAGAGCGTTTTCAGACAAAGAGAAACGCCCGACAGGGGAGCTGCCGGACGTTTCGAGGGGAGTATAAATAATTAAATAAGGGGTTATAATGTAAAAAAAATTTTTGAAGGGTAAATTCTTTTTACAACCCATATTATAATATAAAAGGAAAAAAAATGCAATAATATTATTTTTTTCTTATAAAATTGTTAAAAAATAGGAAATATAATTGTGAAGGATTCGCCGCATATTTTTTGTGATTACAGGGATACTAAGACTGTAATCAAAAAAATAAACCAGGAGGTAAGAACGAATGGCTAAGAATTCTAACAACACAAATAAAAACAAAGCAGGTGCTTCCAACACGAAAAATACCTATGCACAGAACAACGGAAGTCAGAATTGCCATACTTCTGATAAGGCATCTGACAAAAACGCTGCAGACAATATGAACAGAAGCAAATAAAGAAGCGTAATACCCCTTTTGAGACGAGAATGTTGCATAAAGCAGTTAGGGGGAATATGGATACTTTTTCATATTCTCCCCAGCCCTTGGTGCGGCATTCTTCTCTTTTTATAAGCGAAATGCTTTTTTACTACATATGATATAGTAAAAATAAAAGGAAGTAAACATATGCTTAGTATTGATACCATTGCGGCGCAGGAATTGGATATATATGTAAATAGAAGCGATACCATAATTATAGATTTAAGGGAGCGCGACGTCTATGACAAAAGCCATTTTCGCACAGCGGTAAATGTGCCCTATGAGGAACTGGAAATCTGCAGGAAATTTCCCAGACAAAAGCTGCTGATTGTATACTGTGAACGAGGAAGCACCAGTCTGTTTGCAGCCAGAGCACTGATGAAAATGGGATTTCGGGTAAAGTCCGTGGTAGGTGGAATTCGATGTTACCAAGGTTCTAACTTGTATTTTTCCACAGAGCATAGTAGAATAAAAAAATAAACAGGGACCGGTTTTAGCCGGTCCGGGACAAAGGAGAAAAAAGATATGAAATATATGTTTGCGTCAGATATTCACGGGTCACAGTATTATTGCAAAAAAATGCTGGACGCTTATAAACAGGAAAAGGCAGACCGTCTGGTGCTGTTGGGAGATTTGCTTTACCATGGACCGAGAAATGACTTGCCAAAGGACTATGCTCCCAAGCAGGTGATTGCCATGCTGAATGAAGTGAAGGAAGAGCTTTATGTTGTCCGGGGCAACTGTGATGCAGAAGTAGACCAGATGGTGCTGCAGTTCCCCATTATGGCAGATTACTGCATTATTATGGATAATGAAAGAACCATTTATGCCAGCCATGGACATGTATATAATGAAGACAACCTTCCGCCAATGAAAAAAGGCGACATTTTTGTGCATGGACATACCCATGTGCTGAGAGCCGAAAAAAAGGAAAATTACACAATTTTAAATCCGGGCTCTGTTTCCATACCTAAGGAAGGAAATATTCCTACCTACGCTGTGTTGGAGGACGGCCTGTTCAGTATCCGTGGATTTGACGGAGAAGTAGTGAAGGAGTTAAAGCTTTGATGAAAACGTTTGAATTGATTGCACCCTGCCATTTCGGGCTGGAGGCGGTTTTAAAGAGAGAAATTCAGGATTTGGGCTATGAAATCAGCGAGGTGGAGGACGGAAAGGTGACTTTCTGGGGAGATGCCGACGCCATTGTAAGGGCCAATGTATTTCTGCGCACAACAGAGAGAATCCTTTTGAAAGTGGCAAAGGTAAAAGCTGTAACCTTTGAGGAACTGTTTGATAAAACCAAAGCCCTGCCCTGGGAAGACTATATTCCGGTAAACGGGAAATTCTGGGTGGCTAAGGCCAATTCGGTAAAGAGCAAGCTGTTTAGTCCTTCGGATATTCAGTCTATTATGAAAAAAGCCATGGTGGAACGTTTGAAATCTGTCTATCATGTGGAATGGTTTGAAGAGGACGGGCCTTCCTATCCTGTGCGTGTGGCCTTTATGAAAGACGTGGCAACCATTGGCATTGATACCACAGGGCTTTCTCTGCATAAGCGGGGATACCGCCAGCTTACCAGTAAAGCGCCGATTACGGAAACTCTGGCGGCGGCTCTTTTGAAGCTGACCCCGTGGAATAAAGAACGAATTTTAGTAGACCCTTTCTGCGGCAGCGGTACGTTTCCTATTGAGGCAGCTATGATGGCGGCTAATATTGCGCCGGGAATGAATCGAAGCTTTTTATCTGAAGACTGGAAGAATCTGATTTCCAGAAAATACTGGTACAATGTCCATGACGAAGCCAGAGATTTGATGAATGTCAATATCGAGACTGATATTCAGGGCTATGATCTGGACGGAGAGATTGTAAAAGCGGCCAGAGAAAATGCCAAAAGAGCCGGAGTGGAACATTTGATTCATTTTCAGCAAAGAGATGTAAAAGATTTAAGTCATCCGAAGAAATACGGTTTTCTGGTGACAAATCCCCCTTACGGCGAACGAATTGAGGAACGGGAAAATCTGCCCGCCCTTTATGAGACGATTGGAAAGAGTTTTGCCGGACTGGATGCCTGGTCCATGTATCTGATTACGGCCTATGCAGATGCAGAACGTTATATTGGAAGAAAAGCAGATAAGAATCGGAAAATTTACAATGGTATGATGAAAACGTATTACTATCAGTTTCTGGGGCCGAAACCGCCCAGAAAGAGAGAGAATTTGGCGGCAAAGGAGATGGGTGAGAGATGAAGAGAATGATTTTTGCAACCGGAAATGAAAACAAAATGGTTGAGATAAGAGAGATTCTGGGAGATTTGCCCTTGGAAATCCTTTCTATGAAGCAGGCGGGAATCCGTGCAGATATTGAGGAAAACGGCACAAGTTTTGAGGAAAATGCGCTGATAAAGGCAAGAGAAGTCTGCCGTCTGGCAGGTGAAATGGTGCTGGCCGATGATTCCGGTCTGGAAATTGATTATCTGAACGGGGAACCGGGGATTTACTCTGCCCGGTATATGGGAGAGAATACTTCCTACCGTGTAAAAAATAAAAACCTTATGGAGCGTCTGGAAGGGGTGCCGAACGAAAAGAGAACAGCGCGGTTCGTATGCGCCATTGCGGCTGTTTTCCCGGACGGAAAAGAACTGGTGGTAAGAGGAACTGTGGAAGGTATCATCGGATACGAAGAGCGGGGAGAAAACGGCTTTGGCTACGACCCTATTTTCTATCTTCCCGAGCGTGGACTGACTACTGCAGAACTTCCGCCTGAGGAGAAAAACAGTATCAGTCACAGAGGAAATGCTCTGCGCAAGATGAAAGAACTTCTGGAAAAAGAAAATCTGCTGTGATTTTGAAAAAAGAATAAGTAAAATAGAAGGATAAGCAAGTATGAAAATATTAATTGTCAGTGATACCCACGGACATTCGGAAAATCTGGAAAAAGTTCTTGAGCAGACAGGCCCTCTGGACCATTTTATTCATCTGGGAGATGTGGAAGGGCAGGAAGATTATATAGAGGTTATTGCAGGCTGCCCCGTACATATGGTGTCCGGAAATAATGATTTTTTCTCGGATTTACCCAGAGAAGAAGAGTTTTGGATTGGAGAATACCATATTCTGATTACACATGGACACTATTACGGTGTTTCTGTGGGGACAGAACGCCTAAAAGAAGAGGCTATGCTGCGAGGTATTGACATTGTCATGTACGGGCATACCCATCGTCCGGAGATAGATATGGAAGATCAGGTAACGGTTTTGAATCCGGGAAGTCTGTCTTATCCGAGGCAGATAGGAAGAAGACCCAGCTTTCTTATGATGGAAATTGACGGAGCGGGAGAGGCACATTATACGATTCATTATCTTTAGAATTGTTTTTTACAGGCGGTCAATCCAGGAGTCGGGGAGGCGCAAACAGTCGTTTTCCCGGCGTCCAGATTCCTGAAAAAAGCGCGTCAAAAGCATCACCAAAATTTCATGAAAAATTTTTAAAAAAATTTTAAAAATAGTGTTGACTTTTCTGGGACGACATGGTATATTATATTTCGTCGCCGGGCAAGAGAGTTCGGAAGACAAGAAAACATCACTTCGGGGTGTGGCTCAGCTTGGCTAGAGCGCCTGGTTTGGGACCAGGAGGTCGCAGGTTCGAATCCTGTCACCCCGATTGTTTCAAGACAAGAAACGCATGATTTTGTGCGGGTGTAGTTCAGTGGTAGAACACCAGCCTTCCAAGCTGGATATGTGGGTTCGATTCCCATCACCCGCTTTCATGAAACTTAGATTTCATGGGATGTGTTTGTAGCTCAGCTGGATAGAGCAACGGCCTTCTAAGCCGTGGGTCGGGGGTTCGAATCCCTCCAAGCACGTTTTGCATAAGAATGCAATATGGTGGGTATAGCGCAGTTGGTTAGCGCGCCAGATTGTGGCTCTGGAGGCCAAGGGTTCGAATCCCTTTATCCACCTTTAGCCGTAAGGCGGTCTTGGGCTATCGCCAAGCGGTAAGGCACAGGACTTTGACTCCTGCACTCGCTGGTTCGAATCCAGCTAGCCCAGTTAAGTAGTATATATGGAGCATTAGCTCAGTCGGTAGAGCACTTGACTTTTAATCAAGTTGTCCGGGGTTCGAATCCCCGATGCTTCACTGGAAGTTCAAATCCAAGCTGGGTTTGGACTTTTTTTCTTCAAAAGATAAATATGGAATATGCGGATATGGCGGAATTGGCAGACGCGCCAGATTTAGGTTCTGGTGTCTACGACGTGCAGGTTCAAGTCCTGTTATCCGCAGTAAACAGCAAGGGTGTCGCAGCAAGCATCAGAGTGATGACTGAGTGGCACCCTTTTTACAGTGGAGAAAGAGCGGGGGCAAAGAAGTGGAAAAAGAAAAAAAACGGGGAAAGACTTTGGCATGGTGGATTCTGGCAGTGGTGTTTGTAGTTTTTGGCGGTGGATTGTGCAATACAGTGCTGTTTGGAAAAATGCTGGACAAAATAGCAGAAGAGTATGTGTCAGACAATAATCAACAGCTGGCCGCCCATATATCTTATCGCTTGAAATCAGGAGAAGAATTTATCAGTGATTTTGCAGATAGCTTAAGTCGAATGCCGGAATTTCTGCTGACAGAAGGGCTGCTGGAGAGAAAGAAAGAGTCGCTGGAACTGGATAAGCTGATTCTGGTGTCTGAGGATGGAACACTTTTTCCAGCAGTAGAGGATTATGCGTATGTGAAAGACTGGATAGAAGAACACCAGGAAGCCTGGAAGGAGTCGGTAGTTTCTTATGTAAAAGATAAAAGCATTCTTTTTTCTGCACCTGTCAGAAAAGAAGGAGAACCGGTCAGGCTGCTGCTGGGAATACAAAGTTATAAGGATATACAGTCTTTGGTAAACCAGACGGATTATCTGGGGTATGGCATCAGTATTCTGTTGGATATGGACAATCGGGAACGTATGATTATGGAAGGTGATTCTTCTATTTCCATAACCGATAAGGATGTAAAAAAGCTGCTGAAAAAGGCGGAAGTACAGGGGAACTGTGTATATCAGAAAGAACTGCCGGATACTGGGACGGTGTTTGTGAGTGTATGTGAGGTGGAAGGCACAGACTGGGAACAGGCGGCGATTATTCCTTCTAATGTTTTATTATCCCAAATTGGCGTTTATATGGATGGTTATATTGCGCTGTTCTTTCTAGTGCTGATTTTATTTCTGATATTGATATTTTGTCTGCTGAAAGAAAATAAAAAGAAAGAAAAGCTGTTTTTGATAGATAATCTGACGGGAGGATATAACAGAGGAGGATTTTTGGAGCAGGCGGAGAAAGTGGCAGACAGCAAAGGGGGAACTTTCTGTATTGTGTATCTGAATGTTGTGGATTTCCGCTATATCAATGAAAGTTGGAGTGAAGAGGACGGAAACAAAACGCTGCAGTTTGTGTATCAGAACTTTGCGGGAATTTTGAGAGAGCAGGAATTGATTTGCAGAAGCGGTATGGATCACTTTTTCTTGTTTTTACAGGAATCGGAAGAAGAAATTATTTCCAGGAGAATCCAGACAGAGATTGAAAAGATAAACAGCATGGTAAATCAGAAATTTAGCGGATATCGGATTGATTTCACCGTAGGGGTATGCATGTTGGAAAATTCTCAAGAAGTCAGTTCTGTGATGAATAAAGCTGTCTATGCCAGCAAAATGGGAACAGAGCAAAACGTCTGCAGCTTTTTCAGCGGCAGCATATCCGGAAAATTTGACAGGGAGAAATGGCTGAACAATATGTTTGAAGAATCGCTGAAAAACCACGATTTTCAGGTTTATCTTCAGCCGAAAGTATCACCGTCCCACAGCCAGCCCTGTAAGGCAGAGGCTCTGGTTCGATGGATTCATCCGGAGGCGGGGATTATCAGTCCGGCAGATTTTATTCCGCTGTTTGAAAGAAATGGAAAAATATGTAAGCTTGATTTATATATGTTTGAAGAAGTATGCGGTCTGATGAGCCGCTGGATTCGGGAAGGCAGGACTGTGACGGGGATTTCTGTCAATCTTTCTCGATATCATTTGAAGAGTGCGGGAAGCGATGTGTGGAAAAGCTATCAGGAGGTAAAAGAACGCTACGGTATCCCCGACGGGGTCATAGAGTTGGAACTTACGGAAACGGTATTTCTGGAAGATAATCAGCTTTCTTTTGTGAAGAATATATTAGACCATTTTCGTGCCTGTGGATTTACGGTATCGCTGGATGATTTTGGATTTGCCTATTCGTCGCTTTCTCTGCTGAAGGATTTTCAGGTGGATATTTTGAAGCTGGACAGGGAATTTTTTGTTAATGAAAATGAGAAATCACGGAAAATTGTGGAAAACATTATTCGTCTTGCCCACAGTTTGGGGATGGATGTGGTAGCAGAGGGAATCGAGCAGATGGAACAGGTAGAGGTACTTCGAGACATGGACTGCGATTTCATTCAGGGATATGTGTATTCAGCACCTCTTCCAGTAGAAGAATTTGAAGTATGGAGGGAAAAATACCAAAGGCAAACAGCAGATATGAACTGTTAAAAAGATGGCAGTGACATGAAGAGCAAATCGGAAGCATTTCGAAGTGCTGTTTCATGCCGCTGCCTTTCTATATCTGAGAAATCAAAACCGCTATTTTACAGTAACAGTAAAGCTGTCCCCTGCAGGCTGGTAGTCATTGCTCATTTGTCCGCTCTCCTGGGGCATTTTTGCAATATACGGAGTGAGTGTCAGAGTCTGTGCATCGTCACTGACATAGCCGTTCTCCAGAGTGTCCACCTCCATGCAGCCTATACCTGTATGGATGGTGCGTATGGAAAATTCTACCGGATTGCCAAGGTTATCCTCTCCTTTTAGGAGAATATGATAGGCGGGAACCGTATCCGGTGTAGAGGTTTTAAAGTAAATCCGCTGTCCCATGGCATTGGAAGAATATTTGTAGAAGCGGATGGCGGTTTTATCCGGCAGAGTTATGGTGGTATCCAGGGAAACTGTATAAGTGGAAGCCATCAGGTCTTTTCCTGTAGCGGTGAAGGAAAAGCTGCCAATACTTTTGCCGCCCATGGAATAGTGCAGTTCAATATCCAGATTTTGAGAGGCATCAATAGAATCAAGAGACATTCTCCTGGAAGAAACCAGGTTATAGTCATCTGCCTGCTCCGTTCCGCCGCTGGCGCCCCAGGAGACCATTTTGCCATTAATAAAGACATTAACATCTGCAAGTGTACCGCCCTGTTCCAGAAAGTTTTCATTCTTTTGGGGCAGAGTAAAGGTATCCGAGATGTAAAGGATGTTTTCATCTAATACCACATCATTGAGAGTAACCGTATATCCGTCTTTGCTTATGGATTTTCCTACCATGGTACGGTAAGGGGACAAATCCTTCTGAATTCCCAGAAGCTGGGAAAGGTTGTAGGTGACAGTCTTCATACCGGCGTATGCTATAAACTGTGCAGGAGGAAAAAGCAGAGAACCTCCAAGAATACACACCAATCGCAGCAGCAGCCACATATTTTTTACGGCTGCGGCGGGAAACACGGCGGGAAGAAAATTGTTTTTTCCATTTTTTCATTTCCAAATCAGATACCTGAGGAATTTCATAGGAATCCGGTTGATTATCGATTTCGTTTAAGAGGGTATAAATCTGTTCATTCATAAGCGAGGGCTCCTTTCTCTGTTTGCAGAAAACAGGCTGCGAATCCGCTTCTTTCCTCTGGAAAGGCGGTTGTAAATCACAGGTTTAGCAAGACCGGTGGACTGGCTGACTTCCTCCATATTTTCCTCTTCTATGTAGAGTCGGAGGAAAAGTTCCCGGTCTTTGGGTTTTAAGCAGGCAAGTATCTGTTGGGTTTCCTCTGAAAATTCTTCCTCTACGGCCTGAAGTTCTGCAGAAAACTCTGCCTGTATCACGGGCTGTCCTGTTTCTTCCATAGCCTCCCAGCTTGTTTCCAGCATACGAGAGGCATATTTTCTTTTGCAGTCCAGCGCTTTTAATCTTGCAACCCCTGCAATCCAGTTGGCAAATGGATTTCTTTCCGGGTCATAAGCGTCAATATGGTTCCATACAGCAAAGAAGACATCGTTTTGACATTCTTCTTCGTACTGAGGCAGACTCCCCAGATAACGGTGCACCACAGCTTTTACCAGACCGCCGTAACGCAGCATGCAATATTCCAGTGCTTTTTCATGTTTCCGGCAAAGCAGCGGAATAAAATTTTCTTCCGTGACTTTCATGGCTGTCATCATTCCCTTCTGTATTTTGTCTTATACTATATATTCGTTTCTTTTTTTGCATTTTCTATCATTTTTTGAAAAATTTAATTCTTATCCGGGATTTGCCGGCCTTCGTGGTTCATGTGGTAGTTTTCCCTGTAAATCAACTGGGAAATGGGGACAAATTCATAGCCTTTATCCTGAAGAGTGGTAAGAACGGCATCCAGGGCGTCTTTGGTGTATTTGGCGCCGTTGTGGCAGAGAATGATACTGCCGTTGCCGAGATTCTTGCTTTCTGTAACCCGTTTGACAATGTCGTCAGCACCGTAATCTTTCCAGTCCAGGGAGTCAATATTCCACTGGATGGGGTAATAGTTATTTTTACGGGCATTGCTGACCACTTCGTTGTTGTAATCTCCGTAGGGAGGACGGAAGAGGAACATATCGTAGCCAGTCAGTTCTTTTACCTTATTATGTACGGTCATCAGTTCCCGGGTCTTTTCTTCATCACTTAATTTCGTCATGTATTTGTGATTTTCGCTGTGATTGCCCAAATCATGCCCGGCTTCGTATATTTTTTTTACATCATCAGGATAGCTTTCTACCCAGCCCCCAGTCATGAAAAACGTGGCTTTTACGTTATGTTTGGCCAGAATATCCAGAAGTGTTTGGGTGTCTTCGTTGCCCCAAGCCGCGTCAAAGCTGATAGAAATCTGTGGTTTTTCGGTTTCCACACAGTAAATCGGAAGTTCCCTGCCCCCGACAGTGCTGCTTACGGAGACAATGTCCGGAAGGAGGGCAGAAGCGCACAGAAAAAGCAGGCCCGCAAAGGAAAGTATCACAGCGGTATTGAGTAGTTTTTTAGACAAAAGGAAATCCACCTTCAGAAGATTGGTTATCTACAGTTTATGACACAGAGGGGAGAAAAAGAACCGGGGTCCATAAGACCCCGGCAGTCCATATTTACTTTCGTTCTCCAATTCCCTATTATTATAGAAGAAACCCGTTTATTCTTCCTGATGAAGTCTCTGGTGTTCCTCAATTAATTCCTGAAAAAGCTGGATAAACGTCCAGAAACTGTTTTGGGCAGTCAGGATGGCTTTCAGTGCTACCTGGGGAATTTTGCCGTTTTTCATGGCAGCCAACAGGGTATCCAGATTTTCCTCGGAAAAATAACATAAGACCATGACTTCCTGAGAGATGCCGGGAAGTACTTCCAGGGGAGAAATCTTCTTCATAGGAAATCCCTTGACTTTTGCCAGATATCCTACGGTCTGCTGAAAATGGGCCGGCGTGACAGGCATCAGGGAAAAGCCCATACGGTTTATGGATTTTTCCAGCAGTCTGCGCTTGTCCTCCTGCCCGTTGTCATAGTAAAGTATGGTTGGTTTGCGGTTCATGTTATGTCCCCCTAATGCGTATGTGATACTGTAATCATATACTTTAAGAGAAAATTTTTCAACGGATTTTCTGAGAAATTTCAAGAAAGTTTTAGACGAATTTTTTGCGCTTTGCGTATGTTGACATTGGACATGGAGATTAGTATACTTAGGGGTATATAGAATGTGAGGGATAGAATTTGGATAGAATCAAAGTACATCTTTTGGGCAGACCATATGTAGAAGCAAATGGGGAAAGAGTGAATTTTCCTTACAAGAAAGCAGAAGGATTTTTCTATTATCTGTGCGTGAAAAAGACTGCCACAAGAGAAGAAATTATTTATGTGCTCTGGGGAGCGGACAATGAAAATGTAGGACGGAAAAATCTGCGGGAAGCTGTCTATCAGATAAAAAAACTGTTGGGAAAGGAAATACTGGTGACTGCGGGACACACCAGCATTTCCCTGAATCCGGAATGTATGCCCGAGATTGACTGGGACAGCATTACAGAGGAGAATATTCTGGAACATGAGGAAGAAGGTTTCCTGTCTCATTTTCATATTAAAAACAGTTATGAATTTGAGGAATGGGTGGATGCCATGCAGGAGCAGTACAACCAGTCTTTTATTAAGTCTGTCCGTCAGAGACTTTATGAGGCCGATGCGGTGAAGGATATGTCTCAGATACAGAAATACAGCAACATCCTGTTAAAGCATGACCCTTATAATGAAAAGCTTTATCAGGAGGTTATGGATATTTATGCGTCCGGGGGCAATTATAATATGGCCATTAAGCTGTATTATGATTTGGAAAAAGTGCTGGAGGAAGAACTGGGAGTAGAGCCTTCACCGGAGGTTACAGAACTGTTTCACCGTATTTTCAATGTGAAGGGAAATATTGCTGTGGACAATGGCAGCTGGAATTTGCCGTTTACGGGAAGGACAGAGGAAATTTATCGTATCAGCGAGTGCCTTACCGGTTCAGGGAAATGGCCGCATCCCCAGTGTGTTGCCATAGGAGGAGAAGAAGGCGTGGGAAAATCCGCCCTTTTGGAAAAGACCAGGCAGATGGTAAAAGGGTATCAGATGGTGTCTTTGTATGCGGCCTGCTATAAAGACGAAAGCGAATTTTTCCTCCGTCCCTGGAATGATATTTTCTGGGAAATCGAGCAGTGCATGGAAAGCGGGCTTCTGGAACGGGACATTACGGATGATGAAAGAGGAAAACTGAAAAAAGTGCTGAAGGGAATTCTCTCTGAAGGAAATGAAAAAATGGGACGACTCACCTATCAGATTATGGAACAGTCGGTGTTGGAAATGTTTCGGCGAATTGTGCAGCGTCATAAAGTAGTGCTGTTTTTTGACGATATTCAGTATATGGATCAGATGAGTTTTCAGCTTTTGAATCGTGTACTTCTCACCATGGGCACGGACAGGATTCTGCTGATGTGCACCTATAGTCAGGACAGCGATACAAAGGTTATGGAATCCCTGGAAAAACTCATGAAAAAGGATTGCCTGCAGGTTATTGCCTTAAATTCGTTTACAAAAAAGGAAACCGATGAATTGCTGCACAGGTATTTGCCCCAGCTGGACAAAGAAGAGGAAAAAAGGGAAAATATTTACCGGATGACAGACGGAAATGCCTTTTTCCTTATGGAACTCATGAATCTCATTAAAGAAAAGGGCTATACCCTGGAAATTTCCCCTAAGGCCACCAATGTCATTAAGGCCCGGCTGGCGGAACTTCCCCCGATGGAGACAGAGGTTTTGGAGTGTCTGTCCCTTTTTCCGGAGAAAATCAGTATCGAGGAATTGGAACTTCTGCTTCCGGGCTTAGACCGGCTGACTTTGATTCAGGTCCTGGAACGGCTTCAGGAGAGGCGGCTCATTAAGGAAATACTGGTGGGCTGGAATATTTATTATAAGTTTGTCCACCGGATTTTCAGAGAATATCTGTATGAGCGGCAAAGTGTAGGCAAACGGCGGATGTACCACCAGATACTGGCGGAATATTATGAAAGCCAGGCGGAGACGAAAAAAAATTTCGAGTGTCTTCCAATGATTATTCACCACTATGAGAGATGCCATAACCAGGTGAAAACATATGAGTATAAGATAAAATACCTGAAAGAATACTATACCATTGTGAATGAGAATTTTCCTGTACTTCATTGGGAGATTGAATATGGCGATGATGAATTTGGCGTTACGGCAGGGGCAGGGGAAATGCTGGCTCTGGCAGAAGAGGTCATTCGTCTGGAGGACAATTCTCATCAGGCACAGGAAATGAAAATGGAAATGTATTACGTCAAAGGGCGTTACAAAATCGCAGTGGGAGAGTACAATACAGGAATTTCCTGTATTGTAAAGAGTATGGAACTGGCAGAGAACCTGGGAGAAAAGAAAATGCTGCTGAATAATTTCAAGCAGATGATTTTCTATGGTATTCAGGTGGAGGATTTGGCTCGAGTGGAGGAATTTGTAAACAGAGGACTGGAGCTTTTGGAAAAAGAAGAACAGCCTGCAGAGGAAAAAGGCGTTTTTACCAGGCTGAAAGGGTGGTATCTGCTGCATAAAGGCGCATACGAAGAGGCGGAGAAAACGCTGAATGAGGCTATGGAACTTTTCCGCACCTGCGCAGAGGAAAAAGAGCATTTCCGCATGAGCATTGCTGCCTGCCACGGATATCTGGGAGATATTAAGAGAAAGCAGGAGGATTTGGAGGCAGCCGTTGTCTGCTATACAAAGGCAGTGGAAATGGGAACCGGAAAAGTAATCACCAACGGTCTGGGGCAGTTTTATTCCGGTTTGGGACAGATTTTTTATTTGCAGCAGCAGGATAAGCTGGCAGAAGAATATCTGGAAAAAGCCGTTTCCTGTCTGAAACGCCATGGATATTACTGGGGACTGGAGAGAGCAGAGGCTTACATGGCTATGCTTCTGTGGAGAGAGAACAGAAAAGAAGAAGCCAGAGACTATTACCGGGACAGCAAAGAGTTGTCAGATAAAATCAAAAATCCCACAACCATGCGGCTTTTGGAAGAGATTCAGTCTTACATTACCGGGTGATTTTATTGTGTTAATATAGTAAAGTTGTACACTTGTATCGAAGCAACATGCTTTGGGGATGTGGATAAATACAAGCGTTCTACAAAACGTCTAAAAATACATTATGCAAAATGACATTTATTGACGCTTTTTTGACACCTAAATCTGTATAATTCCACATATAATATATATAGGAAAAGAGGGTGCGATATGAGTAATATTGTAATCACGGGAAAAGACCTGACACTGGAGCAGATTGCTGCTATTTGTCGTGGTCATGCGAAAATCGAATTAGCAGAAGAAGCAAAACAGAACATCATCGAATCCAGAAAGGTAGTTGATGACCTGGTTGCGGAAGAAAAGGTTGTATACGGAATCACTACCGGATTTGGTAAGTTCAGTGATGTGGTGATTTCACAGGATCAGTGTAAAGCACTTCAGAAAAACCTGATTATTACACATGCGGTAGGTGCCGGAAATCCGTTCTCAGAAGATATTGCAAGGGGCATTATGCTTCTTCGTATCAACAATCTGGTAAAAGGATTCTCAGGTATCCGTCTGGAAACTGTACAGACCATGGTTGATATGCTGAACAAAGGCGTGACAGCATTTATTCCGGAAAAAGGTTCTTTAGGCGCTTCCGGTGACCTTGCACCATTGTCTCATATGGTTCTGCCAATGCTGGGACTTGGTATGGCTTATTACGAAGGCGAACTCCTTCCGGGCGCAGAAGCAATGAAACGTGCAGGTATTCCTACAATTGAATTATCTGCAAAAGAAGGTCTGGCTTTAAACAATGGTACACAGGCTATGACTTCTGCAGGTTCTCTTGCACTTTATGATGCATTGAACTTACTGAAAGTAGCGGATATTGCTGACGCTCTTTGCTTTGAAGCACAGAACGGTGTGGTAGACGCCTTAGACCACAGAGTACATGATGTACGTCCGCACTCCGGACAGCTTGCTACTGCAAGAAACCTTCTGAAATTGCTGGAAGGCAGCAAAAATACTACACGCCAGGGCGAAATCCGCGTACAGGACGCTTATTCCTTAAGATGTTCACCGCAGATTCACGGCGCAAGCAAAGACGCCATCAACTATGTATTAGATAGAGTAAATATTGAAATCAATTCTGTAACAGATAACCCGATTATCTTCAAGGAAGACCGTGCAGGTATTTCAGGCGGTAACTTCCACGGTCAGCCAATGGCGCTTAGCTTTGACTTCCTTGGTATCGGTGTAGCTGAACTGGCAAACGTTTCTGAAAGACGTATTGAGCGTCTGGTAAACCCGGCATACAGTGATTTGCCTGCATTCCTTACACCGCACGGTGGAGTTTGCTCCGGTTTCATGATTGTTCAGTACTCAGCAGCAGCATTAGTATCTGAAAACAAGGTTCTTGCACATCCTGCATCTGTTGACAGTATTCCGTCTTCTGCAGGTCAGGAAGACCATGTATCCATGGGTACCATTGCAGCAAGAAAAGCTGGAGAGATTGCTAAGAACGTAAGACGTGTTCTTGCTATGGAATTGATGGTTGCCTGCCAGGGTATCGATATGAGAGGAAATAAAGGCCTTGGTAAAGGTACACAGGCTGCTTACGATTTAGTTCGTAAACAGGTGGCAACCTTAGATGATGACCGCGAATTATACGGTGATATCAACTACTGCGAAGAAATCATTGAAAATGGTTCTCTGATTAAAGCAGTTGAGGAAGCTATCGGTCAGGCAATCGAAACAAGATAAAGCAAAATTTATATTGCGGGTGCGGTGCCGCGGCGTTTGGAGAGGGACCCCTTTAGCGGCGGCATCAAGGTAAAAAAGAGGGAGGTTTATTTATGGAAAATTTACTTAATCCTGTTATTGTGGCAGTGTTACTTCTTTGTGTACTCTGCCTGTTGAAAGTAAATGTACTTTTATCCATGTTAATTTCATTATTTGTTGCCGGACTTATCGGCGGACTGCCCATTGTCAGCAGCGGTGATGAAGCAAGTATTATGAGTTCTGTAGTGGCCGGTTTCAGCGGCAATGCAGAAACAGCATTGGCTTACGTACTGCTTGGTACTTTTGCTTCTGCTATGGCTTATACCGGTATCACGGAAATCCTTTCCAAAAAAATTGCAAAAGCAGTAGGCGGAAATAAATGGATTCTGTTGACTATCTTACTGGTTATTGCATGTGCATCCCAGAATATCATTCCGATTCACATTGCATACATCCCGATTCTGGTTCCGCCATTACTGGCTATGATGAACAAGATGAAACTGGACAGACGTGGAGTTGCATGTACTATCGCTTTTGGTCATAAAGCACCGTACATCGCAGTTCCTATGGGATTTGGTTTGATTTTCATGGGTATTATCCGAGATAATATCAACGATAATGCGAAAGATTTTGGCTGGAAAGTTACTGTTGGGGATATCACAAAAGTAAACTGGATTCTTGCAGTAGCTATGGTTATCGGTCTTGCTATCGCCGTATTCATTACATACAGAAAGCCTCGTGAATACAAAGATATTCAGCTTGAGGGTGTACATGAAACAGAAGATTTGACACTGAAATATGAACACTGGGTAACACTGGCCGCTATCGTCGTTGTAGTTGCACTTCAGATTATCTACGGTTCTCTTCCGGTGGCAGCTCTTGGGGGTCTTCTGGTTATGTTTATCTTCCGTGCAGTAAAACCGAAAGATATTGACGAGCAGTTCCAGGGCGGTATTAAATTAATGGGATTCATTGCATTTGTTATGTTGGTAGCAGGTGGTTTTGCAACTGTTCTGCAGAATACAGGTGCTGTAAATGAACTTGTTAAGAGTGCGATTTCCTTAATGGGCGGAAATAAGTGGATTGCAGCAACGATTATTACTTTAATTGGTCTGTTGGTAACCATGGGTATTGGTACTTCTTTCGGTACAGTTCCTGTACTGGCAGTATTATACGTTCCGTTATGTCATGAGATTGGTTTCTCACCGGCAGCAACAATCGTTCTGATGTCGGCAGCAGCAGCGCTTGGAGATGCTGGTTCACCTGCATCAGATACCACGCTTGGACCAACCTCCGGTCTGAACGCAGATGGTCAGCATGACCATATTTGGGATACTTGTGTACCGACATTCTTACACTTCAATATCCCGCTGATGATTGCAGCAATCGTTGCAGCTCAGTTCTTATAAGAGTAAGACGTGGATGTTCGATAATCTGATTCGGCACCCGTTACACTTATATATATAATAGATAGCAATCGTCTATTGTTACATCATGCAGGAAGAATCTGTTCCGTCGCCTGCGGAGCAGATTCTTTTGTCGTGCGCCTTGCGGCGCACGTCACTAAAGGGTGCAAGTCCCTAATCCGCCCTAGTAGTGGGAAGGATACAGCCAATGACAAGGGTGTCCATCGTGAGGTGGAATCTGAAGGAAGTCGGATGGCAAATCTCTGGTCTGACGAACAGAAATCACATCAGGCTATAGTTAAGGATAAGGTTGCGACACAAACTGAAGTCCTATAACTACCCGGAATTAACTATAGTAAATGTGGCAGATACATGGAGAGAAAGTGACGTGTGGTACCAAGGGAGGTCTCGTCAGCGGATGGAAACAGAGTATGAAATCCGTGAGTAACAACGAATGGCGAGAAGTCAGCAGAAGCCATAGTAAACCGACGGTTGCAAACGTCGGCGAAGGGCTGAACTTTAGGAGACACAAGCAATGAATGTAACTGAAAGTGGATTTAAGAACAGACAACTTCATATAGAGGACTATCTGCAAATGGTATCTGCGGAACAGAAAGAGTATGCAGAAGTGTTCGACTACTCTAAGATTACTGAAAAGAGCGGTGTCATCACAGACTATTGGACGAACAATCTTTTGGATTTGATTTTGCGGAAAGACAATCTTAACAATGCCTATAAGCAAGTCAAAAGAAACAAAGGGAAAGGCGGAATTGATGGAATGCAGGTGGATGAACTTCTGCCATTCCTAAGAAGAAACCAAGAAGCCTTAATCCAAGAGGTAAGGGAAGGAAGATATAAGCCTAACCCAGTTCGCAGGGTAGAAATACCCAAGGAAACAAAAGGCGAGTTTCGAAAGCTGGGAGTTCCTACTGTCGTTGACAGAGTGATTCAACAGGCGATAGCACAGGAACTCTCACCAATCTTTGAGGAGCAATTCTCAGAGAATAGTTTTGGATTCAGACCGAAAAGAGGAGCACATGATGCCCTTAGACAATGCCAAAAGAACGTAAATGACGGCTATGTATATGTAGTGGATATGGGCTTGGAGAAGTTTTTTGATACCGTATGTCAAAGTAAGTTAATAGAGGTATTGTCACGAACCATCAAGGATGGAAGAGTGATTTCGTTAATACAAAAATACCTGAATGCGGGAGTGATGGCAAACGGGAAATTCGAGCGAACAGAAGTCGGAATGCCACAAGGTGGACCATTGAGTCCGTTGCTCAGCAACATATTATTGAAGGAAAGTTATTTCTGAAAGTAAACAGGAAGAAAACAGAGGTGGCTCACATCAGCAAGGTCAAGTATCTAGGGTATACCTTTTATAGATACAAAGGCAAATGCAGATTCAGAGTACATCAAAAGTCAGTAGCCAAGATGAAAAATAGAATTCGAGAACTTACTGATAGAAACAAAGGTATTAGTAATGCAGAGCGAGAAAAGAAGTACCAAGAGTATGTGCGAGGATGGGTGGAATACTTTAGACTAGCAGATATGAAAGGACTTCTCAAAACAACGGATGAATGGGCAAGACGTAGAATCCGAGCAGTTTATTGGAAACAATGGAAGAAAATCAAAACAAAGTATCGAATGTTGAAAGCATTGGGAATGGAACATTGGAGAGCGAAGGAACTTGTATGTAGTAGAAAAGGATATTGGAGAATGGCGAAAGTCTTGAATCAAATCTTTTCAAAGAAAATAATAGCCAAGCTAGGATATACATCCATGCTTGACTATTATCTGGTAGTTTGTGAAAACTAAAGAACCGCCTAGTACCGAACGGTATGCTAGGTGGTGTGGGAGGACGGTAAATAAAATAATTATTTACCTCCTACCCGATTTTGAAAAAATTTTTAAAAACTTTACAAAATTAGTCTGGAAACTTTTGAGAAACTGTGGTAGACTGAATAAGAACTGAAGAATGAATTTCAGAAAATGTGAAAAAATAAATTTTAACAGGAGGTATTTAACCATGAAAAAATATGTATGTGAACCATGCGGATATGTATATGACCCTGAATTAGGAGACCCGGATAACGGAATCGAACCGGGAACAGCTTTTGAAGACCTTCCGGAAGATTGGGTATGCCCAGTCTGTGGTCTTGGAAAAGAAGAATTTGTAGAGGAAGACTAATTCCATATACAAGCAGCAAAGTCTGTTAAAGAACAGGAAAAGGAGAAATTTCCCACAGAGGAGGTTTCTTCTTTTTTGCTTTTTGGCAGAAATCTGTTTGCGAAAAAGGCGAAATTGCTTTAATATAGTGGTAATGGATTTTTATACAGGAGGAGTACAGGGATGATTTACACAATTAAAAATGAAAATCTGGAAGTGTCTATAGAAGACCTGGGGGGACAGATGTGTTCCATAAAGGATACAAAAGGAAGAGAATACTTGTGGCAGAGAGATGAGAAATACTGGGGAGACAGCGCTATTAACCTGTTTCCGTACATTGCACGTTTGACACAGGGAAAATATACATATCGGGGAAAAACCTATGAAATGGATATTCATGGATTTCTGAAAGATTCTGTTTTAAAGGTAAAGGACAAAACAGCAGATAAAATCGTATTTTCTTTACGGGACAGTGAAGAAACTTACCGGCAGTATCCATTTCACTTTGAACTGAAATTGAAATACCAGCTGCAGGGAAAGGAACTGAAAGTGACTTACAGTGTGAAGAACAAAGACAGAAAGAAAATGTACTTTGGTATAGGCGGACATCCCGGCTTTTTGCTTCCCTGGGAAGAGGGACTCTCTTTTGAGGACTATGATATTGCGTTTGCTTCCTCAGAAAATATGATGCGGGTAGGCATGTCAGAAGACTGCTTTGTAACCGGAAAGGATGAAGCCTTTCCACTTGACGAACAGAAGCGGCTGCACCTGCGGCATGATTTGTTTGACCATGACGCCATTATCTTAAGAAATGTTCCCACCCGCCTGCGTCTGGAAGCAGAAAAAGGAAGTGTGGGACTGGAGATGGAAACAAAGGGGCTTCCCTATCTGGGCATCTGGCATATGCCCCATACAGATGCGCCTTATGTGTGCATAGAGCCATGGAGTTCTCTGCCGTCCCGAAAAGATGTGATTGAGGATTTGGAAACCCAGGAAAACCTGCAGATACTGCAGCCAAAGGGGTATTATTCCGGATTTTTTAAATTGAAATTGCAGGAAACATCAGAAAGCAGATGACAGGAGATTGGAGGAAACGGAAGATGAAGTTTACGAAAATGCAGGGAATCGGAAATGATTATGTGTATGTGAATTGTCTGGAGGAAAGGGTAGAACATCCTTCTGAAACAGCTATAAAGGTCAGTGACCGTCATTTTGGCATTGGTTCAGACGGATTGATTTTAATCAAACCATCTGAAAAAGCTGATTTTGAAATGGAAATGTACAACGCAGACGGAAGTCAGGGAGCCATGTGCGGAAATGGTATTCGCTGTGTTGCAAAATATGTGTATGACTATGGTCTGACTAAAAAGACTCAGATTTCTGTGGATACCAAAAGCGGAATCAAGTATCTGGATTTGACGGTGAAAGACGGAAAGGCAGTGGAAATCAGGGTGAATATGGGAAGGCCCATACTGGAAGCAGAGAAAATTCCTATGAAGTATCCCCAGTCTCCGGTGATTGCCAAACCTTTAAACGTAGGAGAAAACATTTATGAGGTGACTGCGGTATCGATGGGAAATCCTCATGCTGTAGTGTTTGTGGAGGACGTGCAGAACCTGGATATTGAAAAGGTGGGACCGGACTTTGAAAAACACCAGGCCTTTCCGGAGAGTGTGAATACGGAATTTGTCCGTGTTCTGGACCGCAAAACGGTGGAAATGCGGGTTTGGGAGAGGGGCAGCGGAGAAACTCTGGCCTGCGGAACAGGAGCCTGCGCTGTGGCCGTTGCCTGCGCTTTAAACGGTTACACGGAAGATGCAGTCACCGTAAAGCTTTTAGGGGGAGATTTGAAGATTGCCTGGGACAGAGAGGACAATCTGGTTTATATGACTGGCCCGGCCCAGGTGGTATTTGACGGAGAAATCCGGCTTTAAATAAAAAAACAGGAGAAAAAGATTAGAGAAATGGTTTTAAAAAGAAGTATGAGCCTTGAAGATAAAAGGTTTTATTCCAATGTAGCCCGTCTGGTTATGCCTATGGCGATTCAGAATCTGATTAACGTAGGTGTAACCTCTACGGATGTCATTATGCTTGGAAAGGTAGGGGAGACAGCGCTTTCCGGCGTTTCCCTGGCAAATCAGGTGTATTTTATCCTTTCCCTTTTATTTTTCGGACTGACTTCCGGGGCTTGTGTGCTGACGGCACAATATTGGGGAAAGAAGGATACCAGAACCATTGAAAAGGTTATGGGTATGTCTTTTCGGATTTCCCTTTTGGCTGCTGCAGTCTTTACTTTGGCAGCACTGGTGTTTCCGGCTCTTTTAATGCGGATTTTTACCACAGACCAGGCTGTCATTGAGGCAGGGGTCAGCTATCTGCGGATTGTGGCATTTTCCTATATGCTGTCTGCATTTACCAATGTGTATCTGAATATTATCCGCAGTGTGGAGAAGGTGGTTATCGCTACCGTTGTGTACGGTACGTCTCTGCTGGCTAATATTATTTTTAATGCAATTTTTATTTTCGGACTTTTGGGAGTCCCGGCAATGGGAGCAGCAGGCGCAGCGCTGGGAACGCTGCTTGCAAGAACCATAGAAGTGCTGATTGTGGTTTTTTATGCAGTGAAGATGAACGATGTGGTGAAAATTCGCTGGCGGGATTTCTTTGTAAAAGACAAAGCCCTGGGAAAAGATTTCTTTACCTATGCCTTTCCGGTGCTTTTAAACGAACTGGCATGGGGCGCGGGTATGGCGGCTATTTCCGCTATTGTGGGACATCTGGGCAGTTCTGCTGTGGCAGCTCACTCCGTGGCGCAGGTATGCAGACAGCTTTCTATGGTGATTGGCTTTGGTATTTCCAGCGCAGCGGCTATTATGATTGGAAAGGCCATCGGAGAGAAGAAAGAGGAACTGGCCAGAGAGTACGGAAGGCGCTTTGTAAAGATTGCTGTTTTATGCGGTATCGGCGGGGGACTTCTGATACTGGGCATTTCGCCTCTGGTTAAAAGCCTGCTGAATCTCACCCCTCTGGCCAAAAGCTATCTGACGGCTATGATGCTGATTATGTCCTATTATGTGGTGGGGCAGTCTGTGAATACCACGATGATTGTGGGGATTTTCCGGGCAGGAGGGGACACCCGGTTCGGGTTGATTCTGGACGTGAGCGTGATGTGGCTTTGCTCTATCCTGGGCTCTGCAGTGGGGGCTTTTGTTCTGGGGATTCCCATGCCCTGGGTTTATATTCTGCTGTGCAGCGATGAGATTATCAAGATACCGTTTTCGGTGTACCGCTATAAAACGTATAAGTGGCTGCGAAACGTTACCAGATAAACGAAATATTACAGGAGAAAATAGAAAGTACCCCTTGACAAAAATGAAATTGTGCACTTTCAATAATGTTGTGCCGAAAACCGGTTTCCATAAAACGAAAAGAGGGAAAAAATCAGGAAAAGAAAAACTTTTTTTGTCAGGTGACATTTTGTCGAAGTATGTTGAATACGGGGATAATAGAGGAAAGTGGAGAATATTAGTACAGAATTGTGCAATATTCCCACTTTCTTTCCTGTGTGAAAAGTGATATACTGTGGAATACAAAATGTTGTGAAATGAAAAGTGAAAAATATTATACTATACCAGATATAGTGTTTTAAAGTGTATGAGGTGAAAGTGATGATGTATGTAGTTAAGAAAGATGGTACGAAAGAGGATTTTGATGTTCAGAAAATCGTGAGGGCAGTGAACAAATCCGCATCCAGAATTATGTATAATTTCAAAGAGGATGAGGTGAAATTTATCTGCCGCTATGCCCAGGAAAAGGCGGATTCTCTGGATAAAGAAGAGATTTCCATTCAGGATATGCACAATATTGTGGAGGGGGCTCTGGAAGAAGTCAATCCATCTGTTGCAAAGAGCTACAGAGATTATCGCAATTATAAGCATGACTTTATTCATATGATGGATGAGGTGTATACCAAGAGCCAGTCCATCCGCTACATTGGGGACAAGAGCAATGCCAATACGGACAGCGCCCTGGTGGCTACCAAGCGCAGCCTGATTTTCAATGAACTGAATAAAGAACTGTATCGGAAGTTCTTTATGAACCGCAACGAACTGCAGGCCTGCAAGGACGGGTATATTTATATTCACGACCAGTCTGCCCGTCTGGATACCATGAACTGCTGTCTCTTTGACGTGGCTAATGTGTTAAGAGGCGGCTTTGAAATGGGAAATGTGTGGTACAATGAGCCGAAGACCCTGGATACGGCTTTTGACGTTATGGGAGATATTGTGCTCAGTACGGCAGCCCAGCAGTACGGCGGCTTTACCGTGCCGGAAGTGGACAAGATTCTGGCCCCTTATGCGGAAAAAAGCTACGAAAAATATAAGGAAGAATTTCTTGCTTATGTAGCCCCGGACTGGGAACTGGCAGAGGAGAGAGCCGAGCAGTATGCTGTGGATAAGGTAAAGAGAGACTTCGACCAGGGCTGGCAGGGAATAGAGTATAAGCTGAATACGGTGGGATCTTCCAGAGGAGATTATCCTTTTGTTACCGTGACTCTGGGACTGGGTATGAAGAAATTTGAGAAAATGTGCAGCATTTCTCTTCTGGAGGTTCACAAGGGCGGACAGGGAAGAGAAGGTCATAAAAAACCGGTGCTGTTTCCAAAGATTGTGTTCCTCTATGATGAGAATCTTCATGGAGAGGGCAGAGAAGGGGAGGATGTGTTTGAGGCAGGAATTTCCTGTTCTGCCAAAACCATGTATCCGGACTGGCTTTCTTTAAGCGGCAAGGGCTATATTTCCAGTATGTATAAAAGATACGGAAAGGTTATCAGTCCTATGGGCTGCAGAGCCTTTTTAAGCCCCTGGTACGAAAGAGGCGGCATGACTCCGGCAGATGATAAGGACGTTCCTGTATTTGTGGGACGGTTTAACGTGGGCGCAGTCAGCCTCCATCTTCCCATGATTCTGGCAAAGGCCAGAGCCGAGAATAAGGATTTCTACGAGGTGCTGGATTTTTATCTGGAAATGATTCGTCACCTGCATATTCGTACTTACGATTATCTGGGTGAGATGAAGGCGTCCACAAATCCGCTGGCTTACTGTGAGGGCGGTTTTTACGGCGGCAACTTAAAACCTTCGGATAAGATTAAACCGCTTTTAAAACCGATGACTGCTTCTTTTGGTATTACGGCATTAAATGAACTGCAGGAGTTGTACAACGGTAAATCCATTCGCGAGGACGGCAAGTTTGCCTTGGAAGTACTGCAGTATATCAATAAAAAAGTAGAGCAGTACAAATATGAGGACGGCAATCTGTATGCCATTTACGGTACTCCGGCAGAGAGTCTCTGCGGCCTTCAGGTAGAGCAGTTCAGAAAGATGTACGGTATCGTGGAGGGGGTTTCTGATCGTCCGTATGTGAGCAACAGCTTCCACTGCCATGTAACAGAGGAAATGACTCCCATTGAGAAGCAGGATTGCGAGGGCAGATTCTGGGAACTCTGCAATGGCGGCAAAATTCAGTATGTGCGTTATCCCATTGGATACAATGTAGACGCCATTCGGGCACTGGTGCGCAGAGCTATGGATTTGGGCTATTATGAGGGCGTGAACCTGTCTTTGGCTTACTGTGATGACTGTGGTCATGAGGAGCTGGAAATGGATGTGTGTCCGGTATGCGGTTCCACCAATCTGACCAAAATTGATCGTATGAACGGCTACCTTTCCTATAGCCGTGTACACGGAGATACCCGTCTGAATTCTGCTAAGATGGCGGAAATTGCAGAGCGGAAATCTATGTAAATATATGCGCTGTCCCAGAAGAGGAGAAGAGACAGAAGTCTTCTCCACCTCTACAGGAACAGCGCTCTTTTTGTGCAAGAAATATACGGTGTAGTGTAAAGGTTTTTCCTTGGATTTTCTGACAAATTGTGATAACATAAATACAGTTTTAAAAATCACAGTGTGGGGATTTGAGGAGGGAGAATATGGATTCTTATGGGTATTTACTGGATTTGGCACTGATATTGCTGACTACAAAGGCGTTTGGGCTTCTGACTCGGCGCATCAGCCTGCCGCAGGTAGTAGGGGCGCTGCTGGCAGGGCTGCTTTTAGGGCCGGCCTGTTTGGGAGTCTTACATCAGACGGAGTTTATTTATCAGGTATCAGAAATCGGTGTGATTGTTCTGATGTTTTGTGCAGGACTGGAGACGGATATCGATGAACTGAAGAAAAGCGGAAAGGCTTCGTTTATTATTGCCCTTTTGGGTGTGATAGTGCCGCTTCTGGGCGGTCTGGGAGTAGCAGCTTATTTTAACCGCCCGGGAATGTTAGAATCTGCCGCCGGAACCAGTCTGATTTTGCAGAATGTTTTCATTGGTGTTATTTTAACGGCAACCTCGGTAAGTATTTCGGTGGAAACCTTAAAGGAAATGGGCAAGTTAAATACCAGAGCGGGAAATGCCATTTTAGGGGCGGCCATTATTGATGATATTCTGGGAATCATTGCCCTTACAGTTATTACCAGTCTTGCAGATTCATCTGTAAATGTATGGCTGGTGTTCGGAAAGATTCTGGGATTTTTTGTCTTTATCGGTGTGGGCGGATATATCATTCATGTCCTGTTCCAGAAATGGGTAAAGGGATATGAGCGGGATTTGCAGCGTTTTGTCATTCTGGCGTTTGTTATCTGCCTTGTATTTTCTTACTGCGCAGAAGAATTTTTTGGTGTTGCAGACATTACAGGAGCTTTCTTTGCCGGGCTGATTATTACAAAAACAACTCATACCAATTACATTGCAAGAAGATTTGGGATTTTGTCTTATATTTTCCTGTCTCCGGTATTTTTCGCCAATATTGGTCTGCAGGTAGAACTGCCGAAAATGAGTGCCATGATTGTGGTGTTTGCAGTAATACTGGTGGTAGTGGCAGTGCTGACGAAAATCATTGGCTGCGGTCTGGGCGCAAAAATGTGTCATTACAGCAACCAGGACTGTATCCGCATTGGTATGGGGATGATTTCCAGAGGCGAGGTGGCATTGATTGTGGCTGCCAAAGGAAATGCCATTGGCCTGATGGCTCCGGATTTGCTGGGACCGGTTGTTATTGTAGTGGTGATTACCACCATTATTTCCCCCATTCTTCTGAAATTGACTTTTAGAGAGAAGAAGGGAGAAGCAGAAGGCACAGATTTTGTGGAAACGGAATTAATCCGTCAGGTGCAGGGATTTGAAGAAGAGGAACAACAGGAAAAATCCAGATATGTAAAAAAATAGAGAAAGAGAAAAGGGGCTGCTGCGTGTTTCATGCATCGGCTCTTTTCGGATAGAGGAGAGAAAATATGAAACTTCTTTTGGCGGCAGTCAATGCCAAATATATTCATTCCAATCTTGCAGTATACAGCATGAAGGCATACTGCAGAGCATTTGCAGACCACATAGAACTGGCGGAATATACCATCAATCAGCAGGAGGATGAGATTTTAAAAGATTTATATCGGAAAAAACCTGAGATTTTGTGCTTTTCCTGCTATATATGGAATATTTCTTTTATAAAGGAACTGATTCGTAATGTGAAGAAAATCCTGCCGGACACGGTGATTTGGGCAGGAGGCCCGGAGGTGTCTTACGACGCAGAGCAGTTTCTGGAAGAAATGCCGGAGGTTTTCGGCGTGATGTGCGGAGAAGGAGAGGAGACCTTCCGGGAATTAACACAATATTATGTAAATTTAGAGCGGAACACAGAAAAAGGGACGGAACTGGAAAAGATAGACGGTATTGTTTTCCGAAAGGGGAAAGAGATACAAAAAACGGCGCCAAGGGCCATTCTGGATATGGATACACTGGTGTTTCCCTATCAGGATATGGAACTTTTTCATCATCGGATTATTTATTATGAGAGCAGCAGAGGGTGTCCCTTTTCCTGTAGTTACTGTCTTTCTTCTATAGATAAGAAGCTGCGTTTTCGGAGTACGAAGCTGGTGAAACAGGAGCTGCAGTTTTTTCTGGATAACCAGGTGCCTCAGGTAAAGTTTGTGGACCGGACATTTAACTGCAAAAAGGAGCATGCACTGGAAATCTGGCGTTATATTCAGGAACATGACAATCAGGTGACGAATTTCCACTTTGAAATTGCTGCAGATTTGCTGACCGAAGAGGAAATTGCCCTGATACACACCATGCGTCCGGGACTGATTCAGCTGGAAATCGGGGTGCAGTCTACCAATGAGGACACCATAAGGGAAATTCGCAGAAAGACCAGTTTTGAAAAAATTTCCCAAAAAGTAAGACAGGTGCAGGCCGGAAAGAATGTGCACCAACATCTGGATTTGATTGCGGGGCTTCCGCTGGAAGGGTATGACAGTTTCCGAAAATCGTTTGATGACGTCTACGGATTGAGGCCTCAGCAGCTCCAACTGGGATTTCTGAAGGTTCTGAAAGGTTCTTATATGTATGAGAAGCGGGAAGAATATGGCTGTGTGTACAAGCAGAGAGAGCCTTATGAGGTGCTTTCCACAAACTGGCTGTCTTACGGAGAAATCTGCCGTCTGAAAGGCATTGAAGACATGGTAGAGGTGTATTATAACAGCGGACAGTTTACCCGTACCATAGAGGCCCTGGAGAAAGAATTTTCAGACGCCTTTGCCATGTATGAAGCTCTGGCAGATTTTTATGAGAAAAAGGGCTATTTCGGCATTTCCCATACCAGAATCCGGAGATATGAAATTCTCCTGGAATTTTTAGAAGAACAAGGAAAGGAAGATTTGGCATATTTCCGGGAACGGATGGTTTTTGATTTGTATGCAAGAGAAAATCTGAAGACCAGGCCTGTGTGGGCAGGAGAACAGAAGCTTTACAAAGAGCAGATACAGAACTTTTATCGGAAAGAGGCAGAAGAACCCCGGCTTTTGAGGCAGTATGGGGGATATCAGCCAAGGCAGTTGGAAAAAATGACACATTTGGAGGTCTTTACTTATGATGTGTTGAGCCAAAAACGGGAGAAAGGGCAGTATCCGGTTTTATTTGACTATAAAGAACGCAGCCCCCTGACCCATGACGCAAGAGTCTGTGCTGTGGAGTTTGAGCAGAGAAAGGAGGACGTATGACAAAGAGGACAAAGGAAATTCTGGAGAAGCTGGATGAGGTTTATACCAGAGAATACAAATGCTATCTGAATCACGAAAATCCGGGACAGCTTTTGATTGCCACCATGTTAAGCGCCCAGTGTACGGATGCCAGAGTCAACATTGTCACAAAAGATTTGTTTGTGAAATATCCGGATATGGAGGCTTTTGCAAAAGCAGATTTAAAGGAGTTGGAGCAGGATATTAAGCCTACGGGATTCTATCACAATAAGGCAAAGAACATTATTGGCTGCGCCCAGAGAATCTGTCAGGTATACGACGGAGAGGTTCCGCGCAGTCTGGAGGATTTAACCAGCCTGCCCGGTGTGGGAAGGAAGACGGCCAATGTGATCCGGGGAAATATTTTTCATGAGCCAAGTGTGGTGGTGGATACCCATGTAAAGCGGATTTCCAAGCGGCTGGGACTGACGAAGGAAGAGGATCCGGAAAAAGTGGAAATGGAACTGATGAAGGTTTTGCCCAAGAACCACTGGATTCTCTATAACATTCAGATAATTACTTTTGGACGGCAGATCTGCTTTGCCAGGTCGCCCAAATGCGAGGAGTGTTTTCTTACAGAATATTGCAGGGAATACAAAGAAAAACAGAAGAAAAGCAGGAAAAAAACATGAGAGCATATGTGACACTGGATTTGGAAACGACAGGTCTGGAACCGAGAAAAGACAGAATCATTGAAATTGGCGCCGTGAAGGTACAGGGCGGCATGGTGACAGGAGAGTACGCTACACTGGTGAATCCCCGAATGGAGATACCGGAGAGAATTACGGCCCTTACAGGCATTTCAGACGAAATGGTGCAGGGAAAGCCGTATGTACGGGAAGCGCTGGAGGGGCTTCTGGAGTTTTGTGAGAATCTGCCGCTTCTGGGGCATAACCTGATGTTTGACTACAGCTTTGTGAAGCACAATGCAGTCAATCTGGATATGGACTTTGAGAAAGAGGGCATGGATACGCTGAAGCTGTCCAGGATTCTGCTGCCGGATTTGCCCAGCAGAAGTCTGCAGAACCTGCGGGTACACTACCAAATTCCACAGGGGGATGCCCACAGGGCTTTAGAGGATGCCCGTACTACTTATAAACTTTATGAGCGGCTGCGGCAGGAGTATGAAGAACAGCATCCTGAACTTTTTTGTCCGGTTCCTCTTTTCTATAAGGTGAAAAAGCAGGGGCCCATAACTCCGGCACAAAAACGATACTTGCAGGATTTGATAAAATATCATAGAATAGACCTGAATGTGGAGGTGGAGAGTCTGACAAAGAATGAAGCTTCCAGACTTATTGATACGATTTTAGGCACTTATGGAAAGATAGAGAGGTAAAGGATTATGAATAAAAAAAATTCCGGGAAAAAACAGATAGTTGCAGGGATTCTGGCGGTGTTTATGATTCTGGCTATGGTGCTTCCCATGATAGCGTATGCTTTATAAGAACAGACGGAGGGACAGACCATGAAAATAGGGAAACTGCCGGAACCAATGCTGATTCGTTCCGTTTTAAGAGAAGTTGGACACAGAAGAGAAGAAATCCTGGCAGGACCGGCTGTAGGCCGTGACTGTGCGGTGATGGAACCCAGGGAAGGAGAAGTTTACGTGTTTTCCTCCGACCCTATTACCGGCACCACAAAGGATATGGGGAAACACAGTGTTTATATTACTGCCAATGATTTAGCGGCTGCCGGGGCAGAGCCAGTGGGCATTATGCTCACCATTTTGCTGCCGCCTAAGACAGAAGAGAGAGAGCTGAAAGAAATTATGCGGGGAGTGGAATCTACCTGCAGAGAACTGAATATGGAAATTATGGGCGGCCATACAGAGATTACCGATGTGGTAAAACAACCGCTGCTTTCCCTTACAGGTGTAGGCAGAATGAAGAAGGAACAGATGATGGAGCCCGGAGGCATAAAGCCGGGACAGGACATTGTGATTACCAAATGGATTGGATTGGAAGGTACCTCTATTGCGGCCAAGGAAAAGGAAAAACTGCTTTTGGAACGGTTTGCGCCGCTGTTTGTGGATACGGCCAAAGGGTTTGACCAGTATCTTTCGGTGCTGCCGGAGGCAAAGATTGCCGGCGCGTGGGGCGTTTCTGCCATGCATGACATTACAGAGGGCGGTGTGTTCGGCGCTCTGTGGGAAATGGCCTCAGGCTCAGATGTTGGACTGGATATCGACTTAAAGAAGATTCCGATTCGCCAGGAGACGGTGGAGGTCTGTGAGGTGCTGGGGCTCAATCCCTATATTCTCATGTCCAGCGGTTCTATGATGATAGCAGCCCAGGATGGACATGGCCTGGTAAGAGAATTGCATCAGGCGGGAATTTTTGCGGCAGTGGTGGGAAAGGCTACGGCAGGAAAAGAGCGGATTTTGCGAAACGGAGAAGAAACCCGGTATCTGGACAAGCCCCAGAGTGACGAATTGTATAAAATCTATCAGAAGGATTGAGGAGTAAGAAATGGCAAAGCTGAATATTGTGTTATTTGAGCCGGAGATTCCTGCTAATACGGGAAATATCGGAAGAACCTGTGTGGCAACGGGTACCCGCCTGCATTTAATCGAACCCTTGGGCTTTAAACTGAACGAAAAGGCTATTAAGAGAGCAGGCATGGATTACTGGAAAGATTTGGATGTGAAAACTTATGTAAATTATCAGGACTTTCTGAATCAAAATCCCGGTGCCAAAATCTATATGGCAACCACCAAAGCGCCTAAAACTTATGTGGACGTCCAGTATGAGGAGGATTGCTATATTATGTTTGGAAAGGAGAGCGCGGGAATTCCGGAAGAGATTCTGCTGCAAAACCAGGAGACAGCTATTCGTATTCCTATGATAGGAGAGATTCGCTCTTTAAATCTCAGCAATTCGGTGGCGATTGTGCTGTATGAGGCTCTGCGCCAGAACCATTTTGACCATATGCGTCTGGAAGGACATCTGACGAAATACGAATGGAAATAAAATAGAAGAAAAGCACAGAGGAGCAGGATTACCGCTCTTCTGTGCTTTTTTGCAGGGTAAAAATAAATTCGGTCCCCACGTCTTCGGTGCTGATGACATTGATGTTCTGCTTGTGGGAATTGATGATCTCCTTTACAATGGCAAGCCCAAGCCCGGTACCTTTGCGGTCCTTGCCACGGGAGGAATCAATTTTATAGAACCGATCCCAGATTTTCCCCAGACTGGCTTTGGGAATACCGCAGCCCTTGTCCTTCACGGAAATGAAAACCGTATCGTGTTTCAGGGAGGATTCCACTTTAATCACAGACTCCTCCGGGCTGAATTTAATGGCATTGTCAATGAGGTTATAGAGTACCTGCTGAATCTGTCCCATATCGGCCCGTACAAACAGGGTCTGGCCGGTCAGCAGAAGTTCGATGGAAATCCGTTTCTGCCTGCAGGTGCCCTCAAAGGATTCGGCAGTGCTTTTTATGATACTGTTGATGTCAAAATCCGAATAATCCAGCTGCCGTCCCTTTTCATCCAGATTGTTCAAAGTCAAGAGACTTTGGGTCAGCTTGTAGAGGCGGTCGGTTTCATGCACCACGATTTTCAGGTATTTCTCCTGCATTTCCGGAGGAATGGTACCGTCTAAAATAGCTTCTGTATAGCCCTTGATGGAGGTCAGGGGGGAGCGGAAATCGTGGGAGACGTTGGCAATGAATTTGCGCTGATAGTTTCCCGTCATGTCCAGTTCATCGGACATATAGTTCAGCGTCCCGGCCAGATATCCCAGTTCATCCTCTTTTTCCAGAGGGATGTTGTATTTCAGATTTCCCGCAGCAAAGGCATCCGCCCCCTGTATGATTTTCCGGAGGGGGCGGTAAATCATGAGAGAAAATACCGGAATAATAGCCATCATAATGAGAAGAAACAGGAGAAACAGAATGTAAATCATGTTCATCAGAGCGTCATGCTGTTCCTGCAGGACACGCATGGGAAGGTGCATGGCTACATAGCTCTCCACAGACATGTTTCTGGTGACAGGCACCATGACGCTTAAATGCGGTTCGCTGAACTGGTGAAAAAAATCCCCGATCCGGTAGTAGGAACCGCTGGCTGTTCCGGGATTAAAGCCTGTAATGATAGGGAAATCCTCTGTTTTTGGTTCCGAAGCGGTATTCAGCAGAATTTCGCCCTTGGGGCTGATAATCCAGACGTCACAGTGGCGGTAAGAGGCCAGAGTGCACAGATTTTCATACAGCTGGTTGTCTCGTTCCTCATCATTTTGGAAATACTGCACATCATGACTCTGGGCAATGGTGGTAGCTTCCTGATACAGTTCCCCGCTGTACACGGATTCCAGATGTTTCTGCACCTGACGGTTTCCCACAAAATAAATGGTGCAGAAGCCCAACAATCCCAGAATGACAATGGCAAGCACATATTTTACATAGAGAAATTTTTTCATTTGTTTTTGACCTCGAATTTATATCCGATACCCCAGACTGTGGCAATGGACCAGGCCGGGTGGTCTTTGATTTTTTCCCGGAGACGTTTGATATGCACGTCCACGGTGCGGGTGTCTCCAATGTATTCGTATCCCCAGATATGGTCTAAAAGCTGTTCTCTGGTAAAGACCTGATTCGGTGAAGAGGCCAGAAAATACAGAAGCTCCAGTTCCTTTGGCGGCATATCCAGCTGATTTCCATAGTAGATAACAGAATAATTCGTCAGGTTAATAGCCAAATCCGGGTATTCCACATATTTTCCGGAAGGCTGGGTGGAGGGCGCCACATTGGGCTGATAACGTCGAAGCACGGCTTTCACCCTGGCCACCAGTTCTTTGGAATCAAAGGGTTTAATCATATAGTCGTCCGCCCCCAGTTCCAGTCCCAGCACCTTATCAAAAATTTCGCCTTTGGCAGAAAGCATGATAATGGGAACATTGGATTTCTGGCGGATTTCCCGGCAGACCTGATAGCCGTCCATACCGGGCAGCATCAAATCCAGAAGAATCAGGTTTGGGGCAAAGGAGGAAAAAGCGGATAAGGCTTCTTCCCCGTCATTTACAATTTTAGTGTCAAAACATTCTTTGGTGAGATACAGAGAAATAAGCTCTGCAATATTGTTGTCATCGTCTACGATGAGAATTTTCTGTTTTACTGCCATGCTGCAGTCCCCCTCTATTTTTTTAATTCTACAATGGTCACGCCTGCATCTCCTTCTCCAAATTCTGCAAGATGGAAATCCTGTACATATTTCAGGCGCTTTAAGTAGTTGTGTACGCCTTTTCTGAGGGCGCCGGTGCCCTTGCCGTGTACTACCCGGACACTGCTTAAGTGTGCAAGGTAGGCGTCGTCCAGATATTTGTCCAGTTCGGCAACGGCTTCGTCCACGGTTTTTCCAAGCAGATTGATTTCCGTGCGCACGGAGGCGGATTTGCTCATTTTAATCTTTCCGGCGCCGGTGCGCTGCAGGGAAGGCGAGGTGATTACCGGTTCGTCAATCAGCTGCAAATCGGACAGAGATACTTTGGAACGGAGAATACCCATCTGGACAAATACCATGCCCTTGGCATCCGGTTTGGAACTGATAGTGCCTTTGACATTCAGACTTAACACCTTTACAGCGTCTCCTAAAGATACGTCTTTGGCTGTCAGGGTGGATTTTTTCTTTTCCGGCGTCTTTAAAGCCATTTTCTTTGCGGTTTTGTCCATTTTCTTTCGCAGTTCGGAACGTTTCTGCTCCAGTTCTCTGGCTGTCATGGATTCCTGACCCGCTTTGTTGAAAATTTTCATGGTCTGGTCCGCATATTCCTTGGCTTCCCGTAAAATCCGGTGGGCTTCTTCGTTGGCTTCCTGGAGAATCCGGTCTTTTCTCTGTTCCAGCTTGTCTTGTTTGGTTTCCAGCTGTTCTTTCAAAGTCTGGATTTCTTCTTTGTACCGGGCAATTTCGGCCTGCTCGCTTTCAATCGTCCGGCGGCTTTCTTCCAGAGAGGTGAGCACATCTTCAAAAGATTCGTCCTCCTGGCTGATTTGTTCTTTGGCCTTTTCAATAATATAATCCGGCAGTCCCAGCTTTCCGGAAATGGCAAAAGCATTACTCTTTCCCGGTACGCCGATAAGCAGGCGGTAAGTGGGGCGCAGGGTTTCTACGTCAAATTCGCAGGAGGCATTTTCCACGCCCGGCGTAGAAAGGGCATAGACCTTCAGTTCGCTGTAATGGGTGGTTGCCATGGTGCGGACTCCTTGTGCGTGAAGATGGGAGAGAATGGCAATGGCCAGAGCTGCGCCCTCAGTAGGGTCTGTTCCGGCGCCAAGCTCGTCGAAAAGCACCAGAGAGTCCCGGTCTGCTTTTTCCAGAAAACGTACCACATTGGTCATGTGGGAGGAAAAGGTACTGAGAGACTGCTCAATGCTCTGCTCGTCCCCGATGTCCGCATAAACCTCCCGAAAGACACTGAGACGGGAATGGTCAAAGGCAGGAATGTGAAGCCCGGACTGCCCCATTAAGGTCAGAAGTCCTACGGTTTTTAAAGAAACGGTTTTACCGCCCGTGTTGGGGCCGGTTACTACCAGCAGGTCAAAGGTTTCGCCCAGACGGATGTCAATGGGAACTACTTTATGTTTTTCAATAAGAGGGTGGCGTCCCTTTTTGATGTCAATAATGCCCTCTGTGTTGAAAAGGGGTTCTGTTGCATTCTGGGCTTTCGCCAGAAGGGCTCTGGCAAAGATAAAATCCAGCTGTGTCAGGACTTTTAAGTCATCATCCAGCATTTCCAGACTTTCCGCAGCTGTTTCACTGAGGCCTGCCAGAATCTTTTCGATTTCTGTCTGTTCCTGAATTTCCAGTTCCCGCAGCTCGTTGTTCAGCTTGACAACAGCCATGGGCTCTACAAATACCGTAGAACCGGTGGAGGACTGGTCATGTATCATGCCGGGAATCTGTCCCTTGTGCTCTGCCTTTACGGGGATACAGTAGCGACCGTTTCGCATGGTAACCACTGCGTCCTGCAGGTAGGTTCTGGCACTGCCGCTTACATAGGAAGAAAGCTGGCTGTGGATTTTATCATTGGTATTTTTCATGGTTCTGCGCACCTGTTTCAGTCCTGCACTGGCGTCGTCAGCAATCTCTTCTTCTGAGAGAATACAGCGGCGGATTTCCAGTGACAGAGGCGTCAAAGGCTGCAGAAGTTCAAAGAGAGGGTCTAAGGAGTCCCCGGTATCATTCTCTGTTTCTCTGCGGGAATAGGCTTTGGCCCGGTTGGCATTTTCCAGAAGGCTGCAGATGGAGAGCAGTTCCCCGGTTCCCAGAGTGCTGCCGATTTCCAGCCGCTTTAGGGAACCCCGGATGTCCCGGACGCCGCCAAAGGACAGAGAGCCTTTCTGGTATACACGGGACAGGGCGTCTGCGGTTTCCTGCTGCATGGCTTCGATTTCCGCCAGATTGTCAAGCGGCGTCAGATTCCGGCAAAGTTCCTTTCCCATAGAAGAAGAGGCAAACCCTTCTAAAAGTTCTGTGATTTTATTGTATTCTAAAGTTTTTAATGCTTTTTGATTCATAGTATTCACCTTATCCAGTTTTTTAAGATTCCGCTTCCTATTTTACATGAAAACAGGCAGAAAGAAAAGGTTCTGAGGGGGAATTTTTGTGGGATGAGAGAGAAAATTTTGTGTAATCTTCATAAAAAGTTCATAAACATTCGGTATAATAGTACAAAATACAGTCTAATGCGGAGTGTTGAACATGGACGAAAAAAAGAATGAGGGACAAACAAATCAGGAGAAAAAGGAAGAGAACTCCTATGAATTTCTGAAAGAAACGATTAAGGCGAAGCCTTGGAACAGGAAGAAGCTGGCAAAGCAGGTGGGAAAACTTCTGGCTTCGGGAGCCGTGTTTGGGCTTGCGGCGGCTGTTGTGTTTTCCGTAGCAGCGCCGGCTATGACCGGTAAAATTCTGGAAAAGAAGGATGCCAGCAAGGTTACGTTTCCCCAGGAAGAAGACCAGGAGGAAGAGGAAAAGAAAGAGGGGGAAGCCGATGCGCAGAATGAGGAACTGCCGGAAAGTCAGGGCGGAGGGGACGCCTCTGCTCCTGTGGCACAGGACATGACCCCGGAGGAATACAAGAAACTGTATGGGGATATTTTTGCCACAGCGGATGAAGCGGAAAAAGCCATGGTAACGGTAATTGGAAATAAAAATGATGAGGATTGGTTTCAGACGCCTTACGAAGAGCAGATTTCCGGGATTCTGGTGGCAGAGAGCGGGCAGAATTATTTTGTGCTGACGGAATACCGGATTGTGGAGAATGTGGACCGTATCCAGGTGGTCTTCTATGACGGCACCGTGACGGATGCCAGATTCCAGAAGGCAGACCAGAATACAGGGCTGGCAGTGCTGAAAATTGACAAATCCGGTCTGGACAGTTCGTTAAAGGAAAAAATTGCCGTTGCACCGCTGGGCGAGTCCTACAATCTGAAGCTGGGAGAACCGGTTCTTGCAATTGGAAGTCCTATGGGGTATAGTGATTCTGTTGGTTATGGAATTGTGACTTCTACTTCAGATACAGTGTCCAGAGTGGACGCGCAGTATGGACTTCTCACTACAGATATTACAGGCAGCAGTCAGGGAAGCGGTGTGATTTTAAATCTGGAAGGGGAAATTGTGGGGATAATTGCCCAGAGCTTTGGCGGGGAGGAAAACGGAAACCTTATTATCGGGCTGCCGATTTCCCAGATAAAGGATTTGATTCAGACACTTTCCGATGAAAATAAGGAGATGGTGTATCTGGGTATCACGGGAGAAGACATTACTGCGGAAATTTCCGAGAAAAAGGGAATTCCGGTGGGGATTTTCGTAGAAAAGGTAGAGGTGGATTCTCCGGCTATGCAGGTGGGAATTCAGAACGGAGATGTGATTATAGAGCTGAACGGTGAAAAAGTAGAAACGGTAAAAGGATATCAGCAGCAGTTAAAATCCTGTAAATCCGGGGAAACCGTAAAGGTGAAGGCCATGCGCCAGGGAACAGAAGGATATGTAGAAGTCTCCTTTAACGTAACATTAAAAACAAGGTAGAGAGGATATGAAAATGAAATTTATTAACGAGCTTCACGAAGGGGAAAAACTTTCCGGAATTTATTTATGCAAACACAAACAGGCAGCAGTGACAAAGAACGGAAAGCCTTATGAAAACGTAATTTTACAGGATAAAACAGGTACCATTGACGCTAAAATCTGGGATCCGAATTCTCTGGGCATTGATGAATTTGACAGCCTGGATTACATTGACGTGGTGGGAGATGTAAATTCTTTCCAGGGCAGTCTTCAGGTGAGTATCAAACGTGTGCGCAAAGCCGCAGAGGGAGAGTATGAGCCGGGCAATTATCTTCCGGTGAGCAGCAAAAATGTGGATTCTATGTATGAAGGGCTGTTAAGTTATGTGGCAAGTGTGAAAAACCCTTATCTGCACCGATTGCTGGTTTCCTTCTTTGAGGAAGATCAGGATTTCGCAAAGGCATTTCGCGGCAATTCAGCGGCGAAAAGTGTGCACCACGGCTTTATCGGCGGTCTGTTGGAACATACATTAAGCGTAGTCAGCCTGTGTGATTATTACTGTAAGGTCTATCCGATTTTGAACCGGGATTTGCTGCTTACCGCAGCCATGCTGCATGATATTGGAAAAACAGAAGAATTAAGTCCGTTTCCCATGAATGATTATACAGATGACGGACAGCTTCTGGGTCACATTATGATAGGGGCGGAAAGAATCCATGATAAGGCAGGAGAAATCCCCGGATTTCCAAAGAAACTGGAAAGTGAGCTGAAGCATTGTATTCTGGCTCATCACGGGGAGTTGGAATACGGCTCGCCAAAGAAACCGGCACTGCCGGAAGCCCTGGCGCTGAATCTGGCGGACAATACAGACGCGAAGATGGAAACCCTGACTGAAATGTTTGCGTCAGCAGGGCAGCAAAAAGAATGGATTGGTTACAACCGTCTTTTTGAATCCAATTTCAGAAAATCCAGTTGTGAGCAGGAAGGCGGCGTTCATGGAATTTAAGAAGAATGATACGGTAACACTTTATATAGAAGATATGGGACACGACGGAGAGGGCATCGGAAAGGCGGATGGCTATACGCTTTTCGTGAAAGATACCGTGATTGGTGATAAGGTAGAAGCCAAGATTATGAAAATGAAAAAGAACTATGGCTATGCCCGTCTGATGAAAGTGCTGGAACCCTCTAAAGACCGTGTGCAACCCCGCTGTCCCGCGGCCAGAGCCTGCGGGGGCTGTCAGCTGCAGTTCCTTTCTTATGAGAAGCAGTTGGAATTTAAGAAAAATAAGGTGAAGGGAAATCTGGAGAGAATCGGAGGCTTTGAAAATATCTGTATTGAGCAGGTGATTGGTATGGAAGAACCCTGGCGGTACAGAAACAAAGCCCAGTTTCCTGTGGGCAAAAATAAAGACGGGGAAATCATTACCGGCTTTTATGCAGGCAGAACCCATTCCATTATTTCCAATAAAAACTGTTATTTGGGTACAGAAGTGAATGAGCAGATTCTGGAGGAAGTTCTGGTTTACATGAAGGAGAATCACATAGAGCCTTACGATGAGGTTTCCGGTACCGGACTGGTTCGCCATGTCCTTATCCGCTGCGGCTTTAAGACAGGGGAAATTATGGTCTGTCTGGTTCTTAACGGAGACGCTCTGCCGAAAGCGGAGAAGCTGACGGCGCGGCTGCAGGAGATTCCCGGCATGACCAGTATTACCTTTAATGTGAATAAGAAGAGAAATAATGTGATTTTAGGTGATAAAATTGTGAAACTGTGGGGGCAGGACTACATTTCAGACTATATTGGAGAAGTACAGTATCGAATTTCTCCCCTTTCCTTTTATCAGGTGAATCCGGTACAGACGGAGAAGCTGTACAACACGGCCCTGGAGTATGCGGGGCTTACCGGAAAGGAAATTGTGTGGGATTTGTACTGCGGTATCGGGACGATTTCTCTTTTTCTGGCACAGAAGGCCAAGCAGGTCTATGGTGTGGAGATTGTGCCTGCGGCTATTGCAGATGCCAAGAAAAATGCGGAAAGAAACGGGATTGCAAATGCGGAATTTTATGTAGGAAAGGCAGAAGATGTGCTTCCGAAAAAATATGAGGAGGAAGGTGTTTCTGCCGATGTGATTGTGGTAGACCCGCCTAGAAAGGGCTGCGATGAGGCGCTGCTGGAGACTATGCTGAAGATGAATCCGGAGAGGATTGTATATGTGAGCTGCGATTCTGCTACCCTGGCCAGGGACTTAAAGCGGCTGTGCGCGGAGAAGTATGAGGTGAAGAGAGTAGCGGTGTGCGATATGTTTCCGCAGGGGGTGCATGTGGAGACGGTTGTTCTTTTGTCCCAACAAAAACCAGATGACACGATAGAGATCGACTTAGACCTGGACGAGCTGGATGCCACCAGTGCCGAGTTGAAAGCAACCTATCAGGAAATCAAAGATTATGTGCTGAAAGAATTTGGCTTGAAGGTTTCAAGTTTATATATTTCTCAGGTAAAACGCAAATGTGGAATTGAAGTGGGAGAAAACTATAATCTTCCAAAATCAGAAAATGCAAGAGTTCCACAATGCCCGAAAGAGAAAGAAGATGCTATCAAGGCTGCCCTGAAATATTATGCGATGATCTAAGGACATCGCTGATTTCAAGGAGGAATAACACATGAAAAGCACATTTGAAAAAATGGGTGGAACCTACACACTTGGCGCAGACGGAATTTACTATCCGAATCTTGTCAGTACAGATGAAGAAGCGCATTATGGGAAATACGGAATGTTGCGGAAACCATATCTGAAAGAGCATCGTCCGGCAATGTATTCACTGTATATGTTGGAAGACAGATTGACAGAACATCTGAATGCGGTGGACGATGAAACACAGGAGAAAATGGATATTCTGGTGAGTCAGATGATGGAGAAGCAGGGCATTACGGAAGAATTGAAAGCTCGTGACCAGATGGAATGGGTTAGAGCGGTAAATAATGTCCGGAATGCTGCAGAAGAGATTGTGTTGAAAGAATTAGTGTATATTTAAAGCGTGGAAAGCTCCTTCGGGAGCTTTTCAGTGTTTGTAAGAGTTTATATAGAAAATGGGCTAAGAAGGTGGTATGATCAAAATAACAGATTAAAATTTATATTAAGAAATGAATTTAAAATTTTTAATTATGAAATAAAACGTAAGATAATTTCAGAGGTGAGAATAATGGATAGAATTGCATTAGTAATCGGTAATTCTGATTATTCAAATGTAGGGAAATTGAATAATCCTAAGAATGATGCTGACGATATTGCTAGTATTTTGAACAAATTAAATTTTGATGTTACAAAAATAATGGATGCAAATTTAATAGATATTCAAAAATCTGTTAATGATTTTTTACAGGCATTAGATGAATATGCTGTAGGGGTATTTTTTTATGCAGGGCATGGTATGCAAATCGACGGTAAAAATTTTATCGTTCCTATTGATTTAAAGTTAAGTGATAAAAGCAAGACAATGGTCTCTTGTTATTGTTTAAATTCGCTGTTAGAAGGTGCATCTTCATATAAGGGAAAAACATTAATATGTATATTGGATGCATGTCGAGATAATCCTTTTGCTATGGGGAGGGGATTTTTAACAGGCTTTGCGCCATTTAATAATCCACCTAAAGGTACTATGATTGCTTATTCTACAAGCGCTGACTGTAGTGCATTTGATGGACAATGTAGTAATGGATTATATACACAAGTTTTAAAAGATGCTATGCTTATTCCAAATTTGAAAATTGAAGAAATGTTTAAATTTGTTAGAAATAAAGTGTCAGAAATATCAATTAGCCAATACGGAGAAGAACAGCTTTCATGGGAATATTCTTCGTTAGTGGGAGACTTTTATTTTTCTGTTACGCCACAACCAGTCAATGAACAGGTTACTGATGAGAAAATATATGAATTCATATGTGCTCGTCGAAAATCTTATGAGAATGCTTCGGATAATATTTATGATATTGAATGTTTGCCATATATAGATGCCTATAATAAATATCATATACCAATTATTAAAATTTTACGTGCATATTCAAGAGTAGATTATTCAAAAAGAGGATTTCAGTTTTCGGATGCTACTATAGATCAGTTAAACAGCAATTATTTGTCATCATGGGGATTTATACAGAAATATGGTAGATGGTATTATAAAAATCATTACGTTGAGATGGGAGATTTATTGCCATTGCCCGAGGAATTAGAACCTAAACAACCTATTAATGGAAAGGAATTGAAGATTGAAGCTTCATTGAGCTGGAAAATGAATGATGGAAAGATAAGATTTCAAGTATCTTCTAATATTCCAGAGGAAACCCCATTAATGTTTACATTACGTGGCAAAGAATATACAGCTCAATGTAAATCTGTAGCAGGTAATAGAATTTCAATAAGTGAATGGTTTAGTGACAGAGGTAATCCTATGAAAAATGGATTTTATACTATAGATGTGTCATGTCCGATATATAGTGTATTGCCAGAAAAGATAAAGAAAATATTTGGTGAACGTAATAGAAATATATGTGGACAATATGTTAAATTTGAACCAGTGGGAGGAAATACGATTCATTTTTCGTATGGATTAGTTCTTAAAAATAGTAAAGTTCAAGTTATTGATATGCAACAAAGAATCTCAGCATTATAATGAATGTGGTTTTATACAAGAAAACATGGCAGATTGTAACTGGTTAAAGTGAATTGGGCGTATGGAATTTTTAAATCCATACGCCTTTTAAACAAGAGAGTTGTAAGAGCATATTATCTACTCGATGATGATTATAACTCCATATCATATGATCTTTTCTTAGCTCTGGCAGGCTGATTTCGCCGCATCTCCTGTTTCCTCTGATGTTCAAGTTCCCAGGCACGATGGGAAAAAACATCAGGATCTTCCACATTGAGATAATCTACCTCATTGGCTGCAATATCACGACGGTGATAGTCATAATATTTACCGAAAGTACCTTTGAGCTGTTCGATTATCTTATCCCGAAAATCAGGACGTATCTGGATTCGGTTGTCCAGCAATTCTGTATACTGTTCTGGTTCAGGACGAAATTTTTCTTCCCGGAAAGCGGCGGCATCTTTTTCAAGCTGTTTTTTGAGCGAGATGTCTTGAGAATCCAGGATATCAAGATTGTTATTCATCTGGTCATATTTTTTGGATAGATTCGTCATATCTTTATCGGTAGAGCATTCTGCCTGGAAGATTAGCTGCTCTTTCCTTGATTTCAGTTCTTCGATTTCTTCGGTAATAGTGGTAAGCTGCTGATTTAATTTTATATGCCGGATGGGATTCAAAATACTGGTTTTATCCTTTTGCACATTCAGTTCTTTCCGTTCCGTAACTTTAGCTTTGAGTTCCTTTTTAACTGTGTTGTATTTATTCAGTATTGGATTGAAATGATTCATCCAGTCATGGATCACTTCTTTTTGCATCTCATTATGAAGTAAATGATACTGTATAAAAATCATATGATTGCGGATCGCTTCTAACGTTTCAGCTATTATTGGAATAGACTTTTCTACAGCTTCAGCCAGTTTTGCTACCTTTGCTTTTAATTCTCGGAGCATTTTGTTACCCGCACGAATCTGACGGTTGATTTCACAGCGGTCTGCTACACATGGCTGTCATGGCGGCAATCTGTGGATTGAAAGATGCACATTGAATGATTGAGAAGTTGATTCATTTCCGTCAGGTAATGTATGATCGTTAAAGACTCGTGATACTGCCCGGAGGCTTCGGGCGGTATCCTTAAAATAGATTAGTAAGTAACAGTCGAAAGACTTAAAAATAGATTTGTTTGTCATGAAAAGGAGCGATGACTTATGTTGATGCCTAGTATTTTTGGAGAAAACTTATTTGATGATGACTGGATGGACTTCCCGTTTAAAGATGAGTTCTGGGGCAAGAAGAATCCGCTTTATGGTAAACATGCGCAGAACATGATGAAAACGGATATCCGTGAAACTGATGGCAGTTATGAACTGGATGTGGATCTTCCGGGATTTAAGAAAGACGAGATTAAGGTTCAGCTGAAGGATGGTTATCTGACACTGTCAGCAGCCAAAGGTCTTGATAAAGATGAACAGGATAAGAAGGGCAACTACATCAGACGTGAACGTTATGCTGGTACTTTAAGCAGAAGCTTCTATGTTGGTGATGCAGTCAGTGAAGAAGATATCCATGCGAAATATGAAGACGGTATTCTGAAACTTTCTGTTCCGAAGAAAGCACCGAAAGCCGTTGAAGAAAAAGATGGTTACATCGCAATCGAAGGTTAACTTCCATTGCTTATTCTCCCCCCATATATAGCCGGGATCGGAAAGGATCCCGGCCTTTTTTACATGAGAAATAAATTATTCTGTTGTATTGCGGCGAATTAATATAGGTGTAATCTGTTTATGGATGGGTTCACCCAATGGTTTGGGAACACGCTTTTTCTGTTCCTCCATCTGCTGGACCAGAAGATCCATGGCAGTTTTTGCAATCACATCGATCTGCTGTCCGATGGTTGTGATCGGAAGGATTGCCTTGCTGGCAATCGGAGAATTGTCAAATCCAACAATCTCGTAAGTGGAAGGAAATGTCCCGTATTTTTGGAAAATTAAATTAAGAAACATATTAGCATAGGTATCGTTCGCAAGAAAGATACCTTTTTTTTGATCGGGGTATTTTGATTCTATCTTATTGAAAATCTCTCGGATTACATCCAAAAGCTCATGATAAGAAGCACCTTTTACACTCAAATCTATATCATATGGCACATGATATTCTTCACAAGTTGCCTGAAAGGCCCAGATTCGGTCATAAGCCGGAGCGGATTTATTCACATTGACATTTATGTGAATTAATATATCACATTTATCTCGAATCAACAGAGAAGTAGCCTGAAGTGCTCCCATATAGTTGTCAGTATTGACGCTGCTGATATGTTCTGCTTCGCGTTCAATTGCGATGACAGGAATCTGGTAGGAAGCGAGTTTCTCAGATGGAAGAGTGTGACTTAAAACAATCAGTCCTTCAATCTGATAAGACAGAAGTTCTTCAATATACTGTTGTTCTTCTTCTGCGCCATGTTCGCTGACGAAAACAAGAAACTTATAATGATAATCACGGTAGCTGGAAAGGAATTGTGTCAGCATCTCAGAATAATAGTGCAGGTAAAGATTCGGAACAATGATTCCAATAAATTCACTTTTTCCATTTGCCAGAACTTTTGCCAGCTTATTCTTTTTATATCCAAGTGTGTCAAGAGCTTGTGAAATCTTTTCCTGGTTTTCCAAGGTAAGAGAATCAGGATGATTGAAGTATCTTGATATTGTAGTTTTTGAAAAATTGGTGTATTCCGCAATATCTGCAAAAGTTACCTGTTTCTTTTTACTCATAAAAGTTGAATCTCCTTCAATATGATGGCTGACGGTTAATAATATTTTTCAGTATAGCAATTTTGATGGAAAAACGCAACGATAAAATAACTGATTACGTAACCGGTTATTTTAGTATACAAAAGTGTTGACAGAAAGAAATGGATATAGTAATATCAAATCATAAAATAACCGGTTACGTAACCGGTTCTCATAAAATCAATGGAATGGAGGAAGAAGTGCATGAAAAGAATGCAAAATCAAGCAAAGTCCGTAAGCAAGCGAACGTGGAGAGAAAAGATGACTTATGTGAAGAAAAACTGGCAGTTATATCTTTTTTTCCTGATGCCAGGACTTTTACTGACAATTATTTTTAAGTATCTCCCGATGGGAGGTCTTCTGATTGCTTTTGAAGATTACAATGTAATAAAAGGAGTTCTTGGTAGTCCCTGGGTAGGGCTTGAGTATTTCAGACGATTCTTATCTTCACCAGATTTTATGAACTATCTGATGAATACGTTGAAATTGAGTATCTATGGATTACTGTGGGGATTTCCGGTTCCAATCATTCTTGCATTGCTTCTGAATCGTATTCGTAAGACCGGAATTAAGAAGAAAGTGCAGCTTTTGATCTATATGCCAAACTTTATTTCAGTCATCGTGCTTTGTGGTATGGTTCGTATGCTTTTATCTCCTGTAGGCCCACTGAATAAAGTATTAGGAATCAGTACAAACTGGATGACAATGCCTTCTGCATTCCGGACAATTTACATTGCAAGTGGAATCTGGCAGACCGCAGGATGGGCATCTATCATGTACACAGCAGCACTGGCGAATGCCAGCAAGGAGCTGGAAGAAGCAGCCCTCATGGATGGAGCGAATCTTCTGCAGCAGATCTGGTATGTAGAATTGCCGGCAATTAAGAATATCATTGTAATTCAGTTTATTTTGCAGGCTGGAAATATCATGAGTATTGGTTTCGAAAAAGCTTATGCTTTACAGACAGATATGAACCTTCCGGCATCAGAAATCCTGTCTACATATGTATACCGTATTGGACTTCTGAATGGAGACTATGGATATTCGACAGCGGTAGGTCTTTTCAATTCAGTTGTAAATGTTATCTTGCTGATCTTTGTGAACTGGGTTGTTAAGAAACTGAATGATGGAGAAGGATTATAGAAAAGAGGGAGAAGAGATGGAGAAAAAAAAGAGAAAATATTCAAGGACAGACAAAGTAATCCTTGGAATCGGATTTACTATTCTTGGTTTATTCGTCCTTTCTATAGCGATACCGATTATTTATGTAGTACTCGCATCCTTTATGGATCCTACTGTTTTGAATAACCAGGGATTGAGTTTTAACACCAAGGACTGGACATTAGACGCATATCGAAGAGTATTAGAGAACGAAATGATCTGGCGTGGATTTTTGAATTCCTTCCTGTATTCACTTGCATTTGCAGTAATTTCTGTTTTTGTGACATTACTGGCTGCGTATCCACTGTCAAAGAAGGAATTTGTAGGAAGAGACTTTTTCAATGTTATTTTCCTGATCACAATGTTCTTTGGTGGTGGAATGATTCCTACATTTATCCTGATCAATCAGCTGCACATGGTTAATACAGTGTGGGCAATCCTGATTCCAGGAGCATTTAATGTATGGAATATGATTCTTGCCAGAACTTATTATCAGTCAATCCCGACAGAATTAAGAGAAGCATCTGCGATTGACGGTGCAAATGAGATCCAGCATTTCTTTAAAATCATGCTTCCGGTATGTAAGCCAATCATCGCAGTACTGGCACTCTGGTCTTTTGTTGGAATGTGGAACAGTTATTTCGATGCAATGATTTATCTGAATGATGCAAATCTTCAGCCATTACAGCTGGTACTCCGTTCCATCCTGGTACAGAATACACCACAGCCTGGAATGATCGCTGATATTCAGAGTACAGCAGAAATGGCAAAAGTAGCAGAACAGCTGAAATATGCAACGATCGTAGTATCAAGTTTACCACTGTTAGTAATGTACCCATTCTTCCAGAAATACTTTGATGAAGGAATTATGGTCGGATCGGTAAAAGGCTAATAAGAAAGGAACGATACAGATATGAAGAAAAGAAAAGTAAATGCATTGCTTGCAATTGTACTGTCCCTGACGATGATGGTGGGAGTTGCAGGATGTGGAAAAAAGCAGCAGCTTGAGGCTGAAATTGATCCGGGTACACCTGTATCGGAGGTGCAGTTTCCATTAAAGGAAACTGCAGAGCTTTCCTTTATTACAAGTGCACCGGCTACATCAACACAGGATCCGAATGAACGAGTAATTTTTCAGCGAATGGAAGAGCAGACCAATGTTCATATTGACTGGACTTGTTTTGTATCGGATCAGTTCTCTGATAAGAAGAATCTGGCGCTTGCACAATTTGGAAATCTGCCAGATGGATTATTCAATGCCGGAATGAGTGATTATGATCTGTTGCGTTATGCAAAACAGGGGATTATCATTCCGCTGGAAAATCTGATAGATAAATATATGCCGAATTTACAGGCAGTGTTTGAAAAATATCCAGAATACAGGACAATGTGCACCGCACCAGATGGACATATTTATTCCTTCCCATGGATTGAACAGCTTGGTTTTGGGAAAGAAGCCATTCAGGCAATCGGAGATATTCCGTATATTAATAAAAAATGGTTGGATTATCTAGGACTCGAGATTCCGACAACAACAGATGAACTGGAACAGGTATTGATTCAATTCCGTGATCATGCAGATGAGCTTGAAAAAGAATTTTCGATTGAAGGTGCTGTGATTCCAATGTCATTTATCATCAATAATGGTGACCAGGATCCGGCAATTCTGCTCAATGGATTTGGAGAAGGCTATGGAGATACAGGAGATCATTTCGCTGTAACGGACGAAGGAAAAGTTATTTATACAACCGTTCAGGAAGGATACAAAGAAGGAATTGAGTGGTTACATAAACTTGTAACAGAGGATCTGGTCGACCCGGAAGCATTTACACAAGAGTGGTCTACTTATGTCGCCAAAGGAAAGAATCACCGCTATGGTCTCTGCTTTACATGGGATATCGCCAATATTGATAATAATGAAGATTATGTTATGCTGCCGGCTCTGACAGGACCAGATGGTATGCGGAACATTACAAGACAGAATAACAGTGAAACAAGTGGATATGATCGTGGAAGATGTGTTCTTACATCCAGCTGCCGTAACACAGCACTTGCTGCTGCATGGATCGATCAGATGTATGCACCACTTCAGTCACCGCAGAATAACTGGGGAACTTATGGAGAGAAGGATTCCTTTAACATTTTTGAACTGTCTACCAATAAAGATGGTGGAGAAATGCTGAAACACATGGATCTGGGGGATCAGTCTCCGGTAGAAGTACGTGAAGCACAATCTGTAAATGGTCCTCTTGCAGTTCTGAATGAATATTATGACGTCTATGTAACACAGCCAGAGGATGCAAAATGGCGTCTGGACAATATGCATGAAACTTATTTACAGGATATGAACAGTAAATATGTTTATCCAAACGTATTCATGAGCATTGATGATACCAATAAAGTATCTCAGTATGATACAGATATCAAAAAATATGCAGAACAGAAGAAAGCAGACTGGATCCTGAATGGCGGAATTGAAAAAGAGTGGGATTTTTATCTGAAGAAAATGGAACAGTATGGACTTTCTGATTATATTTCAATTAAACAGAAATACTTTGATGAGTATCAGAAGTCGTTGAGTGAAGAAAAATAACGATACAAACAACAGGAGAATTTTCATGAGTGAGATGTTAGAAAAGGCTAGAAAATATGAAGCTGAACAGGGGCTGCAGATAAAAGCAGAGGATCGACCGGCTTTTCATGTGAGTCCATATGTTGGATGGATGAATGATCCAAATGGTTTTTCCTGCTATCAGGGAGAGTATCATTTGTTTTACCAGTATAATCCATATGATACACATTGGAACAGTATGCACTGGGGCCATGTGGTAAGTAAAGATCTGCTTCACTGGGAATATCTTCCGGCAGCTCTGGCACCGGATGAAGATTATGATAAGATAGGATGTTTTTCAGGAAGTGCAATAGAACTGGACGACGGCAGACAGCTGCTGATTTATACTGCTGTAGATCAGGAGACGCTTGAAGATGGAACGGCAAGGGATATTCAGACACAGGCAGTGGCTGTTGGAGATGGAAAAAATTATAAGAAATATGAAAAGAATCCGGTTCTGACAGCTAAAGACTTGCCGGAAGGTGCAAGTAAAGTGGATTTCCGGGATCCAAAGATCTGGAAAGAAAAAGATGGGTACTTCTATTGTGTGATCGGAAGCCGTCCGGCAGATGGAAGTGGACAGATTCTTCTTTATAAAAGTGCAGATGGATTTGAATGGGAATTTGTCAGTGTACTGGCAGAAAATAAAAAACGTTATGGAAAGATGTGGGAGTGTCCGGACTTTTTCGAATTAGATGGAAAACATGTTCTTCTGACAAGTCCACAGGACATGTTGCCGGAAGGACTGGAGTTCCATAATGGAAATGGGACCTTATGTATCATCGGAGAGATGGATCCGGAGACACATACCTTAAAAGAAGAGACAGTACAAAGCGTCGATTATGGAATGGATTATTATGCAATGCAGACTTTGCTTGCACCGGATGGCCGTAGAATTATGATTGCCTGGATGCAGAACTGGGATACGACTGCTCATCGTTGTAATGACTCAAAATGGTTTGCGCAAATGAGTCTGCCGAGAGAAGTGTCTGTCAAAAACGGAAGACTTTATCAGACTCCGATCAAAGAACTCGATGCAATGCGTAAAGACAGAGTTGAGTACAACGATGTAGTAATAGATAATGATGCGATCACATTAGACAAAATCGAAGGACGAACTATAGATATGGAACTTGTGATACGTCCGGAAGATAAAGAAAATGTGTATAAGAAATTTGTATTACGTTTTGCACAAAATGAGAAGTTTTATACAGAATTAAGTTTCCGCCCGGATGAGTCTGTCCTGAAAATTGACAGAAAATTTTCAGGAACCGAACGAGCATTAGTTCATCAGAGAAGGTGTCTGGTAAATGGCGATGCCAATGAATTAAAGCTTCGTGTGATCTTGGATAGATTCAGTGCTGAAATATTTATTAATGACGGTAAGCAGGTTATGTCTGCTGTTATATTTACAGAACAAGAGGCAAAAGGAATTTCATTCTTTGCTGAAGGTGCAGCTAAAATCGATATAGTGAAATACAATCTGGTTTAGGACAAAAATTATATTGAAATTGAAGATGCATGGATAATGATAGGGGATTCCTGAAACGGGAATCCCTTTTGCATATAGGAGCATAGTATCAATGCTAGAAGAAATGTCGTTTTTTGCGGCAGAATGGAGAATATGATGAAAAAATATGATGTAGTGGCACTTGGAGAATTGTTAATTGATTTTACAGAAAATGGAAAAAGTAATCAGGGAAACCCACTTTTTGAGGCAAATCCAGGAGGCGCACCCTGCAATGTACTTGCAATGCTGACGAAACTAGGACATAAGACGGCATTCATCGGAAAAGTAGGTGAAGACTTTTTCGGAGAACAGCTGAGAGATGTGATAACAGAAGTAGGGATTGATGCAAAAGGATTATGTACAGACAAGGAAATCCATACAACACTGGCAATGGTGCATACTTATCCGGATGGAGACAGAGATTTCTCATTTTATCGAAATCCGGGAGCAGACATGATGTTGAATAAAACGGAAGTTCAGGCAGAACTTATTAAAGAAACAAAAATCTTCCATTTCGGAACATTGTCTATGACACATGAAGGAGTACGTGAAGCAACAAAAGAAGCAATCCGTATTGCAGAAGAGTCTGGTGCAGTTATTTCTTTTGATCCGAACTTACGTCCACCTCTTTGGAATTCTTTGGATGAGGCAAAGGAACAGGTATTATATGGATTAGCACACTGTCATATTCTGAAAATTTCAGATAATGAGATTCAGTGGCTGACAGGTGAAGAAGATTATACTGCCGGGGTAAACTGGATTAGAGAAAGATATCAGATTCAGTTGATTCTTGTATCTATGGGGAAAGAAGGAAGTCGTGCATACTATAACGGAACGATGGTAGAAGTAAAACCGTTCCTTCAGAAAAATACAATTGAGACAACAGGAGCAGGAGATACATTCTGTGGTTGTGTATTACATTATATTTGTGAACACGGAATGGAAGGTTTAGATGAAAATAAACTAAAGGAAATGTTGACTTTTGCAAATGCAGCAGCATCTGTGATCACAACAAGAAAAGGAGCATTGCGTGTAATGCCGACGAGGGATGAAATTCAGAAAACATGTGAAATGTGAAGATGACATTCTGAAACTTTCTGTTCCGAAGAAAGCACCGAAAGTCGTTGAAGAAAAAGATGGTTATATCGCAATTGAAGGTTAACTTCCATTGCTTATTCTCCCCATATATAGCCGGGATCCGAAAGGATCCCGGCCTTTTTGTGTGAAGAATTATGACTGGACCAGTTCTCTGTCTTTGCCGATAAAGAAAAGGGCAATTGTATCAGGACCGACATGACTTCCGGTGCAGAAGTCGTAAGATGTGTTGATAAAATCACGTATGTTGATTTTTTCTCTTATTTTATCCATGATATAAAGAGAATCTTCGTAAGCGTCGGCATGTGCAATATCGATGATCTGTTCTTCAGGTTTTATAATATTATCACAAACCAGATTGATCAGAGTATTCAGGGCTGCTTTACGTCCACGGACATTTTTATAAGTTACAATATAGCCATCTTTGTTTCTTCTGAGAATAGGCTTGATTTTGAGAACATTTCCGATAGTGGCTATTAATGTGACAAATTGTAACACCAAATTTAAAACATTTCAATAGCTTATGCTGACCAGAATCACGTACCAAATCTTTACGTGCGTTCGACTTGAATTTATGCTAAAATAAGAGAATAAATAAGAATCAGGAGCAATAAGAAATGAACCAGAAAGATTTTAAAAACAAAAGTGAGATGCAGATATTCCTGTCATATTTTAGACCACACAGGAAGCTGTTTTTGCTGGATATGGTATGTGCTCTGGCAATAGCAGTAATAGATCTGGCATTTCCGTTTATTTCTAGGTGGTGTATGTACAAGCTGCTGCCGGATAATGCGTGGAGGACATTCTGGACGGTAATGGTCGTTGTGTTCTGTGCGTATATCCTGCGGTCAGTTTTTACCTATACTATTACTTACTGGGGACATAGCTGGAAAAGATGTTGTGGAAGTTTATTATAACCCGCCATATACCAATGGAGGAATTGAGAAATCAACGGCAAATCTTATTGGATATGAGAAAACAAATGAATTGAAACCAGGTGAATCACAGACGGTAACAATTTCTTTTACAGCTGAGGACATGGCTTCTTATGATTACCTGGAAAATGGATGCTACGTGCTGGAAGCAGGAGATTATGAGATCAGTATCAACAGCGATTCTCATAATGTGATCGATTCTGTTACTTATACAGTAGATGAAGATATTGTTTATGATGAGGCAAATCCACGTTCGACAGACTTGACTGCTGCTGTAAATCAATTCGGTTATGCAGACGGACATCTTACCTATTTATCACGTAAAGATGGCTTCAAGAATTATGATGAAACAACAGCTGCACCTGCGAGCACGTCTATGCCGGAGGATTTAAAAGAGGGATTTATTGTAACTTCCAACTATGAAATGCCGGAAATTCCAGATGCCGAAATGCCTGTGACTGGTGCGGATAATGGAATGAAACTGACGGAGCTTCGCGGTGCAGATTATGATGATGAGCGTTGGGAAACACTTCTGGATCAGCTTACAATTGATGAGATGCAGAATATGATCGCCCATGCCGGATTCCAGACTGCAGAAGCAAAAAGCGTTGAAAAAGTTGCTACTGTTGACTGCGATGGACCATCCGCTGTGAGCAATAACTTTACAGGTGCAGGTTCTGTAGGATTCCCGTCAAATGTTATGATCGCCTGCACATGGAATAAGGATTTAGCTCATACATACGGATATGATATGGGAAAAATGGCTACAGAACTTGGTTGCTCTGGATGGTATGCACCATCTATGAACCTTCATAGAAGTGCATTTGGTGGGCGTACATATGAGTACCCGTCAGAGGACCCAATCATTGCAGGAACTATGTCTGCACAGGTTGTAAATGGTGCTGCTGAGAATGGTGTTTATGCATATATGAAACATTTTGCAATGAACGAGCAGGAGACAAACCGTTGGATTATGATCTGCACTTGGTCAAATGAACAGGCAATGCGTGAACTGTATTTGAAACCATTCGAAATCTGTGTAAAAAACAGCAATATTACAGCTACAATGTCTTCCTTTAACTACATTGGAAATGTGTGGGCTGGCGGAAATTACGAACTGCAGACAACGCTTCTCCGTGATGAATGGGGATTCAAAGGCTTTGTAGAAACCGACTATTTTGCTGGTGCATTTAACATGAATGCAGATCAGGTAATCGCAACTGGCGGTTCCTGCTGTTTGTCTACATTTGATGTAGGAACAAACTTTGTTACAGATACATCTGACCCATCCACAGTTCAGTATATGAGAACTGCCTGCAAGAACATTATGTATACTGTTGTGAACAGTAATGCATATGCTGGTGAAACATCTTTAACACTGGCATTGTGGATGAAAATCATGGTTGGTGTGGACGTGGCAGTAGCTGTTATCCTGATTCTTCTGGAAGTAGTTCTGGTGAAGAAATATAAGAAGAGAAAAAGTGTGTTAATTGTTGTTGAGTAATAGATAGTGATGAATTCATGAAGATGCAATGCTGTCTACATTCAACGGAGAAGAGAACAATGTAGCCAATCCGGAGCATCCAACATCTGTACTTCAGATGAGAAATGCCTGCAAAAATGTCATGTATACAGTTGTAAGCAGCTGGGCTTATGATGGAAAACACAAAGAAACAGGTATGGAAAACTGGAAGAAAGCAGGAATTGGTATCGACGTAGTAATAGCACTTTTCATAGCAGGAATGGAAGTATTGGTAATCAGAGGATATAAGAAAAGAAAGAATACTTTGGTGAGGAATCCATGTTTGTGACAACAAATGTGTACATGTAAACCATCTGGTTTTCCGGCTTTTCAACCTTGCAAACCACACGCCTTTCATAAGGCCATGGACCTGCTTTGTACATGAATTCACCATAAACTACCGCATAATCAACTTTGTTATTCCTGGTGATTTCATCAAGCTCATCCACAAGATGGGATGCTTTTTCACGGAGAATACCATTCTCCTTCAGCCGGATGACATAGCTTGTGCCATTTTCCTCGCACTGCTTGTAAAGGTCAGGCGTAGCAAAACCGCTGTCACCCCGAAGCAGAATTTGGATTGTTGGATAATCATTCAGATATTCATCAAGTATCAGTTGCAGGAAGTCAACCACTCCAGTGCAGGAATACTGTGTTCCATCACGAAGTTGGATTTTTATCAGATCCCCAGTCATTCCATCATAACAGACAAGTGGATGGTATCCATTGCTCTGATAATGAAAGTTAAAGGCTCGGCCTTCCTGTTTGCCGTATGCATCAAGAAGAGTGGAATCCAGATCCAGAATAACAGCCTGTGGCATCTGAATACTGTAAACTCTTTTTCGAAGTATTCTGCCAATCGTAAGGAATTGGTTTAAAGTATCTTCATCCATACGGTTAAAGAATCTTGATACCGTAGGTTGTGATGCTAAAGCATCTTTATTTAGTACTGCTTTAAATACTGGGTCATTTGTAAGTTCATCTGAAGCATCATCTTCAAAATAACCTGCAATAATCATATAGATTATCTGAAGGAGATTCTCCTTGTCAGTGTGATATCTAAATGATGCAGAATCATTAGTCTTAAATGAGCGACTGAAAAGTTTATCAATGTCAAGTTTACTTACGAATTCTTTGATAAGAAGCAGGCCTGCATCGGAGGATAAATCTCCTCCATCAAAATTTATTTTAATCTGTCTATTGCTTTCTAGTGATAAGGTGTTTATAATACTCATGAAGGGCTCCTTTGTTTGTATTATTAATGGCTTTGAACACCTTAATTTTATCACAAATGGATGCTCTTTTTTTATTCACTTGATAAGTGAAAAGCAATATTCAATTAAAATACAGCAACTATGTGGCTTTCAGCCACTTTCACGGCTGTGCCGTGAATAATCTAGGTTTATTATAGAAATTGCAAACACGTAGATGGCATCTTTCATCTACGTGTTTGATGTAAATATTGCTTAGTATGGATTAGTTTCTTGGCAATTTTAAAAGATTATCATTCGGAGTATCATTTGGCTCTGAACGAACATATTTTTCTTGATTACTGCTGAGTGCAGGGATTAAGTTTGGATAAGGATAAATGTTTACCTGAATGGAATCAGGGTTATTTTTTAGGTAATCATATAAGGATTCTTTAGCAAAGTATCCTGGGTTAGTACATCCTTCTACGTAAATTTCGGATATTTCAGTTGTATTGTTGGACTGTGCACATCCTGTTTTCATTTTTATTTTTGTTGCTTTCATTTTTTATTTCCTTTCAAATTTTTTTGTGAATATTCTATATAAACAATAAGAAAAGAAATCAAGTCGAACAAAGGTTTTGGTTGTCTGGGAAATTGTTCTGTGTTAAACTTACTTTGGATGAAGTACATTTGTACACAGAGGCCAGTATTCTATTCGCTTAGATGCTGGTTTCTTTTTTATTGAAATTTTTTATTTGTTTTAATTTCATAATCACTATAACACGACTTAACAAAAAAAGTCAATTTAAATTTTGTCCCAATATTGACAAAAATGTCCCGTGGAGATATAATTAAGAAAAAGACAGGGGTGGCACATTATGAAGAAGAAAAGCATTCTTAATTTGATAAAATATTATTCAGAAGAAAATGATGCAGGTTTTAGAAGTGAAGCATATGAGATTGCAAAAGACTTTGATGAATCAGGAGATTACCAATTAGCTGAGTATATTATGGCATTAATGTCAAATGCGAATACATTTGTACCTCAAATGAATGAAAGTGACTCAGCGTTATTTGAAAAAATTGAATCATCTGGAGATAGTTTATGGCTTCCAGATTCGGTCACACAGGATATTCTTGGAATTGTACATGCAGTTGCACATAAAGCTGGAATAAATAAATTCCTATTTCAAGGATCGCCGGGAACAGGGAAAACGGAAGCGGTCAAACAATTGTCTCGTATCTTAAATAGAGATATTTATATGGTGGATTTTGCTGCTGTTATTGATAGTAAATTAGGGCAGACACAAAAAAATATTTCTTCTCTATTTAAAGAAATAAATAATTTTGTTCATCCAGAAAATGTAATAATACTATTTGATGAAATAGATGCAATTGCACTAGACAGAACTAATACAAATGATTTGCGAGAAATGGGAAGAGCGACATCTTCTATGCTTAAAGGAATGGATTATATGGATGAAAGAGTTGTACTAGTTGCGACAACCAATTTATATGAACATTTCGATAAAGCTTTAATTAGAAGATTTGATTCTGTGATAGATTTCAACAGATATACAAAAGGAGATTTAATGTCAATCGCAGAAGAATTTTTAAATAAGTTTTTAGTAAAATTTAAATTAGCAAGTAAGGATATCCGCTTATTTCGTAAAATCATTGGATTGATGGAACCAATTCCATATCCAGGAGATTTAAAAAATTTAATAAGGACAGCGGTTGCGTTTAGTGATCCTGATGATGGAATGGATTATTTTAGACGATTGTACTATGCAGTTAATGGTAAACAGCCTCAAAATTTGAAAGAATTAAAATCTCAGAAATTTACAATTAGAGAAATAGAAATTTTATCGAGGATTCCTAGGAGCACTGTAGCTAGAGAACTTAAGGAGAGCATGGATGAATGATATATTACAACTTAGAGGACAGTTTCAGAAGCGGAAAAATGTGAATGGTTTTGGACCGACGAATCTTCCAAAAGGTTCAAAAGTTACAGCTGAGCATGTCGGAAATATGAAACAACAGTTAAAACAATTAGAGAACTATTGGAAAAATGAGATGACGATAGGTGGAGTTCTAATCAGCGTTCATTATAAGTGCATTGTTGCAAAGAGCAATAGGTTGCAGATTTTGCTTGGAGAAAAAAGTTCACATCCCAACATGTCAATTAGAGGGGCAAAATTTGTGGATGAGAATAACGCAAAAAATGAAAAAGTAAAGAAGCATGTTTTTACGTATTTTATTTCTTTTGAAGCTTTGCGGAAATCAATACAATATTTAGAAAAATGTGAATTGGTTCTAAATGAGTATTATAATGGTGAAATAACAGATAAAGATACCCAATTAATAAATAGTGGAAAATATAATGTAAATATAATGGCTAAATCTAGTTTTTTAAGAGTAGTTGTAGATTCTAATTATGTAGAAAGTTTTAGATTAGATCGTGTAGATGAAACAATCAAAGATAGATCAATTGTAACGATTTATAAAACAGGAGTAAATACAGTAGAATTATTAAGCAAATTTGGCATTGATATGATACATGCTAAAATGATTGATGAAACAACTCTTAGACTTGACGGTAGAGAAATTCAGATTTTGCAAAATAATGCCCCATATTTGATTGCAATGCATGTTAGAGATTTAGCAGAAATTGTTATAGATGAAGATATTGTGAAAGATGAATCAGAAAGTTTAATATCGATTCCAGAACCCACAAATGAACCAACAGTTGGTGTTATTGATACTCAATTTGACAAAAGGGTATATTTTCATAATTGGGTCGTTTCACACAATATGGTTGATCCGAACATCACAATTACTACAGAAGATCGTTTCCATGGAACAGCGGTAACTTCAATAATTGTGGATGGACCAGCGTTTAATCCAAAACTGGATGATGGCTGTGGACGATTTAGGGTAAAACATTTTGGAGTAGCAACAGCAGGTGGATTCAGTTCGTTTACAATCCTTAAAATGATTAGAGATATCATAGCGAGTAACAGAGATATTAAAGTATGGAATCTTTCATTAGGATCGGCGATGGAAATCGATCCCAATTTTATATCGCCCGAAGCAGCAGAGTTAGATAAGATTCAATGTGAGTATGATGTTATATTTGTTGTCGCAGGGACAAACAAAACAAGAAAAATGACAGGAACTGTGAAAATAGGTGCTCCAGCAGATTCACTTAACTCATTAATAGTTAATGCTGTTGATTTTAACGGTAAACCAGCTTCATATACAAGGGTAGGACCGGTACTATCTTTCTTTTATAAACCAGATATTTGCTACTATGGGGGAGATAAACAGGAAAAAATTACAGTTTGTGAACCTTTAGGCATGGCAACAGTATGTGGAACTTCATTTGCTGCACCTTGGATTACAAGAAAAATGGCATATCTTATCCATATCGTAGGATTAAGCAGAGAAGTTGCAAAAGCACTGATAATTGATTCGGCAGCAGGATGGAATCGTCAGGATAATAAATATTTTGCCATGGGGTATGGGGTTGTACCAAAACGTATTGAGGATATTACACATTCCAAAGATGATGAAATTAGATTTATTATGAATGGAACCATTGATGAATATGAAACATATACGTATAATATTCCAGTTCCACAAGATATGAAGGCACATCCTTTTTTTGCAAAGGCAACATTGGCATATTTTCCAAAAAGCGATAGAAATCAGGGTGTAGATTATACAAGTACAGAAATGGATCTCCACTTTGGAAGAATAATTGAAAAAGATGGAAAAGCCATGATTAAAGCTATAGATTACAACAAACAAGCAGATGAAGGAATTCAAAATATTTATGAAGAAGATGCACGTAAACTGTATCGAAAATGGGATAATATAAAACATATTAGTGAGGCAATTAAAGAAAATGCAAGGCCTCGAAAAGCTTATTCAGCGGGAATGTGGGGATTGAGTATTAAAACGAAGGAACGACTTGTTCCAAAAGCAGGAAGAGGATTACAATTTGGTGTGGTTGTTACGTTAAAGGAGATGAATGGTATAAATCGTATTGATGAATTTATAAAATTGTGTATGGTAAGAGGATGGCTTGTCAATAGAATCGATATAGAAAATCAGATTGATGTATACAGTAAGGCAGAAGAAGAAATTGAATTTGAATAGAAAATTCAATGAAATAAGTAAGTGTATGGTTTAATGATTGTGCTGAGGAATGGGTATCAATTATTGAAAATGATTTAAATATTGGTTTGGACGACGATGAACATGTTGAAAGTATCGTGTTGCTTTCAAAACTTAAATCAAATAAGTTGAAGCATATCAATGTGGAATACAAGTAAAGAATATTGACATGGATGTAGAATTTCCTTTATGGCTGATTTCATAACCGACATCAGGTTGATAAAGTTATCATGATAGAACACA